>Ga0137362_10000549_pt1 | contig 20115 bp, 30 predicted proteins | sample MadtaG_2_FD_104801 | JGI IMG/M metagenome (GOLD analysis project Ga0137362, IMG submission 104801) | Vadose zone soil microbial communities from Angelo Coast Range Reserve, California, USA - Mad1_100_16 metaG | ecosystem: Environmental > Terrestrial > Soil > Vadose zone | place: USA: California... | reverse complement strand
CGTTCGCACCTACGATAGCTCTTGATCGAAATGCACCGTACGTAGACGTCCACTCGCTGCGGTAGGAACATCTCTGTCTGAGTCCCTTGACAGCATTCAGAATCCTGAGGCGGTCGCCGACACTAGCGACACCTATTTCCTTCAGGGTAAATTGGTCCAAGTCGAGAATGACATCTCCTCTGATATCGCTCGTTCGAAACGTTGTCGCATGGTGACCGCACTTGATGTTAGTGAGCCAGGCGGAAATGTGGGAGTCGGACCAAGTCCGTAAGAAATCACCAAAATTCATGGCAGCGGGGAGGTCGAGAATGGTGCTGGTATGAGTGCTAGAGGTCGGGGTGCCAGGCACAGAGCCTTGAGGACGGGTGGGATATAAAGGGGAAGATACAGAGCGGGCGGACTGGGTGAAAGAGGCGTAGGAGGCCGAGGGCGAGGTTGGTGGGGACGAAGGAGAAAGGTTGTCGATGGCCATGGTTGCGGCAGCCATGATTGATGACGATGATAAAAGCGAGGAGACAATCACGGCAGCTGTATGCGCATAAAACAATACCGCCCATTCATCACAACGGGCTGTGTGCGACCGGTGACAGCGCCGCCGGAAGCGCTGTTTTGTTTTGTTGTTTTCGCACGCATTTGGTCTCAATAAGGTACCTAGCAACGTACTTCAATTCCCCCGTCTTCCCTTTCTTTTTCTCCCGCCATCTTTTTCTCTAGTCCCTTCCTTCCTCCCTTTGGTCAACATACCCTCTTCCTCTTTCTTTCCTAATTCCCTTGGTCTGTGCACGCAGTATAGAAATGCACATCCCGTGGACCGCCTGGTCCTTCCTTTCCCTTGCCGCCCTGACCCTCGCATCCCCGTATCGTGATGACCTCGTTCAGTATAATATTAACACGAACCAGAATGCGCAGTCTCCTCTTGAATACCAAACATCCCGTCCAAACACTACCTACACGCCGTCGCCCGTCAACTGGCGTGCCATTCCTTTCTATACCATCCTAATGGACAAATTCGCCGACGGCGATCCTTCAAATAACGACTATTTCGGTACCATGTTCGAGTATGACTGGCGGGAAACTCAGTTACGTGCTGGTGGTGATCTCAAGGGTTTGGTGTCCAAGTTAGACTACCTTTACGGTATGGGCATCAGAGGCATCTTCATCTCCGGTACTCCTTTCATCAATATGCTCTGGCAAGCGGACAGTATGTGTTTATCATTTGATCTATCTCATTTTCCCATGATCAAACTCGCGCTAGGTTATTCTCCCCTCGACTTCTCTGTACTCGATCCGCACTGGGGCACCTTGGATGACTGGCGGAAAACCGTTGATATAATTCATGCTCATAACATGTACATCATGATTGACTTCACAGTCGGCACCATGGGCGATTTGGTCGGTTTTGATGGGTGTGTATGGATCAATTTCCCTTACGGCATTTTGTTTACTTGTTCCAGATTTTTGAATTCTTCGGCGACGTTCGACCTCAATGAGCACAACGCTGTCTGGAAAAAGCCGAGGTATTACCCATGGGACTTTAACGAGTATAAGGATTTCCAGGCACGTCGTGCTTTTCGTATGTGAGAGAGCTGATCATAGTGAACGTCTCCACCAGATCAGTAATACACGCAATACGTCTTGTGTACTCCCACAATTTTGGAACAACGATGGCACCGTCGTCACTCTGCAGACCAATGGGTGCCTCGAATCGGATTTCGATCAATACGGTGACACGGAAGCTTTTGGTGTCCACCCGGACTGGCAACGTCAGCTATCCAAGTTTGCATCCGTGCAAGATCGGCTTCGGGAATGGAAACCTAGTGTCATGAATAAGCTTCAGGTTTTTGCGTGTATGGCAATTCAAGCCCTCGATATAGATGCGATCCGTGTCGATAAATCGACGCAGGTTACTGTTGATGCGCTAGCGCAGTGGGCTACCGCGGCTAGAAAATGTGCCACCAAGTTCGGCAAGACGAACTTCTACATCACGGGTGAGGTCACTGGTGGCGATACTTTTGGCGCGCTGTACTAGTGAGTGTACCGCACTAAAGGCCGTGGAGTCTGTAATGACTGATCGTCCTTCCTCCAGTGGTCGAGGCCGGACTCCTACCCAACTCCCTCCTGGATTTCTCGCCGCAGCAAATCTTACCTCTAGCCAGAATCAGTATTTCCTGCGTGATGCTCCCAACAACGGTCTAGATGGCGTGGCCTTTCATTATTCCACTTACCGTTCCCTGACCCGTTTCCTTGGCATGGATGGGAATCTGCAAGTCGCTTTCGACGTCGATGTCAATTTCGTTACTTCTTGGAACCAGATGTTCGTCGACAATGACTTCGTAAACCCCAATACTGGTAAGGTTGACCCAAAGCACATGTTTGGGACCAGTAACTTCGACGTATTCCGCTGGCTCAGCTTGGAGAATGGAACGCAAAAAGGTCTCATGGCGACGTTTGTGACAACACTAGTCATGCCTGGTGTTCCCTTGGTAATTAATTAATTAATTCATTACTCATCGTAGCCCATGACTGACTTGCCGTTTTTCCATCCGTAGTTCTTCTACGGCGAGGAGCAGAATTTCTACACGTATGACACGGGTGCTTCCAATTACCTCTACGGTCGTCAAGCTATGTTCAGCAACAAGGCATGGCAGCGCCACGGTTGCTACCGTCTTGGTTCCGACCAGTATTTTAATGTCCCGCTCGACAAATCTCTGCTTGGTTGTTTGGATGACTGGAATTCTTTGGATCATTTCGATCCTACTGCCGACAGTCGCCGCATGTTTGCGCACTTCCTTTATTTGCGCTCAGTCTATAGCTCCCTGCAGGATGGTTTCAATCTTGTCCAACGTGGAAATTGGACTTATCTCGTTCAATTTCCCGGTTCGAACCAGACGCAGACAGAAATGGGCCTATGGTCAATTTCGCGTTCTGGAATAGCTGGTGTACAAAACATCACCGGAACAGGAAGCGCAAACAATACGGACCAGGTCTGGATGCTTTACACGAATGAGAACACTACGAATACTTTCCAATTCGATTGCAAGTCACCTCAGTGGATTTCATCCCCATATGTGTCCGGCACCGCAGTTCGAAACCTCGTATACCCTTTCGAAAACTACACACTTGCGGACTCGCTCTCTTCCTTTAATAACGATAGTAAGGCTCCATACCAGGGCTGTCTGTCCAGCGTCACTATGGATCCATACGGTTTCAAAGTCCTCGTGCCAGCCAACGAATGGGTTCCGCCGCGTCCTGCACTTACCAAGTTTTTACCTGGCCACGATGCTCGCATTTCATCCGACAATAATGGAACAACAGCCACGGTTACCTTCGAGTTCAATACCGTCATGAGCTGTACTGGCGTCACACAAGCCTTATCACTTAACATGTCATCTTCTGGCCATGGGGGAACCCCCACCTTTGATCCCAACTCAGTAACGTGTGGACAAGTGCAAAATCCCAGCTCGTCGAGTCTTCAGGGTGATGTTCAATCTGTTTGGTCCTGGTCGGCCACGCTTCAAAACGTGCCTGATGGCATTTTGGCGTTGACCCTTAACAACGCTCCAGCCAACGACGGTAGGACAACTGGGGTATGGTTGACGTCCTTGAACCTGTAATTCAGCTTTACTTACGCCATCTTAGGCCAAGGATACATTGTTGATCCGCAAGGGGGCTTCTGACAATGTCATCGTCTTCCCGGAATCCGATTTTGATAACAGCGCGTTCGGGTTCTCAAATGGACAATACACATTCTCGCATAAAGCCTATGGTGCGGACAGCTTCCGCTACTCGGTGAACTTTGGCCGTAATTGGACTCAGTGGAAGTCCTGGGAGGACACGACGTTCATCGATGCCAGTGTTTTTGACACCCCAGACAACTTTTGGCTGGGCCAACACATTCTTGTTCAGTGTAAGTTTACCATTGTTTCCATTCATACCGTCGTTGAGTGATATCCAAGATTGGAGCAACTTTGCGCAGTCCGCCAGTGCTGTCGTTCATGCCGATCGCGGTTACGGTCGCCAACGTCGCGTACCACAAATGCTCGCTCGTGGGCCATTTAATTCCTGGGGCTACGACAAGGGGATCTCGGCTGAAATGACACAGACCGGCGATGGTCAATGGGAACTCGAGATTATGTCGACCTGGCCTAGCTTTGTGCAACTGAATGTGTTCGGATACGACGACTTCTACTATGGTGATGTAGATGGTGATGGCGTCCTGGATCGTTTACCTCCGAACACTGCCGCGCCAGTCTATTGTAATCTGTCTGCACCACCGAGACCTCACATCTCCTGGACGCTTGTTGTCAATGATGCCGATCTGACGTGGAGTCTCCAGCCTCGAGGACAGTCTGCTATAGGCGCCATTATGTACGCGCTACTCCTCTCTATTCCCGTTATCACTGGCTCCCTTGCCGTGGTTGTATTCATGTGGTCCTTCTATGGCATCAAGCACAACAAATGGGGCGTTGCGCCGAAGGAGCACGCAAGTTACTTCCCGATCATAGGCTCCTTAGGCAATAAGTCCAAATCCGATTTGAAGGAGCCTTCGATCATGTCGGAAAAACTTTTTGGTCACCACAAGCCCACGGAGATTATTGGCTGGCCCGAAGACAAAAATAAACGACGCAAGGTCCTTATTGCTACGTTGGAGTACGAAATTATCGACTGGAAACTTAAGGTCAAGATCGGTGGTCTTGGTGTCATGTCAAGTCTAATGGGTAAAGCGATGTCGGACGTTGACCTTATCTGGGTCATCCCCAAGGTCAAAGACCTCGAGTACCCGCCTGGTGAACCAGCAGAACCTATCGAGGTTATCATTTTCGGCGAACCGTACCTAATCGAGGTAGAAACCCACGTCCTGGACAACATTACCTACGTTATCCTCGACAGCCCTGTGTTTCGCGCACAGACCAAGTCCGATCCGTACCCGGCTCGCATGGATGACCTTTCCTCGGCTATTTTCTACTCCACTTGGAACCAGGCAATCGCCGCGACAGTCCGTCGCCTCCCTGACATCGACATCTATCACGTTAATGACTACCATGGCGCACTTGTTCCTCTTTATTTGCTCCCGAAAGTGCTCCCCGTTTGTCTCTCTCTCCATAACGCCGAGTTCCAGGGTCTTTGGCCATTACGCACGAAGGAGGAAATGAAAGAAGTCTGTTCTGCGTTTAACATTAGCAAGGAACACTGCACGAAGTATGTCCAATTCGGAAACACATTCAACTTGCTCCACGCCGCAGCATCGTACATCAGTGTACATCAAAAATCAGTTGGCGTTGCTGGTGTGTCAGACAAATATGGCAAGCGCTCCTGGGCTCGGTATCCCGCCCTCTGGACTCTGAAACATGTTGATTCTTTGCCGAACCCCGACCCAAGCGACATCGATGCCTTGGATGAAAATGCGCCCAAGGTTGCTGATATTAAAATTGATCAGAAGGCAGAAGCAGAGCGCCCCGAACACAAGAGACAAGCACAAGAATGGGCCGGGATTAAGCAAGACCCTCACGCTGACTTATTCGTATTCGTTGGGCGGTGGTCTAAACAGAAGGGCGTGGATCTCATCGCCGACGTCATGCCATCCTTGTGAGCATCCTGTTGATCTATTTATCAATGATTTCTCATGTTTTTTTTTAATAAAGATTGGAGAAACGTCCAACCATTCAGTTGATTACCGTAGGACCCGTCATCGACCTCTATGGGCGATTCGCTGCCGAGAAACTCAGCCGTCTCATGGAACTCTACCCTGACCGTGTCCATTCGAAGCCGGAGTTCACTGCGCTTCCCCCGTACTTATTCAGCGGTGCAGATTTCGCTTTGATTCCCTCCCGTGACGAGCCCTTCGGCTTAGTAGCGGTCGAGTTTGGTCGTAAGGGTGCACTCGGTGTTGGTAGCCGTCTTGGTGGCCTTGGCTTAATGCCCGGATGGGTAAGCACCTACATGTTTCCCAGTTGGTTACACCACTGACGCGTCGCAGTGGTTCCCGGTCGAGTCGATGTCTACCGGCCACATGATGTCGCAACTCACCAAGACCATTAAAATGGCTTTGAAATCAACGGAGGAAGAACGTGCGATTCTGCGTGCACGCTCTGCCGTTCAGCGATTTCCAGTCGTTGAATGGCGGCAACGCATGGAAGACTTCCATAAGCGTAGTATCAATGCGAGCAGACATTTGGCCGCCCAGGGTGCATGGCGCCCGTCTGATGGTGCAACGGGTGGCGCAATAGCTATCGCTGAGCATGATGATTGGAACCCAGTCCATCAAGCTGATCCGTCTCAGCCCGACTGGGATGCTCAAAGCGTACATAGTCCTCGCATGAATAATCCAGGCTCCCCTAGTCAATGGAGTCAAGAGACCCTCACCCCAGGCGGTGACCCTTTCCTACAAGCACCCCCGCGCATTATAGATGGCCAACATCGGTTCTCGATCAACAGCAACATATCAGATGCGGAAGGCGATTCTTTTTCACATAATGGCGCCACAGGACAACCCGAGTTCGGAAACTTCCTGGATAAGGCCAACCGAACGATCGCCAGGGACCAGAAACATGCACCAGATCCATTTTTGGACGCGCCAACTCGGCCATTTGGTCCCCATAGCCGCGTTTCTTCTGTCGAATCGATCGCATCCATTGTAGATGAGAAGTCAAACTCCCCTCTAAACAAAGCCATTGCCTCGGTAAGGAGCATCTACCTCTCACGCTACAGGTTAACTTAAGACTCTGTAGTTCACTGATGCAGATGGTGGTGTCGCCCAAGAATTCGTAGCGAAGCTGCAAAACTTGTCTCCTGATAACTCAAAAGGGGAATTGTCCATTGAGAGGTACCTCCAAAAAAGTGAGGAAGCCTTCTTCGACAAAGTTCGGAAGGACAAGCTCTCTAGTGCTGCAAGTCTGCGATCGTCGCAACGGGATTCGATCTGGGGAACACCCGCACCGTCAATCTACGACCATCCATCACAGCCAACTTGTGAGTTTTCTTATACTCATGAGCCCGAGCGCCCTACTGACTTTATGCAGCCCCTAACACTCAGTCTTTCAATGCTGCGGGCCAGTATAATGACTATGAGGGTCCGTTGGCGCATGATCAAGGGGAAGTTGTTATCATGTCAGGTCTTCAGATCGCGATGTCGAGAGAAATCATAGGCTGGCCCTTGTACACCATCGTCATTGCTCTTGGGCAGGTGCTCAGTGCAACTAGCTTCCAGATCACATTGCTCTCGGGGCAGAGCTCTCAGGACAACCTACAACTCTATGTTCTGGGTGGTGTCTTCCTCGCAGCGAGCGCAGTTTGGTACCCGTTATTCCGCTTGAAACCTTCTTTCTGGGTCCTGTCTGCGCCTTGGCTCTTTTTCGGGCTTGCGTTCTTCCTCATCGGATTGCCTTCTTTGACTGAATCGTTGCATCCGACTCAAAAGATACTGTCCAGCGTGGCGACGTGGTGCTACGCTGTAGCCTCAGCGGCTGCATTCCTCTTCTTTGGTCTGAATTTTGGGGAGGAAGCCGTGAGTATACCTTTGTTATTTTTGTTGTAATGAGCTAAAAAAAGTTCGCACAGGGTGCTGCGACTGAGGTCTGGATGCTACGAGCTTGCATAGTGCAGGGCTCCCAGCAAATTTGGGTGGCTGCTCTATGGTATTGGGGTTTCCAGCTCCAGGGTGCAAAGCAAGGAAGTTTCGCACCGTGGTGGATCGTTCTTATTGTCTGGCCACTCTCTGCGATCTGCTTCCTCTTCGCTTACCTGATGCTATTTGGCCTGCCTGGTAAGTAGTTCCATCTACATTATGAACACCCTGGTTTCTCACCTTCATCCAGAATACTACCGCCAGACTCCTCCAAAAGTTCCGAGTTTCCTCAAGACGCTGTTCAGAAGGAAACTTGTCCTCTGGTTCTTGGCATCTGAGATTCTGCGCGATTACTGGCTATCAGGGGTGAGTCTCGGGCGTCGCTGCTTTGGCCTTGATTATATTTTAACTTGATATATAGCCCTACGGTCGTAACTGGGGATTCCTCTGGGCTGTACCGATTCCTAAATGGCAGATCGCACTGCTGATTGTTCTTTTCTTCTTGGGTGTCTGGGCTGGGATGTTGGCTGTGCTCACTCACTTCAGTAAGACTCATACATGGCTACTGCCTGTGTTCGCCGTTGGCCTGGGCGCCCCTAGATGGTGCCAGGTGAGTAGCGCTACTATCTTGTATTCATTTGGAAAATTACTGAGACGGAACTGGGCAGATGCTCTGGGGTACATCTTCTCTTGCCTTATATATCCCCTGGGCAGGTAAGGCAGGCCCTTACCTCGGTATTTCCCTTTGGCTATGGCTGGGAGTTTTGGATGCCATACAAGGAGTGGGTCTCGGTATGATTCTCCTTCAGGTAATTTCTTTCAATTTATCTCCTCTCATTCATAAAATTAATCAATAACATCGCTCCGCAGACCCTGTCGCGACTCCATGTCTGTGCGACGTTGGCATTCTCGCAGATCATTGGTTCAATATGTGTAATGGTCGCCCGTGCCACCGCCCCCAATAGGATTGGTCCGGAGAGTGTCTTCCCAGACGCAGGAACGTGGGACTTTGGAAAAGGACTGCGAGGAAGCCCAATGGCTTCACCCTCCTTCTGGATTGCGCTCATATGCCAACTTGTCATTGTTATCGGATATTTCTGGTTCTACCGAAAGGAGCAGCTTGGTAAGTCAATCGTCCCTTATGTGTGCAAGAACCTGTACTGATACGTTGTGCCGCAGCACGCCCGTGATGGCGAAATCTTTTCTGCATCTGCCTCGCACGTATAGAGTTTTATTTTTGGATCATGGACGCTCGGGTTCTCTTTTGCGTTGCTGAACACTGTAAATTGGGCGTTTTGCTGACTGCATTCTTTTCATACTACGTCGCACTGGATATATGAACATTCAACTTTCGTTTGCGGTCTAGAAGTGCTTCGATGTCTTGCATTATAAAGTACAATACATCTATCTGTCGATCATTACTATACGCCTGCTTCACAAGGGTATATTTACAAGCAGCTTCAATAAACTTTACCGTCTCGCACGGAAACAGCACGACAGCTTGTGATGTGAGAAAGGGACGTAGTGGACTCAACGAGTCTAGCGCTCAGCGCTCAGGTTGTCTTGTCGAAGCACGTTCCCGCGGGGGGTGCTGTCAGGTACGAGAGACAGCACTAGCAGGAGGCATCAATTAAAGATGATGCTAGGCTACAACGTAACCGACAGTTCGTGTTAGCATCAGGCAAGCCGGAAGAGTAAGGAGGGATTTTAGAAGGGTACGCAGGGATTTTCGAGAATAATGAGAGGATGGAATGCTAAACTATGGTAACTGAAGATCAAATTACCGTGACGTTCTGCATGTGGCAAAGCCTTGAGACACGCTTAGCTACGAGTAGGAATATCAGCATTAAAGGCTAAGCTTTACGCAGGAGGGATGGTGGACGTCGGTGACGCTGCCATTTACTTTGCTCAGCGAAGGAGGAAACCGAATTTATAGTATAGTGAGCGGCCGAAGGGGATTAAATTGTGCGTAACGAATCGTACTGCATTGATACGCGGGCAAAGCGGTCGGCCTGAGGTTTCTGAACAAAGCGAAGAAATTGGAGCACCATCGCGGCGTTTCGGGTTTCGATCCCGACACGCCAATACCTCAAGCAGGCCGACCCGGACACGACGAGGACGCTCACCGTCATACACAATATCACCCCGGGTATGTACAAGGCGTGAAGCACCACTTACGCGGACCCAGAACCAGGACGCTCGAAAGTGAAGTCAACAGAGTAACGACCGGTCATGCTCAGCACAGTCCCTAAACCACGATGCACCTCAGCATAGTACTCCTCGAATGGAAAACGCTCCCCGTCGATTGACAAATTGCCGTTTTCCTGCAGCGGTCTGAGACGGTATGCGCTGGCTTTAAAGTATTGTGCCTACGAAAAGGCGGATCAGCGATTTTGTGCAGAGACTAAAGGAAAACACCAACTGTATCGTGCCAGAATGTGGCACCTTTTTCTGCGCCGTCAAAACTCCTCAATATTTTGGAGCGGGATAACTGAGAGAGAAAGAAAAGGGAGGGGAAGCAGAGGAAGAGGGAGCTTCAGCATACGAAAGTGAAAGAGACAAAAACAAAAACTGACCATCCCTTGAACGACAAGATCTACCTTGCCGTCATTCGGCATCGAGACGGGAAACTGCATCAGATCGCTAGAAGAATCGTGTCATCGGGCTTGAATGGCGAGAACTGGGGGAGTATGCCTTACCGGCTCACTAATGGGCCTTTACCAGCATACATGAACAAAATGGGTCCCTCGAGAGTGGTCCACCCATCCTGGTTGTCAACATATTGAAGCGGGGGAAGCGCCGTTGTGTCTCCTTCCTCAACCAGTGGGACGTCATAATGGGGTGCTGAGCTAGTGTACTCTTGTAAAGCTTTGACCATCGCTCCCTTTTCTGACATGTCAGTCTTGATAGATATTGAGAACCGGTACGGCTTGAGTGTTAGAACTGGGGAAGGCCGTCTCATTCAGCGAAGGGCGCAAAAGGACAGTACTCACTCCCTCGTAGATAACCGTACACAAATCGACTGCTTCCCATCCAACGTAAGTGCTCGGTACCCAGGTCTAGATCCGCCATGAATCCAACACATTGGGACAAGAAAGAGAAAGAGCGCCTTCCAGATTGAAGGATCGAAAGTAGGTCGATTGCCATTGGTCGCCCCTTGACAGCGTTCAATGTGGCGGCCGCGACATCGACGCCATCCTAGACGGATAAATGAGCGACTCTGATCAGAAAGGAATTCAGCACCCAGACCTTAACACCGAGGAGGTTGAGAGATTCAGCATTGCCAGACCCTGCCGGGATGGGCGCAATGGGCATCCTAAATGCCCTCATGGGTTCCTTATGCTGGGCGAAGCCATTGATAAGCTCGTGCAGTGTACCATCTCCAGAGACAGCGACAACGGCATCGTAATCGTCCAGCGAGATCTCTGATGCGATCTTTGAAGCGTGACCTACATATTCGGTGTCTACCAAGCGGAATGAGCAAGAAGCTAGATCACATCTTGGTAAATATACTTACAGACGACTTTATATGTGCAACGCGCGGCCTTGAAAATAGGTTCCACCTCATTCTTGAAAAGGGACATCGCTTGACCCTACAATAAACATCAGGGTAAGAATAACAAGAAAAGTGAGGGGGGAGATGAAAGGCTGCGCACGCGACCTCCATGTGGATTTATGAAGACCAACAGGCGCCGTCGTTCTTTGACACCTTAAAGAATGATTTAGTTGGGATAGGAGCATGCGTAACTCTCACGTACCTGAATAGGCAGCAGTCATTACGCCTTGTACCCATTCGTTTGCAGTGGAACTTGCCTCAGAGTTATCGGCTTGGAATGACCGCGAGACGTTTACAAGCTTGAGACCGTGAGGCATTCTTACTAGAACGTGAGCATCGACAACTGAACCAGATATATCAACCGATAGTACGTGAGTTAAGGGAACATGAACGTCAGATGCGACTGCGGAGTGTGTACATGAGACAGTGAGGCGAAGGAGTGAGAGTAAGATGCACACGTACTTGGTGACGAGTCCCTAAACAAAAAGGAGGTATCATCAAAGACGAATTGGACTGGCAGCTCTTCCTGTCCCTCGCACCCAGTGAAGACGAGTACGCGTGAATCCGTTATGACGGTCATCGTTGACTTCCGCTCGGGCCGGGTTATCCGCCGGTCGATTCCCTTTTTTGCATTCCTGTTTTGCACTCCTCTCCTGCGATGCTTCATACAATTGCACGATCTGGCTTTGCAAACGGGACAAACGAGCTTTACAACAGGTCGTTTGTAAGTACGTTCGACTATGAGATTATTTACCCTCTCTCTTCAGGGCTCGTCCATCGTACCCGTCGGATGCTCTTAAGTACATCCGTCAAGAGGTTCCCATATCCGGCTCTCTCGACATAGTCGAGTATAACTCCTATCCATTCCAGTGTGGTGCTTTCGCGATGATAAGTGTTTTCCTGCAGGATTGGTTCCGGCACCGGAATATTTACACGCGCAGTCCTCGCTCACTCCGACTGGGCCAGCGCCGTGGGAAAGCTCACCGCTGTGGAACCAAGCGAGGGAATGCGCACCATCTTTGAAAAGTCGGTCCAGGACGAGCGCGTCTCGTGTCAGAACGGGTCATTCGAAAGTACCGGGGTCACCAATCACTCCGCCGACTTGGTGGTGGTGGCGCAGGTCCAGTTATCCTCCTTTCGTGGCATCGCCACGGCGAAAACCTCTCCTCTTTTCAGGCTTTTCACTGGTGTCAGGACTACGATGCCGCGGCAGCGGAGTTTGCGCGGATCCTGAAGCCCCGGGGTATCGTAGCGTTGATCTGGAATCTGGAAGATCGGTTTGTCTATCAGTCAATGTCACGGTCGTGAAGTATTCACGATGGACCATATGTCAGCGAAGCTGCCCCGTGGGCCGCACAAGTACGCGATCTAATTGAACATTTTGAGCAAGGCACACCTCAATTCCGGCTTGGCCTTTGGCGTGCCTTGTTCGGGACACAGTCCTTCCAGAACTTCTTCCACCCACATAAGGAGCGAACATGGTGTTACCCCCTTGTCACTTCCCTGGATATTGTCATCGAAAGAGCCATGAGCAAGAGCTATATCACGGTCCAACCTGAAGACATCAAAGCTTCGATCAAGGCGGGCATTACGGAGATTGTAGACCGCGGAGATGGTAAACAATGGGTTGATGGGGACAAGGGCCTCTTTGAGTATCCATATAGAACTTTGGTCGTGGTATTCCAACGGCAGTGAGCTCGTAAAGAGTGAGACTGGTGTAGGAAGTATATTACTATCTGAACTGTAAGAATGAGCAACTTTAAGTACATATCAATATAAAAGAAATTGAAGGAAAGTACTATGAGGATCTGCAAAAGTTCGAAACCTTCTAAATTTCCTTATAGGACCGAAGCGGCGTAAAGAAATGGAGATAGGCAATTGCAAAACGCGTTTCCGACTTGGATTTGCTCCAAAGTCCTTAATTTACTTTAACGGCATCTGTGTCATGGTCTCGTCCACGAGGATATATTCCCAAAAGTCACGGATAGTGTCGTAACTTTCAATTATCTTGCCTCACCGTGACGTTGCTCCGGTGCCTGAAGACCAACATGGCCGTTAAGGAGAGAATGGGGAAAGCCCCACGATTCGTACAGTCATGCCTAACTCGGTGCTCCGTAAGGTGTCCCTGCGGGAGGATCGCTATAATCTCGCTGCTATGCGATGCTTTTCTACAGGGCCAATGTGACATGTTCAGGCTCCGGTCTCGGGATGTCCTGCGCGTCCATGCGAACGACATAATTTATGCTTGGCTCTCAGCCATCACGGTAAAGCCGTATCCAGCTGCTTGCGGCCTCATTCAAGAGACCACAAAGAAAAAACGCGGCGGACGGCAGATTCCATGTATTCAAGACGGTGCGGGGCGAAGGCGAGCCAGAAGCACGACATACCCCGCACCAACATGACGAGGCTAATCATTAAAAACCTTCCCAGACGTGAGAGACGGCTTGAGGCTTGAATGCTGTGAAACACACCGTATTTGTTCCCTGCCTCCTTCCGATTTCTGCGCCCTTCTGCGATCTTCTCCTCCAATGCCTCTCGGTTCTGGTAGGCTTCAACAAGCAAACTAGCGAGTTGGCCGCGTTTTCGAGCACCTTTGCTAATCTTAGAACCCTACATCCCACTTAGCATGAAAGAGCCGATAGCCTTAAATGGAGTGACCGTACTTTGATATTCATCCTTGGTCCTGCTGGTTCTCCGCCTGCACCCTGTGTCAGAGCCTTCTTTTCCTCGCGCTCCTGAACCTCTTTCTTCGCTTTCTCCATCTCGCTCAAAGCATCGATTTCTTGCGTGTCATCGTTATCAACATCCTCGAAACCTTTCTCTTTCTTCTCGAGTGCCCGCACTTCGCGGTCGTAATCGGTCTTCCATTTGTTGTAGAACCGTTGATAGTATGTGGGGTCATATGCTTCCCAAGTACCGGAGGGAAGTTGGTAATAGCCAGGATAAGGGTCGTTGGATGTAGGCTCTGGCGGAATGTATTCCTCAATTTTGGGAGCAGAAGATATGCTCAGTGAGCTAGTGGCTCCCTTTTGGGTAGTTATAGAGGCGAAGGAAGGCTTTGCAGACTCTGGGGGTGAAAATGTTTGACGTCGTAAATGGATAAGGAAGTGATTGGACGCACTCAGCGAAAAGATGTCCGCTATAGCTGAAGAAGATGGGTCCTGAGCCTTCTCTGATGAAGAACCTTCAAGAGATACATTGGCTTTGCCTTTCCGTACCGATGCGGGAGTAAAGGGTAAAGACATGGATTGCTCCACCTCCGCTACTTCGGGGGAGTCCTGCAAATCAATCTTAGATGATGTTCCAGACGTGTCTAGAGTCCTCTGCGAGGGTGCATTTTTGAAAACAAGTCCAGGGCCCTTCCCACTACCGAGGATTCGCTCAGGAGCTACCTTGACTGGAGCAACCATCTTTGGAGCAGGAAGCTTGGAGAACAGCGCTGAGGAGCCAGCACCGCGACTATCCGTGCGTGGCTTCTTAACGGGGCGAGCATCTTCACTGCCATTGTCTACGGAATCATCCTTTGGCAACGCAGGGAGGTCGATTGCGATCTTCTTGGGAGCCTTCTTGACTTTTGGGGCCGGAAGGTTGAGGCTAGATGGCCCTGATGTTGATGAGTGAGAGAGAGGAGGAAGTGAGAGAGAAGTAGGCTTGATCTGTCGGGGGGGTGACCGTGAGCGAGGGGTATGCTCGTCACCGTTGTTGTCATCACTGTTGTCGCTCCCGTACGCGTCGACGAGCATGGCAGAATGGCAGTTTAGATCAAAGCACGGCCCGGCAGGGACGCGCCGCTCGCCTCACTCGTGTTCATCATGGCCGCATTCGCAAGTTCACCACCTCCAAGGAGGAAAAATAGGGCACCCACACGCCAAGCTGAACCCCCTCCTCGCCGCAGTGCGCGCCTTGCAAGTAGCAAACCCGCCTCTAGACTTCCAACCCCCGCACTCGGTCCAGAGCACCCTTCATTCATCAAAGAGGATGTCACTGTTGGAAGCATGGACGTCGATGAGGATACTCTTCAACCAACAGAACGCGGTCTGAGACAAGATACCGTCTTTGCCAAGTCCGAGGAGATGTCAGTGACATTCCATGGGCACTTGCCCACCGAGGTCAAACATGTCCTCAGAAATGCTGGTGAGCACTCGACCCCCTTTTCTCCTTCGAAGCTTCTCATGGTACTCTGATATAGACTTTTTTCGGGACGCGTATGTGGGCGATGTCGACGCAGGGACTGGATTTGCACTCGTTGCGACACCCCAAGCATGCTTCGTATGGCAACACACGCAAGAGCTTGTTGGTGTCCCCACTTGCTACATCTTCCCCTGCCCGGCGGACCCCTCTCAAGCTGCGCCGTTGTATGCATTTGTCCCATATGGCGGTTCGCGTGAGCCAGGGCTTATCCTTGCATCCCAGTCGGGGGAAGTCTGGTTTTGGAACAACATCGGTGTTGGTCTCGCAGGTGGTGAACAATACTCCAAGATTCTACTGGAGCTGCAATCTAAAGAGATCGTCAACTCCTTGACGAGACTTGACGTGCGTTCTCATAGTACAGTCCTTATGTCCACTCAAATTTCTTCAGCCTCAAACCTTCGTTGCATCAACCTCAGTTGGGCGCTTGTTCCGGTTGACGCTCTCTACCTCGGGTGGAAGGTACCATTTTACAGCTCGCCTTTTCTCGCGCACGCAATCCTCGCTGTCATTATCTCGCTTCTTGCCTTCTATTTGGTCTTCACAATCGTCGCAAGCAGATGCCGGGAACATCGCCGCTATTGCCCTTGGCGCCAAAACGAATCTTGGGGTAGACATCTGGGCACTTGTCGAATCCCGTGTCCAAAGGTGGCAGGTTGCCTCCGAAGGTTGGGAAGAGCTCACTCTACAAGAGGACGTCGGTGCGGTTCTCCGCCAAGCCATCCAAGATACGCTACGCGCACCGTCCCCGTATCTGGATCTCGAATTACTTGACTTAGCTGTGGACAGGTTGGTTCCTCATTTCCCATTATCAACGTTTCACTAATAAATCTCTCTATCAGCTCCGGAAAGCTACTCGTGCTAACGTCCCATGGCGACACCGGGGAACATGAGGATATGAGCTATAATTCTACGCCCCGGAGGATCTATAATGTTGCGCAAATTTCGATGTCATCTGGCTTACTTCAAGTCCAAAAGCTCATCGGCGTTCCCTACCAGAGTGTGCGTTACACGATCTTGCAATCACTCTTGTTTACTTACCCGGTCGTAAAAAAAGACTTTCAGATCTTCCGAGGCTCCCATGCATCCCCAACTTCGGCTCATACTCGGAGGTGCAATATTTGTAGTTCAGTTTGGCGATGCCATAGCTTTCTGCTCGCGAGGTCCGTATCCAAGTGCTTCGAGTTGCCTGCTGGTCTGATTCTAATTCTTTACAGACAATGATTTTCAAGACCGCATAGAACTGAAATCTTCCACAGATCGGACACTGGGTGTCTGCATTTCAGATGCTCAAAGCTGCATGCTTGTACTCGCAGCCTCGACAATAATGAAAGTTACACTTGATTTTGACCAAATCGAGAAGTTTGATTCTGAGTGAGTGATCCTTCGTCTTGTTCATCAACATCAAAACTGATGTCCCGTTAAAGCCACGGGAGGAGCATCCTGATCAAATCCATCATGACCCAGGCCATTCTTTATGGCTCGTATCCAGAAGTTCGTCTTTATTAGGACTAGCTGTGGGGATCACTATGCGCTGACACTTACGCAGAACCCTCTGCATTTTAGCTTTCCCCCTGAAATCGACGAAGAGAGTCTCATGTCCGGCGCATCGCTTCTGAGTAGTGCGATTTTGGAATCGGGTAAGGGTGTCCTGTCCCAGTGCCTTGTTCAATGGAGACTCACATAACGTAGATTCTGCAGTCATACGACCAAACAATGACCTGACGGTGCAGCTTACCAGCCGCAAAGAGAAGATCAGTTTCTTGATCAAGTTCATCAACGAGAATGGCGTAATTGGCAAAGTTGGTGTACTGTTTGTTGTGGCCTCTGGATCAGTATAAATGTCATTGTACAGATGTCCCAGCGCAGCCGCCAACGCCTCGCAACTGATGCGGAAAAACTTTACGCTGCCCAACAATTGTGGCTCCGTCTCAATGAAACTATTCTGCAAGTCAAACATTTCATTTTTGGATTCAGTTGCTTATGATACCCTGCAGACAAGGGCGCCCCTACGACATCTTAAGTGAGGCTGTTTACGGCTATATGAATCAAGTCGGCGAAGGGCGTCACGACGATCTAATGAGAGCCTTCTTCCGGCTTCGTGTTGGGGACATTGGAAAATTACTCCCTCACATTAGGGATGGCACAAGAAGACAGCTCGGAGATGTGCCTGCTAACCTGACTGACGTCCTATCTGAAGCCAACGGCGTCGTTCTGGTGCGCCATCTTCCCCGGAATGCCCAGCTATAGGCTGAGATCCTTTCTCTAGACTATCCTCAACTCGGCGTTCGAGTACCGTGACTATAATGCTGGCGTATATGGAGTCGAGCCACCCTTTGTCAAGCCATGGACCAGCAAACCCGAGGTCATCAACGTTGTTCTCGAACTGTTTGACGCCACCACAACTTACGTTCAGCATCTTGGAGAATCACCCGACGAGCACAAAGCCCGCGAACCCAACTCGCAGCTTCCCGATCTTGCTTCCGCCCTTTTCGCGTCTGTCCACGAGCGGATGAGCTGGCTTCAAAGGTATGTCCCAGCCGATGATGCGTCATTTGTTAGATCCCAAATTAACTTTTTTTGTAGTGCCGTTGCAAGTGAAATTCCTGGGACTGACCGTGAACTCGCTGCTTTGGCAGATCAATTCCAGCAGCTCCGTCCAGAAGTTCTGAACACACTTAGTGAGTGACTCTTACGAGTGAGCGTAGAGCTGAACTTACACAAGAATGAAGACAAATACGGGTTTGCAGCGCGAGCTTTTGAACTCGCTGAGAAATATCGTGATTTCAGAAGTCTGGCTGCACTTTGTAACAAAGATCTGGTGTACCCGCTCGACCAGAACCCCTATACGACAAAAATAGCTGAATATGTCGAGAGATTCCGAGATGAGTTCACTGATGAATTGTACCAGTGGTACATCGAGCATGGTATTGACCTTGTTCTATTCTACTACACACTGGTGATTCATTTAACCTCCAGGGGAATTACGGACGTTGTTTAGTCAAGGCGAAGCAACCGCCGATTACCTCGACAGATTTTTCGCGAGACACAATCGCCCGTTCGTCTCTTGGATTCAAGATCTAGAGAAGGAGAGGTTTCATTCCGCTGCGGAAACTTTGTTGGGAGAGTCCGAAAATGCGGGCGATCTGGCAGCTAAAGAAGTGATTGGAGCGACTTGCGACTATCGAGATGAGGGCTGACTCCGATTTATAGCTAATGCTTAGTATTGGGAAGTTGACCCATCTGGCACAAATGCAAGAGGACGCCACTGTGGACGAGAGCATGCTTGACGGTATGTGTATTGGGTTCTACTCGGGGTCAACATATCCTCATGATGTCATTCCGAATAGCTTTCCACGATGGTCTTGACTTTGTCAGCGTCCACGAGGCACTTACTGAAGAGCTCAAGTCAGCCGTTACGCCTGTGCCAGGTAAACAATCATTGGACCGACAGGTGGAGACCATCCTACAGAAAAAGGCCTCCACCATCACTGACAAGAAAGTCTACCCCCTCGTACGTATTCTGAACTCCGAAGAGATCGTGTTGACTGTCCAGCAGGTATTCAAGCAATTAGTCCGGTCATTATTTCAAGGAAAGGCACTGTCTGTTGAAGACATCACTGATGTACTATCTCTGAAAAACAACGACACGAGTATAGATGATTACGCTACCGCATTGCACCTTCTTGCTCGGGCAGATGTAAGCCAATCCCTCAATCGTCTGATTGACCCATAAATTAATCACATGACAGAAACTTCCCGAAGCAAGACGGGAAGCCGCATTCAGGTCAGTCTGGCGGCGGATTTATACCCACGATGAGTATGTGCATAGCCTGGTATATTCGCCTGTGCTGTCGTGTTGATATGTTTGACCAGCTGGGACACCATTAAGAAAACGTCTGGCGTATCAGACACCCAACTGAACGAACGTTTCCGGAATACGGCGCTCGTCGCCGCTCTGTCGGCCACTCTACAAAAACGTCACCAGCCAGAGGGTTATATCCTGCCACCAAACCAGGCCCTTGCCGTGCCAAGTTTAGGAGAGTTATCATCCCGTTGGCCCGGTATGTCACCTGAACAGATCGAAGCACTGCACGAGGATTATCAAGAGGAAAGTGCGCTCCTCGCGGAGTATGATTTGGGGGAGGCATATGGCCGTGCACGAGAAGTCGTGCTCGATGAAATGATGTGGGGGAGACCTTCCTAGCATATACATCGTACTTATCGTAGTTGATGTTACTTATTGCACGTCCTTACATAGTACTATAGTGGATGTACGGATCAGGTCGTGAATTTGGCTTTCAGCTTTTGGAAGGAAACGCGAGCGGCAAGCTTGATCTCTTGCATACTGCGCCGCCGCCATTCAGAGTCGTACTCTTCTTGCCGCGCTGCTTCCTGCAAGACCCAATTTTTATAGAATTCTCCGAGACGATCCTCACGCTGTTCTGGGGTGACATGTGGTGGGAGTCCGCCTACAACGGCTGCTTTAGCCGCTTCGAAGCGTGTGTTTGTCTACATGGGATGATTATAAGACCTATTATACGCGGGGAACACGTCGACGTGAGAAACATACGTCTCTCCAGAACGCGTCATTGAATGCATCCAACTGCTGCTGCTGTAGCTTCCATTGGTACTCGAGCGTGTCTGAATCGTTACGGAACTCGTCGAGAGAGTATGGGTGTTGTGGTGATTCCAGGCCTGTGGGTTCTAGATCATGGTAGAGGACTGGACGGATGTTGGATACAGGGTCGGGAGGCCCAACATAGTTGGCTGTCGGTGCGGACGAGTGAAGGAGTCGTAGAGGGCG
>Ga0137362_10000544_pt1 | contig 20199 bp, 20 predicted proteins | sample MadtaG_2_FD_104801 | JGI IMG/M metagenome (GOLD analysis project Ga0137362, IMG submission 104801) | Vadose zone soil microbial communities from Angelo Coast Range Reserve, California, USA - Mad1_100_16 metaG | ecosystem: Environmental > Terrestrial > Soil > Vadose zone | place: USA: California... | reverse complement strand
TGCGTGGTGCGCCTGACCGACGAGACCGATGCCGACGTGCCCACCATCGCCATGGCCTTCGTGGCGGTAGATGAATCCTACGGCCTCCATCGACTAAACGACGCGATTGATGCGATCGACAACAGGATCGACGGTCAATTGCAGCTCGGCCTCTACGCCGCAGTTCAGGATCTGCTGCACTCCCGCGTGGTCTGGTATGTGCGCAATGTCGATTTCAGCGCCGGTCTGGAAGCCGTGATCTCGCGCTTCGGCCCTTGCATCCGTGAGATCGCCGCCGGGCTCGACAATAGCCTGCCGCCGGACATCCAGGCCGGGCGCAGCAAGCGCCGGCAAGACCTGACCGATGGCGGCGTCACGGCAGAACTTGCCGGCGAACTCGCCGATCTCGACACCCTGGTCTCCGCACCCGATATCGTGACGGTCGCAGAGCGCACCAACCGCGCCATTGGCGATACGGCCACGACCTTCTTCGCCGCCGAGGCCAATTTCCGTCTCGACCGCATCATCGCCGCCGCACGCGGCGTGCCGGCGAACGATTTTTTCGAACGTCTCGCCATCGACCGCGCCGTTGATCAGATCGCAGCCGCGGAAAGAAGACTCGTTGCCGATATGCTGGCAACCGGCCAGTCCGGCCAGCAGGCCGCCGAGAACTGGCTCGCGGCCCATCCTAAAGCTACGCGCATCCGTCGTTCGGTCGAGGAGATCGCTGCCGGTGGCCTGACGCTCGCCAAGCTGACGGTGGCGGCGAATTTGCTGGGGGATTTGGTGAAGGGCTGAGAGAGCACGCTCACGACAAGCGATTTGGAGCATGCGCAGTTGTGAGACCCTGCCGCTATCCGACAAGAAAGCGCTTTGGACCCGGACACGAAGCATAGCCTATGAAGCAACCAAAAGCAGCCAGGTGCAAACCGCGGATGTGAGCGGAAACCCGTAACAACCGAGGCTTCTCGATCATGGATGCCCCGCCGAATACAAAAGCAAAGCGATTTCGGGTCGAACGTAGCCGGTTTGAACAAACCGTTCTATTGCTGCAGGGCGGCGGGGCACTCGGCTCCTATCGAGCTCTTGCTGAAGCAGACCGACATCCGGATTGGGTTGCCGGCATTTCGATTGGTGCGGTGAACGCTGCATTGATCGCCGGCAATCCGCCGGAAAGGCGCGTCGAAAAATTGCGCGAGTTCTGGGAAGCCGTCAGCACGCCACCCCTAGGTGTCCCGCATCTCGCGTCGATCGATATCAAGGACGACGTCATCCATCGCGTCATCAACCAGGCGCGCGCGTTAGGCATCATGTTATTCGGCGCACCGCACTTCTTCACGCCCCGTCTGCTCTCCCCCCGTGTTCTGGCCGTCACAAAATGCCGATCAGCTCAGCTTCTATGACGTCGCTCCGCTGAGGGCGACGCTTGAGCGCCTGGTGGACTTCGACCGGCTCAACGCCAGCGCCATGCGCATTAGCGTCGGCGCGGTGAACGTCAAAACCGCCAATTTTGTTTATTTCGACACCACGACCCACCGCATCGGCCCGGTGCACATTATTGCCAGCGGTTCACTGCCGCCCGGTTTTCCGGCCACCGAGATCGACGGCGAATATTATTGGGACGGCGGCCTCGTTTCCAACACGCCGCTGCAGTGGGTGCCCGCGGCTGGACACGCTGGCCTTCCAGGTCGATCTCTGGAGCGCGCACGATGAGTTGCCGCGTAATCTCGGCGAAGCCGACGTGCGGCAGAAGGAAATCCAGTTCTCCAGTCGCACGCGTGCTGCAACCGATCAGTACGAGAGGGCCCAGAAGCTCCGGATAGCTTTCGCTAGCCTGCTAAAGGACCTTCCCACCGAACTGCTGGACCGTCCGGAGGTGAAAATGCTCGCGGCGGAGGCCGACGAAAAAGTCGGCAATATCGTGCATCTGATCTACAACGCCAAGAACTACGAAGGCATCGCCAAGGACTACGAGTTCTCCCGCCGGACCATGGAGGAACACTGGACTGCCGGCTATGAAGATGTCGCTCGCGCAATTTCCCACCCTGAGGTCATGCAACGTCCCGACAAGGCGGAAGGCGTTTGCACTTTCGACTGGGCTCACTACGGTCAAAAATAGCGTTGGCCGCGTTGTTCGATTTCGATCAGCCGACTGATCGAGGTTCGCGCTAAAGGAAACGAGAGCCCGAGTGCCTTGTGATCACCTATCGCACCGACCCCGAACAATTGCCCGAGTTCAGAAGCGCACGCACGGTCGACGTGCATCGGGCGGGCATGATGGATCGGCTGGCCGTTCGTCAGTTTGCCGAGGCAATCCGGCTGGCTGCACTGGCTGGGCTTGCAGGAGACGAATGAGGCGGCGCGCCGTCGGCAATTGCCTGTCTCCAGATCTGTTGTGGGTCCTTCGCGTCGATTTTGGCATGTCCGCGTCGTGTCCGGTTAGGCGGGGGTAATCTCGGAAATACTTGTTGTGCGGTTTTGTCGGTTGAAGGCATCGGTTTGGATGTGATTCAAGCGGCCAGACCGGAGCCCTGAATCATGCGGTATGAACTCACGGACTTTGAGTGGGCTGCCATCAGACCGTTCCTTCCGAACAAGCCGCGTGGCATTCCCCGTGTTGACGACCGGCGCGTCCTGAACGGTATCTTTTGGGTCTTGCGCTCAGGTGCTCCCTGGCGCGATCTGCCGGAAACCTATGGCCCCCGCACCACTTGCAACAATAACCCCCCGTTTGCGATACCGCGCACAGTAACCTACAGCACCGCGCGGCGCTGGCTTTTGCGGTCGGAGCCCGATGACAACTAACGGTGAAATGCCAATGAAGATGGGCATTTCTGCCCCTGAGGTGGTTATTGGTGATTATTGATGATTAGCTCTGATTACCCCACTGACACCCACTAGAGGCAAGCGACTGCCCATATGACGAGGTGACTGGCGGGGGGCCAATTATAGAAATTGGCAACGCAGCGTCCGCAACGGTTTCACGGGATTTCTATTCGATGATGAAGAACGTGCCAATCGGGCGAAGGCGCTAAGACCGAAGCCAAAGGATAGGGACTAAGGCTTCGCCCCGAAGTTGATGGGTGCAACTCCGGGACTTCGCCAAGGCCTGGCGTACATCCGACCATCGGCCTTAACGGTGCGGATATTGCCATAAAGGGGCAGTTTTATCCAACAACCCGCGATGACTCAGAAATGACCGCTGATGCGTTTTCCCTCTTGGTTGGGGGTGGTTCAGCGCCAGCGCTGTAAACCAATCCAGCGACTCCAAGAGTCAGCAAACGGCATTGGAGATCGCATCACACAACGTCAGGGAATTTATCAGGATATTTATTGAGGGCTGAAAATGGCGGTTTGACTGGGTGCCCCTCGGTCCGTTTTTCCGATTCGGGATTTAGACCCCCTGCCCCCAGACCTTTTTGTCGTCCCACTTGGCACAATTATAGTCCGACTTCCAGCCTGCGTTGAACTCGGATCACGGTCGCTGCATACCAAGGCCCGCCGTTCGGCGTTGGTACGTTGCGAACGTTAAGCTGTGCAGCAATGGCGCGGGCAGACATGCCATTCAGTTCGCCAAGGATCGGAAGCAGCGCCTGGGCGCGTTCCTTGGCTGCGTCACGATTCTTGATGCCCTGGGCATTCAGACCGCCAAGCTTGACACCTCTGGCCTTGGCAGCGCCTAGGGCAAGCTTGGTTCGCTCGGCGATCATGCGCCGCTCTTTCTCAGCAACAGCGGCATAGATGTGCAGCATGAACGGATCAGCATCGATGCCAAGCTCGGTGACGATGAACGGCACGCGCTGCGCCATCAGTCCGGCGATGAAGGCGACATCGCGCGATAAGCGATCAAGCTTGGCGACGATGACGGCGCATTTCAGTTTTTTGGCATCTGCGAGCGCGGCGGCCAATTGCGGCCGGCGCTCCAGTGCATCGAAACCTTTGCCGGTCTCAACTTCGGTAAACGTCGCTTGCAGGGCAAAGCCCTCGACTTCGCAAAATAGCGCAATCGATGTCTGTTGCGCTTCCAACCCAAGGCCGGATCGGCCTTGGCGCGGTTTGGAAACACGGATGTAGGCGATGGCGGGTTTCATAATTACGCCGAAAGATAAGGGGGCGAGTCTCCCCGCCCCCGGTGTGTCACTGCGGACTTGGGTCAGACATCGGGATTACCTTGGCGGTATGTCGGGCTACTGCCGCCTCGCTCTGTGCCTTCGCTGCCTGCTTTTCTTCCGGCGTTATCGGGCGGCATTGGGCTCGGCAGAACAACCTCAAGTTATTTATCTTAATTGACTTGCTGCCCTCAACCGGACGATAGCCCGCTTCCACCCATCGGTTGAACGTCCGGACATCTTCGTGGGGCCGAACATCACCGAACCCGGCCTTCTTGAAGGCCTTCACCACGGCGATCTCGTTCTTAAGGGAGCGGTCCGACTTGCCGTTGGTGGCCGGCTTGGTGGCGGCCATAGCCTGCATCAGCTCCGCCTTCTGAGCGGCCAGAGCCACGGCCACGGCTTGGGCAAGCATGGCCTGCAAGGTTGGATCGTTCAGGTCGAACGTCACAGGTGGGGAGGCAACGGCCTGGGCGGCTGCCTCGGTGGCTGCCTCGGTGGTGTCGGGCTTCGTGGTGTCGGGGGTCTTGGGGGAACGAGCCATATTGCAACTCCGTTGCATGACGTTGAACCGGCCATCGAGGGCCAGTCGTCGGTGGCGATCCGGCCATCGACCTCCCCAACTCAGGCGTCACAACGGGCACGCTCGCGTAACACTCGTGTCCCGGGCGCACAGACCCCTTCGGGGTCGAGAAAACGTGATTGGACGGCAGCCTCGCGCGGTGCGCGCAGGCGCGTGCGCGAAGCAATACCGCGCATGTACCGCCGGGGGGCAGGCGTGTGGATGATTCAATCCGCAGGCGCGATGAACGGGAGCGACGACGCTGCTGATAGATCGTTGGCTTGCCGCCTGAGCGCTGACGGTCCGCCATAGGCGAAGTCGAAGTCGGCTGCGATTCTAAATTGGGTGTCTGGGTCCAACACCCGGGGGCGCTATTGAGCGAGCCCGCGCGCGCGTGGAGAAATCCCGGAGAACCTGGGCCTATGAGAAATTTTTGCAAAATAAAAAATGGAACCGATGTTCGGAAATGGTTCTCAAGGCGCGGAATTTTACGCCAGCCACCCACAGCGCACCCCACTCACCACAGCGCATTTTCTATATAGACCCCTAAACCATCCAAGTACTCTATAAGGAAAGTCCGCTGTGGCCCGCTGTGCGCTGTGGTTCGGCTACGCCTTGACCCACCACCTCTTGCCTTGCCAATCCGTCTTGCCGTCAGCGCGTTCGCGCTTCCAACCCAGTCGTTCCAGGGCGGCTGTGATCCGACGTTGATCTGCGGTTCCGACGCGCTGGGTCTCGATAAACAAGGCGTTGCGGGCAACTTCGCCAACGGTGACACGCTTGCCGCTGGTCAGGTACTCGCCGATTTGTTCCTCCCAGCTATCGGATTCGTAGCGGGCGGATTGCTGTGGCTGGATATGTTCACGCTCGAAGTCTCGATCTGGCCACCAGGGGGTATCGGCCTGATACAGATGCACCGCTTCGGCGAACAGGTGATCGAGGTCGCGGGCCAGGGCTTCGATGTTGATGGTCCCGGTTTTCACCGGCCAGAAGCGGCGTCCCCCAGTTTCATCCTTGAGGTACGTCTCCCGGTTTGTGGTGCCGATGAAGGTGCATTGCCGTGGCTCTATAACTTCACGGCGCCCAAAGCTCGGTCGATAACGTTCGGTGGTTCTGCTGATGAAGGCCTTGAGGTGCGCGGCCTCCGCCCTGTTCATGGCGTGCATCTCGGATACCTCGATCAGGAACTTGCCGCGCAGGTGCTGCGACACGTCCTTGCCCTCGGTGACGTCAGGCAGATTATCCGAGAAGTATCCGCAGCCAAGCACTGCACAGGCCGATGATTTCATCGCACCCTGCGGTCCCTCCAGTACCAGCATGTGGTCAGACTTACATCCCGGCTCGAAGATGCGCGCCACCATCGCGATCAGGAACATGGTGCCGATCCTGGATGAATATTCGTTGCGCTCGACTCCGAGGTATTCGGCCAGCCAGCCGTCTAGTCGGGCTGTCTGATCCCATACGAGGCCACTGAGGTAGTCGCGGACGGGATGGAAGGCGCATTCGCTGGCGCGGAGATCGACGGCACCATGCGCCGTCTCCTTGCTGATGCTCTGCAATCCAGCGAGCTGCAACCACTCCTGCAACTCAGTCACGTCAACGTCGGTGACAGGCCGGGGTGAGAAATCCGGATCGGGCTCCGGTTGGATCGGGCGCATCAGCACAGCGGCCTGCAACATCTCGTCATAGGCGAAGGCGTCTCGAAGTGATGGATCAAGCCTGAGAGCCAACATCGCGTTGGCCAATGTTGGCAGTGCTTTTCCGCTGCCGTTTTCGGCGCACTGCTCCAGCCAGTCTGCATCGGATACAAGCTTAACCTTGGGGCCGCCCTGGCGCTTGCGCGGCTTGGAACGGCCGGGCGGTATCACCCGTGGTTCCTGCATCCCCTTGTTGAAGCCGGACTCGATGGTGCCCCTGACGGCCTGCATACTGGTGTCGGTCACGAGACCATTCTGAAAGCAGGCATCCTCCAGCGCCTGCTTAACCTCGCCCTCGGTCAGTTCACCCGCGGCAACGAGTTGACCGAGCTTCATGGCAGAAAGGTTGGCTTGGTCGTTGCGTCGCCCCTGCGGCGTCGATGCCAAGATGTCGTATTCACCATCCAACGCCGCCTGGGCGTAGCCGCTCCCACTGCGCGATGCCTTCACACAGTCAGCGGCCTGTTGCGAAATCTTTACGGGTTCGGGCTTCTTGATCTTGTCGAGAAGCCACTGCGGCGCCGTGGCGATGGGAAGATCGTTCAGCCATCGGTAAAAGCCCTTGCCGGGCTTCACACTCGGCGGTGCGATGACCATCCCGCCGTCACCCCTGATATCGATGCCGGGTCCGATGACCGACGCTGAGTTCGTAACTTTGAATCTGGGGTGCATGAAATAATAGTGGACCGAACCGGAGGGGCTGATGGCCTGGAGCGTATCAGGCAGTTTGCCATGTTCAGCCTCTAGTGCCGCCAGCGATGCGCCGCCGTCCACGGCGTGGCCGTCTTGGGTGTCGGTCTCGATGACGAAGATGCCGGACTCCTCGCCGGTTACGACGCCAACGTTGGCATCGGGCCAGCGCCTGTAGTCGTCGCGGATTTCATCTGCATTGGGGGTTGCCCCCCATCGCCTGCCCTCACAGTGTTCGGCGGATTTGTAAGATTTCTTGGTGCCCGGAGGCACTGGAAAAATCAGCCAATCCCGCTCCAGCGCATACTCCAAAGCTGCCTTAAGCATCGGGATTTCGGGTTGATCTGGGATCGATGCCGAAGCCAGAAAATCCGGCGGCGGGACTGACGACGACGACGATGCGTTCAGCATTTTGCTTGCCTGTAATATCGCGGCAGGCTATGAACACAGCGTCTTACTTCTGTAATCCCGGCCTGCCGGCAGTTTGGAATTCGAAAACGTCGCTGCCAGCGGAGAACTGGTGGCGGCGTTTTTCGTTATGCGGTCGCCAGTTCCTTCTGGTTTTTGCGTTTCTTCAAACCTTCATTGACCAGCTCCCGAACCTCGGCACCCAATGAAGGAATCCGAAGCGGGTGCTGGCGGCGCTGGTCCTCGATCGTTTCGAATTCCGCTTTCGAGAATCTAACCTGAATCGCGTGTTGGTCTGGATTTCGTCGTGGCATGGTGTGACCTTGTTGGTATGACTGGGGTTTAAGTTGAAAGGATACGCAGTCGGTACAATCCAGCGCGGGCGCTGCTGACTGCCCATCTATTTTCGTCCCCGAGTTATTCACCATCGTCCAGGCGTCCCCGAGGGTCAGGCCGGTCGCGACCATCCGGCCGTCGCGGACGACGTTGCACGAACCACTGTCCATGAAGATGATGCTGACCGCACCGGTGGCGTCGGGCCTTTCCATGGGCCGAGGTGCTAACATCGGAGAAGTTGTAGAAATGACGGAATCTTTTCGCGAAATGCGCAGTTCGGTTTCCGACATTGGAGCTACCCTTCGGGGAGCGTGGTAAGGCCGTGCCCTTCTAAACCGATTCATGCGGCGGCCCTCGTTCATTGTCCGCTGTTGCGACCGATAGCGGTGTCACGCCATCCCCGCATCACGTCTGGACATTCGAGTACTTCCGGCCAATCTTCGCTCAACTCTTCCAACCCAACGCCATGGCCTCCCAATAACTGCCCGTAGGCATAATCGTGGGCGGCCTGCGCCTCGGGCGTCAACGTCGGCTCTGGTCGGAAAAAATCGGGTAGATCATCACTCATCTTTCAGGCTCCTTCGGTTGTGGTGACGAGCGTCACCGGTTCTGACTTCCGAGTTATTCCTTCCGCGAAGGAATAATCCGACCAATCCGACGACGACCGGATTCTGGATAAGTCGGCGCGCGGTGCCGGGGTGTATTCGACGAACCTCGGGGCTCCCAAGCCGGACTCCCTGACCGTGAGCGCGGCGCCGCGGTCGACCGAGCAGAAGATGTTGGCTACCTCTGCCCCTGCGTGGAATACCCCCACAGCCTGCCCGGTGATGCGATAGAGCGTGGTGAGCTGGCGGCAGGCATCAAGGAGCGGTTGCCTGGAATACCCGCGCGCGCGCGGATACTGGGGGCACGAGTATTCCCGGACGCCATGGTTGCGGTTGGGCCGACTGTTGTCGGTGCCGTCGATCTCTTCGTGGCGATCGATCCGGATCATGCCCCGACCGCCTTCTTGGCGGCCTTGGGCCATTTTGCGAGAATAGAACTCAGCGAGTCCTGCTCCGCGCGGTTGACGACCTCGCAGCGCTCCCACGCGACGGGATCGATCAGCCTCTTGATTGCTCGTTCGACGCAATCTCGAAGATCGTTCGGGTCCATGGCGTCGAGTTCCCAACAGTGACGCCCATGGTTGGCGACGAACCAGTCGTGGCGCGGGTCCTTCTTCTTGGTGGACGCCGCGAACGACGGCAGCCCTTCCAGTTGATGGACGGTCAGGGCAATCCGCTTCAGTATGACGTGATGGCCACCGTACTTGGCCAGCCGCTCGGGCAAGTCACGCTCCGACATGAACATGCCGGACGGATCGAAGTCGCCGACATAGAGCACAATCAGCGGGCGGCCGTCGTCATCCTGAGCAACGTCATTGATCGTCGTTGCGCCGCTAAATCCGTGCAGCACGCGGAAGCCGACAGCGTACTCGTCGAGCACGGGCGCGAGCACGCCGCGCACGGTGCCCTTTTCGGACCAGACCTGAACGCGAACGGGCTGCTGATTCCAGAAGTCGCGGCGGTAGTCGCGGATGGTGGCGCGGACGTATTGCTCGGGATCGTCCCACGTGGCGACCCGCTCGAACTCGCGGGTCTCGTCAACGATCCAGTCCCACGGAATGTCGCCCTGTTCGCGAGCTTTCAGCAACAGCCGATAGACCCGCTGCATCTCGTTGCTGTCCATCGATGGTATCAGGCCCTGAGTGAACAGCTTGTAACCGACGCCGCGACCTGTGATCGGCTGCGCCGCTTCGGCTATGACGCTCATCGCCTCGATCAGGTCGAGCGAGGCCTGCGCCATTCCTCGACCCCTTATTTTGGTACCCGTTCCAGAATACTCCGTCATCAAGCTGCCGATCGTGCGTCCAGCCAACGCCGGATCTCGCCCAGGCGATAGCCGTGGCGTCGCTCTGAGAGCTGAGTCCGCACCGGGCCTTCACCGTTTCGGTGCAGGCGGTGCAGCGTATCCGGCGAGAAGCCGACCAGCACGCAAACCTGCGGCTCGGTCAAAACGTGGTCGTCGCAAAGGTGGAGCGGAAGGTCCGCTACGATCTTGGGGGATCTGGCTTTCGGTGGCATCTATCAGTACGTCCTTGTGCATGAGAGAACGATGTCATGCACATAGAATCGGCCCGATTCGATTCAGCCGCAAGAAGGCTGCAATATTTTCTCGTGGATTTCTTTTTCCAACAATCAGCGAACAATATTGGCGACGTGTTCTGCCCATTGCGCCAGGGCGGACTCGACCTCACCCTCGCATCGATGGCGATCGTAAACCGCTTCGATACCGCCTTGGACATGGTTCACGCAGCGCTCGGCAATATGTGGAGCGATACCGAGTCTACCGAGACCGGTCCGAAAAGTTCGGCGAAGATCATGCAGCGTCCAGTGCGGCAATGGCCGCCCTTCTGCCACATTGATACGCAGATGCATCGCCGTCGTCGCGTAGCTCCACGCAGAGTAAGCGCCGCCAGCGGCGCCGAAGAGACATCGCTCCGAGAATGAACAAGTGATAGTTTTCGCCCCAGCGCATAAGCGATAGCAACGTCGCGGACCGAACAGCGCCAGCAGACACCAGAAATAGAACCGCCGTCTTTGTATCCTTGCATTCGACACGCGGATCGCCGGTGCAACTTTCATCTTGATCCACACACGCTGCCGCAGGATCCGGCGGCCGCCACCGAAGCGCTGAAGTTCTTCGCCTATATCCTAATAGCCCCCCAAGCTATGCGTTTACTGCATCTCGGACTGACATCCTCGCCTCCGAAAAAACAAAGCCTAGATGACGATGCGCAAAGCGCACGAAGTGCAGAAAGGTGCCCCGCTTCATCGGTGGTACTCTTGTCGGCACACCTTCCTGCACTTCCTACACTTCCTGCATTGCCATCTAGGCTTATATTTTTCAGTCCATGGGGGTGTGAGTGGTTGCCGCGATATATGCCTTAGTTTCATGGCTCGCCCTCCCCTTCCTCAGGTTCCTCAGGCGGAGCGAGAGCCAGTTTCGGGTTAACCACCCATCGGTGTTTTGGGCGACCCGCCGTCTCGGTGGTGTGTTTCTTCAGCCAGCCAGACTTCTGAAGCTCGTCGAGCAGCCGGTGGGTTCCTTGGGCGTCCAGCCTTTGTGCCAGAGCGTGGCGGCGGACATCCTTGGCCGAGACCTCACTTTTGCCGCGAACCTTGATCCACCGCAGGACGATGCGAGCATCCTTGTGGCGGTCGGTCAGGCCGATCTGCCGAAGGGCTGCTCGGGCATGGGGCCAAAAGAAATCCCGCCAGAGCCGGATCGCCGCGGCCACGAATTGCTTGTCGATGACCTCGGGCTCCATGGCGGCGACGATGCTGTCGTAGCCGGATGCCGACGGCTTGCTCCGGGCCATCGCCCAGGCCATGTAGGCCAGCGTTCCGGCCAGTCGCAGAGCGGTGGTCTCGCCCTTCACGAACCAGTGGAGTTCATGGCCATCGAGGCCGCGCTTGGTCTGGTCAGACCAGATGCGAAATGCTTCAAACTCCACGACGGCATCTGGGGAAAGGCTGATGGTCTTCGAGTAGAACATCCCGTCAGCATCCTCCGATGGCAGCCGGATCAGGGCCGTCAAGGCGTTCTGGAGATCGGGCTCGAATTCATCGGCATCGTTGCTCAGCGGCCGATACTCCGGCGTTGATGGCCACGCATAGAGGAAGCGGCCATACATACCGTCCTCGTCGCCTGCAAAGGCTCTTGCGAGTTTGTCCGGCTGGAACGAGCCGATCACGCCAACCAGTAGATGGGGAATCGCTACAGAGCCGGATTGACGCTCGACAACGTGCCGCCGACCATTCCACGCTTCCAGCCAGAACGGTCGATCCGAGCCGCCGCTGTACCGTCCCATATTTGCGAAAAGCCCGGCCAGCTCGTCCCGGATCAGCATCATGCCGCGCGGCCTTGCCTGAAGCAGAGCCGCCAATCGCTCAATGGTCGGATCGGTAGCGTAGAGACGTGGTTCGATAAAATCGCCGGGATCGATGGCATCAAGCGGCATGATCGGCGGGTCTTTCGGCGGGACAGCATCAAGCGCGGCCTCCCGCTCGTCCTTCCATTTTTTCATGGCTTCCTTGGCCTTTTGGGCCAGCGTTTCATGGGCAAGTCGCTTCTTGCTGACATCAGCCGAGTGTGTTTGCTCGATTAGATCGAGCACGCGGATCGTGACGTTTAAGCCAGGTGTTTTACGATCGCCGGAGTTCGCCACGACACACGCCCACATCGTCATTGGCTCTGACCATGACCTCGATGGCGAGATGCGGCGCGCTGTTCCAATTAGGCTGGATGCAACCCCGAGCAGCGGAATCGCGACATGCTCCGGCCGAACACCAGCACCATGGGAAGAGCGCAACAACAGCTCCTGCCAAGCAGGAGTCAGGACATCGAGGGGGAAATCAGGTAGATCACCGCGGCGGTCATCGAAGATGCTCCAATCGGGGTCATCCCAACTATGGACAGAAGCATTCGGCGCTGACCGTTTCCCGGCGCCGGCGCCGGGGTCGGGCTTATTGAACTTCTTACGAGCGTCCTGGATCAGTTTATTCAGCTCTGGATCGCTGGCGCCGCCCTTGCAGTACGGTGCGCAAGACAACCTGATGGCAAGGTCCTGCCAGCCGCGACCGACCATCGAGGCGGTGACGGACAACAGCGCGTTGTGCCACTTGCTCGTCCCTTGGCTGACCCTCAGCAGCTCGATCAACTTATCGTCGGACCGCGGGCCGTTCTCGCTGTTGCTGCGACCATGCGACGTTTCTCCGCTCAATATCGAAGCGGTCTCGATCAAATGCTCAGCCTTCGAGGAGCACGCTCCCGGCTGGGTTTTCAGGGTCACCAGCTCTGCGACATATCCGCGATCCTGTTTCTTCGGCGGCGGGTAATTGACGGTGCCCGCCAATCGCATCACGCGGCCGGGGTTCTGGACGGCATCACTATCGAGCAGGTCTCTCAACGCGGTATTCGCAGCTCTTAGCTGTTCGGGCGTCACAGTGCCGTCGAGCTTGAAGTAAAGGTGGCGGCGCAGATACGGCACAGTGCCGGTGGTGACGATCAGCCTCGGATGGAGGGTGAGTTCTCTTAAGGTCCTTTGGACGCGTTCATCGTCGCCTGCACCGTCATACTCGATCCAGGCGTAAGCCGATGTCACGACATGCTTGTCGCTGGCCCGGCCATCTGGCGGCCACTCTCCCTGTCGCAGGGCCGGGCCGACATAGATGTTATAGCCCGCGATGTTCTGGGCTTCCGCGAACTCGGCCGCCTCCTGAAGATCGAATACGGAAAAGTTGCGAGCCTCGTGGACGGCGCCGCCGGTGGCGGCGAGGCCGTAGGCAACCTCGATCCAGGCATCTTGGTGTGGCTGCACGAACGTTGGATCGAACAGCGCGTAGAGATGTTTGGAGATGTCCTCCTTGTTCGGCGCCAACGGCGGCTTGGAGGTAGAAGCGTCGGCGCCGAGATGCGACTTGCCGTTTTGGCGGGCGGCCTTCTCGGCACGCGACCGAGGGTCATAAGCTGGCATGGAAATTCCCAGAACAATTCAGCTTGCGATTTTGGTCTGGGGGACTAGAAAGAGAGTGTTCCTTCATCTCTGGTCTACTCTCCAGAACCCAAACGGCCCCGCCTCAGCGCGGGGCCTTTGTCGTTTAAGTGGCGGCGGTCGTGTTGGAGCGTTCCTTGACGGAGAGCCGCTTGCGATTCCTCTCGGATGAAGCCACGAGGCCCAAGAGAACGAGGCCCCGAACCGTCGCCGCCATCGTCGGAATGATCGGCTGTGACTTGCGGTAGGTTTCAAGCCGGACGAAATCAGGCTCATGGAATTGAACCTGCACGCCCTTCAAGATGCGTTTTTCTGACATTGCACTGATCTCCAATCATGCGATTGATGATTGGAGATTCTAACAGGGCCATCGGTGGGATTGCTCGCGGCGGATCGCCGCGCACCCAAATTGGGTGAGCGTCAACTTGCCACAGACACCAGAAACACTTGCAGCGCAGTCATAACTTTCATCAGGCGGTGCTCAAAATTTGTGTGGAATAGGAGCACCACCCGGGCTGTCGAATGAGCAGCGAGCGAACCGGCGGGGCGGATCACGAAAGATTCATCTTCGATGGTGTGCGGCTGATTTCGGCTGGCCAAAAAAATCCTTGCCGGGGCGCCGCGAAATCGGGCAGACAGGAGACAGGTGCGCTGACGGCCCAGCAAGCCACAGCGGCCTTTCATTCCGGGGGCGGAATGATCGACAGTGAAGAACCTTCCAGCACCGGGGACGGTGACGCCAACAACACCATTGCGCCTTGATGTCGCGGCGCAGTTGGCCTTCCCTGACGGCTCGATCACCGCTTCGGCGTTGCGCCGGATGGCCGTCAGCGGAAGGCTCGACCACGAAAAAATCGCAGGCAAGATTTACGTCACGCTTAACTCTATTGAGAGGATGCGAAACCGATGCCGCGTACAAGCAAAGGACCCCGACTTGAACTCAAGCATTATAAGGACCGATCACCCAAATGGGTCATCCGCGACGGCCAGCAAACCCTTGGCACTGGATGCAATGAACGCGACCGCACAGGCGCTGAAAGAAAACTTGCGGAATACATCATCAAAAAGCACGACCCATCAAAAGCACTCGACCGCAATAATCCCAATAAGACAAAAATAGCCGACGTGCTGTCGTTGGAAATGCAGCGCATCGCCAAAGCCGACATGCCGGTCGGGCGGAAGAATGAACTGATTACTGTCTTGCAGAACATGGGGAATTGGTTCGGTGATCGCGCTATCGGCGACCTCGATGGTGATTTACAGGAGCGTTATGCGAAGGAACGCAAGCGATCGGTCATGAAACTGATCGACGGCAAGCGGACTGTGGTCACCACTGACGAGCCTGCGCCGATCGCCGCGTATCGCGATCTGAAACTTCTCGCCGCCGCCGTCAATCGCTTCTTCAAGAAAAAGATCGGCGGGGTGCAAACGAGGTTTAGCCCGGTGCTGCCCGACGCGCCGGAAGCGCGCGAACGTTGGCTTACCCGCGATGAAGCCGCCGGATTGATCCGCGCGGCATGGCGCTTGCGCCGCGATAGCGGCATTCCCGGCATGCCCGGACGATACACGTCCCGCCATATCGCCCGCTACATCCTGATCGCCCTCTATACCGGGAGCCGCAACGGCGACATCTGCGGCGCGGCATTGATGCCGACCATCGGGCGCGGCTATGTCGATCTCGACCGAGGCATCTTCAAGCGCAAGCCGGATAACAAGCGGGCTACCAGCAAGCGGCAGCCAACCGTTCCGATCCCGCCTCGCCTGCTCGTGCACATGCGCCGCTGGCAATGCCTCGGCATCAGCAAGCATTCGGTCATTGAGTTTAACGGCAAGCCGATCACCCGCGTTCGGGATGGCTGGGAAACGGTTGTCGAGAAGGCGGGACTTGCAACAGGCGACCCGAGACAGAAGATTATCCGGCATACCCTGCGGCACACCGCGATCTCCTGGTATCTGCAACCCGACCGCCGCACCGGCAAGGCCGTCGATATTGAGACGGTCAGCCAGTATTGCGGCGTATCCGTCGCAACGATCCGCAAGACCTATCGCCACGTCATGCCCGGAACCTTCGATCCGATCCTCGACGCTGCCCACCATTTTGGCCGTTGATCGCCCGGCTCTGATCCGTTAAAAGACCCATATATCGCGGCCCCCCGATGGGGCCGCAGTCATTTCCAATGGAGTTGGGCACGGCGGCGTTTCTGGTACGGAAACTGGTACAGCGGATCACCAAAATCTCGCAAGTATCTGGAAAACCTACAGAAACGTGCTGACCGTGCTCTAACCGCTCGAAAGGAGCGGGACAGCTGATGATCGCGATCGTTCTCATTGCCATAGCCGCCGGCTGCGCATCGGCGCTGATGTTCGCCTCGATTGTCTCGGGCGCGCTGATCTCGCTATTGCTGTTCAATCTGGCGCCCCTGCCGCTCATGGTCGCGGCACTCGGATGGGGACCGCTCAGCGCCACCATCGGCGGCATTGTCGCGGCCACCGGCCTCGGCGCGATCTTCGGCTTTCCCTATTGCATCGCCTTTGTCGTCACGGTCGCGCTGCCCGCCTGGTGGCTCGGGCATCTTGCGCTTCTGGGACGGCCAGTGGCCAATGGCGCGTCGGGCAACGGCGCGTCGCCGGTTGCGCCTGATCTCGAATGGTATCCGGTCGGCCGCATCCTGCTCTGGATAGCGGGCTTTGCCGCGGTCACCACGATGGCAACCCTGCTCACGCTCGGCGTCGATGCCGCCACCATCACCGACACGCTGCGGCGCGGTTTGCTGCAGATCCTCCAGATCATCGCCCAGCGCGACGCGGCGCCGACCGCCGAGTCCGAACAATTGATCGATGCTCTGGTGGCGATCGCGCCGGCAGCCGCTGCGATCATGGCCGTCACGACGCTGACGCTCAACCTGTGGCTCGCCGCAAAAATCACGGCGACTTCCGGACGATTGCACCGCCCCTGGCCCGACCTGAAAAGCGCTGGTCTGCCGCCGACAACGCTTGTCGTGTTGTGTGTCGCCATCGCGCTCTGTTTCACCGGCGGACTGCTGGCGATTCTGGCGCAGATCGTCACCGCAACCCTGATGATGGCTTACGCGCTGACCGGATTTGCCGCCCTGCATACGTTGACGCTGGCGTTGAAAAGCCGCGCATTCTGGCTCGGCTGCACCTACGTCGTCGTGGTGATGTTCGTCTGGCCCGTTCTGGCGATGGTGGCTCTTGGCCTCGCCGACGCCATTTTCGGAATTCGCCAGCGCTATTTGCAGCGGAAGCCACCGCCGCTTCCCGCGTCCTGAACTCGTGGCTTTGACTCAATCCTGTAAATCTCATCACCTGAAAGGAGAACGAATATGGAAGTCATTTTGCTGGAGCGCGTCGCCAAGCTCGGCCAGATGGGCGAAGTCGTCCGCGTCAAGGACGGGTTCGCCCGCAATTTCCTGCTGAAGCGCGGCAAGGCGCTGCGCGCCACCACGGACAATCGCGCCAAGTTCGATGGCATGAAGGCCGAGCTGGAGGTCCGCAACCTGCAGGCCAAGGGCGAGGCCACCAAGGTCGCGGAGAAAATCGACGGCCGCAACGTCGTCGTGCTGCGTCAGGCATCCGAAACCGGTCAGTTGTTCGGATCGGTGACCGTTCGCGACATCATCGCGTCGTTTGAGGCCGATGGGGTCACCATCCACCGCAGCCAGGTCATGTTGGACGCGCCGATCAAGACCATCGGCAGACACAAGATCGCCATCGCCGTGCATCCCGAAGTCGAAGTCGGCGTCGCCGTCACGGTTGCGCGCAGTGCCGATGAGGCCGAACGCATCAACCGCGGCGAGGACATCTCTACCCGTCAGGAAGATCAGGACGCCGCCGCCGAGGCGCTCGCCGCCGCCGGCGAATTCTTCGACCCCGAGGCTCGCCGCGACGAGGAGCCGCAGGAAGACGCAGCTTCCGACAAGTAACGCGCTTCTTGATGTCGAATTGAACTGCCCTATTGAACCGTACAAGCCCGGCCCCGTCAGGCCGGGCTATGGATTCCGGCTGGCGCTTCTCCGCTGAGCATCGCGATCGACGCCAATGCGGTCGCGATGTGTTTCTCGATTCCGCCGGTGACGCAAAAAACATCAGCGGCAACGACCGCGACCTGCCGTCCGGGCTTGATGACGCGCGCACGGCAGATCAGGCGCTCCCCGGTCGCTGGCGACAACAAGTTCAATTTGTATTCTGCCGTCAGCGCCGGCTGGCCGCGCGACGTCGCCGCGGCAATCGTCGTCGCATTGTCCACCAGGAAGGCGGTGACGCCGCCGTGGAACAAGCCATGTTGCTGCAAGAGCTCCGGCCGCCGATCCACCGCCAGCGTGCATGACCCGCGTGTCAGTTCGCAAAGCTCCGCGCCGACATGGCTCATGAATCCCTGGGTGGCGATGCTCTCGCGGATTCTCTGCGCGATCGGCGCGAAGTCCAAATCGAGGTCCGAGGTCATGACATGCCCCCGGTTTTCCGAGCAGCCTCCGGCGCGACCAGCGCGCGGATCGCGCAGGCAATCAGAATGTCGGCGTGATGCCTTGGATCGGAACGGTCGCGACCCGACAGCCACGCGCGACAGAAGATCTGCGCCGGTCCAATGATCTGGCTGAAGAACAATGTCGACGTCATCGGCAGCAGTTCGCCGCGCGCGATCAGGGGCGCGCGCCACCTCTCGATGCCCTCCGTGAGGCGTGAATTCTGCGCCCGCTGCGCCTCGCGCAGATCCTCGGTCCATTCGCTGCGGGAAATCTCGAACAGAAAGCGCGCTTCGCGCCGGTTGTTCATCACCCAATCCAGATGCGCGCCAATCAAACGGCCGATGCCCTCCTGCGCGCTCGAGCACGTGTCGATCGCCGTGAGGACTGCGGCGTGATAGCGCTGCAGCACTTCAAGGAACAGCGTGCCTGCCAGTTCCTTTTTCGATCCGAAGAAGTGGAAGAAGCTGCCGTTCGAAGCCCGCGCCCGGGCGCGAATGGCCGCCACCGTCGCGCCTTCGAAGCCATCGCGATCAAACACCGCCAATCCCGCGGCCAGCAAATCCCCACGCGCGCGCGCGACCATGATCGCCTCCGGGATCGAGGGTGGATCACTACTCTAGAGCAATGCTCTAGAGACGGTCAAGCCGGTCCGGGTGTCCGAAATTCGTCTTAGCCAATACCTGTCTTTGCGAAAACCTATTGGGAGATCGGCGGCGCCGGCGGTCCTGCAGGTGCAGCCGGAGCCGGGGGCGGCACCGACGCCGTCACCGCCGGTGGCGGCCCAGACACGGCCCTCGGTGTCGAAGCACCCGTCGCGGGCTCCGGCGTCCCGCTGGAAACCGCTGCGGGCGCCATGGAAGAACCCTGCGGCGCCGGCGTGACCGGGGGAACCGGATCGGCCCGCAGTGCCGTGGTGTCGCCGCTGCCCGTCGGCTTCGACGCCTCGAATCTGGCGGCCTCGGACTTGCCCTCGCCCGGGAGTTTGTCGCTCTCGTATTTGGCCGTGTCGCTCTGGGGCTTGTCTTCTCTCGCGGGCTCGCCCTTTGCGGGCTCATCCCTGGCGGAATCGGTTTTGGCCGGGTCGGTCTTTGGAGAATCAGTCTTGGCAGCATCATTCCTGGCTGCATCGGTTTTGGGCAGCTCTTCGCTGCCTGGCCTGCCCCGCTTGCTCAGCCTCTGCTTGGCAGCCGATTTGCGGCCATCGGGCCCGCGTTCGCTCGCGGCCTGAACTGGGGCCTGACCCTCCGCAGCCGGTCTTGTGGCGTCGGGCGCCTCCGCCGGCCGCGCCAGCCGCTTGGCATTGCGGCCGCGACGCCCGGGCTCGGCTTGCGGCGGTAGCTCTTCGCCATCCGGCTCCGCAGTCCGTTCCGGCTGCGAATCGGGCTTGGCAGCCTCTTGCGCAGGCACAGCCGCGTGCAGCCTGTGACCGTGCCGGTCGAGTTGCTCGGGGGGAGCGCCCGGCTTCGCCTCCGACTTCGCATCTTTTTCTTGCTTGGGCTGGCTGCCGACATAGCGTGTGTCGGTCGCCCCATTGGATATCAGAAACGCGCTGAGCAGCGAGGCCATGTCGCTGCTGGTGGTGTAATGCTGGCGCAGGTAACCCGGCAAAGACCCCGCCGGAACGGCCTTTAAAAGACCCCGCGGGCTCTTGTGGCAGGCCGAGCAAGTGCCTGCGAAAATCTGGGAAGGGCTCTTGCCTGCTTCTAGATTTTGCGCCTGCGCCTGCGCCGGGACCGGTGCGAAACAGCCGATCAGAAGCATCACCGTCGCTGAACTGAGCGCTCGGCTCAACATTCCTATTCTCCGATGCCGAAATCGCTTCCAGCGCCTCAAGTTCCGACCCTGGCGGCGGCGGTCACCTTTTAGCCGATTATGCCGCGAATGGAAGCGAACATATGACGCAACGGCGTGAACGCGATATTTTGGAATATCCGCTTTGTGTACAATGCAGTAGCGCGCCGGAACCATCCCGCTTATGATTTCGTTGAGGCGCTTGGGAATCGTGCCCGGGAACGTCATGTCCCGTGTGCTTCGAGGGTGTGACGGCCGATCGTACTTTGGCCATCTACGGGATCGCTCACTTGGTGGTTTCGATGGATCGTTTGTTGCGTTATTTCCTGCAGCAGTTCATCCGCCGCGGCGCGATGATGTTTACGACCGCGAGCGGAGCAAAGTTCAGCTGCGGCGACGGAACCGGCGAGCCGATCTGTGTGCGATTCCTGACCACTGAGGCCGAACGCCGGGTTCTTATCAACCCCGAACTTGCGCTGGGCGAAGTCTACATGGAGGGCACTTTCGTCGTCGAAAAGGGGTCGATTGCGGATGCGCTGGCGAT
>Ga0137362_10000543_pt1 | contig 20200 bp, 15 predicted proteins | sample MadtaG_2_FD_104801 | JGI IMG/M metagenome (GOLD analysis project Ga0137362, IMG submission 104801) | Vadose zone soil microbial communities from Angelo Coast Range Reserve, California, USA - Mad1_100_16 metaG | ecosystem: Environmental > Terrestrial > Soil > Vadose zone | place: USA: California... | reverse complement strand
CCCTCCTAATGGCGAGGGTCCGTGGGTAGGCTCATCAGATCAACCAGACGGTGTCCCTCCCGGGGCTACGCCAGCTATCGCACAGTACATGCCCCCAGAGGGGTACTGGTCATATCCATATTATCCACCTCCACATGGCTACGTCCCGCCACCGCCAGACGGTCATGCAAATGGGGACGGTGCTCTACACGGGCAGCCGCCCCACCACCCTGCCTATTATCCAATGCATCCGGGATATCCCCCGATGCCGATTTATCCTCCGCCTCCCGGGGCGTATGGTCCTATTCCCACCCCATCAGGCCAGGCGCCTGCCACTGAGCAAACGGCAAGTAACCAAGTGGCAGCTTCAGATGATTCGCGCGTCGCGGCGGAGCGCCCGAGGAAGAAAAAACGTGCAGGCGGTGAGGAGGGTGTGTCCAAGTCTAGTAAGAAGTCTAAACGTGGTACAAATCCGACTGGCGAGGCGCCCGCACCCGTGGTGGCGACGGCACCCACCCCTGCATCAGATGACTCTCCTGATGACCACGGCAGTCCCGTGGCCCATAACAGATCCGGTGGTTCTGGTGGCGAGCCGCTGCCTCCTGTCATTGCAGCAGCCTAAACGCTACGCAAAGCTCCATGTTTTACCATATCTCTGTCAGTTTTTTTTTTGTGTTAGTTTCTCGGTAGTATCGAACTATCGTCTTCGTGGCTTTGATTTTTGCTACGTCCGAAAGACCCACCCCTTACCCTCTTATCGGTTCCAAGTTCTCCTTCAGTTGTTGTTAGACCACCTTGTGGGTTACGTTTGTGGTCTCGTGCTTGGCGGCCTAACAATTTCGGACGGCGTTCGTCAGACTTTAACTGTAATAGATATGTGTGTGCTACTATCAAACCAATTTACGGTTAAAGCCGGGCCGCAGTGTCCTTTCTCTCAATCCACCATGTCTGCCCGCGCCATTCGCCAGTTTGCCGCTACATCCTCTCGTACTCTCTCTCTCCGCTCATCTCTTATTCCAACGCGTGCACGTGTCCCTGCGTTCTCTCCACTCTCACGCGCACTACCAGCTACTCGGGCTGCCTTCTCTATATCCGCGCGTCGCTTCGGCGAAGGTACCAGTGCGTGTTAAATTTTCCGCATACGTCCCCTCCGGTTTTCCTAACAAGACGGTAGCCGACAGTGCCCTGTCCGCGAAAATTGCAGAGGAGTTGACGTATGAGAAGGAGGCTGCGCTTGAGAGCGAGCCGGAGTTTCTCAAGGAGTTCAAGAATGCTGGTATCTGGACGGTATGCCTTCTTCTGACCTTTTTTTTTGCCTTGGTGGGATAGGGCATTGACGGTTACGCTTTATGGTTTGTTACTTTTCCATGGTATAGATCGAAGATGCTCCTGGTAGTGACGAAATTACTCTCCGGCGCAAGTTTGGAAATGAGCAGTACGTCTGGGAGTTGCGAGGACCTGATTTTTTTTAACAATGTGATTTTTTTTTAAAAACAGCATTCGCTTCGTCTTCTCTATTGCCGACCTCCAGAGTCCCGAGGACTTTGATCCTGCAGAGGACGAAGGGAGTGCGTCTGCGGAGAGCGGCGAGCCATCGTACCCGCTCCGATGCTCACTCACTATCACCAAGGTATGGACGTACACATATGTTCTATCTCTTCTCCCCCGTCTCTGATGTGCCATTTTGATTAGCCGTCTGTCCCCGGCGCGTTGAGTGTCGACGCTGTTTGCCAAGAAGGCGTATTCGTCGTCGAAAACGTGTCTTACTACAATGATGCTAAAATGGCGACGGATCTCACCCCCGAGGCTGATTGGAAACGCCGCGGACTCTATATCGGTCCTCAGGTGCGTCCTTCACCCTCTTTTTATTGCCTCGTAGATGCGCGGGTCTCAGATTATACTTTGTCTTCGTCAGTTCGAAACTCTCGACCTTAACTTCCAGGAAGAGTTTGAGAAGTTCCTTCAAGAGCGCGGCATCAACGAGAGCCTCGCATTTTTCGTTCCTGAATACGCACAACACAAGGAACAAAAGGTACACGCTGTAATCTTCCGCTTTTCCGTACGCGTCGATGGCTGATGACTTTTGCGTGTGTTTAGGAATATATCGACTGGCTTGGAAAAGTCAAGAGCTTTGTTGAGGCTTGACTTGACCGACGTCATTCTAGCATACAAAACTAACCACCTCCACCCAAAATTATATCACATCCATGATGATTAGATCCATCATGTTATAATGACTGACCTTGTCTCCCTTCCCCCTGCAACTCCACTCAATATATGCTTTCATCGTGCTCAGTCTGCTGGACGTGAGTGGTGCGCAGTTAGTTTGAAGGTTTGCGAGTTGGAGCGCTCTGGCTTGGCCAACTGTATCAATCTGTGTCTGTGTCATTCTCTGGCTCTTTTAACAATGAGTCTAGGGTTCCGCAGTACGCTTATCATTGTATTAGCTTTGCCTGCCATCAAAAGTAAACTAACAAAAACGTCATACAAACGTCGCTAGGCGTTGCAAGTGACGTCTTGAACAGGGCCCAAAAATGTAACGGAAACGTTACTCATGGCGGTGACCTAAAAAATGAGTGCAGTTGCTACGCATGCGGATGATGACGCCACTGTCTCCTCCTAAGTAGCCTGATTGACTCAACCCCTGACAGCATGCGCGCGACTCCAGTCGACCGAAGGACCGAGTCACGAAGGTACCAGACACGGAATTTTACGAGTACCAACGGCCCGGGAATCCTATGAAAGTCATACATAACACAAATTCCCTTTGAAAGTATCGTATCGTAAAGTTCTGTGTTTGACGGCTACACGGAAAAAAAGGCTATCTGCCAATGTTTCCATATCAAGACATGGTCGTCACACAAAGCATCATAGAAAATAAAAACGCTTACCCTGTCGGTGTACCTTCCAATACGTGCCGCATATTGGCTCACGTGCCAGATATTGGTGATTGCGATGGTGGCCTGCTGGTGGTACTAGATGACATCCTCCGTAATTGGTCAACTACGTTGTCGCGGTCTTGATGGTCATTCTCCTGCTCTATCCGCCGAATGTAGTAAGGAAGCCACTCTTCGAAAGTATCCGTATGGACGGGAGCCTGGCCATTCGTATTCGTACTCGTGAGAACCATGAGAGTTTCCTGGAAAGAGATCGCTTGTACGTCCGGCAGGTCCCTTTGGTGTGAAAGGACGCCATCTACAAACGCGTCGACGTTCATGCTGTCTACCCTGGCACGGTCATTGAGTGCGTTATATATCGTGTTCGACGGCTTGTCCATCACTTCTTGTAACCATGACAGCTCCCCCGCTCCGAGCTGGTGCTGGCGCAAAAGCTGTCTCGCGAATAATGCACAAATGGAGCGGGCGGTAACCCGGATGGCAGGATCCCCATCAGCCCAAAGTGGTCGCATGAGAGCAATATTTGCAAAGTGTAACCGCATCTCGTTCAATAGGTGTGAGGATGGCGAAGCAATTGACGCTTTGGCAATGCAGTGGACAGCATCTAAGCATACCAAAAGCCGACGCCGGCGCATATTCTCGTCAAGTCCACCGGAAGCGGTGCCTGGGGTAGTACAACTGCGAAAGAGGGTGGAAAGGTGATGGCGAAAAGTGGCTTTTCCACCTTGGAAAGACTTGCTCAGCAGCTGGATGACGGTCTCGCCGGGTAAACTGGCCACGAATTTTTGGATCTTGCTTTTCTCGGTCAAGGCTGGCAACTGGAATAACCACGAAAGTGCCTCGACGTCCACATCCTGAGATGCCTCTCGGGCATACTCGACTACGGTCCCTCGAAAGCCGTGCTTGAGACGCTCCCCATGCTTCTCGGCAAAATCTTCCATGGTTTGCAACCACTGGGCGAGTATGCGTTGTCTGCGTGACGTTACTTCGCCCAGATTTAATGGTACAAGGCAGTTATGAAGCTGCCTCAAGATAAAGCGAAGGTATCGTGCAACATAGGAGAGGGAGGTATGCCATAGATACCACCATAAGCTTGATACCGGGGTGCGATATGGACAGCTGTGGTCGAGGCAGGGAAGAATGGACAAGGCGAAGTATGCCAATCCGAAGAACCCGACAGAAATTAGAACAACGATGGCCACCGTCTTGAAGACCGTGAAAAAAAATACCACCAGGCCGATGAAAAATAGGAAGACAGAAAGGTGGAGGAGTGTCGGAGCCATTTCTACTGCGAGATGCATGCGGTATTTCTCCATGCCGAAAAATAGAACGGAACGGACGCGTGCGCGCTCCTTTGGAACGCTCGGAATTTGAGGCAGATCGATATATATGCGCGACCATTGAAGCATCAACATCGCGAACAGGGCAGACATAATGCTGAGCAGAAAGCTCAGGAGCCACAATATGTTTACGCAGACGATGGAGGTGCTGGGAGGGGATGGTGGGTACGATTGGGGTTGGACGTAGGTGCCATTCGCAAAACCAGCAAACTGCTGGGATAATTGCCCGAGGAGAAACACAGACTGGCTACCAGAGTTGGGGGATAACAATTTGTAGCTTTCGATGATGAAGGATGCGACAGTTGCAGAGAAAAGACCGGTCTCACGGATCATCACTGGGATGGACACTGAGTCCAGTAGATGAAGACTCACGAACACAAGGACACCATTTGCGTCTGCTTTCCAGCCGTCGGTTAATCGTTTGTCATAATCATCGACACTCTTCAGATATTCGGACCACATCTCATTTACCAGATCCTCATGACCTATGACCGGGGTCATTACGTAGTGTAACTTTCTCTGTTCTCAGACGTACCTTCATCGCGCATGGAGGGCCCCTGGGCGGATTGAGATACCACCTCTGACATTTCGGTTCACGCGAGTAAATTGTTTAGGAAGGGAAGAGAGGGAGGAAAGGGTAGACAAAACCGATCAAGCACGCATCCCATGTTCCGCGGACCTCGAGGCAGACACGAGAACACTGGCACGCGTGTTGTTGAGCGTGCCAAGTTCAGGTGAGGCAATTCTCCCCCAGACTTCCCACGAACGTGCCTGTCACTTCTTTTTCAAATAAACCGTGCCAACCCAAAAAGTCGCATTTCCCCTTAGCGGGTCCTCCATCACAATATAACCGCGGCGCCGCAAGAAAGTTTCCCTTTTGAAATTCTGATGGCCATGAGAAATCACAGATGAGATGTGTGAAGAGTTCATGCCTGGACTGCTCTCCATTTGAATCCGATCCCTATGTGTCACCTTGGTCCCCTACCCACTTCCTTCTGCGAGGGACCAATAGCCTCTGACTTTTCCTATCAACTCGAGATAGTGGATATTCATTGATCCGGAGTGGGACTAGTGAAAACCCCTTCGAATATCCTGCGCAGTTTTTCAACTATCTCGCTTAGATGATTATCCTGCTCGCCTGCTCGTTGGATGAGAGCGGTGATCCCTCCTTCGGCCACGGACCTTCGGAAGACGACATCGCTTCCGGTATTCGTAAGGATTGTCAGCGTTGCCATGAAGGATCTAGCTTGTCTGATGGAGAGGTCGTCAGTCTGACGTGAAAGAACGCCATAAACGTAGGCGTCAAGGTTCATGGAATCGACAGTGGTGCGATTGGCGAGTGAGTTGAATATTGTATGTGACGGCTTTCCCATTACGTTCTGTAACCATGCCAGCTCCCACCCTTCAAGCTGCTGTTTGCGCAGAAGGTGTTTTGCGAGCAATGCACAAATGGAACGAGAGATAATGCGGATGGAAGGATCGGTGTCGGCCCAGAGTGGTCGCATAAGACGGATAGTCGCAAAGTTAATCTGTAGGTCACTTAGGACGAATTCGGGTGGCGAAATGCCATAAGGGAGGGTGGAGGCCTTGGCAATGTGGTGGATGGCATTTAAACATACTAAGAGACAGCGCCTGCGTATATCCTCGTCGAGCCCGACTGTGCCTGGGGTACAACTTTGTAGAAGGCTGAGGAGGTGATCACGGAAAATGATCCTTCCTGACTCGACGGGGCTGCTCATGAGCTGGACAATGGTGCCTCCTGGGATGTTGGTTACGAATTCCTGAATTTTGCTATTTTCAGCCAGCGCAGGCCGCCCGAAGAGCCAAGAAAGTGCTTTGAGATCTACCAGTACAGGCGCACCTAAGGCTCCCTGGATGATGCTCCTCCGAAACCCGTCCATGAGATTCTGCTGGTGTTTCTTGGCAGAGTTGTCGATGGTTTGTAAGCAGCGGGTGAGAATGCGTTGTCGGGATGATGTGACGTCACCGAAATTATATGGCACAAGGCAGGAATGGAGCAACCTCAGGAGCCAACGGAGGCAAAGTGTCACGGAGGAGAGGAGAGTTTGCCAGATGTACCACAACATACTGGACATCGGGGTGTGGTATGGGGAGCGGTAGTCGATGCAAGGCAGGATGGTCAACGCGAGGTATAACACTGCAAATACACCAACGGAGGTTGAGAGCACGATTGCAATCGTTTTGTGAACAATGAAGAAGAATATCATAAGGCCAGCGAAGAAAAGGAATATGGAGAGATGGAGGAGCATTGGAGTCAACTCTATTACATTGATTATGCGGTACTTGTTGGCCCCGAAGAATAGAAACGAACGGACACGTGCTTGTTCGCTTGCTAAGCTTGGGATCTGAGGTAGTTGGAGATATTTGCGCGCCCATTGCTGATTCAAGGTTGCAGACAGACCGGACATGATGCTAAACACAAGGCTCAGTACCCACGCCGCGTTGATCCAGACGATGGCAATGGAAGGAGGATGGGGAGAATAGTCTTGTGATGGGATGAATGTGCTATCTGGTGAGTTCGAACTCGTGAAACTGGCGAGTTGTTGAGAGATCTGGCGAAGATAAAACGCATTCTGGTCGCCAGGATCGGGGGACAACTTTTTGTAGCCTTCGATGAGAAATGCAGCAACGATTGCAGAGAAGAGACCGGTCTTTCAACGTTATCGGTACGATGACCACGCTAGACCAGTGGCTCAGGACTTACAAACACAAGGAAACCTTTCGCATCCCCCCTCCAACCGTCAGTCATAAATTTGTCGTATTCTATGGCTTCCTTCATGTATGTTGACCACATCATGTTTACTGAATCCTCCTGGACTATATCGGAAGGGATTGTAAGGAAGTGTAGTATGGTCTGTGTATCGACGCTCTACCTTCGCCGCCAGTAGAGATCCCGCGGGAAAGCGGGGATTGCGCTCTACGTTGAGAAGACTCGGCCATTATCCTTCAGAGTTAGCTAGTGGCCTGAGGGGAGAGGAAGGGAGAACGACAGGGTGACTTGTACGAAGTACAATTGGTTAAATACCACTGTCGACCATATCCGTTGAGACTAACACTAGCGATAAGAACACTAAATCGTCTGGAAATGAGAAGCAACCCTCTGGACTTCTAAAGATCCCATACGAGGATTAGTTTTCGGTCCCACGCATAGTACATAAGCATTTATCCGGTGATGGATGAGAAATTTTATGTGTTGGGTGTTCGTAAGCAATGACATTGAGGGTACGGTGCAAGAAAGAACAACGCGCATACAGTCACTATTTCACTTTATCCGGCATATCCCGATTACCCGCTGACGACATCGGTCATGTTGCCCACTGAGGGATTGGCAAAAGATTCTGCTCCTTCATCGTGTTCCAGAAACATACAAAGGTACTATTAAAGGTGTGGAGCCCTCGTAAAGTGCTCATAAATATTTCTAGACTGACCTAGTCCTGCAACTACTAGTGCGCTATTGGTCGTGCGTCCGAAACCGAATGCAGGATGCGCAACCCGCAACTATTCATAGCTATTAACCGCTCAAACGCCATAAAAGCGATGGGCAGGTGCAGGCGGCTCGTAAAATTGTTTATGAAGATAGCATGACTTGATCATGAGTCATCCCAACACCGTCCGTCTATCACCCGAAGTGATGGAACCATGATCCTCACAAACTGAAATGTTGAATCCTGAAGCCATGGTAGGACCGGACCGACCTTGCCTCCTCCATCTTTATCTCCCCGAAGCCGAGTTCCTTTTCCATTGGTGACTAGTGAGAGGCCATTTCATGACAAACAGCGCGGGCTCTACATACTACTATAGGGGCGCCATCCCCTTATGAACGAGATACCGCTTGAAGCCACGACTCGGAGGTACGCCCAGAGGCGAGGAACATATGCCCTAGCTTGAGCAGAATGAGAGGTTGAACAATTTGTGGGGAAGTGTGAGGGCCGTGCTAGTGCGGCAGAGCTACTATAATAATAGGGAGTGCAAAAGCCGCATTTGTCAGAGAAAGAAACTATACGTACGTGACGCTGGATTTTTGGGACAATGGCCCCGGAAGGAAGACTGTAAGGTGGAAACAGGCGATGAATAACGAAGCCACCTCCCTGTCGCATTTCGGAGGATGGGCAGGGGGCTCCTTTCGGTGATTAACTGCTGGTGGGTGAATGCCAGTGGGGGTGTGGAGCGCGTAGGCAAGTAGATCACTGATCGATGTGATCGGTTTTGCGCGGACGGAGACGGACGGTATGCGACAAGTCACAAGAAGGCTGAAGAAGTGTAGTCAAAGCGCCCCATAATCGATCGAAACCAGCGTTCCGGGTGCCGAATACGTGTGCACAGGGTATACAACTTGTCTACGACGAGCAAGCCCAAAAGTTTGACAGTGCCAGGGCATGTTAACACCACGGGCAAGAGTGGATAAATGGAGTCCGCTTATGCTCAACTAAGGGATCAAATAATGTCCAATAAGTAGATTGGGCTGAATATTTTAAATAAATATGGTCCGAATATGTACTTTTCAATTCAATTCCTCACTAAGCAGACTATATTTATTTAAAATTGGCAACTCATCAACTTATTCGACATTATTTAATCTCTTAGTCAACTATGAGTAGACCCTACTTATCCGTTCCTGCCCGCGGTGTAATGAACTCCGAACAGGTTCCTTGTTGTCTCCATCACGCTCAAGCCTGGTTTAGCCTAGGTTATCGAGACCTTGCGGACCTTGCGCGCTATAAGAGTTCGAACCCCAAGGAGCCTTACCAAGACTACTAGTATACTCTCGGTCAATTTTTCATCTACTGTACTGCGCGCTCGTTTTAGGTTTTTTTTAACTTACGCCCCCTGACCGATTGTTGTCAAAAAACGAGATCACTGCACATACGATCTATGAAATATAGAACATACAGCTAGAAGTACACCATTGACACATTTCGGGCAACAAAACTGCAAGTTCTATCTACGTACAATCAGCCTGAGAACGGAAGTAAAAAAATTGTTGGTACATCCGAATTGTGTCTCTGTATGGGGTATAACACATGGGGTGCGCCATGTGGACACACATGGTAGGAGAAAATTTATCGCAACGGAGTCAGTCATTTGGGCGATTCGACATATGGCGTGCGCCACAAGGGTTTCCACTCCGGAATCAGATAGAGTTACACGGATGAGCGAGCGGAAATAGAGTTACTTGCAGGAGTAAGGTACCCTGACCGTATCATTACGGACCCTCATTCGACCTTGGCTAAAGGACGCACAGGTGAACTTTTGGGCGGCATACCCTTGGAATCATGCTGTGGTAAGCCTGATCATCAGGCTTACCACAGCATAACGCCGTGAGGCGAAGTGAGCCCCTACACTCCATACTAATGCGGCGCAGAGAATAAGCTGGGAAATGGAAGTTAGTTGCATTAGAACAGAGTGGTGACAATCAGAACGTCGATATGAATTTAAATAGGTACGTTTCATATCAACCCGAGGGGGAATAGAAGGTCGGAGAAGGTAGAGTGGGAACAGTTTTGTCACCGTCTGGACTGTTCAATTCGCAATTCGCACGGGAGAGTGAAACCTGCCGCAGTGTCTGGACTGTCTGGACGCGACACGGACTCAACTGGGCAGGTCCGTGCATTATCAACATGGAAAGAATGAAACATATTAACGATGTAGAGAAAATGCGGAAAAAAATATTGGCAAACACAAGAGTTGGCACTTTGGTTGGCACGAGCTGTTCAAGGTGAAAGCGGTATAAGGCCATTGCATATTGCGGTTCCACACGTGTGCCCAAGAAGGTGTTGATATTCGGAAGGATGGGGAGGTGTCGATGCATGATTGGGATGCTGTGTGTGAAAAGTCAAGGTAGCGGTTGCGGACGAATAGGGAAGAAGTTTAGCTCAAGTTGGTCGTGCCAGTGCGTGTATTTATTAGTGGCTGTAAAGCCATACATCGATTGATCATATGAACTCGGCGTGAATGCCTGAAGGCGATCGTGAGGAGGGGATGCACAGCGAGAATAACATGGCATCCCGTGATTAGTCCAGCGCCAGCTCCATGCTAGTCAACCTTACGCCACCTGAGCATGAAGCAATGCTACGACCACCGTTGTCACAGAAGAAATTCGAGACTAGTCAAGCCAGTCAGACACAAAATGGAAATGTGGTGGTCCTCCATCTCAGGTCTCGGGAATAGGCACGGGGGTTTTGGTAGATCAGCTTGGAGGATACCACCTTCCTCCAAGATGTGCAACGGTTTCGTGAGTTGGTTCGGACAGAGCTGTGAGATGGCTCGAAGGAAATTCATCGAGGCGGACCCTTCTACCTGGTGTCCAGCTTCGCCCTTGGTCTTGGGTGATAGACTAGGCTTGGTGCCCTAGAGGCCAACCGGCGACGGCGTCAGGGGTTAGGGGTCAGAGGATTGGTATAAGAAAGCAGCGGAAATCAGGGCTTCCAAAGCGAGTTCTTCACATACGGATTGGTTTAGCAATTAGAACGGCATCCGAGACGTGCTTTCAGCATTCGAATTTTCGCCGTAAAATGTTTCAGAAATGCCAGCGCTGGAGGTTACGCGTTCGTAACTTGGGGATCAAGATATGGCGTACCTTCGTGAGACCGAGAATCCACACGGCATATTCACTGGACTTGGCATCCTGGAGAATCAGACTTGCAAGGTCCTAAACGGTATTGGAAGGTGGGACGGACGAAATCCACCTAATTGGCAGTGTGACACGGTCAAGGACAGGACAACAGATAATCCCATTCCACGTCATGTCCCCTGCTAGTGGCATCCCTATCACTCAGATGCCTTATTACCGAGTCTCGGGGGCCGAGGCGTTCGAATCGCTGGTACTTAGGCGTACCTTTGAACGACCCTAAGCATTAGGAAATCTCCCGAGCGTCGACCGGGTAATGGCACTACCCGATCAATGGATGCCCGTGGTGGTGATCGCGAATATTATACTCGGAATCGATACTCCAATCCGTGATGATATATCTAATCGAAGACTACGAGAATAGGATTGTCGTCCGGAACGGGGAGAGAGAACTGAAAGAGAGTTCGAGGCGGGAGGAGAGGAGTGAATATCACATGGTGTGGAGGAGAGGACGAAAAGGAAAGACACACTGAAATTATAATAAGTAACACAATGCCTTTCTCAACAGGAGGGCTCGCTAAAAAAAATACTGGGAATGTTCCTACTACGGAGTCCGAGTCGGCAGATGCGCGCGTTATCGCTGCGCCGGATGTACAGGAAAATCGTAAGAAAAGGCGATTAGCGAGATACCAATGCCGCAAGGCGGCGGGTGGCCTGAGGCTGATCGTGTCGTTGCCAAAGGACAGAGAAGGGTTGGGGAAAGAAGAACGAGGCTGTGGATACGGGAGAGAATGGCATGACATTCATTCATTCGTAAATGGGAGGGAAAGGGAATAGTTCAAGTTGGACACGTGACTGTGGAAGTGGGCGCTCCGATTCGTGAAACCGGAACTAGAGCCAGGATGTTGAACGGAATCGGAATACTCCCCAAGTAAGGCCCACAAGTGGTAAGCTGCCGATGTAGTGCTATTGTGAGGGAGCTTGCTGGTGATGAGCTCAACTCCTGAAATGAGTGCATCAGGGGAGTCTGACGTCTCCCGGAAGGCCCGCAAGTGGTGAGCTGCCGATGTAACGCTATTGCGTGGAAGTTTGCTAACGATGAGCTCTCATACTGCTCTCATCATTAGCAAGATCCCACGCAATAGCGTTACATTGGCAGTGTTTTACGTTGATCCGCTCCGGGAATCGTTAAAGACGCACGAAAGACCACTGAAAGACCTTTCACAAAGCCATGGAACGGCCGCTGGAGCGCTGAAGCGCTGACGAAGCGAAAGGTTTGTGTTCAGTGTTGTGCTATGACAACTGCACCCAAACAAAGCTTCATTCAAACACGCTTTAAAGTCTATGTCAATATAGGAGTAAAATACGTACTGCTACAGTATATTACTTGTGTCTAGTATATGGTCCATTTTCGCATGAGTTGCATGGCAATTATCACGATTTCGACAACGGAAACTCTACCATTTGTATGGTTCCATGTACATCTCCCTGTCGGTTCGGGTTGTTTGATATTCGTGGCTCTTGCGCGACACTTGGAAATACGGTGTCGAGAACCCTATGCAATCTTCCGGCTACTTCGCTTGAATCGGCTTCCTGTCCTTCTGCCCGTCCCATCAGGGACGTAATCCTTCTCTCAAGCGTACTCCTGCGGAAGGCCGCTTGGCTCCCTGAACTCGCAAGAATTGTGACCATCTCCATGAAAAACGTAGCAATTTTGACCGGGGGGTCAGCCATTTGGTTCGCAAGGACGCCATAAACGTAGGAATCGAGGTTCATCGAGTCGGCCTTGGAAAGGTCACCGAGTGAATTGAATATTGTGTTTGACGACTTTCCCATTACCTCCTGTAACCAGGCCAGTTCCGACCCCTCAAGAGGTTGTTTGCGTACGAGGTGTCTTGCGAGTAATGCGCAAATGGAGCGAGAGATGATGCGGATGTGAGGATCCGTGTCGGCCCATAATGGTCGCATGAGACGGATATTTGCAAAGTTAGTCCGCATATCTTTCAAGATGGATTCGAATGGTGAGACTCCATGAGGGTCACTAGAGGCCTTGATAATACGTAGGATGGCATCCAAACATACCAACAGGCGTCGCCTGCGGACGTACTCGTTGAGTCCAACTGTGTCAGGTGCACAACTTCGCAGGAGGGCGAGAAGGTGGTCGCGGAAAATGATCCTTTGGGATTCAGTGGGTACGCTCATGAGCTGGACGAGCATCTCCCCCGAAGTGTTGGCAACGAAATCTTGGATCTTGCTTTTCTCAGCCATCGCAGGCAGTTTGAGCAACCAGACGAGCGCCTTGACGTCCACAACCGCCGGCGCTTCCAGGGCTCCTTGGATGATGCTAAGTCGAAAACCGTCCTTGAGAGACTTCCTATGTTTATCGAGGGAATTGTCGTTACTATTCAACCATTGAGCGAGCTTTTTCTGTCTCCCCGACTCGACATCTCCAGAATTATATGGGACGAGGAGGGTGTGGAATCGCCTCAGGATCCACCGAAGGCAAAATAATGCGAGGGAGGCGAAGGCATGCCATGACCACCAAAGTATGCTGGATACAGGGGTGCCGTATGGGCAGTTGCGATAGAGGCATGGAAGAATTGACAGCGTGAAGTATGCCATCCCAATCAGTCCCATGAAAACGGAAAGAACGATGGCGACGGTCTTGTGGACGATGAAAAAGAATATCACGAGGCCGATGAGAAATAAGAATACGGAGAGGTGAAGGAACATCGGGGCTGCTTCGACTGCATGATGCATGCCGAAATTGAGGGTGCCGAGGAATAAATATGAACGGACGCGCGCTCGTTCGCTCGACGAGCTGGGAATATGAGGCAGTTCGATATATCTGCGCGCCCACTGCTGGATCAAGATCGCAAGCAGAGCGGAAGTAAGGCTAAGCACAAGGCTCAGTGCCCACATGGTGTTGACACAGACGACGTGGGTGGTAGGAGAATGGTCGCCAGAATCGGGGGACAGCTTCTTATAGCTTTCAACGAGAGCGGTGACAACAGTAGCGGAGAATACAACGGCCTTCCGACGTCATTATTAAGATGACTGCACTGGCTAAATGTATTCGGACTTACAAAGATGAGGATATCCCTTGTGTCCTTCCTCCAAACGTCGGTTACACGTTGGTCATATTCCCCGGATTCCTTCATGTATACAGACCACATCTTGTTTTTCGAGTCTCCCTGGGCTGTAGAAGGGGTCATAAAAAGCTTTGACGTTCTCTATTCCCTGACATACCTTCATTCAAAGTAATATCTCCTCGAGAAAGTGGGAAAGGTTCGCCAAGTTGACCATGCGGATCTGACATTTTTTCTGGGCTCACTACGTCGTTGATAAAAGAGGGACTGATAAGTCCATCTGGGCATGTACGGTGAGTATCTTTATAGCATTGAGCTAGCCTCGTCACTTTCCCTGCAATTCGGCTCCATGTCTAGCAATTTGATGTGAAATGGAGCTTCGAAAAAAAGCCGACAGAACTGGCCTCTAATTGATTGGTAAGCTATGGGATAATGTTTTCAAGTTTCAGAATCTCAAGCGGCTTGATGCAGTGAACATAATCTGAAATGAACTCGGCTGTACCTCGTGTTCAGTAGCTAGGCTTCTGCACTGCGCGGGTAAGCAAGCCCAAAACACCATGGTAAGGGTAACCAAGAGCACGCAAGACACGAGTAGCGGATCCACCCGTGGATACCCGGCATATTGCGTTGATGCCACTCAGTACTCTGGCGTACAGTATCGAGGGTGATGTGCACCTCATGTCCCAGATATGAAACCATCCAGTGAGATTGGATGCTCTCCAACTGGGGCGTGATCGCGATTTGTATAATGGTTCTTCAAGTAGTCTGCCCGCATGGATTTCAGGAAGCACAGGCACCCATAGTATTTTACCGATTGACAGATCAACCTGCAACATTAGATCGAGTATGGTTAATAATAGGTCGCCATTACCGGTGAAGGAGACATCCTGACATCAGATACCTAATTGGTGTATTGACGACACAAACATGGCATTAGTACCCCCCTCAACCGCAGCACACAACCAGGCTGCTTTCCGCGTGGATGCCTGTTGCTTTTGTTCCAGTAACCATGATTTGTTTCAGCGATTACGCGCTAGAATGCAAACACTCACCGTAGTCTGAACAAAGTGCCTCCCGAAGGTTGTCAGTGGGATGGACGGGCGGCTGTGTGTTGACAGAAATGAGATCCTGCCGAAACCTGCGTGGTACGAGGAATGGAGATTAGTGGGATGGATACTGTGAGGTATTGGTGTGGTATTGGTGAGTCGGAAGTGCGGGTAAATGTACCAGCCGTAAAGACACAGCCGAGCCGGTATTATTAAGAAGTTTATAGCTAGTGGATACAGTAGCGCAAACCCCAACAATTGACGCATGTATTTCGGAAAGCATGAAATAATGCGAGGGTGATGAGTCTACGAAGCGACATTAGTTATCACACTAGAAGGTACGACAGTGGAACTTGAAGCTTCGACACTGACACGGTGGACCATTGGCACGAATGGGCCACTAGAGGAATACTATTGTAAATCACCAGAAGACGGACGAAATATTCTGTTGCCGTTGATACTGTGAAGGACAAGCGAAGTGACGATTCGTGTTAACTAAGAGCGCCGGCGTGGCGGCCAAGAAATACAGCCGATCAACACGAGTACCGGCGCGGAGAGTTATTCAAACGGCGCCGCAGCAGCAAGCATGTCGCCAGGCAAAACACGTGTGCACAACATTCCGGTCCGCAATGGCCGGACTGAGCCACTGATAAGAAATTCTCCCAAACATAAATAGCTCACTCGATTCAAGTTGTACGGCAAACTCCACGACGCCAAAACGGGTGGTGGTAGCAAGCGTAGGAAGCTTAAGCACGGTTCATACTAAGTTATACACGGGATGAAATGTCGTGAAGGGCGGAGGAGAACAGATTACAAGCCAGTCATTGGTGACATCCAAGCACCAGGTGATTGAAATTCGCACGAGATATATGACCAGGTCAAGAAACGTTGCACGAACTCTTTACGAGAAGGTAGACTTGACAAAGTGTTGCTGCGATGCTGCATGGAAGCTCGATGTTGACAAGGGATCCATGTATCGAAAACATTTTGTACCATGATAGCGGGATAGGGGGGGGGGATGACGTGATTGCCCAACCCAGTTTTGACCAGACATCCAGGTGGAGATTAAGAGGGCCTGGTGAGTATCATAATCCTGCTCCCTCCCACAAGTGTCAGCCTCAGGAATGACAATGCCGTAATGCGTGAGGGTGGCCTGACCTGTCGGGAAAATCACGCGCCGGGATGACATACAGGTACGAATACAAGAGGTTGTGAGCGGCGAAAATATGATCCGTAGGCAGTGCTAGGGCTGTCAGACTTGGAAGGACAAGGGTCATTGTAGTAGGTGGGGGGCTATTGATCCATGTGGTAGTGGGTATGACAACGACAAAAATATGAGGGATGGGTCGATGGCGAGACCGACGGCTGCGGCAGCGGCTCGGGCGAAGAATCTCAATCTCGACCGCCTTTCTTTTCTTCGACATCGTCCGCAGCGTGCAAGGCGTCTTTTCTCGACTTGCCAATTGCATATCATCAGACCATTTTCGTTTTCTCCATTTTTATCATTCCGCGCTCCACTCCCCTTTCGACCGCTCTGTTTTCTCCATCATGTCCACCGTCGTTCCCGCCCCGCCCCCAGCGGCACCTTTGTCATCCCCCATAGATCTCTCGAGTGAAGTGTCCTCTCCAAACTCATTCTATACTGCGCTGTCCCCCCGCGAGTCAGTTCCGCCCAAGCCACCTTCCTCGCGGTCATCTTCTGCAGCCACTCTTGGCAGAGCAGACGTTCAGGCATCCGGGGCAAATTCCATCCACATCGTCACTGCAGCCACCGAGGATACACCACAGCAGGTTCATATCATCAAAGTTACAGATGAGACGGTACATCTACAGGCAACTAGTGCGCCCACTCCCTGCGTCCACAAGGTTGGCGACCCCTTCTTCCATGTCGTTACGCGCAATGAGCCGTGCGAGAGTAACATAGGCCCCCCACCACCGTCCCCTCCTGCGAGTGACGGCCAACCCGACGAAGACCAAGACGAGCAACGTCTTGACGACGCCATACCTCTGCCTCCATCCATGTCTGAGCCCACCTCCGCCGTCCCTTTACACCGCGCACCGCGCCTTTCCCCTTCCTCTTCCCACAACTCCTCTCTCGCCGGTCCCGGGCCAAGCACAACGTCGCGCCGTTTCCGCGCCGACGAATCGCCCATACTCACACAGCTTACCCCATCCCGCCGACTACCGCCCCTATATACCGATGGTCTACTCCAACCTACCCCTGCGCCGGCATTGCGGCATCCACGTCGGAACACCATCGGCTCTGCCCCGCGTTCACCAAGACTAATAGGTCACGCAACTAGTCACATTACTCTCGCTTTGGACGATGAACTTTCAGAAGAGCTCGTCAGCGATATGCAACAGCAAGCCGAACAGATTCGCAGAGAGCGTTTATCGAAGCGCGTCAAACAAGCCGAAGAGCCGCCGCAGGTCCGAGTCGGGAATTTGATCGGCGAAGGACATGTCAACTATGTGCTGATGTACAACATGCTTACCGGTATTCGTATTGCGGTCTCTCGAACGCAGGCAAAGGTGAAACGGCCATTGACTGACGAAGACTATACTGCCCGCCATAAGTATTCCTTTGACATGTACGTGACATATTCCGAACACGTTGCACTTCCATCGTTCGCTGACAGGTGGTGTCACTCACAGTATCGGAAACGAGCTGACGCCGTCAGCCAAATATGACTTCAAGTTCAAAGACTATGCTCCTTTTGTCTTTCGCGAGCTTCGAGAGGATTGTTTTCAACTTGACCCCGCTGACTACCTCCTCTCCCTCACCGCACAATACATACTCTCCGAGCTTGGGTCACCAGGGAAATCCGGCTCATTCTTCTATTTTTCTCGTGATTATCGCTTTATCATCAAGACGATTCGACACGCGGAACACAAATTCCTGCGCTCGATATTAAAGCGCTACCACGCGCACGTACGCGAAAACCCACATACACTCCTCTCGCGTTTCTATGGTCTACACCGCGTCAAACTTCCACATGGGCGCAAGATACATTTCGTGATCATGAACAACCTTTTCCCAGCCCATAAGGATATTCACGAGTCCTACGACCTCAAGGGTAGCACCGTCGGTCGACTATATCCCGAGGAGCGCGCACGTGAGAATCCGCGGGCGGTGCTCAAAGACCTCAACTGGATCGATAGCGGCAAGGAACTGGAGCTCGGTCCTGAAAAGCGCGCCCTCTTTACGGAGCAGTTGCGCCGCGATGCCAAGTTGCTCGAGGAGCTGCACGTAATGGATTACTCGCTCTTGGTTGGTATACACAACATGCGGCGCGGAAACCGTGACAATGTCCGACGCAACACCCTCCGTGTCTTTTCACCACCCGTTCCCCCGCAACCTTACGCACATGGGCCGCTCCACCGTCGACGCGCCGCGACGGCCACACTCGAGCAGCCACATGTCGTGCGGCGTGCTGTGCACCGAAAGGCAAATCTGCAACGAGTCGGGGAAGGAGTTCTACCTGAGGAAGACACGGGCGATCGACAACAATTTCTTTTTTTCAAGGACGAGGGAGGGCTCCGTGCGACAGATGAACAGAACGAGCCGCTCGATACGGTGTATTATCTTGGCATCATCGATATATTGACCCCTTATGGCATCGTGAAGAGAATCGAGAATTTTTTAAAGGGCATGTCTGCAGATAGGGTACGTCTTTTTTTCCCTCTCTTGGCGAGTGCATGAGTTGAATCGGGCTGTGGCTTTATATAGCACAAGATTAGTGCGGTGCCGCCGGCAGAATATGCGGACCGTTTTATCGCGTTTATGCGCGCGATCATGCGTGGTGGAGGTGGCGGAGCGCGGTTCAAAGCCGAGTAACGATGCCTCCGCCATCCGTCGCCATCAATCGCGCTCTATCGCCTTCCTCACGCTTAGTTTCCCTCTCTTTTTCGTTCCAATTTTTTCCCATATTAGCCTCCCAGCCCCACTTTCTCTCTCGCATTAGACCGCATATACACTCGCAAGAAACCAAATGCAATTTATACGTTACTATATTTTATATTATCGCACCACGGACCAATCACCACCACCACCCAGATTCAGCTGCTGTAACCTGCAACCACCTGCGCACAAATACCCCAAGCCACCCCTCTCGTACCTCTAGTGCTAAAAATCCCATTATTGATCCTACATCGCTTTTCTTCGGTGTTTGCTTTCCTGTTTTCCGCGTTTATATCACCACCTATCACGTCATCACGTTCATTACAACCATTTTCAAATTATTTCGTATATTCTGGTCCCTCGTCGATCATTTTCTTCTTTTGTTCTTTTCTGATGTCATTCGGTGGTGGGTTGACCTCTGGACTTTTTTTTTGGTTGATTGTAGGTAGCCACGAACATATTCGCTCTTTTTCACTCATTTTCCTTGTCTTATCCCTCAAATTTTGCGCACACTTGTGTGTACAGTACGAGTTGCTCGCAGATCGAAGCACCAAATAAGAAATTGGCCGTTGATGAGCTAGGATAGGGTATGTGTGGAGAATGAATCCTGTAAAGGGGGAGTGGGAATACAACAACAACAAGAAAGTATAGTATACAACGCCGCCGCGGCGTCACGTGCGACTACTAGTAGGACTACTCACGACAGTAGTACTCACTCTTCGTCCTTCTTTTTTCTCGCCGCTATCAAATATTAAAAAAACGAGTTTATATCAGTGATGATAATAATAAGGGGAAAGAAAACACGCACTTCGCCGCGTGGCACGTTTCTTGGCAGCTGCTTTCTTGCCCTCTACACGCTTTTCGAGGGCCTGTTCTTCCTCGCCTTGCCGTTTATTCTCGTCCAGTACCTGTTCCAGACCGCATGAGAATTTTATTTTATTGAAAATTCAAATGAAAGATTTTGAAAGATAGGGCATGCGTGCGTGCGTAAAGTGGCGTGGAGCGTTCTGGTGCGTTGGTGGTAGGTGGCGTGTGGCGTGTGCATGTGGCATACGCACCGCACGCACGCACGCACGGAACCACCTGCCCTGCCCTGCCAAGACACCAAGAAAAGAGATAGGTTGAAACAATGAAAAACGCACTGTTTCGAATTCGTTCAGCTCAAACTCTGATTTGTTCGCGGTTTTGTTTGAGCGTGCCTGTTGTTGTCGTTACGTCATTATCAAAAATGGATTGTACGTTGTAGGTAGGAGCTAGCTCTCTCTCTCTCTCTCACCTTGGCAAGTATTTCCTGAAAGCGCTTAAACACGTCTTCCTCCTGCAATTTGTCGCGGTAGAAGGGCAGACCCTCGATGAGCT
>Ga0137362_10000539_pt1 | contig 20242 bp, 23 predicted proteins | sample MadtaG_2_FD_104801 | JGI IMG/M metagenome (GOLD analysis project Ga0137362, IMG submission 104801) | Vadose zone soil microbial communities from Angelo Coast Range Reserve, California, USA - Mad1_100_16 metaG | ecosystem: Environmental > Terrestrial > Soil > Vadose zone | place: USA: California... | reverse complement strand
TTTTTTCTCTTATTTTTTCTTTTATTTTATTTTTTTTTTATTTTTTTTTTTTTTTGTTTTGTGTGTGTTTAGTAGTAAAGATACGTTAGGGCATATGTGCATCTATCCCGGGTATATCAAAGTCAATTTGTACCGAAGACATGGTGAAAGAGAGACTAGAAGTTGAAACGAAGTCAAAAAATGTGCGGCGTACTCAAAGGGGGTATTTACTCACCTTCATTCAACTTCGCAGGTGGTTATTATATTCCTGGCCGTTCGTAGGTCTATCAGCTAAACAGACGCTGCCACGTTTTTCCGCAGGCGATTGGTGGGTACCGCGAACTTTCCGCCTTCATAGAAAGGGGTCTCAAAAATGCGGACAAAGAATTGCCGCATGCGGATAAGCGGTGAAAAAAAACGGTGCACCTGCTGAAAGTTATGATGTAAAAAGAATCGATGGCTTTGCCACGAGCAAAAACATATTAAGAAGTAACAATCAAGTGCACCAAACTCGTCCGATAGCAAGACAAAGCGGCATAACAAACGGGGGTTAGAATCGGTTATACAATCTCGTCAACTTTGGACCGGTGAATGCAGAAGCCCTTAAGATGAAGAAGTCGTCAGCTGGCCAGTCTACATAGTTGAGAGATTAAGGCCCACCGGAACTACCCATTCTTTGCAATTGCAACAAACGCCGGCCCAGTCGTAGTTTCCAAGCTTTGCGGCGCATTTCTTGTTTGGACATATTATCTTCCCTGCCAGTTGCCCGTCCTGTAAAAAGAACTCCATCCATTTCATCTAGAGAAATTAGAGCTCGTGGCTTATTACTCAGATATCTCGACCCACAGGTTCGACAAAATATCCGGAGCACTTCGGATTCATCAGGATGGGCGGACTTATACTAGATTTGTCAAAAACCTTCGGAGCGGTCTGGAGTGGCGTCAAGGGTGTCATGGTTAAACCACCCGGGGATCGTAAACCAGCTAGCTTTGGATTCGCATGTAGCTGTGCTGCGAGGTCTGCACCGTGCTGCAAGGTTCCCCCACCTGCGGAGGTGGCGGACGAAGCCGGCGGGGGACGGCTCTTACCCGTGATTGGGGCTGAGTTTGGATTCTCCAAGATAGCCTCAGAGGTTCCGGGTGTTGGGTTTGGAGAAGGAACGGTATCTGCGGTAGGAATGCTACCCGTTCTAGGAGTGGACATAGTCATCGAGGGTGTTGTCGTGGAACCTACAGATTCCTCGTCGTCGCTATCCAATGCCGACATCGACAAGTTACTGGGGATGCCAGTGGAAAGTCCGGCGAGCAGGCGAGATCTGAGGTCGTTTCCGAATGAACTACTCCGTCGTGGTTGGGGTTGCGTGGCTTGACCTGTAGGTAGGTCGTTCTCTTGACCAACACTCTTACTGTCGTCGTCGTCAACGGCTGACATAGACAACGAAGCCGTCAAGGCTGAGAGACCACCACTCCCTTCGATCGGCGTCAGGGCAAAGGGTCGAGTTGGACCCGAGGAGGAACCTAGACGTGGGCGGGACATGCCCAGCGCACCGGCAGACGGGCGTCGGGAAGATGAAGAGGAGGAACGGCGGAAAGCAACGTCGTTAGTAGACGGCCGTCTTGAAGTCGCAGGCGAGAGAGCCACAGCGGGGGTTGGGGGCCCGAGTTGCCCGTGGTCGAGCATATGTTCGCGGTTTGCGAGCTCCGTCCTATAGACGAAACTGTTGAGCATCACTATCCAGACTGCTTCAAGGCTCATCTCACCGACACATCTTACAGCGAATGCGCCGCCTGGGACCACCTGGGGTGGCAGGTGCTGAATCGGTTGGCGTGCGGGGAAACTTCGCGAACATGTCCGTTTCCGGTGCAGAGCCGTCTCCGTCTACGGCGCACTCAGCATACAGCAGCTTAGAATACGATGCAGATGATGTTACTCAAAATTTCCTCTACGGCTCTTTCCAAGTAGAACATTCGAATGGCTTTATCATGCCTGGACACTTTAAACGAAGCTTGGTGAAATATTTCGAGTTGGGCCATGAATCCTACGTTCGGGCTGGGCGAGATGAATGAAAATCAACTTGGAACAAATGGAACATACTTTATGTTGGGTCTGACCTTTCGGATGAGATCTATTGCTGTACTAGGGTCTACATTCTGGGAATACATGATATATGCTGCCGCAACTGTCGCACTGCGACCTGCATTACACAATAAGTTATGACCGAGAATAATCAGATATATGCGCGGACACCCACTCGTTCCGGCCTGGCAGTGGACAAGAATGCCCCTACCCTTATCGAGGTGAGCTTGTATGAATGTTATCGAGGGGATCAGATGCTGGAGTACGTCAGCTTCCTCCACATCATCCAAAGGAATCTGGTGTCGGGTGAAATTCTACGGTCGCCGGAGCATTGATGCATAGACCTGCACGACGAATGGAACAGGGCACACCTCAGGTATGGAGAATCTCCCCCTCATCACGGTCAGTATACTGTGAATGTGATTCGCTTTGAGAGTATTGACATCTTTCGCGCTGTGGAGGTCTCCGACCCAGAGGCCCGGTAGGATCTGGTCCATATGGTGATGTTCTTCATCCATGGCTGAGGGCTGTGGAGATGAGTGTGCCGTGGGCCGCACGCCCTTAAGTGCTACGGTGATGGACCGGACGAGGTCCGAGTCATTGATCGTATTTGTATCAACAAACAACGTCATCCGCCCCGCGTGATTATCTCCTCACCGTCATTCGTCGAATGCACTGTAATCTTTCTAGATATTCCGATGAAAATGCTTTTGTAGTCATGGAAACCGTGTCTGCCGTGATTAGGGCGTCGACCAACTACATGTTACAAGTGAGTGTTCTGTGCTAGGAATACAGTATCCGGTCGTCATAAACAAAGGCGTAAAGCCTTGAGCTTCGAGCCGTCAAGGCGCTAGCTCGTCGTATCTACATCAGTTCCGTGGGTAATAGTGTGTGCCAGGTGCTGCGGACGGTTTGGGGGCTGCGCCGGTGGGATGTACGATGCGATAAGGGTGCATCCTCACTCCCTTGCCGAGAACTGTCCCCGGGCGACGAATCCGTTCTAACGCAGGGCCAACCACTAACAAAGGGGCTCCTGGCTTGATGTTACCCAAGGCATCCGGGGACGAGATCAGCCTGGGTGCACCCGACGCATTTGATCCACCTGTCGAGCATAAGACAAGAGCGGCATCTGCGTTTTCGAAGGAATCGGTGAGGACGAGGCGAACATGTGGTCCCGCGGAATTCGCCTGATGCATGTATTGCGGGTGGCTGGCTGTTGAATTGTACAACGTGGATGTGAGGGGACCTGCAATAGATGGAGGCGGGGGAGTAGGCGGGTGTAAAGATGTGGGAGAAGAAACGTATTCCTGCCGTCTGCGTTGCACGGCTTGGGGGTCCTGTGAATCAGCGTCAGAGGGTTGTCACGTGTGGCAGGAATAAGTGAACGAACTGATTGTATACTCGGTAGAGTCAGCCTGGAGGGGACACCATGCATCGGGAGAGCCAGAGATCGTAATGGCGGGAGAGTGGGGCGCTCAGGAACGAAAGGAGACATGAGGCCACAGCAGGGATGAAAGAGTCGTGTAGAGTCGTGTAGATGTAAGAGAGAGAACAGACAGGTGAGATTGAGCTGGCATATGGAGATGGTCCTGGGGCTTTATAGACGTAAATGGTCGGCAAGAACGGTGGGGTTAGCGCACTAGACTATTGTCGACCAGTGGTGTCAGAGCATTGTTCGTCAAATGTGGGTGTTGACCGCGCTAAGCGGTAGGTGAAAGATCGCTCGACGTGCCCTGAACGATAAAGTTATTGTTCTCCGGCGGACAGACTCGGACCTGCATAATAATTTCATTCTTCCGCACCCATCCGAGTCAAGTCAAAGTCAATATGACCCAACCTCCTCCAAAAATTCGCATTGTGAGCACAGCCATTCGGCTCCGTCAAGGATCTCACCATAATGATGGCACCACGCCAAGATGCCAGGTGCACTGCCCGACCTGTCTGCTGCAACCTATCAGATCCACAACGAGACTCACACTCTCGGCAACGCACTTCGATGGATGGTCATGAAAAAGTACGCGCTAGTGCCATCTTCTCTGTGACTCTAGCCAGCTTAATTGTCCGTAGTCCTAAGGTCGAATTTTGCGGGTACAGGTAGGTCTTATTGTTCACCGCCTTCCTTTTATTCCCCTTCCTTTTCCACCACCTCCTGATTATTGGTTAACAATAAGCTGCTCCCATGATGTTGCTTTGCCTCCATTCTTCCACTATCGCTGTATTCTATTTCCTTCACGATACCAAACGTGGCCTAAGCTCATGAGAAAGCTCCACGGGGAAATGCTGGTTCCTTGCATTCTCACGGCACCCTCCTTTTTTGTTCTCCTTTCGAGTTGCGCTGCTAACAATGATACAGCGCCCCTCATCCATCCGAAGACCACATACAGATACGTATACAGATGTACGGTATGTGTTCTGTGTTCCTTCCTCCTCACCTTTACCGGTTTATGCATTCCCACGTCGCTCCCAGATAATTTGTCGTCTCTAACTGCGCTCCTTCGCGCTTTGGATGACCTGGACGCGATGTTTGAGAGCATAGAAGATGCATACAAAGCGAGCTTGAAGCATGACAAGATTGTGCTTTGGGATGAGAGGCGATAGGCCGGCGTTCTTTGATGATTGACGAGCATCCTCCGGTTTCTTTATTATCGACTTGCTGGACTAAAAGCTCCGTCAGGGTTTTCTCCACTTTCCAATCAGTACTAACTTAGTCCAAGATGCTCTGTCCCTTTATGTGACCTTCAGACAATACATGATGCTCAGCTGTACTATCATGTCTATCTCTTATCTCTGTCGGGCGATGGTCACCGGATGAGAGTCGGCACTGGGATTGATCCCCGCGTGTGAACATAAGATCTAATGACAGGATCCACATTTCCACAGACACCGAAACTCCCAGCACTCCGTACATTAATTACCCACGGTCTGGAAAGATGATGAGCATGGAAACATCACACAGAGGGTGTAGTTAATGGGACGGATCGGCCTCACGTGACCCTGCTCTGGGAATGGACAGCGGCTCTGCTCTCAACGCATGCATTTCATCGTCTCATTTCGTGACGCTTTATGCATCAACACCGCACCGCATGACGAAATGTCGTTGAGGGAAGCGACCTGTTTGCCGTAACGCTAGCCTGGGGCTGGTGGTAAGAGGAGGCAGAGACGCCTCTCGGGGCGGGAAAAGGCGGACCGGGGGTGTTATGGCATTCGACAGCTCAGCCTAGGCTCATCCCGACGACCTCCCTCACCTCGTCCTGTTCCTCCAGTGTTGTCCTCACCCTTCCTCAAGTTGCAAAATGCTCAGTCGCGTCTCTTCATTTGACGACCTCGCAACTTGGGAGGACTCGGTCCCCCACGCCATGCCCGTCATCGTCGTTGACCCTCTCGAGGAGTCTGAAGATCCCATTGACCCACCATCTATGTACGCCTTTGTCTCTCTCTACCCTTTCGGTATCTTCACTTGGCTTCCGTAGTGACCCGCGTCCGCCATTCCGAGAGGTCATAGAGATAGAGGAAAATATACACTCCTTGCGGTCTCAGCTGGAAGCTCTCCAGACCCAAAAGCTAAACTTGCTCGCGGGCAACGCGCTCATTAACCGCATCCCGCCAGAACTCCTCTCCCGTATATTCGAACTTGGCGTCTACGAATCTAATGACCTCTTACCCACCCTTTCCCTCGTCTCCCACCTTTGGCGCTCAATAGTCCTCTCAACACCGTCCCTATGGTCCTATATTCGCTTCGATAACACCTTAAGCTACTCTCGTTCTACTGCGTTCCTCCGCAAGCTCAAGGTATATCTGGAGCGTTCTCAGGATTGCAAATTCCTCCTCGATGTAGATTGTCGCTATCTGGACGTCGCCAGTGAGCTCTCCCAGATCATGACAGAGCTGGAACCACATCTCCATCGTTGTTTCTCATTTCGAATGTCCGTCCCGGATTGGCAAAGCATGGAGATCGTACGAAATACGTCACAGAAATTAGGGCCCGCACTCGAAGACCTATATCTTCGCTTTGACCCATCCGAGTCCGAAGAACAGACACCATTCGTCCTCCTTTCACAACCTTGTCCGCGTTTGTCGACAATCACCCTTGAGCATGCACCACTCATCTGCATACGCACGGAACTCCCATCACTTCGTTGCCTTTACCTCATCCGCGAGCAGCGGTATGCCTCGTCTACGCGCATAGGACTTTCCTTTAAGGAATTTCTTGAGGTCCTTAAGTCCACACCTACACTCGAAGAGCTCCGCATCCAATCCGCGCTCTTCCTTCTCGACGGTTCCGATTTTGTCTTCCGATCCTCGCCTATCCCCCCCATTTTCCCAAATCTCAAACTACTGTCATTCCATTATGTCGAATCCAACAACCTCGCCCTCTTCCTTGAGTCGGGTCACTTCCCCGCCTTGCGGCGCTTGTCAGTACAGATGGACTCTTCAAATGACGAAAACACGCAGTGGCTCGTACGCATGTCCTTAGACAGTGCAATGCGCTTTCCCGTCCTCAGCCAGCTCGATCTTCGCGCATGCAACATCGACGGTGTCGGCCTCGTCCCGTTCGTGCGCGCCTTACATCAGCTCCCAAATATCACAGCCCTTGGCCTATCCAGCCCACCGAGTGGCGTTCTCGGCCCGCGTCTATTCGAGGTGCTCGGCGCTGCACCGGATCCCAGTGATGGTGGCGTAGGTGGCCAGTGGCTACTCCCGCGACTACAAGCTCTCTGCGTGCAAAACTGCCGCGACATATCCGGACACGAACTGCTGCAAGTTGCGTGGGCGCGGAACGCGGGCGGCGCGGCCGTTTCGCCCGTCCAATATATCAAGATTGCGCAGTGTTATGGGCTTGACCCAGAAACACATGAGCAACTCTGTAGAGCCGTGACTACCGTCCGCGTTGTGCGGTAGTACTTGATAAAGAAGGGGGATTGGAAGGGAAGAAGTGTGCAAAAAAAAGGAGGGCAATACCAGCAGCTGGGTCATGAGGGTCTGAGGCGAGCCTCGCCCTTAGTCGTTTAGCATGGTAAATTTTCTGTTATTGCCTGTCGAACTCCCCCTTCTGTGTCCATGGATTCAGTCTCCATCTACCAAGCACATATACATACTTCTCACAGGTGTATTTGTCTTTTCATAGCAAAAAATCCTGTTTTTTTTTTCTTTGTTCCTTTTTGTTTACCTTGTAATTCTATGTACTGTTTTGTAGTGGTCTTGTAACTCAGTTTTGAAAAAAGGGTTCATGCTCACTTGGACAACAAAAATCCTCTCCCGAAGTCCATGAAGTAAGATACCGTCACAGAAAGCACAATAAAACAAATACAATATGAGTATTGTCAATGTGAAGCTATGGGCTACAGAGTTAGTCTAACAGAACGGTAATGTACGAATGCGAGTAGATGGTGTCATGTCTCACTGGCCTCCTGCTCTCGAATTTCACGCTCTAGGCGTTCCCGTTCAGCTTGTCGCATCCGCATCAGCACCGCAGACTCAAAATCGAGGCCTGGAGCGGAAAATTGAGGCGCAGATAAGGGAGGAGAAAGGCCAGTCTTTTTTGGGGTGGTCAGGAGTCAGCTAAATGAAACAAGGGGAAAGGGGATGCGAATACGCACAAAGGATGGTGGGAATGATGAAAACTGCGAACCAGTTGTTGCGGGGCTTGAAGAGGCTCTAGAATCCTGAGGGAGACCGCCTCGTGCGCTATTTCCGAAGTTCGCAGGAGATACATCAGGTGCATCTACACCGGCATCCCTTGCACCACCCACGGGAGCAGGCGTAGCGGGCATCGTCGTCGTAGTCGCATTACGCTCTTCTTTCTCTGTCGACTTCAGCATCCGTTCCGCCCAGCTCCAGACCGCCGGCTCGGACCCGCCCATCCAGCTTATCTCGAACTCGTCCAGTCCGCGATCCGCACGGCGGGACGCGCATACCGCCGCGTGAGCATCCGATATCGTCTTGAACGGGATGGCCGCTATCGCGTATTTGGGGGGTGGCGGTGGCTTGTGCGCCGCCGTCGCTTTCTTTTTTGGAGATTTCATAGAAAGTACGATCGAGTCTTCGTCGACGGGCCCGAATGTGCTGCTCATGAAGGCTTGCAATGCACTTGGCGTCGTTAGTTGGGGGTATTTGGCCAGGGGGTACTTGAGTCGGACGATCGTATCGTGTTCGCCTGAGGAAGGGTGCGTGTGTGAGGGAGGAGGGGAATTAAGCTTTGCGTACTAAGACGACGACAGCATAGCGAGAGATACGCACCCAGCGGTGGTGGCTCGAGCTCCTCCTGCGCAGCCTTCTCCGCTCGTTCGGTCTCTTCCTGTTGGCGCCGCAGTTCTGCCTGGCGCTCCTCCACCATCCGTCTGCCAGCGCCACGGATCTGTTCGGCTTCTTGGGCGTACCTCTGCTTTTTCTTAGCCTCTGTAGACTTGGCCTCCCTGTCCGCTCGTTCCGCCTCTTCGAGCTCTTCAAGCATGACCTTACGTTTCTTATCAAAATTGGCATAGCGTTGCTTGCGAGCCTCTTGAATGCGGAGTTTGGCGTCCAAGGCCATCCTCCGCAGAGGATCAAGCAGAAGCTCGTAAGCCTGCGTGAGCTCGTGAAAGAGACGCGCTGTGTGACGAGAAGGCGTGATCAAAATTCAGATGCGGGGCTTGGGGAGAAAGATAGATCACATACATGCATCCTTAAGATGGGGGTTCTGAGCGCGAAGAAGTGTAAGTGGTGAGCGGGTAAGGCGAAAGGTCTGGGAGGCGCACCCTGTCTGGATGAGTCTTGAGGGAGCGTTGCCGGAATGCCTTCTTGATGTCGGCCTCCGTTGCGTCTGAGCCGACGTCGACGACTTCATAAGCGTTCTTCTCCGCATTTTCCTTGTCCATATTCGCGGTGGCCAGTCGTGGTGACGGACAAGGGTCAGTGGTGGGTTGGATTAGGCAACCGCACTCATTCGAACTCCGCTTTGTCTCGTGTTTGCTCGTCGTCCTCGACAGCGGCGACCCTCTCTGCCCATCCAACCATGAAGCTCGTTCGGTGAGTAATCTACCAACTAATCGCTAATGGAAAAGTTATCACCCAACAAGTCTACTCTTTTTCTTCTCGTGCCGCATTATGCTCGGGTCAACAGACAATAACACGACCCCATTATTTTCAGGTTTTTGATGAAATTGAACAATGAGACTGTGACCATCGAGCTGAAGAATGGATCGGTGGTACATGGGACAATCACAGGTACGTTACAGCGTAGCTTCCACCGCCGTGCAACGCACGACTAATTTGCCTACTCTCTCGTTTTCGTGTCCCTCAGGTGTCGACATGCAGATGAACACACATTTGAAAACGGTCAAAATGACGATGCGAAACAGTGATCCCGTCTCACTGGACTCCTTGTCCATCCGTGGCAACAATATCCGCTACTTTGTTCTCCCTGACTCGCTTCCACTTGATACGCTCCTCGTGGATGACGCCCCCAAACCGAAGAATCGCAAGAAGGACGAGGCTCGTGGCCGGGGACGTGGCCGTGGTGCTGTCGATCGCGGTCGCGGTCGTGGTCGTGGTAGGGGGAGGGGACGGGGCTTCTAAGCACTCCCTGCTGAATCCCCCGAGGTGTGTACTTGCATCGGCGAATGCTTGCCAGATATTTTTTTTACAAACGTACATCACCAATCACTCACCCCCAAAATGTCTGGTTATGCATCGATCAATGTTGTATCATTCCTCTTGTCGTGTAATCGCTGCACGACCTTTTTTGTCTAGTAGATTAAATAGCGTGGCGAGGAATATAGGTAACAATAACACTGCCATGTTCTCTATCGCTTTGTGTTGAGTATAGCCCAAGCAACAAGTAGCCCTATTATGCCAACCGACGCCCATGCCCTGATTAATCTCACCCGGTCATCTCCTGTCCCTTCTACGGGATTCGCCATAACCTCGACTAGGTTGTGTTCGTCCCTAATTACCGGGTCAACTTGTGCAGAACTTGGAACCCAGGGGGAGTCGTGCGCGGAATCTGAGTCCATGACTTCTGCATGAGCCACGCCACCAAAAAAGTCTGTTATTAAAGTTCTCTCCAGAGGTCGATGAAACAGATCAGAGCGAACGCCGGGATGCGAACGAATAATCTCTGGATCGTATTTGTCGAACTGGGTACATAAAGTCAACAGGGAATCCGGATCCAGAGAGTGCAGCTTGAACGCATACCAGATCCTTCATGCTTGTTGCGCTGGTCTTGTTGATGCTCTCCAAGTACTCTAGGACAAAATGTGTGTAACTATCAATGACGGAGACGCCAACATCATCGTCATTCTCATACTACCGAGGGTCATCGGCATCAGATTTACCGCGATACAGAGTTGTCAACAAACTTACCGAATACGAGTTCTCGCGAATACGGGAAGAACCAGTAGCAAGGATATTAGGGGAGTAAAACTTGGAATACATTGTATTCGCTTGACATGTGTCAATCATGAACAATATCTCGTTATACCTTTCGGATATGAGTTGGTGATTATATTCGAGGACTGAGAGAATGGCGCACCTCTTCTTTTGCCACATTTGCTCAAAGGCGTCCGACAAGTCGAACGCGCTGATTTCTTCGCTGTCCTGAAATTTCAGGAACTCATCTCCGCCGTGGCCAGTCATGTAGACAAATATGTTCGACCGATCGTCTGTAAGCAATCGCTTGGACCGTGGCACGTCGGGTTCGACTCGACCTATTCATGCAAGTGGCGACAGGAGCACGGGCGGATCATAATAATTCCATCACAATAAGAACAGTAACGATGAGAGAGGAGAGGTAGAACATACCGGTCAACAGTCGTAGAAAATTCTCCACCGTGACTTCGTATCCGCGGTAGTCGACTTCAATATTTTCGCCGTAGAGATCGAGCGCATGGCCGCGGTTCGCAAATACACACCCTGGGAAGTGGTTGCGCGAATTGCAGGCTGCGTCGTCGGCAAGCATGAGGATGATGTTCGAGTCGGGTATGCCGAGACGTTTGACTGTTCTATACCTGCATATTATATTTTTTCGTCGACACACTCTCTATACGGGTCGGTCATTGAGAGGCGCACATTCCTAACGCATTCGCCATATGCTATCATTCGAACCTTTTTTAGGTGGAAGGTGCATATAGTGGACCAACGAATGCGTACGCGGTAATTGAACCAATATCGAGATGCACAGACAAGAACTGCCCAGTTATTTGTGTGTGAAGACTCGGATGCTTCAGGGGGGATATTGCGATTATGAATGTCATGCTCAGCCTCGACGGTAAATATAAAAGACAAGAAGATGAAAAGGAGAGGAAACGAGAATGAGAGCATGCGTTCAATTAGAGGTGTAAACAAGCGCTCGTCTGACAAACAAGACAACTACGACATGGGAGACAAGTCATGTACATCCTAGAAACCCATAAAATCAACCCCACGGCTGCTTCCCCGGCTTGATTTGTTCAATACTACCCGCGCCGTACTGTGCCCCAAAGCGGCTCTTGCGAGGTGGTGCCATCGGTACACCCCGCGAGTGGTGCTGCAGGTAAGGGTTATTCGCGTCTGAACGCACCCCCGAAACCCGTTGTGGAGCTGATGTCGTTGAGGATGCAAACTCAATTCGAGCACGCTTGTTCGAGGGCTGTGCCGATTCCTGCTGCTCTGATCTAGATTTCTGGTGTGCGGCTTTGGTCCATCCGGAGATGACAAGCAAATGGCGATATACGACGAGTTGAACAAAATATTTTTTCCCCGGCCGGATGCATTAGAATATGTCCAAACAGCACCGAAATGATAGGAGGGATAAACCATGTGGAACGTGCGCAGGGGAAATCGACGAGAGGATACTGAGACAGTCGTTCAAATAAAATGAGAAAAGTAGACGGACCCAATTTATCAGCAAACCAATCTTCTTGGACGTCATGAGGATCCCAAATCTCTTTTGGGAAGTTCGTTGTTCGTTCATCGACATCAACAAATTCGACAAGTTTGGCATAAAGATGTGGGTTACGGAAGGAACGGTTGGACATGAGCGAATCATTGAAGTGCTTCGGTTGATGAGGGTCCTTTTTCAATGCATGGAACTGTGCAAGTTTGGCCTGAAGAGCACATGTGAGAAACACGAATAAAATGGTGATCAGCCCAGTACTTCGATAGCCGGTTCGCACGGTTCTGTGGATGCTGCAGGTATTCCCCAATCAACAACACCGGGAATGGGCGGTGGTCGAAGAAAGTCGCGAATCTTCGTCAGTTCATTCGAGGATAGATCACTCGACCGGTCTTCAGAAGAGGTTGAAGAACTTGACGCCTCGGCCTGTGCGGCTGGTGGTGATGGCGTCTCTGTATCCTCGGCTAACCTTGAGCGTAGATGGGGCTTGGAGTAGACAGGGCGACGAATGATGATTTGAGACTTGGAACTGCCAGCAGGCCGTCGGGCTAGACATTTGTTTTCCCGAGTTACTGCGGATGGCGTAGACGAGATAGGGCTTGACCTACCTTCTGTGGGTGGGTCATTGCCGAACTTTAGCGGAGAGTCCTGGCGCAAATGGGGGAACAGCCAGCCAGAGGGAAACGGCGACAGCAAGGCCAGAAATGGTGACTCTTACATTGTCGTTCTCAGACACTGCTGTGCTCCTCGTCTTGATGTCATGGGTTGCTTCAGACTCACTTTGGGAGTCATCACCGTCATACGGCACGAGATCTACGAGTGGTGAAAATTACCTCATGAAACTTGCATGAAGCTCCCAGACGAGGACTGCTCACCGTGCATAGCTGAGTTGTTGGCAGAGTTGTGGCCTGCGTTTCGGATTGACACGGCCACACGTGACTCATACACTCTTCAACCCGCACCCGCTATCATCATGTCCTCAATGCAAGCCTATCTAGCAGAAAAATACATGTCTGGTCCCAAAGCCGACGCAATACTATCCCGTACGGCCCCATCCAAAAAAAAGAAGCGCAAGGCCGATGCTGGACCCGCGGCCAGGGGCGCTATGATCGTGGATGACGATGACCCAGGCTGGGAAGGCGCAACAAATCCGACGGGAGTTGACGAAGATGATGAGGCGGCAGAGGCAGTTATCGCCTCTGACCGTTCATTCAAGAAATGCCGCATTGACGACGGTGAAGGAGGAGGCGGAGGTGGCTCAGGCTGGACGACTGTACGGGAGCCTTCCCCTCCGCCTGCAGCCGACGAGCAACCAGTCGTAGTGGCCACCACTGAAGAGGCTAAGCCATTCCGAGGTGGTCTGCTGACGAAGAAACAACTGCATGCGAAGTTCTCATCCTCACGAGACGCGCGACAAGAAGAGGATGATCCCGAGGCCGTAGCCGCGGCGCAGGAGACGGTGTACCGCGATGCCTCGGGGAGGAAGGTAGATATGAAGTTGGAGAAGGCAGAAGCGGCACGCAAGAAGCGCGAACGGGAGGAGCGCGAGACAAAGAAGATGGAGTGGGGCAAGGGATTGGTGCAGCGAGAGGACGTTGAGAAACGGAAACAGGAAGAGGAACGTATACGACAGGGTGGCTTTACGAGACATGTGGATGATGAAGACTTGAATCGTGCGCAGAAAGAGCAGGATCGATGGAACGATCCCGCTGCAATGTTTATGACGGTGCGCACTCCATGGGTCTCTCACATTCTTTAGTTTACACTGACGCTCCTGCACACTTATAGAAAAGGAGAACAAAGGGCCCTCGCAAACCCGAATACGTGGGTCCACCACCTCCCCCGAACCGGTTCGGACTTAAACCTGGATACAGGTGGGATGGGGTTGGTGAGTTGATGGGTTTTCTTCCTGTAACTCAACACCAACACTAAATGTGTATTATGTAGATCGGGGAAATGGGTTCGAGAAAAAGTACTTTCAGAAGCAAAACGCCCGCCAACGAACCGGACAGCAGAGTCACGACTGGAGCGTCGAGGACATGTAGACCCTTTGATATGTGCATTCGACACCTCTATTTTCAGTTTGTCGCTGTGACGTCGAACCGTACGTGTCCTGAGCTCTCAATTTTTTTTTGTCTCATACCGAATTGATCGAACTACAGCTGTTTTTTTCATAAATTCTCTACTACGAACAGAACCCCGGCCATATTCTCCTCACCCATCACGAGCCAGACCCCGTACCGATGTCAATTCCAATGTCCTTCCGTACATGACCACGGCCTAGCACTGTCCCCACCGTTTGGATCAGTGGGTGCCCAGTTGATGAACGCGCGTGATATAAAAGAGACTTCAGACCCACGGATGGCATCGCCTTCGACGGTCAAGGGGAACGTAGACTTGTGGGAATGCCAGGCGTATGTACTATGCCGCTAGTTTGGTTACGAGTTGGTACACATGTAGTGGGCCATTTTACGATGCTCACAGAGGTTGTTCGATGAGGGATCTCGATTTCAGAATAATTAGCACTGAGTAGTTTCGTATGTAGCAACGAAGCAACGCACTGGCAGCAGAGGGGAAATCTTTAAAGGATGACGATTTCAAGTGTGAGCTAGAGTTAAGGGCGAAAATGGAAGACTTAAGATTAGGTTTATGACATCTGTCATTACAAGATGATTGGAATGTCAAATAGACAGGTTCGATATAGCCAACAGAGTATATACATTCGGGGCTCCCATTTTCCTACCCTCCTGGGTGTATCCTAACACCTATCACAAACAGTTGTGCCCGAAGAACATCACAGGTAGAGGAAGCAAGAAAAGGTTGATATACCGTGTCACAAAAAATGAGAGCAGAGACACATTGTTGTGGAAAATAGTATCACAAGCGCAACAGAACGATATCACACGGTATTATAACTCCCTAATACAACTCATTGGTGAGTGTCACTATGACTATATCAACGGTACGTACATATTCGTGCGGCCCAATCACCGCTGCCGGTAGCGAGCAGACTTGCGGAGGGGCTCAGATCAATAGAAATGACTGATTTCCGGTTAGTGAGCCCTACAGAGTCACAAGAAGAACTTACCCGAATTTTTGTGGCCCTGGAGCATGAATTGGACAATTGCTGAACGAGAATCCCAAAATTGCACTCCGCGGTCCTTCGAACCAGACACGACCCACTGGCCATCATGTGACACCGCGACACTAAGAACGTAGTCCTTGAAAATACTATATGTCACTGATTTACCACTTAGAAACCGATACGGTCATACCTTATGCCCAAGGAAATTCATCGTGCACGCGGCCGATGCCTTGTCGCCTTCCTTCTTGACCACTGAGCCACTGCCTGGTCGATCTACTGGAAGAAGCCCTGTACGCGGATCGCGTTTTGGTGCGTTCGCCAATAATTTGCCAACGTCCCAGTATTTAAGGGTCTTGTCCAGACTGCCACTTACGATGCCCTCGCCGTCAGGAGTAAATGCGACACTGTAGACACTGTCCTTGTGTCCTCGAAGGCGTTCGATGAGTTGTCCAGTTGCGACATCCCAAATGCGTACGGTGTTATCGAGCGAACCAGCAGCAACAAGACGCCCATCGGGTGAAATTGCAACACTTGTCACACCGGAATCAGCAGTTTCAGTGTCACGGTCTGCGAGTAGTTTGTTGCTTCCGTCTTGCATATCCCAAATGCGTGTTGTTCGATCGCCAGAACCGGATATGATCAAGCGCCCATCGCGTGAAAAATCCAGTGAGTAGATCTCCTGACTGTGCCCGTCAAAGACATTCCGAATACGCCGTTTTGCGATATCCCAGATCTATGTCCCAAAGCACGAGACAGTATTGATTAACTGCAATGAGAAAAGAGGGACCTTATCGCGATAACTCACGCGGATCTGGCGATCCTCGGCGCCGGTGGCAAGGTATTTTCCATCGGGGCTAAAGCACACACTACGGATATACAAATCGCCATACTTGTTTGCTTTGTCATCCACTAGTACACTTTTTCCACGTTAGTACGGTGGGCCACCAGTATCCCAAGCTAGGGTAAACACACCATGTCTTTGCTCCTGTCTTTGCGTCAAAAATTTGCGCTGCACGGTTACAACCGGTTGCGAGGTACTTCCCATCAGCGGAGAACTTTACACAGCAGACCACGCTATTGCCACGCGGCGCCGACGTCAGCGACAAGAAGCACGAGAAGCCAGGCCTTCATACCTCTCATGATGAAGCGTATGTACAAGGTTTACATCGAGTACGCGTTTGATCTTGGGGTTGAAGATGGCAAACCAGTCACTGCCTTCTTTTTTGAGCTCGGGAGGGACGCTGAGGGGGTCGAGTTCATCCAAAAAGCTGCTATTCTCGCTTATCGGAGCGAGAGAGCCCGAGTTGTCCACTGCAGAACTTGATGGTGGGGGCGGATCATTAGCCGCCACAGATGTCGGCGCAGTTCCTGGCCCAGAAACACCGCTAGCGCCGGTAAACGGCGTCGTGGTAGAAGGTGGTGGCGGTAGGCCGGGGCCACCTGTCAAAATACTATTCTGAGGATGAGAGGGACCCCCGGACGGTCCTATCGAGGGACTGTAGTGTTCTAAGAGATACGAGATTACTATCGGATACTACTAAAATATCAAGGAGAACGCCCACCGGGCCGATCGCTCTTGATTCTGTCCGGTTTGATCCTCTTGGACTCACGTTGTTCACGATCTCGTTCTCTATCGCGTTCACGCTCACGCTCACGTTCCTTGGCCTCGCGTTCACGCTCCCTTTCGCGCTCCCTCTCTCGTTCGAGAAGGCCTCTTTCACCACGATCTCGGTCACGGTCAAAGGCGGAGTCGCGTGGAGGCCTTGCTATGAATGAGTCGGAGTACGGGAGGGTGGGTCCGGCGGTTGGGGCAGGAAGACCAGAAGCGCCGGGGCCAACGTTGACGCCGAGATTGGGAGGGCCGCCGGTTGCGCCCTGGCGGGCTGCCATAAGCTCTGCCCTGAGACGAGAAATTTCCTCCTCATATTGTTGGCGTATTTTTCCATGCTGGGCCTCGAGGTCATAGAGGCTTTGACGAATGATGTTGAGTTCATTGACCTGGCTGGCGACTGGATAGAAGAAAGGATGAAGATGAGGAACACGTAGGATATTTGATGGCAGACCTTTGGTGTCAAATTCATCCCGTTGAGTGCGAAGGTGAACTATGTCCTGTGAAAGGACATCAAACTCGGATCTGATGGTATCGAGACACTCGGAGAGACGAATGTGCGAAGGTTGCTGAGATGGCCCTTGGGTGGGCGGAACGGTTGGCTGAAGGCTCCTGTGCTGTATAAAGGGAGTGAAAGACATCAGAGAACGGTGGAGGAGAGGGGAGGGGAGGACTGACAGCGTAAATGGCGGAGGAAGACATAGTGGAGGATGAGGGAAGAGTGTGCAAAGGAGAGCGCCGAGAGACGATTGAGGGCGGGTTTAAGGCAGGGCCTGCCATGTCAAATGCTTTTTTCCCACACTCTTTCCCGCCGGTTTCTCCTTTTTGGGCATCCACTCCTCAGCGCATCATCCCCGCTGCCCATCATAACGTGCTCCTCCCACCCCTGACGCATAACCCTTGCTTTGCGTTCTAACAAACACGCCTCACCTTGATCTCCGTCTCCGCTTTCCTCGCGTTCCAGCACTGAGTCTGTGCAGAGCCCTTTCTGTACTATTCAATGCAAGTCACCCAGACACTGGCATCTGCGCTTTGGCAATATTCCCCGATTGTTATGTCGTCACCATGCGCACGTGGCCTGCATGACAGCAGAGTACACACGAGCCGTTTATGACGTTCATTTCATCTTAGGGGTGGGTCAGCACAAGCCTTCACCATACTCCTAAACATTACTTCCCCGATATCGCCTGTCTTTGCGAGGACACAAGGTACGCCTCACCCTTTCGACGGCATATCGCCAAACCCAAAATACTTGGACATTGTATAGGATTACACCCTTCCTGCGTGGTGATCCAAGGACAGATCCTCCAAGCGCCGTCTGCATCCCACGATGGCACTGTGGATGTGGGGACACTGTGCCAGTGAACACACAGCTTTTTCAAGGCAATCGGAATGCAGGTTTATGGACCTCCTGCTCACATTCCTCCATCTCTGGAGGAATTTTTTATATTTAAAGTTACGTACTGTACGTGGATCTGGCGAAACCCGAATCCGTTGTTACACCAAATTTAGGGGCTACAGCATCATCCGAAAAGAATACAAGGCCAGAAGGAGTTACTGACATCCAACCTGTGAACCTTAATGCTAGTGGCTGCCCCATTCGGCTCTCATCTTTCATAGAACCGAGGCCGTCAAGTGCTATGTCACACGAGTTGAGACACTTACCCGATGTTGGCCGAATGGTTGAACTTATTTGATATTCAAAGGCTTTACCGATACACATTCTATTGCACCGCCAACTATCCATAAATGACCCGTGATACCCCGGCGCTCGGTCCTATCCTCCCTTCCGAGGACAGATCAGGAGATCCAATTCTGAGCCTTGCGATCGCATGGACGTCTGTTACGTCGTGATCGTGACATGGAATTTCTGCGCGGTAAAGGCAAATCGCTTTATCCGTTGTGCCACTGCCCCAGATCCTGGCGAAAGCACGATCATGATGCGGGTACACAGGTTGTCTATTTGTACTTGTGGACTTCCTCGGCAAACTGACACCCGTTACGCCATACCATAGGGTTGGTATCAGTGAGGAGTCTGAATGACTTAGTACTAGTTGGAAAAAAAACAACCTTTTTTCGAGCTTCAGTTGAGCCCGCTTTATTTAGGTACATGAACTAATGAGACACTGAAGGTGAAATTTTGCGATAGTAATTATGAAAAGCATGCTGTACGGCAGAGGCTCCCACTGGCACCGTCCAAGTTCGTCGTGCAGTACCTCTTGCCCCGCGGTGTTACTATAAGGGCCCGGGGTACGGTATCGAATGTCTAGGTCCAGGTCCAAGCGTCATTCCAATCCCAACAATAAATGACCAGAGTGACTACAGTCACGGGAAAACCCTTTTTTAGCCTGGGGGGTACAGTACCACCAAATCTCACTCTTTGAGATTTCCACTATTGTCACGCAAAATTTGCGATCATCAATTTTTTGGGGGTTGAAGTCGGCACTGGCGGCGTTCAACAAACTCTTAGCCGGTAGCCGATCCATCGCACTGACTACTAGCTACTCGGATTACAATGTTGATACATGCCACCGTTGCAATCACCCATAGTTGCATCAATTGAACAGCGTAACACGTGATTTTGGCGATCTCTCAGCTACAGTTATCAGTATTCTATCGCGCTCTCATGTCTCTCTTAGTTTGTCGGATCACTGTATACTGATTGGAATCACACATTAAAATCCAGCACGACCATGGGGCTCAAAATTGGGGGAATCATCCAAGACAACGTGTTTGTATTGACTCCATCTATTAATTGCCAGTGGGCGAGACTTCAAGCAGTACATACAAGCCTGATAGAATGCACCATCGCCCCTCTCACACACTGCCTTCAGCCTAGACATCGAAGTCCTCTGGAGTAGACACTAGAGCATCGAATAATCATTCAAGTACCCGAAAGTGCCTCCAGACTTACTGTAGCCAGCGCCTCCCAGAGGGCCCAATAGAGTAGTCGCCAATCATAAACCCAATGAGCGTATGGATATGGTAGTACCTGTACAAGGCTAACTCGAACTTGCAAGCCAAGGTATGCAAGCTAGTCAAGTCCAAACATTGGCACAGAGACGACAGAAAATATCCCTCAAATCAGACTTTTAGGGTCTTGCAGACGCAGCGCCGATACAAAGGTACCAAAAGGACAGAAGGCGACACTGCGGCCCGGGTGTCGGTGCGGAGCAATAAGTCACCGAAATCACCAGATACATTTCGCCGGATGCATTGCGTTACCATACTCGCGTGCTGTTAACATGTGGCGCAAATAAAATAATGATAACGACCGTCCGTAGTGTTCGCCTCCTCGGGTAACTTTAATGGATGCCAGGAGGTTAATTTATGAAGAGAAGATGGGGGGACTTCGCAAGCGTACCCGTCGTCCGTGATACTGTACAGTTTCGAGAAGCCTCCTAGGCAACCAGAAGCGTCTCATTCAGCTGTGACTAATCCTTCAGAAGATTTCAGGCGAAATTTTGCGAAAGTAATCAGAATCAGAATGCATGCCGTGACGAGAATCACAGCCGTCGTACAAGTGCGATAATTGATTTGGGTGGAGATATTGTACGTCAACTTGGAAATTCGCATCATTGACCTGGCAGGCACGAGTTACGATAACATTATGCCTTTCAGCCGTCCGGAAAGCCGTCCGGAA
>Ga0137362_10000537_pt1 | contig 20258 bp, 10 predicted proteins | sample MadtaG_2_FD_104801 | JGI IMG/M metagenome (GOLD analysis project Ga0137362, IMG submission 104801) | Vadose zone soil microbial communities from Angelo Coast Range Reserve, California, USA - Mad1_100_16 metaG | ecosystem: Environmental > Terrestrial > Soil > Vadose zone | place: USA: California... | reverse complement strand
TGGTGGCCAATGAAGCTCGCCGGCTCGTGGAATGCGACCGGATCAGCGTCGGCCTTCGCCGCGGGAAGAAAGCGAAAGTCGAAGCCATCAGCGGCGCCGACACTGTTGAGAAGCGTTCCAATTTAGTCCAACTCATGCGCAACCTCTTTCAGCGCGTGCTCGTCTGGGGCGAAAAGTTGATCTACACGGGCGTCAAGGATGACACCTTGCCGCCCGATGTCTTGGATGCTTTGGACGCCTATCTTGCCGAGAGCAACAGCAAGCTCCTGGTGCTCATGCCTTTGAAAGACGAGCGGGAAAGTGAAAGCAAGAAGCCGGCCCGGTCCGCCCTGCTCATGGAATGTTTCGATCCGAGCAGCACGCCGGATCAGCTCGTGTCCCGGCTGGAAGTCGTGGGCCGACATGCCACCAGCGCGCTCTATAACTCCGTCGAGCACCGCCGCATCCCCATGCGCTTTATCTGGATGCCGATCGCCAAGGTGCAGGAAGGCCTAGGCGGGAAAGCACGGGCCATCACTTACAGCATCACGGCCGCGGTGTTGCTCCTCATCGGCGCCTTAATCTTCGTGCCCTATCCGCTCAAGATGAAGGCTAAAGGGAACCTGCTGCCGCACGAGCGTCAATGGCTATTCACTCCCAAGGAAGGACAAATTGTGAAGTTCCTCGTCGAGCCTGGGGAGCAGGTGCAAAGGGGACAGCAGCTGGTTCTGATGCGTGATTATGATGTCGAATCGAAGGTGACTGATTATCAAAGAAAAATTGAGCAAGCCGATCGCGAAATAAAGAATTACAACTCGGTTTTGAACCAGGCGACCGACGACCCCAAGACGCGAGCTCATATGATGATGGAGCGGCTCAAATCCGAAGAAAATAAAAAGTTGTATTCGGACCAGCTGAACAAGCTCAAAGATCGTATCAATGCGGACGACAGGATGTCCGGCGGTTTTGTTCTCCCTTGTCCGATGGATGAAGCGGAGGTCTTGAATTATGATTTCCGGGAAAACTTGCTGGATAAGTTCGTCAAACCCTCCGACCAGATCCTCCGCTTGGGCAACGTGAAAGGCGAATGGGAAATTGAAGTGAAGATCCCACAAAAATACGCCGGTCACGTTTTGGAAGCGTTCGATAAAGAAAAAAAAGATGTTCTCGATGTTAGCATCGTCCTGCTCAGCAGGCCGACGCAGACATACAAAGGCAAGTTGAGCCGGGATCGAATTGCCGGCGAAGCGGTGCCCAACCTTGACGACAAAAATGAATCCGAGCCAGTGGTCAAGTGCTGGATTCGGGTCGACGGCAAGGATATCCCGGAAAGCGACCGCCTGCCCCGCGAGTTATTCGTAGCCGACTACGAAGCCGAAGTGAAAATCCACTGCGGCAATCGGCCTATGGGTTATTCACTCTTCCACGGCATCTGGGAGTACTTCTACGAAAAAGTCGTGTTCTTCTTTTGAAATGCAGCAAGGTGGGGTCTTGACAACCCCGCCGATGCCTCAGAACACTAACCGAAGCGTCAGCGAGGACCGATGCCCGCACACTAACCCGAAGCGTGAGCGAGGACTCGCTTGGCGATTTCCAGGCCCCCCCGTCTTTCCTCGCTAACGCTTCGGGTTAGTGTGACGGGTGACGGGTAAACGTGAATCTTTGAGACCCACCTGAAATACGAGAATCAATAACACATCCGCAAGGAGATGAATCATGTCGAAAGCAGTCGTAGGCGTTGGTGTCGTATTAGCGGCCGGAGTTACCATCTGGGCATTAGAGCTAACTCATACTTCGGCCCAATCCGATTCGACGAAACAAGACCAGGTCAAGCCGGAGAAGAAGGTCGCCGCGCCTGCCCAGCGACTAGTCGCCCAAGGGCCTAAGACCCAGGCCCCTCGCCTCCAGGCTCGCCCCGATCCCAATCAGTCGACCGGCGATTTCATTCAAGACACAATTGTCATTCCGCATTGCCAGCTAAACGTTGATGAAAAAACAGAGATTTCCAGTCAACGCGAAGGCGTGCTCCTATTCGTGGGGCGTCCCGTAAAGGAACGCGAAGTCGTTCCGCCGGATCATGCCGGCACTTATCTCTTCAAAGGTAAACCCCATCCGTATCGGCGACTCAAGGAAGGGGACATTGTCGAGCCGGATGAAATTCTTGGCCGGATCGACGACCGGCTCGCTCTCGATGAGAAGTCGAGCAAAGAAAACAAACTGAAAGCTGCCGAAGCGGACGAGGGATTAGCAGGAAAAACTAAGGACGAAGCGCTTGCGCGATATGACACTCAAAAAGACCTCTATAAAAGGAAGGCGACCTCCTTGGAAGATTTGCGGGCTGCGAAACTAGGGTGGGAAAAATACGTCGCTGATGAAGCTCAAAAAAAGGCGGCCGTCGGTGTCGCGAATGCTGAACTCCAACAAACCAAAACCGTTGTCGAGCTTCACGAAATCCGCAGCAAAATCGGCGGCCAGGTCAAAGCCATCTACAAGCACAAAGGCGAGGAAGTCAAAAACCTCGAGCCGATCTTATTGATCCGCAACCTGGATATCCTTCGCGCCGTGGGTATGGTCGATACCCATTTCTGGCCGCGGCTTGCCAAGGGCATGAAGGTCCTCGTTGAGCCGGAGAAGGATCAAAACCATTATCAACCGTTTATCGGCCACTTGCAGCCGATCACCGGCGTGGCCGTCAGCAAGGATTCCAAAACTATCGTGAGCGTGAGCGAGGACCGCACGGCCCGGGTGTGGAACCGGGCCGGCCAACGCCAGATTATCGATGTAGGCGTCGGTCTGCGGTCGGTGGCCTGCACGCCTCCCGGCGCGACCGGCAATTACTTCGCCGTCGGGGGAACGGATGGAACGGTTCGACTCTACGATCTCGACGCTGATTCGGATCAGCCGCTGCGCACCTTCGATATCGAGTCCAAGCATCGCGGTCCGGTCCATTGCATTGCCTTCAATAAAGACGGCACGATTTGCGCCACGGGCGGCGAAGACCGAGACATTCGCATTTGGGACGTGGCCAGCGGTCAGTTCAAGTTCAAACTCAGCGACCATCACGGGCCGGTCACGTCGCTGCAATTTACCTCCCAGGACCAATTCATCTCCGCCGGCAAGGATGCCGTCATTCTCTGGACTTTGGGCTCCGAGCCGCGGCCCCCGGAGAAAGTTTTCCCGAAACGCTCGGGTGAAGTGGCGGTCCTAGGCGCTAGCCCGGACGGCAAACGCGTTCTTTATGACGCCGGGCAGAGCAAGGCGCTGCGGGTTTTGTCGCTGCCCGAAGGACTGCATCGCGGCATCATTCGTAACCCGCCCGGCTCAGAGGGATTCAAGACGCTAGCTCTCTTTTCGTCCGATGGGCGGTTCATCCTGGCCGGTGAAAGCACCGAAGGAAGTCTGCAACTCTGGACCACGCCGACGGAAACCACGCGCGCTTTTGAGATCCGGCGCCTGACCTTGGCCGATCCGAGCTCGGTGACTTGCGCGGCGTTTGCTCCGGACAATTCATTCGTGGTGGCCGGGACCAAGGATCGCCTCGTCGTGGCATGGGGACCGCTGCCCACCGAAAAAGAAGTGGCCAATTTCCGCATCCCGGCCGTGATTTCCAATATCGACCGTGCTCTGGAATCGGGCAGCCATCAGGTCCGCATCTTCGCGGAGTTCACCAACCCCAAAGATTCCGATGGCGTCGGAATGTTGATGCCCGGAAGCGCCGTAACCCTTGTAGTACCACCGGAAAGTAAGAAGTGATCAGTCATCAGTGATCAGTCATCAATGATCGGCTAAGCGGTATTACTGAGCCTTCACTGATGATTGTTAATTGATAGTCGTGTAGCAATGATAGTCGTGTAGCAATGAAAAAACCGACTCCAGCAAGTGATCTTGAGCGTCGCAAACAGGTCAAAGTGCGTTTGCGCGGCGATCTGGTAATTGCTCCGCAAAAATACGAGGGCCGGACTTATTACGTCGTCAAAGATCCAGTCAGCCTGCGCTATTATCGCTTCAAGGAGCACGAGCACTTTGTCATCCAGCACCTGGATGGCGGCACGTCGCTCGATGAAGCGCAAAAAGAATTTGAGAAGCACTATCGCCCCGAGCGAATGAAGCTGGAGGATTTAGAGCAGTTCGCTCAACAGCTCATCAATGCCGGTCTAGCGCAAAACGAATCGCCGCAAGCCGGCAAGCTCCTGTTCGACCAGCGCCGCAAGCGTCGTCGCAATGAATGGCTGCAGACGCTCACTAATATTCTCTACATCAAAATCCCGCTCTTTGATCCGGATAAAATCCTGACCAAGATGGTGCCCTATACCCGGTGGATTTTCACGATGCCGTTCCTCTTGGCATCGGTCGGGGTCATGCTCTGGGCGGTTCTTTTGGTGGCGACACATTTCGACGCCTTCTTGGATAAGCTGCCCTATTCCGGCAACTTCTTCACGTTTCGAAATTTTGCGTCCTTCGCCGCTCAGAATCTGGCCTACATGTGGGTCGGGTTGGCCTTGGTGAAGGTCATTCACGAGTTTGGCCACGGGCTGAGCTGTAAGACCTTCGGCGGTGAAGTCCACGAGATGGGGCTGCTCTTTCTGGTCTTGTCGCCGGCCATGTACTGCAACGTCTCGGACGCCTGGACGCTGCCGAACAAATGGCAGCGGATCATCATCAGCGCGGCCGGGATTTATGTCGAGCTGATCATTGCCGCCATTGCCACCTTCGTCTGGTGGAACACGCCCAGCCATCCCTTGTTCTTTGGCATCGACGTCAACAGTTTGAGCCTCAGCCTGATGGTGCTCTGCAGCATCAGCACGGTGCTCTTTAACGCCAACCCGCTCATGCGTTACGACGGCTATTATGTCTTGGCCGATTGGCTGGAAATTCCGAATCTGCGCGACCGCTCCAATCGATACCTCAAGAACCTGGTGTTGGAATTCTGCCTCGGTGTCGAGGTTCAGCCAGAACCTTATATGGAGCTGAGCCGGAAGGTTCTCTTCGTGGCTTATGCGATCGTCAGCTATGTCTATCGACTTTGGGTGACGTACTACATTATCCTGTTTCTTTACTCGTTCCTGGAGCCATATCGGCTACAGGTGGTGAGCGAAATGTTGGCCTGGGCGGCGGCCGGGTCGTTGATTGGTTGGCCGCTCTTTCGCCTGGGCAAAAACTTACATAAACGCGGGAGATTGCCGGACATGAAACCGTTGCGTGTGACCATCACTTCCACCGTGGTGGCGGTGTTCGTTTTGTTCGTTTTCCTGGTGCCGCTACCCGTGAGCCGGGTCATCCAGACAGGGGCAATCGAGCTCCAACCCGATCCGAATCAGCCGGACGACTCGGGTAAGGTGTTCGTGCCTTTCAAGGCCATCCTCAAATCTCTAGGCCCGCGGTTCCGCGACGGCCAAGAGGTCCAGGAGGGAGAAGAGGTGGCCGTGCTCTACAGCCCGGAAATGGAACAAGAGCTTGAGGACGCCCAAAGCCAGGTCAAGCAACGGCAAAATGCCATCAACTCCGGCACGCGTCAGATGAACGAGCGCTTGGATCCCGAGGAGCGTAATACGGTGCAATCTAACATGGCCACTGCCAGTGGCGAGCTGGCAGCGTTTCGAAGCCAGGTCGGCATTTTGCAAAAATCTCTCAACCAGCTAACCCTGCGCGCTCCCCGGTCGGGAGTCATCATGAGCCCGCCGCATCCCGATGAAGTCGGCAAGCTCTGGGAGAAGGAGCAGAATATTCCCTTCTGCACGATCGGCGATCCCGGCAAGTTGCGCGTGGTCGTGCCGGTTTCGCCCTCGGAATACCGCCTGCTCAAGCGAGACCGCGAAAAACTTCTAAAAGATGGCAAGGACCTGGAGGTCACGCTTCGGATTCACGGCCGAGAGACCAACACCTGGAAAGGGAAAATTGTTCGCTTGCCGGACTCCGCGGCGAAGTACATCCCGGCCTCATTATCGAACAAGTGCGGCGGACCCGTGGCCACCAAGCCTAGCGCTCGCCCGGATATCTTCGAGCCTGTGAGCCAGCAGTATCTGGTCTACGTGGAGCTTCAAAATCCCGACGCCGCGATTCGTCCCGGCCTCATTGCCCAGGCCAAGATCCATTGCAAATACCGCACCCTCGCCTGGTGGGCCTGGCACTCGATCTCGGAAGCCTTCAACTTGGGCTACGACCTCGATCCGTTCCATCAGTCGGATTAGGGAATTGTCCCGCGTTACTCGGCGCTAGTTGCAAATGCCTAGTTGCGGCTCCGCCGCGATAGGGCAAACAACTCTTGCCGGAGACTTGCCGGAGACTTAGGCAATGGATTGAACGCCAAACACGGTTTATGGTTGCGGCAGCGTAGCCAGGTTTACCGAGGGCAAAACTGCATCGTTTCATCGTTTCATTTCACTGCCAATCGCTGAAATGAAATGAAATGCATTTCATTTCAGCGCCGATTCGTTGAAATGAAACGAAATGCAATTCATTGAAATGCACGCCGGTTAGGGTGAGTGAAACGATGAAATGATGAAACGATAGGGGCAAGGTGGCGGGTAGTGGTCGATAGCCTGTGGTTTGGCGGGCGGGGGTGGCAAAGTACTACGAACGAATGATATTCTCCTCGCGCCGTCGGCGGCTTCAAGATGCCCGGATGACCACGACCGTGACATTATCTCCCGCGCCGCGGCTGTTGGCCGTGTTGACTAATCGGCGGGCAGCCATTTCAGCGGACGTCGCTTCCACCTGAAGCATTTGCTTCATCTCCTCGGGACCGACCAGATTGGACAAACCGTCGGAACAGACGACCACCCAGTCACCGGGCTTGAGCAGGCGATCGTAGACGAGCGGTTCCACCTCCGCCCGGCCGCCAAGAGCTTGCTGCAACTCGGATCGGCGCGGGTGTTTGGCGGCCTCTTCAGGCGTCAATTGGCCCAGCTCCACCAGCCGGCCCACCAAGGTCTGATCGCGAGTGATCTGCTGAAGAGAGCCGTCCTGCAAATGATAAGTGCGGCTGTCGCCCGCATGACCGGTCACGAGAAATCCGCCCGAGATAACCACCACTTCCACCGTGCAACCCATGCCGCGCTTGCCGACGGCATTTTGCGAGGCCACAAAAATCTCGGCGTTGGCTTTCTTCAAGGCGTCAACGATGAGCTGCTTGCACGCGTCGACCTCGAAGGCCGCGCGTTCACCGGCCGGGTCGGGCCGCAAACCGGCGAACATCGGCTGCGCCAGCAAATGCCTGCGGAGCGATTGAACGGCCAGGGCGGATGCTACTTCGCCGGCGGCGGTGCCGCCCATGCCATCGGCCAAAATCACCAAGGCGGACTCCTCCTGAAAGTCCTGTTGCGAGCCTACGCCGTGCAAAAGCGCGAATGCGTCCTCGTTGTAGGTCCGCATCATTCCGGTTGAACTCCAGGACCCGATCTCCAGCCGAACCATGTCCAACGTTCGCCGGCATACTTCCAGGAGTCGAATCAATTCTTTGAATCCAGTGCTATCTTCCTGAATGGCCTCATCGGTGGGAAGGCGAGCGTCCCGATCGGCACAAAAGGTTTTGCTGATGATTCGGCCCAGAAGCGGGTGAATGTCCGGGAATTGCGGTATGAGCGGCTTGGGGACTCCCGGCCTGGAAAAATCCATATCCGCCAGCTCGCGACCGATGAACAAAACGAAAAGCAAAGCGCCGAATCCGAAAAGATCGGCGCGAGCATCCGCCTGGTCGGGTGTCAGCACAAGCTCCGGGGCCGTGTAAAAGGAGGCGCGAATCACTGGCTCACCCGGCAGGGGCAAGGCCAACAGAGCTGATAAATCATTGAAGATAACGGGGCCCTCGGGGATGACCGCAAAAATCTCGGGCCGTATACTCTCGATCACGACGCCAAACTGGTGGAGCTGCTGCATGGCGAGCGCGATCTGCTGGAGCCAACCGAAACGCAGCTCGGCCGTCGCTTTCGGATCATCCCAGGCGTCCCAGAGGGGCCGGCCAGGGCGGTTTTCTTCTATCAGGTAATCCAAGCCGTCTTCTTGGAAACTGTCCAGGATACGGGGAAAAGCCGAGTATTGAATTCTTTCCAGGATGTAGCGTTCCCAGGCCACGCTCGGCCATTTCGGCTGAATGGGGAGTATGACCGTTTCGGTTTGCGATTGGCCTAAACGATCGTCAAAGGTCGGCAGGATCTCTTCTTCTTGTGGCGAACCATCGGCCCCGGCGTGGACCAGAGCCGTCAGCGCATCTTCGACAATGGGTCCTCGCAAAATGATCACAGGCAAAGGCTCCGGCGTCCCGGCGGCGAAATCGAGCCCATGGTATCGATGGACTTCTCCGCGACTGCAAATCAGCTCGCCGAGCTGGTAGCGTCCGTGGATTCGGTTGGAGTCGAGCGGCGGCTTTCCGCTCTCGCGGGGAGAGACAAACGAGTCGAATACCAAGCCGCATTCCTCGCAGTAATCCGCTTTTTCCTGACGAGGCGACCCGCAGCCGGGACAGGCGACCGAGCGTTCCTTCTCTGAATTCCGAGACTCGGAAGCAGCGGATCCACGCTGCGGAATTTGAATTTCGGTCTTACTCGTCGATCCAGCCATGGAGACCTTTCGCATCTCTTAGCGCAAGCGATTGCCGCAGTAAATGCAGCAGCGACTGCCCATCCGATTCAACTTCCCGCAGTGGGTGCAGGGAGGCGACGGGTCGGTCAGCGGGGCCGCGCATTTGAAACAGTACGGCTCGCGAACTGTGTTCACGGTCTGGCACTCGGGACAAGAGACTTGCTTGGTGACTTGTCGCCGCTCCAAGTCGGCTTTGAATTCGCGGGCGGAGAAATAACGCTCGTTGGCGTCTTCGGCCAAATTGATTTTGATCAGCTCGAAAAACCAGCGCCCGCTTTCAGGAATGGTCTCAGGCCCAGAGACATCGGAAGCCAGTTGCTTTTCCAGCTCCCGGGCCGTGTAAAACCCCTCAGGAGTTTTGCCGGTGGCAAGGTGGTAGAGGGTGCCCGCGAGGGCGAACAGATCGCTCCGCGGCTCGGGCTTGCCGACGATTTGCTCCGGGGGGGCGTATCCTTCCGTGTAGACACGGGTCTTGGCGGCCATTCGCGTTCGCCGGGTCCGGCCCATATCGCGCGCGGTGCCGAAATCGATCAGCTTGATGGCGCTATGATCATCCAAGAACATGATGTTGTCCGGTTTGAGATCGCGATGCACCAAGGGTGGCGATTGCCGATGCATTTGCGCCAGCACATCACAAATGCTTTGGCCCCACTCGACAACCTGGTCAATCGGAAATGGCTGATTGTCATTGCTTTCCATGATCTTGAGCAAATCTTGACCCTGAATCAACTCCATGACCAGATGAGCGGCTTGCCCCTGCTGGATGAAATCGTACATGCGTGGAACGATGGGACTGCTCTGGAGCGATCGCAGAATTTCGGCCTCGCGACGGAAGAAGTTCAGTCGGATGGTGAATTCCTGGGGGTCGGCGCAGATCATGTCTTTGACGGCCACGGGTCGATCGCCTTCCTTGATGTCGATCGCCTTGTAAACCGCGCCGAATCCGCCGAAGGCCAATTGCCGTTCAATCCGATACCGGCCATGCAGAATGGTGCCCGGAACGGCGGGAAGAGGCGAGCCGCATCGCTGACAAACTCGGTCCGTCGAAGCGTTGGCGGCGCCGCAGGCCGGATTCGCGCAAGTGGTTGGCGCGCTGTCCGTGGCAGCACTGGCTTCAGCGCGGATCAAATAGCCGCAGTCCAAGCAGGCGACGGAACCGGGCAACAACGTTGCTTTACATGCAGGACATTGCCGGGGAACGGCTAAGGCTGAATGCGCAGGAGATTCCGAGGAGACTCGAGTATCCGCGGCCAAGGAAATGGGAGTCGGCTTTGCCGATGTCGGAGCCAAGGGGACCACGGCCTCCAGGGACAGATTCTTCCCCACCGTCAATTCGTTTTTGCAAGATGGACACCGAACGTGTCTGCCGGCTGCGCTTTCCGGAATCCGAATGGTCTTGCGGCAGTGGGGACACCGCGTCACGTGCGGCATGATGGCTCCTGAGGCTCGATCCATCTCTTTTCCTGTCTTTATGTCCGTCGTCTGACTTTAGGTTTGCGCGTTGCGGCCCATCCGGGGATCTCATGGCGTTAGTGGGAACTCGACTCTTGCCTTTCTTCCAACGTCAGCACGCTGCTTCCCACCCGGATTAAATCGCCCGAGTACAGTTTGGTCGGATGCGTCACGCGACGATTATTGAGGAAGGTCCCGCCTTGACTGCCCGCGTCGGCGAGCATGAACGTGTTCCCTTCGCGGTGGATGCGGGCGTGCACGCGATCGACGCTGGGATCGCCGGATAGGCCGAAGTCGCACGATTCCGCCCGGCCGATGACGGTTTCCGGATGTGCCAGGAGTAGTTCCCGACCTGAGCCAAATCCCGACTGCACTCGAATCCATGTTTCTTTGGCTAGGACTTGGCTCAAGCCCGCCGAGAGGCCGACGAAACATCCCAGAACGGAGACGGGAAGTGCCAAAGAAAAGCGGGGTAGTGCATCACGAACTCCAGTGACGTCCAATAAACTGAAGATCAGACCGCCGACCGCTCCACCGCCGAGGCCGCCAATAATTCCATACATGAACCGGCGGCTCGCCAAGCTCGAAGACCGATTTGCTAATTTGGCTTGGACCACGTCATAGATGTAGATGGTCGATCCAATGGCGGCGCCGAGAATCGTCCAGCCGATCAGCCTGAACAAGGGGGAAATCTTCACGGTGAGTTCGCAGAGCACGCCTCCAACAAATCCTCCAAAAAATCCAAGAATCATTGACATGAGAATCCGGACAGGTCTTTGATTGGGAGGGCCGTTTCGCAGAGAATCCCAGATTCCCAAAGCACCGCCCATCATCAACCCTAACAGTGCCCCGAAAAGACTGGAGAAAAGCAGGTCCGATTCAAGAGAGGCCAAACCGGTGGCCGTGACGAGCGTCCAAGCCAAAACGGCTGCCCAGCCGCCACACAGAACACAGTAATAAACCAAGATTCGACCGGTCATCATCGACTCGCGTTTCCACTAGCGAAAGCTGCTTGGCTTTCGCACTTCCAGATCCAAGTCGGCTCGTGCCAAGCCGGAGGTCACGACCAAATGATACGATCCCGCCTCGCCGGCCCGAACTTTCCATGACGCTTGGCCCTTCGCCGTGCTGATCTGTCCCTTTTCTTCGCCTTCGGAGAGTGAGAAGCCTCCATTTTCCGGCAGGTGGAGAAAGGTGGGCTGTCCCGGCGGGGCGTCCGGAATGCGGACGGTCACCACAAAGGTCTGCCCCGGTCGAACCGGTGGATGGTCCAGGCTCAGTTCCATTCCCCCGCTCTTGAGACCCGTCACCCGACCCAACCCATAAGTGAAGGCCATGGTTCGTTGACTTCCGGGGTCCATGGATTTCACCGGCCAATAGAGGACGACGCAGGAAGATCTATCTTGAGGACCGTCATTGATCGGTTTGAAATCCCAATCCCACCGCACGTCGCTACCTTGCCATCGACACAGGACCAGTCTTTCCAACGGGTCGAGGTCGGGATCAGTCGGGTTTAGCTTGAAGCCGGGAAGCTTCAATCCCAGATGGGCAACGGCGCCTGGGTCCTGCAGGTCAGGCCGTTCCAAGGCCTGAATGGAATCCGGAACTTGGGCATTGGAAAAATCCCCCTTGGCGTTGAGCAACTCAGGACTTCCCGGCAATCGAAACGGCACAGCGTGATTATCGCCGATGAAAGTGTCCAGCATGAACCGCACCCCGACCTTTCGGGGTGAATCGGATCGATTTTCCACCGAGAAATGAACCAGACAGGTGTCGAGCTTAAGTGTCTGCTCGTTGGGGAAAATGGCGACGGTGCGCGTCACTCGAATTCCTTCGCGATAATCCATGACGGATTTCCATCGTTGGCCTTTGATTTCCTCCACCAGATCCAGTCGTCGTCCTTTTTCCGAGGCCCATCTGCCGGGAGGCTGACCAAAGAGCGACTCATCGGTTCCAATTCGGACACAAGTGTTGTTGGTGGCGCCGGCCGCGTCCAATGTCAGTCGCTTCAACTTTTCCGGATCATTGGGGTCCGGTTCTTTCAGCATTTGAATCCCGAAGCGCCTTCTCTCCGGTAAGAAATTGACTGCAATGACAGGTTCGCTGACAGCGTTCCGGTCCCCGATGTGTGTTCTCCCTTCCTTCCGCTGAATTGCAGTCGGGCCCAGCCATAGGTCTAAGGACAAAATGAGAAGCAGTACTAGTCCTAACCCGGCGGCGGGGAGTCCTTGCATCAAATGTCGAACGTTCCAAGCGGGTAATCGGAGCTTAAGTCTCCGTCTTTTCTTTTCACGGGTTTTGTTTTCAGCGCGCCCCTGTGTCGTCAAAGGCAATGGCTCAGCGTTCACAAGCATCGATTCATGGTCGCTTTCTGAACGACCGAACTGAAAGTCATCGCCGGCCGGGGAGGTTCTCTCTTCCTCCCCCGCCGAGTTTCCCTCAGCAAACTCGAACGCGTTGTCGATTTCGACTTTGAACGGAATCACAAAGCGCTGATTGCCATTGGCCATCACCGTCACTTCGGCTTGGATGCAATCGTCTTCTGTCTCCGGAATGCGTGACACGCTAAGCGGAAGAGTCGCTTGCCGTCCTTCCAGTCGGACGCGGCCGGTGATGAGCCAGGGCTGATTCGACGTCGCGGAGGCATAAACCGGCCGCTTTTCCTGTGTCATAATGCGCAAGGAATAATCCACCGGCTGGCCAACTCGGCCGCGCAAGGAAATGGCGCCCGGACTCACCTCAATTTTCGGAGCGGGAGATAAACCTAGCGCTTCAAAGAACTGCTGCACCGCTCCCAGTCCCGAAGCCACCGGCCCCCGCACCGGGTAAATCCATCCGTTGGTTTGGTACCACCTCGCCACCTCGCCGTTTTCAAAAAACACGGCGGCTTCCTTGGGCCGGGCCTTGGCTTTCCCGGCGAGTTGCCGCGGGCTGAGCGCGCCGGCCAGGACGCCTTCGGGAAAAGGTTGGGGCGACACCTCTATGCGCACGACCACCGTCATCCGGCCGCCGTTGGAATCAATGAAGAGGCGGCCCTCTTGGGGCTTGCTGCTGGCCCGCAACATCTTGCCGCGGATCTGCACCGGCATGACCAGCTCGCTGCCGAATTGAAATACCTTGCGCGGCGAGCCCGGCGCATCGCCAAGTGCCAGCCAGGCGGCGTCTTCGCAGCTCACCGAACCATAAAGCAACCGCATCCCTTGGTTGTAAAGGTGCAATTCGAGCTGGCGGTCATCCCGGTTGGAAAGCTGACCCAAATTGATGACCGAAGGTTCCACCGCGAGCTTCGGCTCGCGAACGACTTCGGTGGGCAGTTTGTCCAATAATTGATCCAGCCCGCGATCCGGGTCGGGATGCTGAGCGGCGTCGCGGGCTGCCGCAGCCAAATCGGTTCGCCCCAGGCCGCCCAAGAAAGCTTCCAAGAATCCCTGCTGAAGGAGTTCCCGAGTTTCGGCCCAATTCTCCTGACAGGCCACGGCTAATTGATCGAAATTGACGCACACTTTCCCCGACGGATAAACGAACTGACGTGGGAAGGGCTGCGAGCCGATCTTGAACGACCCCCCGTTCGCCAAATGATCGATGAGAGCGCTGCCGTCATAGTAGCAATACGAGGCTTCGGTCGGATTGATCCGAGAGCATTTGCTGCAAGTCTGGGCCATACGATTCTAATTCACCACCTTCATTTGCACCGTTCCGATTTGGACGATGTCATTGATATTGAGGACCCGTTTTTGACCGGGATAGAGCCGTGTGCGATTGATGAAAGTTCCATTCGAGCTGTTCAAATCTGCCACCGTCAGGATGCCGTCTTCCCTGCGAATGAGCGCGTGCTGGCGAGATGACCAGATGCGGTCGGGCGGCTCCTGATCTTCCAAGTCGATGTCCACCGGCTTTTCGTCGGCTCGACCGATGTAGTTATCTCCTTCATAGAGAGGGTATTCGACATTGATTTTTTGGCCGCGCAGGACCACGAGACGCGGATCACCCCCGACGGGCAGCAGGTCCGTATCTTTGGTGAGCGGCACGGTCGGCCTTGAGGTTGGCGGTCCGGGCGGAGCGCGCGATGACCCCATAAACGTTTCTACCGAACTGATGGTGGCCTCTCCGCCCCTTGGCTGGGGATCGGTCGGAGGCGGCTGTGGCGGAACGTCATCCGAGTTCTTCGGTTTTCCTTGAGACGAACCGACCTGCCGAGGATCCATTGTGCCGGCCGCGTGCGCCGGTTGCGCGGGAGCAACGGCCGTGGCCACGGGAATAATCGGAGCAGATCGAGCAGGCTCGACAGGAATTGCCACCGGCACCGGCCGAACCGAGTCTTCCAAAGCACGGGCTTCCGGGATCGGTGCGACATTGGCCATGGTCCTTATGAATGCCGCCGATTCCTGGGCCGTTGGCAAGGGCGCGGGAGATTCCAAAACTGCCAGGTCCGACTTGCACTGTTCGCAAAACAAAGCGCCATCTTCATTCGCGTATTGACAAAAGGGACATTTGAGCATGGCTCTTGTCCTTCGAAATAAGCATTTTCAAGTTTCGGCCGATCCCATGCAGCTTTGAGGAGAGCACTCAAGCGCTGACGGGATCGGCCGAAACTTGGAGATCCTCTTTTTCCTTTTCCGCCCAGCGTGCCGCATCATCCACGGCCAATCGGGTTTTCTTGGAAGCGCGGCCGTCGCGGCGAAGCTCTTCCAACATTTGCCTCGCGAGCATGGTTTTCAAGGCGCCTCGCGGCCCAAGCAGGTCGCCTTTCTTGGCAATATTCTCCGCGAGTCGATGAGCCTCGACCGAATCCCCTGCCGCCAAAGCCTTCTGCAAACTATTGTTCAACTCAAATATCTGCACTTCATCAATATGCTTCGCCACTTCCGGGTTTACATAGCCGTTCCCCGAAGCCGTGTACTGGATTTCAAGGGGCAGCCAGCCGCTCGTTTCGCGCTGCCCGGCGCCTGTCTCATAAGAAATCTCCATTTGCGAAATCACGTACTTGCCATCGGGGCGGCGCGGCAAGCTCATCTCTAAAATATAACTCTTTGCCTGGTCTATCTCCAGCGTGCCCAGACCGACCACGAAACGGCGCTCTCCCGCTTCCGTCAACGCGAGGTCCTTCATTTCCGGCACGACCTGGCGAATGCGTTTCACGCGCACGTCCTTAACGGGCCGAAGATGCATTTCGACGTTCGTCAACATCGTTCCCGACAGCCGCTCAAACTCTCTCAAGAAGACTCGTTCAAACTCCTGATCCTGACACACGTCCAAGTAACACCAATCGCCGTCGTTGATTCGAGCCAAGTCTTTCGCGAGAGTTTCGTTCCATTCGGTGCCCGCGCCTATCGCCGTCAGCCGAATTTTGCTGTCTCGGGCTTCTTGGGCCAACAATCGGCATGAATCCCCCTGGCAAGTCTCGCCGTCGGTCACCAGGAGCAGGTGGCTGATTCCTCGCGGATCGGCATTTTTCCGAATCTCTTCCAGTCCCAGCGTGATTCCTTGGTCGAGCGCTGTACCGCCCGGATCAATGCCCAAGGAGTCGATGTTCCGAATCGCGTTTTCAACGACTTCCAGGTCAGTCAGCCGGGTAGGAGGCAAAACGACCTTCGCTTCATGAGCGAACGCAACCACGGCCACGGTATCGTCGGGCCGGAGCCTGGCCAGAGCCGCGCCCACCGCTCCTTTGAGTCGATCCAGCCGGTTTATACCGAGACTATCTTCTTCATACATCGATCCGCTCACGTCCAAAACCAAGGCAAGGTTTAATGGAAGCGGAGGCGCCGTCCCATTGACGCTGGGCATAAGCTTGATAAGGCCGTAGCAGGCGGCGCTTTCGCCCGCCACGGCGATGCTGCTTCGGTGCATCGTGCGTTCGACGTGAACTCTTGCCGGCATGGGAACTGGTCGCTCTTGTCGCTCGTCCGGGTGCTTGGGTGTCCGGTGACTGGCATTTATCCGATACCGCCTTTTATCATATCGCCGGGCGGTCGGCAACCGGACAGTGAAAAAAAGTGTCGGATCGAGCCTCTCAAAAAAAGAACCCGTCCTTCCTCGGAAAGACGGGCTCGGAAAAACCGAACGTTGCAATCGTCTAAATATCATAATAGAGCGCAAATTCATACGGATGCGGCCGAAGCCGAATGGCGTCCACTTCTTTCTCGCGCTTGTACCAAATCCACGTGCTGATGACGTCACGGGTGAAGACGTCGCCCTGAAGCAGGAACTCGTTGTCCTTCTCCAGGCAGTTCAAGGCCTCGTCGAGCGCGCCCGGCGTCTTTGGCACCTTGGCCAATTCTTCCGGCTCGAGGTCGTAGATGTCCTTGTCGAGCGGCTCGCCCGGCTTCAACTTGTTCTTGATGCCGTCGATCATGGCCATGAGCATGGCCGAGAAAACTAGGTAAGGATTGCTGGAGCCGTCCGGGCAGCGGAACTCGAGACGCTTGGCCTTCGGGTTTGGGGAGTAGACAGGAATGCGAACCGATGCCGACCGATTCCGCCGGCTATAAGCCAGATTGACCGGCGCTTCGTAGCCCGGCACCAGCCGCTTGTAGCTGTTGGTCGTCGGGTTGGTGATGGCACACAGGGCCGGGGCGTGCTTGAGCAGTCCGCCGATCGCGTTCATGGCCATATCGGAAAGCCCGGCATACCCGGAGCCGGCATACAAGTTTTTGCCGTCTTTCCAGAGAGAGCTATGAACATGCATGCCCGAGCCGTTGTCCATGAAAATCGGCTTGGGCATGAAGGTGGCCGTCTTGCCGTATTTCTTGGCCACGTTCTTAATGATGTATTTGTACTTGAGGACGTTGTCGGCCATCTCCACGAGCGGGGCGAACTTCATGTCGATTTCGCCCTGACCGCCGGATGCCACCTCGTGATGCTGCGCCTCGATCTTCAGACCGCACTGAATCATGGTCAGCATCATCTCGGAACGAATGTCGTGCAGCGCGTCCGAGGGCGGCACGGGAAAATAGCCTTCTTTGTAGCGGAGCTTGTAGCCGAGGTTGGGCCGGTGGATTCCGGCCGCGTCGGGCTCCATTTCTCTTCCGGTGTTCCAGGCGCCTTCGATGCTATCGATGAAGTAGTAGCCGGAGTTTTGGGTCTGATCGTAGCGAATGGAATCGAAAACAAAGAATTCAAGCTCGGGGCCGAAATAGGCGGTGTCCGCGATTCCTGTGGACTTCATATAGTTGACGGCTTTGCGAGCCACGTTTCGCGGATCGCGCGAATAATCTTCCTTCGTGAGCGGATCTTGGATGTTGCAGATCATCGTGAGCGTGGCTTCCTTGCAAAACGGATCCAGGAAAGCCGTCTCGGGCACGGGCATCACCAGCATGTCCGATTCGTTGATGGCCTGCCATCCCCGGATGCTGGAGCCGTCAAAGCCCAGTCCTTCCTCGAAGACCCCCTCGTCGAGGGCCTCGGCCGGGATGGTAAAATGCTGCCATAACCCGGGAAAATCCATAAATCGCAGGTCGACGGCCTTCACTTCTTTTTCGCGAATCAGCGCCAGGACTTCTTTCGGTGACACGAACGCAACCTCCTTCGGGGGAATTGATGAACGATGAACGAGGAATGATGAATGGTCAAGAAAGTTTCTTTCCGTTCATCGTTCATCATTCCTCATTCATCCTACTGATTGATAAGAGCCGGGCAGGGAGAGCGCCCGATAACAGGCAAAAAGATATTACGAAAGAGGTGGGCCAGTTTCAAGTTTTTTGACGGAAGTTGGATCGGCGAAACGAAATGAGCTCGGCTACTTCTCCGCGTCCTGCATTCCCAGGGCGATACCAACATAGCCTAGCGGACGAAGTTCTGGCTTTCCCCAGTGCCCGACTGCCTCCGACACCGAAGAACTGCCGTCGGAGCGAGTGCTTCGCCGTGCCGATTCCAACAGCGCATGCCGAGAAGGCGGATCTTCGACAAAAAGAGATTCCATGATGTGCAAGTTAGGCTGTTTGCTGGCGACCGGCCCGGATCCGGACGGGACGTCAACGCCTGCCTGCATGTATTGCCATTTGGCAAGACCGCGAAGGTTGACATCAGGAATTTGATCCGCGAGCTTTTGTGCCAAAGCCAATTGCCCGCCTTGAACAGCGAGCCGAACTAAATGATAAAGGTCCCATGAAGAAACCTTGCTATCCTTTTCCTTGAGGGCAGGTTCAACTTTCTCGACTGCCGCCTTTAAGTCGACTTCAATATCCGCCTTCTTATCGACTAACGCATCCACCAAAGCAATCAAGGCTTGCAACTGGTGAGAAGCCGGCCCTTCCGACGTGGCCAGCGCTCGAGCTTCGCCCACTTGGCCCCGATATGCCAAAGCCCAGGTATATCCAACGCGCGCATCCAGCAGCGGATTGTTTTTCGGCGGCGACAGCTCTTTGACATCCTTCCTATCCAAGGCCGCGAGCAGCGCGATCACGGAAGCCGGCAGTGAAGCCGCTGGCTCTTTCTGATTCTTCTTGGCCGGCGTAAACGCTTGCAGTGCTTGCGTCGCCTGCGTGTTGGCCTGTTCCTTCTGATCGATGATCAGCAAGCCATACTGCGCCAGGGCTTCCGAGCGATGCGGATCATTGGGATCGAGAACGGCGTCCGGCAGACGGGCGGCAAAATTCGAGAGGTTCAAGTTGATCAGCTTAGTCTCGACCTGTCGTAGACCCATCAAGCGGGCTTCGGGAGCTTTGATTTCCTGCAACGTCCGGCGCACTTCCAAGATCACGTCGTCCCATTTGAGTCGCGCACCTCTTCTTTGCGCCTCCTCCGAATCGCTCCCCAAGTCCACTTGATCGAGAGCGAGGTCGATCAGGATGGCGTCCCGCTCGGCCGAGGTATCTTCAGTCAGTTTTGCGCGCGCTTTGCGGAAATAATCGCGGGCCGCCTGAGCGCTGTTGTTATCACCGCTCGGTTTCTCGGAGCGAAATTGATAAACGCCCAAACCTCGATAGGTTTCCGCAGCCGTCAGCGGGTCCTTGCTTTCCGCTACCAGTTTCTCCGCTTGGCTGAAGGCGCCGCTCTTTCGGCTTTCGGCGCCAAAGTGCAACACTGCCCAAACCCCAATGACTAAAACAAAGGCCAGCGCGATTCCCAGGGTGACGCGCTGCGTCCACTGGCGCAGCGTCCATTTTTCCTTAATCACGGGCAAGGCGCCGGCCTCGAGCAGGGCCTGACGGCTGACGCGCCCGCCGCCGATCGCCGACCCCCAAGCGCCCTCCGGGGCAGGCTCGCCTTTGAGATCGCGGGCCAACGGATTCCGCACGTCCACCTTGCGCCAATCCTTCGGCTCACTCTTTTCCAAGAGCGGCACCTTGATGATTCGCCGGCACTCCGGACAGGGCGCCCGTTTGCCCGCAAGATCCGCGCTCAGGCTGATCTTCTCATCGCACATGGGACACGGGAATTCAATTTTTTGCGAGCTGGCCGAATCCGGTCCGGAGCTGGGCTTGGTTTTTTCTTTTTCAGCCAGAGCGGCCAGGGCCAGAGCTTCGATGTCCGATTCCGTCGTCGGCTTGGCAGGCGTTGGAGCGCCGGACCTCGCGACTATGGGGATGGTCAAGACTTGATGGCAGGCCGGGCATTTGCCCTTCTTGCCCGCCAATTCTTCTTTGACTCGAATCCCCCTGCGACAGTGAGGACAGCTGAATTTGAGAGCCATGGGAGCGCCTCAGGTATGAACGGTCGGCGACCTACGCACTCACTCCGTTATCCTACCACTGGTGAACTAGTTTTGGTACGCCAGGCGAGGCGGTCTGAATGGGTGCAGAATCATCTTAATGACTATCGTACCACAGGAAGCTGTAGTTTTTGATCGGTCGTTAAAGAATGATGATTGCCGTTGGCTGCCGAGGGATCCTTCTCGGCTTCCTCTTTCTCCCAAATGGAGATTTCCTCCAGCAAAGCGTCGACCATTTCGCTTTCCTGAACATTACGGACGATTTCGCCGCGCTTAAAAATGACGCCTTTGCCGTTGCCGGCCGCGATGCCGATATCGGCCTCGCGTGCTTCCCCCGGACCGTTGACCACGCAACCTAGCACGCTGACCTTGATCGCTGTCTTGCGCCCGGCCAGTCGTTTCTTCAAATCATTCATGATCTTTTCAAGGTCGATGGCGAGTCGGCCGCAGGTTGGACAGGCGATCAACTCCGGCGAGCGCACGCGTCGCTGGGTGGCTTGCAAGATGTCGAAGGCCGCTTGAATTTCCACGGCTTTGTCGGCCAAGAGACTGACGCGAATCGTGTCGCCGATGCCGTCGAGCAAGATGGGCGCCAGGC
>Ga0137362_10000530_pt1 | contig 20283 bp, 13 predicted proteins | sample MadtaG_2_FD_104801 | JGI IMG/M metagenome (GOLD analysis project Ga0137362, IMG submission 104801) | Vadose zone soil microbial communities from Angelo Coast Range Reserve, California, USA - Mad1_100_16 metaG | ecosystem: Environmental > Terrestrial > Soil > Vadose zone | place: USA: California... | reverse complement strand
GCCACGGTTGCGGTCAGCCTGATTGGAATTCCGGTTGAGCCCGCTCCATCGTCATCCACGACGTCCTCGAATGTGTAGACGCCATCGGGGATGCCCTCGATAGCTGAACGCAAGCGTTGCTCCGTACGGCGAATAAGCTCGTCAAATCCATCCAGAACGGTATCAAGATCGTATACCGACAGGAGCTCTGCAAAGCGCCGTGCGCCAAGCCGGCATGCCGCAGTCTGGGCAAGCAGGTCGCCATGGCGCTCCTCATGCACCCGAGTGTTCAACAGCAGCAGAGCGAGCACGTCTTCGACCAAGCGCCCTGCTCTGTACAACCGAACGGCCGGCACCCTGAGGCCTTCCTGGTAGATTTCCGTCATTCCTCCGGCCATGCTTCCCGGGCTCATGCCCCCAAAATCCGAGTGATGCGCGATGTTGCATACGAAGCAGACAATTTTCTCCCCGCAGAATACTGGCATCGCGAAGTTGAGGTCCGGAAGGTGCGTTCCGCCGGCCGCGTACGGATCGTTCCCCACAAAAATATCGCCGGCCTGCATCGATGCGAATGGCACCGCATCAATGAGGGCCCGTATCAGTCCTGCCAGTGAGCCGAGGTGAATTGGCAGAGACTGCTTTGCTTGCGCGACCAGCCGACCCGACGAATCGAAGATCGCCACGCTGTGGTCGCGGCGTTCCTTGATGTTGGAAGAGTACGCACTCTTCATCAGCGCGACGAAGCTCTCGTCGACAACGGACTCGAGCGCGTTCCGAAAGACTTCCAGCGAGATCGCATCGAGAGACTTACCTGTCACCGTGGCACCTCGATCAAGAGATTGCTGGCGGCGTCCACACGGACCCGATCACCGGGGAACACGAGCGTCGTCGTGTCCAGTTGTTCGATGATGGCAGGTCCGGTCAGGGATTGACCTGACCTGAGATCGCCGCGCCGATAAATGGGGCATGATTGCAGGTCCGCGCGACCAAAGAGGACTTTTCGGGAACCGATGGGTCTCAATGGGCCGTCACAAGTCGGATCTGGTTGACGCCCCAGCGACGGAGCGATGGCCGGAACCCGCGCGGTAACCCTGACGTTGACTATTTCGATCATACCCTCCGGGTTGCTCGTTCCGTATTGCCTTTCGTGCGCGCTTTGAAATGCCGTACGCAGGGAATTCACGGCGCGCAGCGCGCCCTCTTCTTCGAGAAGAGCAGCATCAACAGGAACGGACAACTCGTAGTTCTGTCCGACATAGCGCATGTCCAGCGAGACTTCGATCATGCGCTGAGGCTCGGGCGTTCCCTCGCCGCGATACCAGTCTGCCGCGCGGCTGCACAGAGCCTTGAAGGCTCTGACCAGATCGACGTGTGTCGATTCAGACACCACGACTCTCGCGCTGGATACGAAGTTCTCGGTGACGTCCGCGGCCAGCAGTCCTTGCGCGCACAGAATTCCCGGGTGAGGGGGTACGATGACCTCCCGGATTCCGAGACTCGCAGCGACGGCACGGCTGTGCAACGGACCGCCGCCGCCGAATGCGAGCAGCGAAAACTCCTGCGGATCGTGCCCTCTTTCCACGGATACGGCGCGTATCGCGCGCACCATGTTCGCCACTACGATATCGATGCAACCCAAAGCAGCTTCCTCGAGCGTCGTGCCAACTTGCGGCGCAATGGTCCAAAATGCGGCCCTTGCCTTGGCGACGTCCAGTGGCAGTCGACGGTCGAGAAGGCCTGCGGGATCCAATCGCCCAAGGATGAGATTCGCATCGGTGACCGTGGGCTGATTGCCTCCGAGCCCGTAGCATGCCGGGCCGGGCCGCGCACCGGCGCTCATCGGCCCGACCTTCATGAGACCGTCCCGGTCGATCCAGGCGACTGAGCCTCCGCCGGCGCCGACCGCATTGACATCGACCATGGGCAACCGAACCGGAAACCCGCCAACCGAGCCCTCGAAGGAGATGCCGAAAGTTCCCGCTTTGATCAGACATACATCTGCGCTGGTGCCCCCCATGTCGAGCGTGATTGCGTTCTGACGTCCCGAGGTCCGCACGACGGCAGCGGCTCCAACGGCACCTGCGGCCGGACCCGACAGGGCCGTTCGAATCGGAAACCTAGCTGCTTGGGACGCAGACATCAGGCCGCCGCTCGATTGGTTGATGCCGAGTGTCGCTCGCGGAGCAATCTCCGCGGCGACGCTGGTCAGGGTGCCGAGGTAGCCGGACATGAGTGGTAGCAGATAGGCGTTCAGAACCGTCGTCGACATCCGCTCGAACTCCCGAAACTCCGGCTGCACTTCATGGGAGATCGAGACGGCCGAGCATCCAGCGGCGATGAGACCATCCTTCAGCATGGCCTCATGGGACGAATTCAGAAATGAGAACAGAAAGCAGACGGCGTACGCCTCGGCGCCAGTGCGCTTTGCTCGCTCGATCACAGCTTGCAGCTCAGTCGCGCTGAACGGAACGAGCACCATGCCGTTTGCGAGCACGCGCTCCTTGGCCTCGATACGCCACTCACGCGGGACGAGCGGCTCCGGGGCATCGATCTGGAGACTGTAGAGGTGGGGACGTGTTTGGCGGCCGATCTCTAGCAGGTCGCGAAAGCCCTCGGTCACTATCAGAGCGACCCGCGCGCCTCTGCGCTGGATAAGTGCGTTCGTGGCGACCGTCGTGCCGTGCGCGATCCGAGAAACAGCAGCCGCCGCTACTCCACCGGCCATGAGGATTTCCTGCAGTCCGGTGCGAATCGCTTCCGCGGGATTGGCAGGCGTTGAAGGTGTCTTGTGCACCCACGATCGATTGCGTTCGAGATCCAAAACGAAGAAGTCGGTGAATGTGCCACCCACATCGACCCCGATAGCGACGGACATGATGTTCCCGTGTGCGGATTTGTATATCTAAGATATACGGCAATGCACTCACCCGCAATGATGACGTGCCCCGAAGCTTTGAGGGGGAAGGCCAGCTGGACCTAGGCCTCTGATTTTCTTCTCCAGCTTCTTGGGCGACCTGCAGTGAACGCGCACGCTGTGCAGCCGCGAGGGACGCTGCAACGCGATCACGGGACGAGCACCCGCCAAGTACAAACTTTGCGGAATCCAGGATAACGTTCGCTCAGGAATGAGTGCCAAGCCCGCAACGGTTCTGCCGGCTCTTCACGTTGAGTTCGACAGCTCTCCGCCAGCCAAGCCGCCCAAGTACCCGAATGGCGAGACTGCGTGCCTTACAGAGACCTCGACCTCCGCAAAAACCCTGCTGATATCCCGCACCTCCACCGCATGTACTGACTCAGTTGGCATGGCCCTGGTCGGCTCGCTCCAATGCACCCGCGACTTCGCAACAACTGCGTGGGTGGTGATCGCTTGCCGCTGCCGCCGCGACCCCCACGCGCGCGTGACAGCCGTGCACCGCTTGGCCGACAGTGTATAATTAGTATATGCATACGTTGCGAACCTCACCAACTGCAGCACCTGCCTGCACTCGCGCGACGTGGAGCCGCAGGGCAAAGCGCGACAGGAGCTCGGCCGCCAGTCGCGTCGCGATGCGCTAGATGTAGCGGCGCTCAATGAGATACTTCGTCGAATCAGTGCTCGCCGGGTCCTAATGGAATTGCGTCATGCCACTGAAAGTGCGAAAGAGCCGAGAGCAGATTGCGCGGATTCCTAGCGCGACGAGCTCCAGCCTTGCTCAGGTGTACGAGTACATCAAGGAACGGATCCTACGCCTCGAGTACCCACCGGGATTGAATCTCGCCGAAGTCGATTTCGTCGGCGAACTGAAGGTATCCCGCACTCCGGTTCGGGAGGCGCTGATCAAACTCGCGTCGGAGGGGCTGGTTGAGCTGCATCAGAATCGCGGCGCCTGGGTATCGGAAATCACTTTGTCCGACATTCGACAATTCTTCGAAGCTTTGGATGTCGCTCAGAGAATGGTCACGCGACTGGCGGCCCTGCGTTTCAATCCTGAGGCTCTGCAAGCGCTGCGCACGCACGCTGCCGGTTTCGATAAGAACGTGGAGCAAGGCAACATCAGTGGGATGCATGAGGCCAACTTTCATTTCCACGCGGTCATCGCGCGCAATTGTGGCAACTCGCTGATCGCCGAGCATTACATCAGGCTTCTCAATATTGGAACGCGGATATCGCATCTTGCATTGACGTACGAGCAGTCATCGCGCGCGAGTGATGGCGAGAGACTTGGACTGGACAATATCGGAGATGAGCATCGCAGGATGATCGAGTACATCATGTCCGGGCAAGCAGATAAAGCCGAAGAAGTTGCGCGCGAACATACGATCCATTTTCGGCAGCGCGTGCTGAATTACGTGATGTCCAGCGCAGCGACGGCAATCAAGGTCAGCGAGTAACCGGGAATCCGTCACCGCACTCAAAGAGACGCAATTCTCACGGCCGCGCCATTCTGCGCGCTACGATACAGCGCCTCGAGAACCTCAGTGGACTTGCATCCGATCAATGCTGATGCGGGATTGCGGAGCTGAGTTCCCTTACAGACCTCCACGAAGAAGTTCGTCGGCTCTATGCACCGGTATTCGCCACAACCAGGCTCGAGCGCGGCTCGTCTGGTTTCGCCGTTGCACATCTGGAGCTCCACCCGCTCTATGTCGAAGTCCACGGTCAAATGGCCAGCGGCGCCAAACAAGCGCAGCTCGAGCTGACTTTTTGCTTGAGCCGCGAGGCCGCCCGACCCAGAGACAGAGGCCGTCGCACCCGAGGCAAATCGGATGACCGCCGCGTCGAACAGATCGGCGCCCTTTTCAGTTCGCCCCGTCATTGCGAAGACCACCTCAGCAGATGCATCGGTCAGAAGAAACAGCAGCCCCAGAGCATGGCTCAGCTGCCCCCATCCAAAGCCTCCAGCATTGCGCGGGTCCGCCCAGGTACTGGCCTCCGGCTGGAGGAAGTCGGATCGGGTCGCTTCTGACGGCAGGCCGGAGAGAAGACGAAATACCGGGGTAGCCATGTGAAGGGTGACGTGTCTAAGTTCGCCAATCGGCCTGTCTTGCAGCAGCTCCATTGCATTCTTTGCCAGCGGGCTGAAGTTCCACCCGAACGGCACTACGATCGTCCGAGCCGTCTCCCGCTCAAGCCGCACCAGGTCGCGCGCATCGCGCGCCGTTGTCGCAAGCGGCTTCTCCACGAGCACGTGACAACCGCGCTTGAGGCCCGCTCTCGCGTGCTCGTAGTGCAGCGTATGCGGGGAGCTGACAACGACCCCATGCAGCTCGCCATGTGCCAGGAGCTCTGCATAACTTTGGGTAGCGAATGGAATGTTGAATCTGTCCTGGACCCGTCGAAGTTGCTCCGGTTCCAATCCGCAGATTCCAACGAGCTCCACTGCCGGATTCGCGAGAAGCGCGGGAATGTGGTTCGTTACCGCCCACCACCCCGCCCCGATCACTCCTATCCTCACAGCTTCGGAAGTCACTCTCAGCACCTCCTGGAGGAGATTCAGTCTGCACGAGGGCGAAGGGCGCAGTCTCCGTGGCAGAGAGCCCCCTCTTGCCATCGTCGCCCATGCGGAGCCTGCCTGCGCTGCTACGACCAGCCACCACCCTGGCGGTTCCGAAACGTATATTACAATTATTCTTTATTCAGATATGCCGCTCATGCGCTCTTTGGCAATATGGTGTCCAGAGTCTATTGGAGGTAACCGGAGCGCATGCGGCGGGTCCGCTCCGCGCAAGTCGAAGGCTATTTGTGCGGATATTTGCGTGCCTCTGCGCGTGGTATTGACCTTGCCGTGAATGGATAGTAACGTTATATCTTAAATATGCACTTCGACCTCCGCGATCGTTTCTCCTCGCGAACCCTTCGGCGGACGTCAGCATATCGGCCAAAAATAATGGGGGACCTATGCGCAAGCGCGTCTCTGGCGAAATGGTCACAACCTCCGGCTTCTTCGTGGGCGCGGCGTTCATGGGAGCGTGCCTCCTCTGCGTATCGGATTTGCCTGCACAAGGAAAGGGTGACTCCGTGGAGCGCGCGGGGGCGAGTGTCGCCCTGGAGGAGATTGTCGTCACTGCCACTCGGCGCGAGGAAAGTGTACGCGACGTCCCACAGGCCGTTTCCGTGCTCACCGGCGACCAGCTGGCCGCTCTCGGAATCGCCACCGCCGAGGACTACGCCAGCTTTCTACCCGGTTTGAGCTTCAATCGCGCGGGCTTCGCGGATCGCGCGGGCCTCGATCTCACCGTCCGGGGGGTCAGCAATACCAGGCTGACGGACGCATCAGCCGGCTCCGGTGCTCTAACCACGGGCTTTTACATCAATGACGTAGCCGTACAGCCTGTGAACATGGTGCTATACGACATCGACCGCCTCGAGCTACTGAAAGGCCCCCAAGGAACTCTCTTCGGCCAGGCCTCGATGGGAGGAACGCTTAGATTCATTACACGCAGACCCGACTCGAAGCGCTTCTCTGCTACGGCCGAAGTGTCGGGCGCCGACACCACCGAAGGGGCGGCTTCGTGGGATATCCGCGGAGTCGTGAACTTTCCCCTCGTCGAAGATCGGCTCGCACTGCGGGCGGTCGCTTACAGCGATCATGAAGGAGGTTGGATCGACTGGGCTCCCGCTAGTCTCGCCCCGGGCGCGCAAAAAGGCTCCCCTTTCGGCCTTCCCGCCGGCTTTCCTCAAACCTTCGCACAGAACACTCCAGACGTGAACTCAGTCAACACGCGTGGGGCGCGGCTGGCGCTGAGGTATACGCCCGACGACAAATTGAGCATCGAGCCACTTTTTCTGTTTCAGAAGAGATACGCCAACTTCGAGAGCTTTATCGAACGCAACTTAGATCTCAATTACATCACGCATAACTACTCTGCCGAACCTCGCGATGAATACTTCTACCAGGCAGCCGTGTCGATCGATTACGATTTTCCGTTCGCCCGCTTGACTTCGGTCACTGCATACTTCAATCGCCAGTATCAGTGGCGGCAAGACACGACTCAGTTCATCTCCGATGTTTACGGTCGCACCCCCGCAGGCGGCATTCCGAGCACGGCAAATCTTGACTTCGAATTCGACACGCGAGCCAAAAGCCAAGAGCTGCGCTTGACATCCCCGCGCAATGACCGGTTCGAATGGCTCATCGGAGCGGCCTACTTCGACGAAGACAGGCCGCTTACGGTCCTTTGGCAAGCACCTGGGTTCAATCAGGCAGTTTCCACGACTCCTCCCAATGGACCGATTCCAGGGGGTCCGTTGGTCTTCGCGTCGGCTCAGGATCATGCCAACAAAAACTACTCCGTGTTCGCCGACGCTACCCTGAAACTGTTTGACGCTCGCTTGCACCTCACGGCCGGCGGGCGGTGGTTCAAGCAGGACTTCAGTGATACAAGCGTCAATACCGGCGACCTGATCGGCGAGGTCGGCACTATCACGCCTCCGGACTACGAGTCCGGCAGCGAAACCGGCTTTGTTCCGCGCTTCGCCGCGAAGTACTACTTTGCTCCGACCGCCATGTTGTACGCAAACGTCGGCAAGGGATTCCGGGCGGGCGGCCCCTCAGCACTGCAGATTTCCACCGACGCATGTCGCAACGCCGTTGCGCTCGCGGGGATAGCGCAAAGCACCTCGTTCAAATCCGACAGCCTGATCAATTACGAGCTCGGACTCAAAACGGCTTTTGCCGATGGCCGAGCAGAGCTCGACGTTGCCGCGTTTTACATCGATTGGAAGGACCTGCAGGTCAACCTGAATCTGAATGTCTATGATCCGGGATGCCCATCGGCCGTCACGACAAATGCCGGAACTGCCAAGAGCAGAGGCGGTGAAATTCAGATCACCACCCGGCCCAGGAATTGGATGTTATGGGCGGCGTCGGCGACGTATACGCGTGCGCGGCTGGGACGGCCGCCTGCAGGCGCATCCATCGGCAATGAAGGGGACCCGTTGCAGAATGCCCCAGAGTGGCAAGGCACCGTAAGCGGCGAATTCAGCTTCCCTGTCTTCCGTGGTGAGTATGAGGGGGCATTGCGCGCCGATGCTTCATATTACGGCTGGCAGATCAGCAATCAGGCCGTGGGTACCAATCCGTTCTTCTACGTGCCCGCGCGTGCCCTGGTCAATGCAAGATTGACCATGAGGCCAAGGAAGCAGGACTGGTCGGTTGAGCTATACGTCAACAACGCCTTGAATCGCGAGGTCTTCTATGGAGCGCAGGCGTTTTTTGGCGAACCCGGTACGAACCAGGCGTTAGTGGGACGCCCCAGGCAAATCGGTATCACTCTCCGCAAAAGCTGGGAGTAGTGCCAAATTTGATCCTCTAACTCCGTCGTGAATCTAATTCAGGCCGAGTACAGCTGCCATTGACGTGGTCATGATGCACGTATGACGCCTCGCTGGGTGGACCCAAGGTGGTCGACTCCAGTTTCGGCGTCTCTGGCATTTCCGTGGGAATACTCGTTTCTGGACCGAATGATCGTGGCGGTTCTGCTCGAACCCAATTGCCATGACCAGAAAGAGGAGCGCGAGCGCCACGCCTCTTTGCCAGCTCGAGTCATCTGCCGAAGGACTTGGAGCCCTGAGGGCCAGGCAGGGATTGTACCGCTGCGATCCACTGTGGCGCCCGAACTCAAGCGCGCTGCCCATCGAGGCTGTTCAGAGGTCCTCAAAAGAAGCCGCGAGGCACCATGACCGACCAGCTGTTAGCCCAGTAGCTTTTTCCATTTATCGTGATCGCAACTTCCGTATCGTGTCGGAACCTGTCAACCGTACTACTCGTGCGACAAGTCGCACGCACAACGAACTCATTTGTCCCGTAGTTGCAGACGTAGGCTGCCTCTGCGTCTATCCTGGCGTTTGCGCAGTCATTCAATGAGACTTCGAACTTTCCTCGGTTGCCGAATAGCACGTTTTCGAACTCATACACTGCTGCTCTATTGACGATGTCTTCGCCGATTATGAACACGACAGGCGGCAACTCGGGGGCCGGATCGTTCCTAAACACACGCAGGCTCGGCGGCGCAACGCCTGTCCTTACTGGGACAAGCGGCAAACTGATGTTCGATGGACTGGACCGACTTCGGTGAATAGTGTTGATACAGGCACGGGGAGCCGGCCACATGTTTAGAAAATCCGCGCTGGCAATCATCAGGCGGATACGGTGCCCCGCAGGGATCACATATGCGCACGCAAGCAGTGTCAGCTCGACCTCGTAGATTTCACCTTTTGCGAGCAACGACGGCGCCTGCCGTGGATAGTCGCGTGCCGCAAGGTTCATGAATCCCCTCGTGATCAACACAGACGTCCCGTCGGGGGCAACATCGCACAGCGATGCGGTTATTTGCGCGATCGATTCCGTCGAGGACACATACAACAGAGCCCTTGGACGTCCGATCAGATTCATGTCCTCCGACAATACATCCGTCGTATAGACCTGACATTTCGGCTCATCCGGCCTCTGATCAAGCGGCATCAGACAGTTATAGCGGAACGGCCCGCCGCCGTGCTTTCCGGCGCAGGCCCCGGCAGTGGCCTCATAAGGCACCGAATCCGAACAATCGATGCCGGATGAGCCGACCGATGGCTGCCGTGACAGCCTCCCTGCGCTCTCGAGATAGTAGACGATGTATTCCGTCCCCTCGATCGGCCATCCGCTTGCGCTTCTGAATGAGCCCGTCTCAACCGCCTTGCTGCCTTGCGGTGGCGAGTACTCGCGGACGAAAATCGTCAGAGGCGGCTCGCTCGTGATGCCGGTGTCGATGCCCTTCAGCCAATAGTCCCACCATCGCAAGGCTTCATGTTCCCAATCTATACGTGGACCGGGCAGCGCGTTGTGGGGCCACTGGTGCGACCAAGGTCCGATCAATGCCCGCTTCGGCCCTGTGAGCTGACCAAAGATGCCGAGCATCGGGGTCGGATACCAGTCTGCCCAGCCGTCCACCACGAACACGGGGCAGCGGATCTCGCTCAGTTTGTCCCGGACCCCTCGATCTCGCCAGAACGGCCCGTCGCTCATGTTCTCTACGAACGACACGCCCCAAGGAACATTTCGCTCGAGTCGCTCTCTCCATACTTGCTCCCAGCGCTCGCCCCACTCCTGCGGATTTGGTGGCGCGAAATTCCGGGCCGCCATGAAAGGCGCATACATCTCGTAAATGTAGTTGCGCGGTGAGCCGCCCGGATTGGTCCACTCAGCATAAGGATCGTCCGTGCCCGAGCGCGCGATTACAGCCTTCAGGGACGGTGGAGCGGCCTGTGCCATCTGCAGAGATACGACGGCGCCGTACGAGATCCCCCACATTCCGACGTTCCCGTCACACCAGTCCTGGCGGGCACACCATTCGACCATGAAGTATCCGTCTGCTCGCTCAGCATCGCTGTAAACCGACTCGCAGGCACCCGCGGAATCACCAGTTCCGCGTACATCGTAGATCACGATCGCGTATCCCTTTGCCGCAATCCCGCTGAACGAGTCTCCCAGTCCGGAGCCCTTCCGATAGGGTGTGTAGGTGAGCAGGCAGGGAAACCGATCTGCGCTGTCGGGCCTGTGGATCAGAACAGAAAGTTCAGTGCCATCGGGAACTTTGACGTGAACTGTCTGTGTGCAGACGTCAAACTGCGGAGCACTCACCGCTAACCTCTGCTGCCTTGAGTGGTCGAATCCCGAAAAGCAAGATCATGGCGGCAATACCCTGACCCGCAACTGCGGCGCTTCGGAGGATCCTAAAGCAGGTGGCGGCTCGGTTAAGCCAATGGAAACGATTCCGCGACATTATATAGTCTGTGACCGCGCCATTCGCAAGCTTACTGCTTCAGATCAGCCGCGCTCGCTGGCGTGCGGCCTAGCATTCACTAGCAAGCGCCGCCGCAGTAGTGCGGCAGCTCGCTCCGTCACCTCAGTCCGTAGTTGCCGCTCACTACTGGATGCGCTACTCCAATGTCACCTGATGCACACGCTTCGGTTGACGCATGCCCCGCACCTGATATGATTTGGGAACGTTTCCACAGCAGCTAAATCCGGGACGTCTGCAAACTCAGGCCCCATGGTATTCGTATCATATTGGCCCGAGCATCAGCATGACAACGCAAAAGCCTCTGTCGCCAGATCCATCCGGCTGCGATTCAATTGCAAGTGCTCGGCAACAGAACAGCGTGCGTTCGCAGGGCCTCACTCGAGAGTCTCCCGGCTGCCGCGCGGCAAGGCAGGATAATATTGACGCCGCCCGCTCCACCTCAGGTGGAACTTACTTCGCGGCCCTGAACGTCTACTCGCTGTTGGGTAATACCGCAATGGCGGCGCAGCCGTTGATCGTGGGCGCCCTCGTGGATTTGCTTGGTCTGACCGCCCGTCAAGCCGGATTCGTTTCCGCAGCGGAAATGGGCGGCTTTGCTGTGGGAATGCTCACCTTGCTGCGCTTTGTCCATCGAGTGCAGCGCCGGACTCTTGCTCTCTTAGCTCTATCCATGATAGCGGCTGCAAACGCGGCTTCTCTTCTGGCCGGAGGGTTCGTCGAGATATCGATCTTGCGCTTTGTGAATGGATTTGCGGCCGCGGTGAGCTATTCCGTGTTCCTCACAATGGCAGCCGCAACCATTCGGCCGGAGCGGACGTTCGGGACCGCAAACGCGGTGTCGATTTTTTTTACTGGGCTGCTTGTATTTGCCGGCCCTCATATTATTTCCCACTGGAAGCTGACGGGGCTATTCCTGGGGCTTGCGACCCTCGCGTTGCTGACCGCGGCCGCGCTCCCAATGATTCCCGCAAGGACCATGCGAGATACGCACGCAGCTGCCTCTTCCGTCGATGCAGACCAGCCGGCCGGTCGCAAAGGCGGACTCGCGGTCATCCTGGTGCTTCTGATGATGTTTTTCCTCTATACAGGGCACGCAGCAATCTGGTCGTACCAAGAGCGGATCGGAGTGTCCGCGGCGCTGCAGCCTGAGCAAATCGGCCTGCTGATCGGCATTTCCTTGATGGTGTGGGGCTTGTTGGGGTCAGCCATCGCGAGCGTGCTGGCTCTGCGGATCGGACGGGTCTGGCCGCAAGTCATTTCCCTAGGAATATCGATCGTCGCGGCGATCGAGCTGGTGTTCACGCATTCCTCGCTCGGCTTCGGGGTGACCTCCGCGCTCGTGGCACTCTCATGGTTTTACGGCCTGCCATATCAGATGGGCCTGCTTGCCGCTTATGACCCGCGCGGCAAGGCCAATCTGGCCGGATCGTTGATGACTACCAGCGGAGCCGCGGCAGGGCCGGCAATCGCCGCCGTTTTGCTGGGCTATGGCAGCTATCACATCATCGGAGTACTCGCTGGGGTATGTTATTTCATAGCTCTTCTACTCGTGCTCCCAGCTGCTCTGCGCCTGGACAGGCAGTAGCTGCCGACGCGCGATCTTGCCTCGATTGCTGTTCCATTACCTCGAGATCTGCAGCAACTCGCACTGCCGCTGCACTTCGCATTGGAGCATATCCTGCACGAGCAGATTCCAGCCCACGAATCCCGTAAACCTGTGGTCCGGTGAAAGCTCCGGCGTTGGCGCCACGCCTTCACCGGTTTCCGCGTTGTAGTTCTCGTGCATCGAGTGCCATTTCGCGATGTCGTTCAGAACGATGCGTCCCAGCGTTGCAGCGAGCTGCGAGGCCTCGGCGCCAAATCCGTAGCGCCGCAAAGCGATGTAATAGAGATAGTTTGCGTTAATCCACACCGGTCCCTGCCAATTCGAATATGGCTCAATCATGCTGCTGTTGTTGTAATCCTGATCCTGCCTGGACAAGCTGCGAAGGCCGTACTTCGACAGCATATGATCGTCACTCAAAAGGTAGCGCCGGATCATCGCTTGTGCCTCATTCCGCGGCACGACGTCTTCAATCAGAGGCACGAAATTCGAATAGCTGATTCTTCGGACAGGCATGCCGTCCGTGCGCCGGATATTGAAAAACATCGCGTCCGCTTCAAACCACAGGTACTTGACCATCGCCGCACGCAGCTTCTCCGCCCTGTCGCGGTAGACGTGTTCCCACGTTCGATCTCCCAGCTCTCGCGCCAACCGAGCCATCGCCCGGTACTCGCGCAGCTGAAACGTGCACAGATCCGCGGCCAGAATTGCACTTCGCTGTCTTGGATCGTTGGTCAATGCCACATTGTTGTCGGCTCCGGACTGCATGGCATTGTCCCAGAAGAACAGTCTCCACTTCTGATCGTATTGGGTTTTCTCCCGATAACTGATCACTTTTCGCAAGTCCTGCCAGATGGGCCTCACCCACTCATAGTCAGCTAACCGCTCGGAAGCGAGCACTGCACCCTGCGCCAGAAACGGTTTCATCGCAAACCTGCCCATGAGTGGGCGGGGGCCCTTGGTGGTGATACACCCCGCAACGTATCCGTCGTCGGCGATCGCCCCGGTGAAATTGAGCACCCAGAATTTCAGATACTTTGCATTTTTGCCACTCTGATGTGCCAGGTGGCAGCCAATGAAAAAACCGTCCCAGTCCCACATCTCCCCGTAGTAGCCTCCGGGAACCAGGTAGTCGTACTTGATGAACCCTGCGGCAGGACGGATCGACTGCGATTCGAGCTTCGCGAACTCCGCAGAGACGTCCGCCAACAGCCGAGCCAGATTCGTGGACTCATCTGCTTCGGAGCCATGAACAATCATCGTACGCATCATGAGCGCGATCATCACGATGCAGTATCGAGCGGCGCGTGCTTTCATGGCGAGAAATGGCACCGTCTACCGTCGAGGCGCGCAGCTTCCACGGATCTTCAGCTCGGTCGGCAAAAGCGCTCTTGACGGCTGCAGTCCTCTGCCTTGCCCGCTGAGCCGGTCGATCAGAATCTGCGCAGCCGTACGGCCAATCTGTACGAGGTCCCGGTCGACCACAGTTATGGGTGGCGAGAAAACCTGGGTTACTGCAGTATCGTCGCAGCCGATCAGCGAGAGGTCCCGCGGTACGGTAAGATCGCGTAACTGCAGTGCCCGCAGCACACCGACTAAAATCTGATTTCCGCCGGCGATGATCGCTGTCGGCGGCCTCTTCAGATCCAACAGCGCGCCCATCTGGGTTGCTCCAAAATCCTGATCGAGGCGACCCGAGCGAATCAGCGCAGCATCCACCTTGAGTCCCAGCTCGGAGTGCGCCTCTTTAAATCCGCGCATTCGTTCGCGTCCCGGTGCGATGCGGTCGGAGGCATTGATCAGCGCAATGCGCCTGTGCCCCAGTTCCAGCAGGTACTTGACCGCAAGGCGCAACCCACGCGCGTGATCCGTCATGACCTTGTCGATCGGCAGGTCAATCTCCCGGTCCAGCGCGACCAGAGGCAGCCGCGAGGATGTCAATGCCTCGAGCATTCGCATGTCCGACTCGTTGTTCGTCACAAACATCAGCCCGTCACATTGCCGCTCCGCGAACGCTCTGATCAGCTTCACCTCGCGCTCGAGGCTTTCGCCGCTGTTCGCTATGTTGAGCAGATAGCCTACGTTCTGCAGCGTGTCCTCGGCTGCGCGCGCGATTACAGAGAAGAGTGGGTTCGAAATATCGGGAATCACGAAGCCGATTGTATGCGTAACTCTGGTCCTCATGCTTCTGGCCACGTTGTTGGGTCGAAATCCCAACTCTGCAATCGCCCGCCACACTGCATCGCGCGTGTGCGGACTGACGGCTTCGCTGTGATTGATGACGCGCGAGACAGTTCCCACCGCGACACCTGCGCGTGAGGCAACGTCGACCACGGTAGGCTTTTTACGTGTGCGCATGAACAATCTGGGCGAGGACCAAGACGCTTCGGCAAGCTAGTGGACAGCCGCGACTCTGTCAAATCACGCGCTAAAGCGCTTTCGCAAGACGAATTCGCGCTGAGGTCGTGCGTTCCGTTGACTCCCTAATCGGTTGTAGTAGTCTATTGGAAACGGTTCCATGCCGGTCGCGCTGCATATGCACGCCCGAATCCCCAGCGTCGGCGTTGCCTACGTGTCAAGTGCGCGCTCCACGGGGGAACTGATGAAAACATGCGCTATCTGACGCAGTGTGTTGCGCGGCGGATTCTGATTTGCGGCCTCGTCGCGCTGAACAGCCTCACGCTTGCCTCGAGTTGGGCGGCGCAGGTGGGTAATTCGCGATCGCCGCCCCTCTCGGGGGCGAAGCTGTGGCCTCGAGTCGGCTCTGCGGTGCCACGAGATCCGGCAATCGAGGCGCGCGTCCTCCGGCTGCTGCACCGGCTCACTCTCGAGCAGAAGGTCGCACAGATGGTGCAAGCCGATATTCGCTATTTCACACCGCAGGATATGCGGGCCTATCATTTGGGCGCGATTCTGAATGGCGGTGGTGCGTTTCCCGACGGCAACAAACACGCGGCGGTTTCTGACTGGGTTGCGTTGGCAGATCGCTACTTTGAGGCTGCGGTGCAATCTTCCAACGGCACTCCAGGGATTCCCGCGATCTGGGGTGCGGATGCTCTCCACGGCCACAACAATGTGTTCGGCGCAACGGTGTTTCCGCACAATATCGGCCTCGGAGCGGCTCATGATCCGGATCTCATCGAGCGCATTGGCAAGATCACCGCCGAGGAGGTCGCCGTCACCGGCATCGACTGGACATTCGCTCCGACAGTCGCCGTGGCCCGCGATGATCGCTGGGGGCGCACGTATGAAAGCTACTCTGAGGACCCGGCTATTGTGCGGATTTACGCCGCACGCATGATCAGAGGATTGCAGGGGGCGGTGGGCTCGCCTTCATTTCTCGATGCGGGCCACATCATTGCCACCGCAAAACACTTCATCGGTGACGGGGGCACGGAGCGCGGAGTGGATCGCGGCGACAACAGGTCAGCTGAAAGGGAGTTGCTGCGAATTCACGCCCAGGGATATATCGCCGCCATTCAATCCGGCGTTCAGGCGGTCATGGCGTCATACAATAGTTGGCAGGGCGTCAAGGTCCACGGCCAAGAGCATCTGCTTACAGACGTTCTCAAGGCACGGTTGGGGTTTGACGGCCTGCTCGTGAGCGACTGGGACGGCATCGATGAGGTCCAAGGCTGCTCGAAGGACAAGTGCGCACGGGCCGTTAATGCCGGTATCGACCTGTTCATGGTGCCTACCGAGTGGAAAGCATTCATTCAGAACACGGTCGCCCAGGTGCGTGCCGGTGACATTCCCGAGTCCCGGATCAACGATGCGGTTACGCGTATTCTGCGCGTAAAATTACGCGCGGGGCTGTTTGAGAAGGGACGGCCCTCATCGCGCCCTCTTGCCAATCAGCGTGCATTACTCGGGTCGGTCAAGCACCGGGAAGTTGCGCGCGAAGCCGTACGAAAGTCTCTCGTCCTGCTAAAGAACAACAACGGACTGTTGCCGCTGCACAGAAGCATACGCGTGCTGGTCGCCGGCGATGGCGCCGACAATATCGGCAAACAGTGTGGGGGCTGGACTCTGACTTGGTCCGGAGCGGGAAATTCGAATGCGGATTTTCCAGGCGCGACGTCGATCTTCCAAGGAATTCGCTCGATTGTGCAAGCAGCCGGCGGCACAGCGACGCTCAGCGTGAATGGGATTTACCAGTCGCGCCCGGACGTGGCAATCGTCGTGTTCGGGGAAAACCCGTATGCCGAGTGGCTGGGAGACATTGCATCGATCGATTACCGAAGCACGCCCGTCCTCGACTCGCAAAGCGAGCTGCGACCGCCGCCTGAAGCAGGCGTACTCGGTTTCGGAGAGGCCCGCACGGGCGAGCCCACGCCAGTCCCAAACCCGTTGCGCTCCGTAAGTGCGCCTGCGCCGAGCCACGACCTTGCGCTTCTGCTTCGTCTAAAGCAAAGCGGCATTCCGGTGGTCTCGATTTTTTTGACGGGACGAGCTATGTGGATCACACCCGAGCTCGATGCGTCCAATGCTTTTGTCGTGGCATGGCTACCCGGCACCGAAGGTGCTGGCATCGCCGACCTTCTGTTTCGCAATGCGAGCGGCGAGGTGGACTACGATTTTACCGGTAAGTTATCTTTCTCGTGGCCGCGCAATATCCGACAGACAACCATTAACCGTGGCGACAAAGACTATCGCCCCCTGTTTCCCTACGGCTTTGGTCTGAGCTATCAAGAACGGCCTCCCATCACGGCCCGGAGGCCGCCTGGACCAGGTCTGGCAGAAGATTGACAGCATTGGGTGTACCCAGGCCAGTCACGGCGTCCCATCCAGTCGAGGCCGGGTAACCTGGGATGTTTGTAGTCTGATTGCTCCCGACCGTCACGTCGAAGAAGTCAATGGCGTACTTTGCGGGATCTGATGCGATCTTGTACAAAGCGGAATTGATATAGCCAAGATCGCTTCCCGCCATCTGGTCGGCGATGGCGATCAAACCTGCCCACTGCGGTGCACTGCAACTGGTGCCACCTACGACGTACCAGCCGACACTGCAGGGATTGGCGCCACCGCAGCCGGTACCCGAGGTTTTGGTTGCGGGTTCGGTCATATAAACCAGCGGGCCCGTTCCCCCGCTCGCCTGGAACGCGACATCCGGCACGCCTCGCATGCCGGAGTTCGGGCCCGGCGCGCCCATCGAACTGCCGATGTAGCTGCTGCCCGCCGGCAGGGTCGTCTGAAAGTCAGGGCGGGAGAAGAAGATGCTGTAACCGCCGCCCGAAAAGGGCCAGCCACGTTCGCGGATGCCGGGGTCGCTCTGGCATACCCCAGGAGGCGAGGCGTTGTCCACCGTGAGGCCCGTCGTTGCGTCCGTGCACAGACGGGTGCCGCCGACCGCAGTAACGAGAGGATCCGAGGCAGGCCATATAACGCTTGGATAGGGAATCAGCCGCGGACTCTTGGTAGGTTCCTTGAAGATGTTGCTTGTGCCGCCGTCACCGGAGGATGCGAGCACGGTAACGTGGTTGGCCCGTGCGTCAATGAAGGCGTGGCGCAGTTGCATCAACGATGCCGCGCCCGAAAATGTGCCCTCTCCCGCTCCCAAGCTCATACTGATTACATCCGCCAAGTGGTTGTCTACAACGTACTGTATGGCGTTCATCATCTGTGGGAAACCCTGCACTCCAAGGACTTCGGCCGTGGGCGTGGTGACCAACAGAATGTTGGCCTCGGGTGCCATGGCGTGCGCCCACTCCACATCGAGTGAAACCTCCAGTGCCCACAAGTTGTGGTCCTCCTGGCCGGTCCCGTTACTTGGCGGAGGAGGATTGGGCGGGGGCGATCCTTGGACCTCGAGGATGCGGAACGTGGGCATGCCTGGGGTGCAGGTCACTCCTGCTTCTCCGCAAAGATGCGGCAGGCCGAAGGCCGCACTGAACACATTGAGGTCGTTCGCGATGGTAGCGCTTCCGAACGAGTCAATTACGGCTATGGTCTTTCCTTTGCCCCTGAATCCCTGGGCATGGAGTGGAGAAACATTGTAGGAGTTCTGCATTGCCCGCGGAGCGAAACACCGCACACCCGCGGCGTAGCACGCTGCCTCGGTCGGAGGACTCGTGCTGCTTACCAGGAAGCGCCATTCCGATACCGCCGGCTGGAAGACGGCCGGTGTCCTGCCTTGCTGCTGGGAGGTGGCGCCTCCGGCTTGCAGGGACTTCTCGTTTCTCTGAGCCAACATAGGCAACACCGTTGCCATCGCCAGCGTTGCAATCAGGATGGTTCGTGTCGGATGCCTGCGAACGGAATAAAAGGACGCCATACGCCCTCCCCAGCTCGGCTGTCAGTTAGATTTTGGGTGTAGCCGCGAGGCCGTCACGCGGTTGCACGACTCCTTTGCAGCGAACAGCAGGCGCCAGCGCAAGGTGCAATGTCAATCCGGGTATACCCTACATCGAGCTGGCCTCCAACGACACCGCGGCTCACCCGATATTGGGGCAGCGTCTGTGCTCCCGTGGGCGCCGTGGGAACGAGCGCGGGCGCGACGGCCGCAGCAGTGTGCGCCGCGCCGAGGAAGAGCCGCTTCATGAAGCCACCCTATTTCTTCGAGCTGCTCTCCACGATGAGACAGGTCTCCGAGCCGTACGCGAGCAATGTACCGGCACGGTCGAAGACTTTGCCCTCGGCACCGGCAATTCGGCCGCCGCGGTGAAGCAGGACGCCCTCGCAACGCAGCGTGCCGAGCTCTTCCACCACCTGTTTCACGAACACTGTTCGCATCTCGATCGTTGTGTAGAGTTGGCCGGGCTCGAGAGCCGAATGAACGGCGCAGCCCATCGCGGTGTCGAGCAGCATGGCGATCCAGCCCCCGTGGACTATGCCCATCGGATTATAGAAGCGTCGCGACGGGTTCGCGTCGAACACGACTCGTCCGAGCTCCGCGGAGACGGGCCAGAGCGCGGCTGATTCGCTGAACGGAGGCGCGGGCAAGGTGGCATCGCGCAGGCCGGTCAGAAATTCGATTCCGGATAGTTTTGCGAGCTCTTCTCGCGCCAGCAGGCCGACGACCCGCGCGCGCAGCGGGTCGTTCATATTCCCATCGTCTACACTATCGCCGGTCACCGCAGCTCGTGGACACGTTCGGCCGTAATCGCTGATGGCTGGGCTCCGAAGCGCGCGGTGACATAGTTGGCGACCGCCGCGATCTCGCGATCGCTATACGCCGCGCCGAAAGCCGGCATGAGGAGCGCGCGATCGGCGGCATGCCACTGCGAGCCGTGCAGGACCACTTGTGCCACATTCATTGCAGTCGGATCGTTTACCGCACGTGCACCGGTCAACGTTGCGACCGGCGCGAGAAGGCTCACGCCCGTCCAGCTGTGACAACTCGCGCAGACACCCTCGAATACGTGCATGCCCAGCGTGTCGGTGCTCGCCGCGCGGATTTGCTTTGGTTCCTGCGATGCGGGCGACTCGTTCGGCGGTGGCAGGTCCGGCGCACTGATCGGCGGCACGCTTCGCAAGTAGACAGCCAGCGCGCGTATGTCCGCAGGCGTCAGTCTGGAGAGACTCAACTCTACGGCCTCAGCCATCGGACCGGAGGCGGTCCCGCGGCCGGCCGCGTGGCCGGCCGACAGGTATTCGGCGAGCTCGCTTTCGCTCCAGCCCCCGATGCCGGCAGCCGGGTCCATCGTGATGTTGTAGGCGCGCCAGCCGTCGGCGATGGCGCCGGCAAACTTGCGCCCGTTGTCGAGTGCCTGCAGGGCATTGCGCGGGGTGTGACAGTCGCCGCAGTGACCGAGCCCTTCGACCAGGTATGCGCCGCGATTCCACTCGGGACTGCGATCCGCGGCGGGCCGGAAGCGTTCATTGGGGTTGAACAGCCCCGACCAGATGGACATGAGCCAGCGCTGATTGAATGGAAACGCGAGCGTGTTGTCTGGTGGCGTGTTGCGCACCGGCGCCAGCGTCAGCAGATAGGTCCT
>Ga0137362_10000524_pt1 | contig 20333 bp, 30 predicted proteins | sample MadtaG_2_FD_104801 | JGI IMG/M metagenome (GOLD analysis project Ga0137362, IMG submission 104801) | Vadose zone soil microbial communities from Angelo Coast Range Reserve, California, USA - Mad1_100_16 metaG | ecosystem: Environmental > Terrestrial > Soil > Vadose zone | place: USA: California... | reverse complement strand
GTCGATCGAAAGGGGAGAACAGCTTGACTCAACTGGTTGAATAATTCGCCTGAATGAACATCTTGCCTGAGGGCATGAGAAATGTCAAGGCGTAGGAATTCAGTCCGCTAGTTTTAACCATGAAATTCATGACTTGAGGAGATTGTGACCCAGAAGGGAAAAATTCATAGGTTGGTTCAGCGGCACCACCCTCGTACGCAGGGTCCGTGTTGGGGTAGTTGCGATTGATGTAACCGCCGGCGACAAAGCCACCGATCACTACGACTGTTCCATTGGCTAGGGCCTCTGCTGCAGGATACCAGCGTCGCTTAGCTAGCTGGGTGCTATTGTCGACAAAAGTACATGGGGTACTTCCATCACACGAGTTGAATATACGAATAGCCCGCGTGCCATCGTAGTCCTTATAGGTTGGATCGAATGTCGTAGTTGAACCAGGAGCAGAGTTGTCGCCACCGGGACCAACGGCAGTGTTTCCACCAAAGAGAGCATAAGAGCCATTAGGAAGATGCATACCGGCAGCGCAGAAGGCATTGGTCTGAACGTCTATGGGTGTTGCAGTTCGCGCATGTATATCCCTGTAACAGGCGGTTTGTGAAAACCATAGAAGTCGGAAAAAATATTACTCACCAAATTGATGCATATTGGGAGTGACCGTTAATCTGCCGGGCATTACCTTCCACTTTGTCGAGGATGTAGACCTTGTCGGGGCCAACAACAAACATCTGGAGATCTCTTATGAGGAGGCTGTGATAAAAAGTCAAGCCATTTAACGCACCATCATAGCGCTCACTTGGGTATCACCTGCTGTTTGGAAAGTGCCCGAAAGCACAGCAAGGACCGGAACGACTGCGGCAAATAGGGCGAGGAGTGAAGGTAGAAGCATTGTTAGTTTAAAAGGTTGGAAAAGTCCAGTGAGGGAGCGACAAGAGTGCGCCACGGCAAATAAAAGAAAGGCAGAAATGTGTATTGATCAATGGGTAATAGCGGGTAAAAGAAGCAGCAGGGGACAGGGAAGGGAAGGGGAGAGGGGAGGGGAGGGGAGGGGAGAGAGGATTGTGTTGACTGGATGAAGGGTGATTTTTCGTCGTATCGGGCACAGCCTTTCACCGTCACCAGCGTCACGGGCGCTTTTATCGGATATATAAATAGATATGTTATTGTCAGTAATTAGCTAATAAATAAGCCATTTGCTTTTTAAAATCTATTTATAGCCGCTGCCAAGTATTGTAGTGCTCGGAGTGATGATAGCCAGATTGGTTTACCCAGAAAACAAAGGTGCATATGCACTCAACAATCTCCTCGGAGACCACCCTTAGCTGTGGTATATAAATAGGTTTTAAAAAGGGTACGCTACTTGTTTATGGTTATTTAATAGCTAATTACTGAGAATAAAGTAACATGGTGACAATGATGGTGTCTCAGTGACTTTCCACCGACTTTCTGCCCCGAGGTTTCCCCATAAACACTCCCGTGTACGGTCCAGACCCTTCCAGCAGGATAAAAAAACCTAGCCAGATCTTGGCATAGTTCACTTTAAGGGTGGCATAGTAAGCGAGAATGCTATTGTAGTGATGAGTACTCGATGAGTATCGCACTCTAGTAATATTAATGAAGGTACACGGCACACACGGTATATTAGATCAATTCACCTTTGTGCCACCAAAGTTCAAGCTGGCTCCAACACATCCCGGAGCGCCTCGCTCAAATGCCTTTCCTTGAATTCATTTATCAGCATAAGCAGCCCGTTGCCCTCCATGATGGCCTCGCAGGAAACCATGCTCCCCTTCCCCAACCGGTGGTCGGTGACACGATCCTGTTTCGTACGGTAAATGAAGAGTATGCGACAAACGTACGAGTACGTACCTGTGGGTAATTATAAGTCCGAATCTTCTCGCTGCGGTCTGCTGTCCGAACGAGGTTCCTCCTTGTGGCCCGTCGATTGGCCTGGTCCCGCATTAGTTTAAGGTCCATCAGCCGCGCCCGCAAAACTTGAAACGCTCGTCTTTTATTCTATGCGTAGAATGAAGCGCGAACTTTCCGACCTCAATCTCTCTCAAGACACACCTGATGTTGACTTCGTTCGTCCTGCATTGAGACGGTAATTCCCGTGGGTAGATGCGTGATGCGTACTGCAGATTCCGTTCTGTTCACATGCTACGATTGCACACGCCCAATTCATTTCTCCATGCAAAAGAGGGAGGAAAAATCCGAAGACTTACTTGACCACCGGCTCCGCGTGAGCGCATGACCTCAACTCGAACATCTTCAAGTTTTAAAAGATCATCAGTCATGTCGAACCTCGCTTCTTCGGAGAGAGGTAACACCTGTAGACATGAGCCACACATTCGGACAAAAGATGTAAAGTAAGTTTACTGACGACAGCCGCAACAGTACTCGTGTGTAAACGACCACTAGCTTCGGTTGCAGGCACCCGCTGCACACGGTGCACGCCGCTTTCCCAACGCAACGTATCATAAGCACCGGAACCTTTCACCTCGAGGATGACGTCCTTGAACCCTCCACTGTCGCTCTCGGAGCTCGCTAACACGGTCGGTTCCCAGCCATTCAGCCGAGCAAAACGCCCGTACATCCTTAAAAGCTCCGCGGTGAACAGAGAGGACTCGGATCCACCTACGCCTGCTTTGAGCTCAACAAAGGCAGAGAGCCCCTCGGTCTCCGAGGGCGGGATAAGAGCATTCGGAAGGTCATGCACAAGGAGCAAGCGTAGGTCCCTAAGAAGATCGTTGGTCTCGACAGCGGCAAGGTCGAGGAGCTCGGGGGAATCAAACAACTGTACAGTATCCTCATATGTCTACTATGGCGGATAAATAGGCTCACGAAAGATTAAAAAACTTGACTGACGGTTTTCAGAGTACGGAAATGCTCCAGTGTCATCCGTAAGTTTCTAGTCCCTTTGCATTTGCGCACTCCTTCTGCACCTCGACTGGATTCATCTGCATTGGTTCCCTTTTATATATGAGATGCGATTCATTAAGGGCTTGGTGAAATCCATACTACAGTTGGGCCATGAACAGTTGATCTGTCCAAGTACCTAATCAAATATGCATTCTCGTGAAGGAGTTGCTTGTACGCGGAGACGGCCTCTGACTTCTTCGAGAAATATAACGAAGAATGCGCGAGGCTTCGGCGGGTTAAAACAAAATGATGGGATGGGGAACGGATGCACCGTCGGATAAGGAACATTCGAGTCGCACTGAAAGACGGCGGTCCGCCGGGCCACGAGTATCATGTGGCCTGGACGGATCACTTCCGAGTCACTGTCACGGTTGCACAAGACAGCACGGCGTCCGCTACTGTACTCAAAGCAACTGAACCCATCATGGGTTTCAATGGATTACAGGATATCAAAACCGAAAAGACGACATTTGAGTGAGGCAGCTTCATGATTGTGAGATCTATACTTAAGCCCGTCTAGAGCTAGAGTCCAGCCGGACAATAAGACCCGTCGATATGATCGTCAACTTAGGTGTGCTTATCGTTCTAGGCCTGTATTCGGGTCTTCCTGAAACTGAAACTGCCGTTCCAGACTCTGGGCTGCGACGGGACAGTCTGCTTTGGAATCTGCGCGCGTTCTGGTCATTGGTGCCAGTGCCACTGCAACTTCCATTCTGAAAAATCTCGTGCTCCCAGGGATCGGCCACATCACTCTTCTCGATCACGGTTCTGTCTCTCCAGCTGATGCAGGGAACAACTTTTTTTTCGACGGACCCACCAGCATTGGTCGCAATCGTGCTGAAGAAGCCATTCATCTCTTGGCAGAATTAAACGACAGTGTCGATGCCCGCGCAGACACTCGCGACGTTGTGGATATCATTGCCTCCGATCAGTCTTACTTCTTTGGTTTTTCTCTCATTATCACGCATAATATTGCCCCCGTGCTTTTGACACGACTGGCTAACCTTCTTTGGTGCAACCCCTCTTCTCCGCCCCTGATCCCGGTGCGTTCTGCAGGCTTCGTTGCCGAATTTTTTGTGCAGTTCCATACCCATGAAAGTGCGTGTCTCTTCCCTGACGTGGTAGCCACGAGTAATCGAATATGAGATGTAGTCATTGAGAGTCATTCGGAAACATCACCGTCACTACGCATTGACAAACCATTCCCGGCTCTTCTCCAAGCAGCCCGGGCACTCGATTTTGATGCGATGGACACGACCGACCACGGGCATATCCCTTACGTATACATCCTTGTTCGGGCCCTGGACGATTGGGAAATGGCAGTACGTTGTCTTCGTCCATGTAGCATACATTATTTAAGCGTATGCCCGCGCCCAGCACAACGGGTTGCCGCCCCAGACTCACTCGGAAAAGCAAGAATTCAAATCGATTTTAAATGCCCAAAAACGTACTCCAGACGAAGAAAACTTTGACGAGGCAATAGCCCAGGCATACCGCGCATGGACTCCAACAGCTACTCCGCCTCATCTTGTCGAGCTTTTCACCGACACGACAATGCCCTCAACTCCTTTTGGCCATCTCCTCGCAGCGCTTCGGTTGTTCACAGAACGATCGCCGCACGTGCTTCCCCTTAGTGCTACTTTGCCTGATATGAAGAGCGATACTGAGAGTTACGTGCGCCTGCAGAATCTCTACCGTACGCAAGCCACAGAGGAACGTGAGCAGTTCCGCGCACTTTTGAGCGTTCCTGTCCAGAGCGAGCTCGTTGATCTGTTCGTTAAAAATGCTCACGGCGTGCAACTGCTCAAGGGTGCGTGCTACGGCGCACTAGGCGCTGCACCAGAGAAACTCAGTAAGTCCAACACGCCATGACTCATGCAGGTGGCAGCTTCAAAGATAATTTAGTTACCCATCTCGGTCATCTGACGAGAGAGACAGCCACGCACCTAGCATTTTTTGCGCTTGACGCGTGGAGGTCATCCTCCCCTAGCCAAAGCGGTGGGCCCACGGAGAGCGAGCTACGCGAGCATATTGCATCCGTGATCCCCAGTACGGAGCTTGGCGAAAAAGAGATCTCAGACGCTGTCGGCGAAATGTGAATTCTGCCCTTTCTCTTGACGACAAGTGTTGACTGACAAGGCACATAGCGTTCGCGCACCAACTGCTGACCTTCCAAACGTTGCTGCGTTCCTGGGAGGGATTGTGGCACAAGAAGCAATAAAGATGATAACAAGGCAGTACATCCCCGTTAATGGGTATTGCGTTATTGACCTTGTTGATACTTGGACTGGTGTACTGCCGTCGTGAACCATAGGAATTACGTGTACTCAGTACATCTACCATAAGAACGTGTAGAGTATAACAATGTAGGTAATGACTGGGGAGATTACCGGAAGGTGAAAAACATAAACGATGTAACAAGCTATGTTAAATCGATTATATCGTTGTAAACATCTCTCAGAACCGGTCGACCTCGTAGAAGCCTAACAGTGGGGTCGATTCGCCTTCTCTTGTTGCTTTCTCTGTCCTGTAGATCCATCGTCCTACCTTCTTTCTCGGGTTTTGGGTCTACTATGCAATCACGATGCGTGTGCTTAGTAGACACGCCCTGGGAGAGAGAAACCCCTCCATGTGTCTCGTGAGCGTCTCTCGGAAGCGGGACTATCCAGCCTTCGCCTTCCATTAGCTGAAAAAAAGACTCCAGAAGTGGAGTCCGTGCGAGTGTTGAGCGTGAACCAAATATGACCAGCTTCGAGCGAGCCCTTGTGAAAGCGACATTCATGCGACGCCAGTCTTTTACAAGTTCGCCGGTCTTCACTTGCTATTTGTTAGCGCACGGGCCAAAAGAAGGGAGAAGACGTACTGTGCCCTCTTCATTTGAGCGAACCATTGACATAACGATGCAGTCTTTATCTCGTCCCTGACTACGGTCGGCTGTGAGAATCTCCACATCCGGTTGACTGCTCAGTAAATGCGAGAGCAGTTTGATCTGTTGCCGGTATAGCGTAACCACGCCGATCTGTTCTGCACGGATGCCGCTGCGGAGCAAGCATTCTGTGAATTGTTGCACAAGCACCGCTTCCCTTACATTCTGTACAAGGTCGCCGACTTGTGACTCTGTCGCAGGGACATGGTCTGTATCCACGAAGACGGCTTTTCGGCTACGCAGAAAATGTCAGAATTAGGTAATAGTCTCTTAAAGCGAATGTTTTTTGCCTTGGGAGCATAAGTTCTTTCATCCAACACTGATCTCTGCAAGGTGAAGTCGAGGTGTGAATCGATTGAATGAACGCGTTGTTCGGCAGGATGAGGCTTTGATTTGCAATATTCTGGTTTCCGCAGTTTAAGCGATCATTATAGATGAGCTTGTTAGACAGGAGCATGATATCTGCGTTCATGCGATATTGTTGGGTGAGCTCGACCACCGCATGCGGATGAGCTTCTGAAAGCCGACGAAACAAAGATGCGTCTAGGCCACCCTTTCTCGCCTCGCGGCTGCGTACCTGTAAACTCACATTTGTCAAACTAAGAACATCATCACAACACCAATCTCACCAACGGGGGAAGCTGATAATGATCGCCTACAAGCACGAACTTCTCCGAAAAACGCAAAGGACCAAGGCATGTTGGTAAAGTGATTTGTGAGGCTTCATCGACAATACAATAATCAAAAATCCGGCGCGAGAACAACTCGCTATTGACAGTTAGCTAGGGCGTCTCGAAATGGCTTCGGACGTACTGGTCAATGGAAAGCGCAGTCGTCGCAACCACCCTTGGCGTCATGATTTGGCGTTCGAATTCCTCCATTGTGGTGGGTTGCCTGCGAGCAGAGAGGTGGTATTGTCTAGACCCAGTGTGGATCTATAATGGCGGTCGATCAGTCTGCGCTGTTATAAATGAGAACAAGATCTACCTTGTCTACATTTCCGAGCCGTAATATACCAAAATCTACATCATTGAGTTTTGCAAGGATGGTGTCAACGGCAGAGTGTGTATACGCTGAGAGCAGCACGGTCTTGCCCATTTCGACCAACATACGAATTAGATGTGCCACTACCGTGGTTTTTCCCGTGCCTGGCATCCCTAGAATCAGTGTGTAATCGCGCGAGGAGAGAACTTTCTCCACTGCTAGCATTTGGTGGGCATTAAGCGACCGCGCCAAGGCTCGGCAGCGCGACGAAGCGCGCGCTATAGTCAACAGCTCGCTCTCCACGTCAAAAATTGGCGGAGCGAGGTCAACAACGAGGCGTAGACGTGTCGTATCCCCGCCGACGTAGAATAAGGCAGCAAGATTTTCTCGTACCCGGCCCATGCCAGCGGAGAACTCGTCTTTGTCTATGCGAAAGGTAACTGCCGTAGTCGAGTTTTTCACATCTGACAACCGGCGAGGAAACTTGCTCAGGCGTGCCCCAATTGCTGGAAGGTTAATTGTATGATCGACACCAAGGGCAACATGTTTAGGGCCGAGATCCAGAATGAAGCCTCGACATAGTGCGAATAGATCGGGTGCAACAGAAACGGTCACTGCGTCACCAACATTCATGTGTCCGTTGAGCAAGCTCTCAGCACCAGTATCCGTGCGCCTCTGGAAGCGATAGGTGAATCGATGGATCCTACTTGCGCCCGCATGGGCAGGCTCTTCTTGAGAAGACATGTCCAAAACCATGTCCGCGAAACATCGGCCTAATTTCTCTCGTTCTCCTGCGTCGAGGGTCCATAGCTCCTTTTTGAAGCGCACCATATCTTGTTCCTCAAGGGCGATCAGTCGTTCCCATGTTCGAAAAAAATCGGCGTGTGTCTGGCTCAGATGTCCTGTTTTTTCGGTATAGATGTCCGCGATCGCCGAGACGTCGTCGGTGACGTTTTCCACAGCCTATCTCATTTACTATTGTTCGTTCACATCGGAACACGAGAAGTACGTACCCGGCGATACAACATACAAGCATCCAGGGCATAACACCGCCCACATAGCCGTTCATTATTTATGGTTGGTGGTAAAAATGACGAGTCAGTCTTCAATCGTTGTTGTCCGAGTCCTCTGAAGCGACGAGCCATCCACTCAGCAGTCGCGTTCCGCACCCCAACAAGGGCACGTAGTTCCAGTCGGTTGACGGGAACGGATATCACCTCTTCGCTTTGTGTGTAGTATAGTAAACCGAGATCCACAGAATCACCATAGCGCTCCTGCATCAGGAGCGTGTACAATATGGTTTGGGCTCGGTGTTCGAGACCCGCAACAGCACGGCCAGTCTTGATCTCGAAAGGTGCCGGGTGCGTAAACGATGATCCCTGGTCGCGAACAATGACAGCTTGTACTGAAGCGTCGAGCTTCCCCCTGAGACCGTAGGTTGGAGACCAAATATCTTCTTCAATATCGTGCAGCGAGTTGATTGCTAGTACCGCCGTCTCCCCATTAGCCGCGCGAGTGTCAGATAGTACAGCTTCAGGCTTGAATAATATTGGTAAGCGCTTGATGCGTATGAGATTAGTGCAGATACCTTAGGATGGTCTCCAATATACCGTTCCCCGAATGCCTCGACCCCAACAGCTCGGCGTAATATCTCATCCTTGGCCGTGGACAGCGTGACACCAGCACGCACAAGGTCACCGAAAGCCATCGACAGTGCTGCATCCACACGGGTTTCGAGCCATGACGCGTCCCACCGCCTTTCTTGGAGACATTTTTGAACGACATCATGCAATATCGTGCCGTACACAAGAGCCGGTGTTGGAGGACTTAGTGCCCGCACCAACGCGGTGACCAGAGGCCTACGCTGACAATTCGGTGCGGATGCTAATAGCGAAGGTGTGAGGAGTGTGTCGGGGTGATGAATGAGCAAATTCTCAAGAGTTGTTACTGTGATGGCTTTCTGGCCATTTGCTGAGATGTCAAACGATCCGATTATGTTTACCACATCACCTGCTCGACGATTACAACGACAAAAGGGGACGATGAGCCTCAGGCACACCTTCGTGGATGTTGGTGTGCACCCAATCGTCCTTCAATATGATGCAACAAGGTTCAAGCCCAGGATCGGTTGTGGCTTTGATATGCTAACCGATTATTTTCGTAAGCACAGGTGCACGGTGAGCGTTGTTCTCACCTTCTCGCGCACATCATCACTCCATGTGTCCGTCACCGTACGTACCAAACATCTGGTCCAGGGGTCGGGCGCGTATTTCGGCACAACTGGGGTTGTCGAGACACGATGCCCAGACTCAGGTCGTATAGTTTTTCTGGGCGAGTCACAGGATTTCTTGGGAGTTGGGACATAGTCAGATAGAGCATCCCAGCTCCATCCAGAGATCTCTTCTTCGATATCAACCTGCCCGACCGAGTATAGCTGACGTGTGGGGGTAGTAATCGGTTGATCAGACCGTAATGGTACGGGTTTGGGTTTGTGGGAAGACAATTTTCGGTGACGGGTAGGTGTTACTGGGGGATTCGCGAGTAGTTGGGCCATAAAGGCCTCCTCTTCTGCAATAGAGGGCTTTGTTGAGGACAGCATAATGAGGGCTCAAGCCAAACGCGTCTGCCAGTACTAGTGTATCACGGGAGCGCGATGATGACATAATCACCAGCTTCGCCGCCAGCGCAACCATCCCTCCGAGTCCGAGTCCGCACGCCATCATGTTGTCTTCAATCCTGACTTTCCCATTCCACGTCCTAGCTGGTATAATTCGATTTGTTTTCCATACTTTGCGCATTCCTCTTCCACGTGCCCCGTTCTCATTCTTGAACTTCTACCGCCCATTAATCACGAGATCCTCGAATCGTTCTGACCCATATGCAGTCTCAGACCGCTGGGTCCGTAGCCTCGAGGAAGAAACAGGGGTCCATTGTTTGAGTCGTGCAAGTCCAATCCTCGATGCTGGTCCTTCTACCTCCCGGCCTCAAACCAATGACCTTCGCAGCAGGTTAGGCGCCGGCTCGCCAAGACTTCTGCCAGACTTTACTCTCGGCAGCTACGACGAAATCTTACGTCTATGCCAGTCGGAGTTACGCATTGGCTGCATTGTCTTGGTGAGTAGCGAACATGACGATGTACTAGACTTCAAGCGGTATGTCGCTCCATTTACACGGTGCTCCTTTCTAACTGCGATACAGACAAACTCTAACCGACCCTACTCTCGTTGAACTACTTCACAATCATGGATTCATCGTTTGGGGTGGAGATGTTCGGGAAAGCGATGCTTGGAGTGGTGTGTGCTATCCCTTTCCCCCCTATCATTTGTTCACTTGTGTAATATGGAAGCGGCCCAGAAGCTACAAGTTACCACGTTCCCGTTTGTGGCATTCGTGGCGCTACAACCCCCTCACGCTTCGGCTTTCATGGGCACATCGCCGCGGTCCTCCTCATCGCCCTCGCTTACCATTCTGTCTCGGCATCAGGGACCCGCAACCCCAATATCAGCCCCAACAAGCGCGCGCTCACTAATTGATCACATTACACTGCAACTACTTCCTCGTGTCGTACCCTTCTTGGAAACGCTTCGGTTATCTGCTGCCGAGCGCGCGCGCGACCGTGCTCTTCGTGAAGAACAGGATGCCGCTTTTCGCGAAAGTGCCCGTCGTGACCGAGAAAAGGAAGCAAGCCGCATTGAAGAGGCACGCAGGACAGCGGAACTGGAAAAAGCTGCCAGGGAACGCCAGCGCGCGGTAGAAGAAGCTCGGGCCCGTATTTCCGATGCGCGAGACCGTTGGCGACGGGAATGCCGGCACCGGTTGATCCCACTCGAAGAGCCAGCGAACGTGGACCCAATCCGTATAACTATTCGTCTCCCGGATGGTCAACGCCTCGTGCGGTTGATCGCTCGCACCTCAACAGTTACCTCTCTTTACTGTTTGGTCGATGCCCACCTTGTCCCTACCGACGTAACAGGAAAAGAGATTGGGATGTCTGCCGCAGAAAGCAACTTACGCGAGCTAGTGCATTCGTCGGGTCAGCCCGTCGAAGTCTGGTGGGGCTTCTCTTTGTTCAATGCGTATCCTCGCAAAGCCATTCCCTGGCAGCCTGTGGTTCGCTTGGCAGAAGTCGGGCTTAGTAACGGGGGTCAGATTATTGCGGAGATAGCATCCAAGGAAGGAGAAAAGGTCGACCAGGATGAGGAGGGGTATGATACCGAGAAGAGCGAGTGACTTTGTCCGAGACGACTCAAGCCACTGACAGGGATGAAAGTTGGGTAAAAAGTTTAGAGTACATTTATTGATAGGAATGGCATTATGGGTACGACTAGGCAAGACAATGACCAAGGGACGTTGGTCACTGACTGAGGATTGTGCGTACAAATGACTCATAATTCACATTGCCATCGCTGCAGCTACGTTAACAAGGTGGCTCGAACGGTAGAGGTAAAACACGCACGCGCCGATCTGTACGCCTTTGAGTAGCTCATCCACCTCCTCATCGGACATCTTTTCCCCAAGTTGCGTCAGCACATACCGCAGCTCCCCGGCGCCAATAAACCCGTTGCCCTCTTTATCGAAAACCTGAAACCCACGGATGAACTCCTCTGCAAAGGAGAGCCATTCAAGAGCCGCTCTGTTAAGCCGGAAGAGCATTTACCAGGGGTACCCGCGGGCTTGAATCCATCCGGCCGATTCAGAATTGTCAAAAACGTTTTGTAGTCAACTGGGAAGAAAGTCAGGTATGAACCACTGCTGGCCTGGACTCACTTGCCCTCTCGTGGAGCGGTTGCCACGATGTCAGCGACCTCTGCCTGAGTAGGGTTTTGTCCCAAAGCACGCAACAGGTCACCAAGAGTTTCGCGAGGCACGGCACCAGTCCCTTTCTTGTCGAAGAGAGCGAAAGCCTCTTTGTATTCTGAGAGATTATATATAAGCGTGGAAGAAAGACAGCGCAGGATAGAGCAAACCTGCGTTGTCACTCTTTCAGAAAGGTGTAAGTTGAGGCCAGAGTCAACGTTCACGAACACTCACCATGATTGTTGTTGATATAAGGACAGTAGCCTGCCCGACAGCATTTACCATTTATGGTGCTTTGGGTCACCTGGGCCGCCAGCCGCCGTGGCCTGACCCCGACACTGACCCCGACCTGGAGTATCGTGACATACGCTGCGGAGAAAGTGTCGCATTATCGAACCCAATTTGACGCTTTTTTAATATGAGCCAACAACTGATACTGATACTAATATTTCACATGTACATTCCGCCATCACCAATGTCACCGCGTCGCTTGGTCTCTGGCTGTTGTAGTAATAATCTGTCACCCTGCCAATGTGTGGGGGCTCGCACTCCGGAGAGCTCTACAAGACATCCGTGCACCTGTCGCATCATAGTCTCCGACCAGAATGAAAAATTCATATCCTCAGAGACGTGAGACGATGAAATGTCATTTCCCCGAGGTAATGGGGTGAGTTGTGAAGGCAGGAGAAGGAGTACCGCATCCATTTGAGACGTTGGAAGCGCTGCGATGGATGCGAAAGCCGCAGAGGTCGCTTGGATGAGGTTAGGGGGTAAAAATGGGATAAGAAAAGAGCCCTAGTGAGACTTAATTAGAGACCTTGACACAAGGTATCATGTGCTTACCGGCGCCGTCTTGCCATGCGTGCGGAGGTAGCGCACTGGAGCACGAGAAGCCTCGAGTGGTTCAGAGCTGATGTACGTAGGGGCTGAATACACATCTAGAAGCAAAAGCCTCAGCTGTGCGTAAGCATAGATTGAAGAGGGTCAGAAACACGATTCACTGCTTGGGATTGTAGGTACCGATGATCGTCTCGGCGTATGGACGCATTGCCCATGTGGGTAGGGTCTTGGAGACTTCTGATACTATAACTGCCACATCTGACCAGGAGGGTAAGAAAATGAATCCAACCTTAGCGTGCTCGATCAATTTGGTCAGCTCGAAGGAAGATGAAGGCGAGTTACTGTTGAATCATCCACCACAACCGCTGCTCGCTGCTCGCCGAGTTGTGCTCCCTGAGCCCAGGCCTTCCCAGCCTCTCCTAATGCAACGATAATTGTCTCAACCGATTTTCCTGGATGTGCATTGCCTTGGATGGTGATCTGCGCAGTTCTCTGTACTAAATGACGCGTGAGCGGGTTCAATTGATCTTCGTCGTCAGATTCATAAGCGTATCGATTTGCGGATGTGTCGCTAAGAAAATCTACGCTCTGCGGAACAAGTAAGTGCTATTAGAGGCTACGTGGTAGATGTGGTGTAACAGCTACCATAGTAGAACGTTGATGCTGTCAATTTGACGGGGTCGAGAGAGTGGCAAGAGGCGCCGTGGGCCGGGTGGACCCGATAGTTAGAATGCCTTCACGGAAATCGCGTGCTACAACACCACCTCGAGGTGCCCATAAGTTTGTTCTCCAACATCACGAAGACACCAAATCTCACCTGTGCATGCTACTATGGCATTATTGTATAATGTCTTCCGTACTTCATATGATGACTCGGATCCTGGCGGACCACCACCCGGTTCTCCTCCCACCTGTGCGCCTTTTCTGATCTGTCTTTCCCTGCCAGTCTTACTGTTTATTTTGTTATTAGTAAAGTACGAGGGCCCATGGTTGTCTACTCAGATAACGATTTCGTCATCTATCGGCGTGGCTTCCCTCTTTATTTTCTCATACTGTCGGACTCGATGGCCTCTCCTTTTTGCACCAAGGACTAAGCTAAAAGGTACTTAACCTCGATGTCTTTGTTGAATTTTCTTTACGAAGAGCACCTCTCAGGGTTCTCGCCACATGAAGCACACGCACACGGCGCCTTCTTTGGTTGGATTCTCCCTACCCTGAGGGTATCTGAGTACTCGGTGCTTCAAATCGTCGGCCTCGATGCTGCTGTAGTATGTTACGTTCAAGTTGGGTCGTGTGGGGTACACTATCTGATGCCTCAGCTAGCTCCTATCCTTTTTCAAGATGTCGTTCTATCTATTCTCTTTATGCTCGGCATTTGCGGTCACGATCCTAATGCCCGTTAATCTCAAGGTATGAGTGCCTCCCGTCATTGTGAATACCTCTCAACTGGATAAAAGAATAACATCGGTATCGGAGATGAAGACGATGACGACCCGGACTGGACGACGCTCCTACTTCCAGACAAACCTTCTCGTAAAAGACCTGACTGGTTTGACCTAGTATCAGATGCCAATTCGTACCTCTCTCTGCACCTAGTATTCACGTATCTGTTCACCCTTCTCTCCTTGCGCCTGATATTTCTGAACTACAAACGATTCGTCAAAACAAGACAGCTCTTCTCACTTCAGCTCGTACATTCCATCGCTGCACGTACGATCATGGTAACTGGGCTCCCGCCTCATCTACGCTCAGACAGGGTCCTTGCTGAACATTTCGAGAACATGAAGTTAAGTGTGGAGAGCGTTAGCATTTGTCGCGAAATTAGCTCTTTGGAGCATCTCATCGAGGCACGAACGCACGCTCTCCTCAAGCTGGAGAATGCCTGGGTTCAATACGTTGGCAATCCAAGTACTGTGGAAACATATGACCCATCCGATCACGCAGTAATGGGGGATGGAGATCTGATATCAACAGAGGCACAGGTCCCTAATCACTTTGTTGTTCCACATCATAGACGACCAACGATACGTCCTGGATGGTTCTCTGGGCGCGTGGACGCTATCGAGTTCCTTGAGAAGCGGTTTTTAGAGGCAGATGAAGCGGTCAAGCGTCATCGTCGCACAGGGAGGTTCAAACCGATGGATGTGGGGTTCGTCACATTCGAAAAGATGTCCAGTGCAGTGCGTGACTTCTTGACCTTCGACGTAAAATGTGACTGATCATGGCTGTAGCAAATAGCCGCCCAGATCGTGCATACATCTACACCATTTCAGCTGGAAACTTGCCTTGCACCGGAGCCTCGTGACATTGTATGGGCAAATGTTGGCTGTTCAGCTGGTGCCCTCCGCATTCGTGAGGCCATCGCCCTCGGCTTTCTCACGCTTCTGTTCTTCTTTTGGGTCATCCCTATCACTGGCCTTGCGAGTTTACTGAGCTACAAAGAGATCAAGAAGGCTATGCCTCAGTTGGGTCATCTTATCGATGGTAACGAGAAGATCCGCGCTATCGTACAAAACTCTTTGCCATCTGTGGCTTTGATCACGCTTAACGCATTCCTACCATTTGCGTTAGAAGGTCTGTTACTCTTCTCCTGAAATAAGCCCGAGAGTTAACGTGATACAGCTATTACCTATGTGCAGGGATTTCGCGCTAGGAGTCTAATTGAATACTCCCTCATGAAAAAGTGCGCTCCCGACTTCCGATCACGTCAGCAGAGAATAACTCATGATGATAGATATTTTCTATTCCTGCTCGTTAACGTTGTGTTCATCTTTCTATTGGCGAGCACCTATTGGCAACTTGTGCGAGACCTAGCCAATTCGCCGGCTAAAATCCCTGAGAAGCTTGCTCAAGCTCTGCAAATGGGGCGTGCGAGGTCAGGAGATTCAAAACCCAGTGAAGCGTTGATGCTCATGATGTCCGGACAGGCACTTTTTCCTCTCTTACGTGATCTTGCAAGGTGGGTAGCTTATCCCTGCAAATCCTAGCGGTGCGAAGTTGAAGTCTGTCAGGTCTCGGCATCATGCCGTTACAACTCCTCAATCTGGGTATCATAATACCTCGGGTTTTCTTCCGCCTACTGATGACACGGACGCCCAGAGGTAATCGTACTATTGCCTGCATCTGACGTTTACTCAAATTGTTTGAGCAGATTTTACCGAGCTAAACGCTCCTCCTGTGATCAACTACGGCGCCGTATATCCACAGGCTATCCTGATATTTGTGATTACCCTCCTATACAGCATTGCGCAACCACTCATCCTGATATTCGGCGCCGTTTATTTTGGTGTCGCATACCTTGTGTACAAATACAAACTCCTTTTTGGTGAGCGGGATGCACACTTCCCCTATCCGTTTATAATATCTATGCAGTGTTCTACAAACCGTACGAGTCCCAAGGACAGGCTTGGTCTATCACCTTCACCCGCTTAATATGGGGAGTTGTCATCTTCCTCATCTTCATGTCCGGAAACTTCGTCTTGAAGAGATCTTTCGTGCTCTCGTTTCTCGTCGCGCCTCTAGTCGTCTTCACAGTAACCTGGTCTGTGTACATCAGCAGATCATTCTCCGGCCTCAGTAAATACGTCAACTTGAGCGCGGTATTCGAGGTGCAACGCGGAGAAGAGACAGAAGACGTTTCACGCTTGCGGGCAGGACATCCGGTGACTTGGTCGCAAAGGTCCATCTCGTTCATCACGTTTTTGTTGTCGTCGCTGATTCGTCTCTAGCAATCTCAATAGACGTAGATACGCTCAGAATGATGACGTATTATACGTTGCCCCGGAGGACGATCGCACGGACTATGTTTGTCCTATTCTTGGCAAGTGTCGAACATCGTTGATATTTTCCCATTAGTCGCAACCCCCGATGGCAAACTGGTACAACGGCGTGCTCAAGTAAGTGAGATTTATGTGTAGTCTGCACTTACTAAGAGTGCTTTAGCACGGGTAAGAAGCGCTATGGACACCCAGCCTTGACGGGTTTGCTCCCTCAGCCATGGTTACCTCTGAAAAGAGGGGAAACTTTGGTCAACTCCCAAAACACAGATCGTACGGGACGGAAGTCTGATCAAGCAGTTGTACTTTCACTCCGTAAACGATACAGCGTTGTTAGAAGGGGTGGTCGCACATCTACGACAGCAAGACCCACCACGTCGAGGGCTGCTCCGATACAGGACAGTGTACGGGGTTCAACTGCTAGCTCTGGAGAATTGGGCGGAGACGTGACAAACAACCCATGGCAGGAGTCAACATCGGATCCATCAAACGTTTCCCAGTTGCACCACACGATCAATCACAGGTTAAGTTACGACTTTGGTTCCGGCGTTATAGTGCTACCGGACGACGGAATTTGGCTCGACGGTATGGAGAGCGACTCAGAGGACGATGATGGAAATGGGGATATTGCGGGAGGCCAGGCAACGCCGGAACGTGCTGTGCCCGAAGATGATCGAGAATCTGGCAGTTCAGACGGACAGACAATCACTGGATTGTCGAGAACGCGATACGGAACTTACTTCCATCACCCTGAACGCCGCTGGCAGTCAGTCCCTGGGGCATTTCCCACTAGTTCATGAAGCATGTATTGTACCCCTTTTCATTACGCTAATGTTACGATCTAATTAGTTTCTTCTCTCCTTGCGATCGCTTTGGTATCAGGCCCGGAATACTAAGTTAAGGAGTCCAGGCATTGGATCCTTGTCTGTATCAATCAATCATTTATTGTAGGGCGAGGCGCGGGCTTTACTGATCAAGTTTCCTTTCTAGTCTGGGGCTATATTTAGTAGGCGTGTACTTTTTGGTGTACTTTTTGGTGCTGCGGGGTTCGCAATGCCGAGATGCCCAAGCATTTGTCTTACTGCGCTAAATCTTGGGAGGCCGCCCTAGTAAGGTTCATTTTCGTGCGCCCCCTCGTATGGGGGTTAGTGTAGGACTCAGCGTTGTTGTTCCTTTCCCGAAGGATTGCGCAGGCCCACTACTTAATTGAGACGTCATGGCAGTAACTAATTTGAGGGAAGGTTACGGATGCTCTTGAGGATGCTATCTCGAGCGTCCGTGTGTATGGAGATTATTCTGTGTCGTCTCCATTCTCAACGAAGCTGCGGGGCCGTGACTCGGATTGAGCTATTAGCGGCTACAGTACGTCTTAGCTACGGCGAACCTGGATATGCAGGCAGCCTTAATTCGGTTTAAGCCCGATTTTTAGGACCTGCGCTGCGTTTGCCGCCTGACAGGCCAATTGTTCCGTTCCTATGGTCTCTGGAGACTACCCTTATCATTGTCTTTCGGGGTGTCGGTGGCAATGTCCTGCTAGTCCCTGTGTGACTCAGAGAGGCCGAGGTAAGCCCTGGATAACGAATTGAAAGTAGAGTCGAGGGAGCGCGCGGTGCAACTGTCCCTGGAAAGGACGAGACAGGGCATCATCACACACATCAATTGCCGTCATGCATGTACAGTACAGTATATGTCAACGGGAGAAGAAGTCGACGGCGATGATCTACCACAGCATTGCGCGCACTGTGCTAGCCATGCACTAGAACAGAGGAGCGCAATTGTGGGAATGCCCTTAAGCTGAGGAAGAAACGAAACTGAAAGTAGAACTTGAACGAGTACCAGTACTGAAGAACCTGTTCTCACTATGAGTATTTCACAATGTAATCCAATCCAGTCGGCGAAATGCCGCAATCTGATTGGTCGGTCGAGAGCAACTGAATTGTAAAACGTGTCTATACGGTGAGGTGATGATTGTGGGATAATTATATAATATAATAATCCAGCGCACGTTGGATCTCGGTGATCTCCGAGTCGGTAACGGAACGGAATTGAAGTCATGGTGATGATGGTAATCGATTTGGTCACTCAATCAGTGCTCGTACCTGTTCAACGTCAAGCTAACGCTCACCATTCAAACCTTCACAGTGGAATACGGTAGATGGTTTTCCTAATTTCCGGCGTCACTTCGAATCAGGTTTACTGTATGCCCGTCTGCCAGTGGATCTTACTGGCAGACCAGACCACTGGCAATTGGAATTCCTTTACTCGCGTCTCGATTTTGTACGTTATCCGATCCTTACGTTGAGCCGACTTATTTCCTATATACTCTAGCAGCAACAAGAATTCCGGAGTTTGCAAAACGGCGGGAGCGGTCACTCTTTCTGGCAACGAGATTGAAGTGGTAGTCACCTAACGCCGCGCCTTCTCCAGTACACCCGGCTGAGACTACTTTGTATGGGCCCGGCGCAAGCAGACACAGCCTTCTAAAAAGTGTGCCATTGTAATGCAAGGCACTCAAGAAGCATGGCACGGCGCTGGAGCTGGACGCCGTTTTTTTCGCCCTCTTCAAGTGCGCTCGGCTCCATCGTCTCCGAGTCCCTGGCGTCATTCACCTCAAACCGGTGACAAGTGCGGACATCCTGACTGGAAGCAGCGCCACTTCCGCACACCATCAATCCCCTATGATCCCATGACCCTATGGCCCAGGAAGCAGAAATGCAGACTCGGAATGGAATGCATCCTGTGTATTTGTCTTGCAGTGATTACTACAGTAGTGATCCCTGCACAAGCCTAGCTCTATGAAGACCAACTGTGATCATATTTCTATTGTTTCACAATGCTATATGCATACGAGGCACTGGCACCGCCATCGTTTGCGGCCTAGGCTGAATGTTCACGGTGACAGTTTCTCGGGGCTTCTCCGGCCCAGTATAAATAACCTCGCCATCCTGAGTTACTCAATCATCTCCTCGCACCATGTCATACAACCAAGATCGTGAACGTTCGGGACCCGGCTATGGGTCTAAGCCTAGGTAAAACGTCCCTGCTAATGTCAAAAAAACAACATCTGACGATAATCTAGCCAATACGGGTCCTCAAACCCTGGTACTTATGGCTCGGACGATTCTTACACCAGTGGTACCAAGCCGCCTGGCAGCTACGACTCAGACAAGCCACGCGACTACGGTTCTGGCACCACCGACTCTTATAGTGGAGGTACCAAGCCAAGCTACGATGGGAAGCCACAACCCCCCTACGAATCGGACAAGCCAAGTGGCTATGGTTCCAGCACTACTGATTCATACAGTAAGCCTCCTGGCAGCTACGACTCAGACAAACCACGCGACTACAACTCTGGTACCACCGACTCTTACGGTGGTGGCACCAAGCCTCCCGGAAGCTACGGTGGCAAGCCACAACCCACCTACGACTCGGACAAGCCAAGTGGCTACGGTTCCAAAACCACTGATTATGGCGGCAACACCAAACCTGGCAGCTACGACTCAGACAAACCACGCGACTACGGTTCTGGCACCACCGACACCTATGGTGGAGATACCAAGCCCCCTGGAAGCTACGGTGACAAGCCGTACGACTCGGACAAGCCACGCGACTACGGTTCCGGCACCACCGACTCCTATGGTGGAGGTACCAAGCCCCCTGGAAGCTACGGTGACAAGCCGTACGACTCAGACAAGCCGTACGACTCAGACAAGCCACGCGACTACGATTCCGGCACCACTGACACCTATGGCAGTGGCACCAAGCCTCCTGGAAGCTACGATGGGAAGCCAAAACCCACCTACGGCTCGGACAAGCCAGGTGGCTATGGTTCGGGAACCACTGAGTCGTACGGCAGTGGTACCAAGCCACCTAGTAGCTATGACTCAGACAAGCCACGTGACTACGGTTCTGGCAAGCCCTCTGGAGGCTACGATGGGAAGCCACAACCCACCTACGACTCGGACAAGCCACGCGACTACGGTTCCGGTACAAAGCCTCCCGGAAGTTACAGTCACGGTGGCAAGCCGCATCACACCTACGACTCGGACAAGCCAAGTGGCTATGGTTCGGGAACCAAGCAACCGGGTAGCTAT
>Ga0137362_10000522_pt1 | contig 20365 bp, 27 predicted proteins | sample MadtaG_2_FD_104801 | JGI IMG/M metagenome (GOLD analysis project Ga0137362, IMG submission 104801) | Vadose zone soil microbial communities from Angelo Coast Range Reserve, California, USA - Mad1_100_16 metaG | ecosystem: Environmental > Terrestrial > Soil > Vadose zone | place: USA: California... | reverse complement strand
CTGCAGATACAATAGAGCCACCGCAGTACGTACTTTTTCTCCCCGCCGCACTACCAGCCCCGACCCGGAATCCGAATCGGCAGACGATGACCGCTTCTTCCAAGCGTTGTCACTGCCAGCCTGTCGCTGTCGCTCTGCCAGCGCTACTATTGTGATACACATTCCATCGCGCCTGCGTGCATGCGGTATTTCCGTGTAGGTACCGTACGATGACACTCCAGGGGGACCGTGACCGCCGCCGCTCCAACGCCGCCACCCAAAAGCACCCGCCTCCCCTGATGCCCATACGAGGCAACGGGCACTTAACAGTATTCAGTACTTGTACTGTACACAAAGCGCTTTACATCCAAAACGAAGGTTACCGGTAATGTCCGCCACTCTTGCAAATATCTACATATATAAACTTATGCACACGGGGTCAGCGGCGACTCCGGTGCTGTAATGACGCCTTATCATGTTCGGTGAGTATACGGTCAGAATGGGGTGGGTGGCCTTGGAAAGCCGAGTTATTTGGAATGTTTCCGGGGGGTGATTACTGGTTCCCCACATGGATGCAGGAGATCTGCGAGGACGAGATGATCTCGCAACCGTATAGAGTTGGCGTGAAAAGTCAAGAAGCATGGCCTGTGAAAGACCGAGGATCAGGGAGTTACCGCAAGTGGGTGGGATAGATTGCAAATAGTAATGATGAAGACACCGAGTTCCCATGACGGCGAGCAACACAGTAGATATACTGTGCTGTACTGCGCGAAAACATCGCCATGGTACTGTAGAACAGTACTACCCCAGGTAGTCAAAACCGAAATGTAACGTACACATTCTACTGGTAATATGGGCGTGGATTGCCCAACTAAAGGGGAGGCATCTTTCACCGCAAGGAGAGGATCCCAGATCCTGTCAAACCACGTCCTTCCTGTCCTTCCTTTTTCTTTTTCTGCCGCGGAACCTCCCATATCCGCCAAAACTTGAGATTCTCGTCCCCCGCACCCGTACATACCATATCGCCCGCGGGGCCAACACAGCTGAACAACACGCGCGAGTCATGCGCGTCCCTGATCTCAGCGACGCGGTCCAGAGACGGATACGCGTGTACCATGATCCCATTCGTCGGATATCCATGAGTCGTCAAGAATTCCTTCTTGTGCGGCGACCATTGAACAGAAGTCACTTGCGCCGGCGTCTTCAGAGAATGTAATCTTCCTCCCGTCGTGCTATTCCAAACGTGGACCGTAGCATCGTTCGTGCCGCCGCCGGTCGCCAGAAGGGATGGCTGCCATGGGCACCACGCAAGAGCCTATAAAAGGGCAAAGGGCAAAACAATTGCTTCAGCATGAAGACGGCGCTCGGCGGAAATGAAACTGTGCGAAGAGGAAGAGGAAGGGTACCTTGACTGCGGCTGAATGATTACGCTTCGTCCACCGGGCGACGCCCCTCGACCCTTCGGTGACGTCCCCTACGCGACCGTCCCAGATATTCACGACATTATCATTGCCGCCGCTCGCCAGGAGTTCACCGTCCGCTCTCCACTTGAGTCCGCAAACTTCACCACTATGTCCGAGGAGTTCCATCACCTTGTGCCGTGCGACGCGAACGTCATGATGCCAAATACACCCATCACCGCATGCTGAACTCAGTATATGACCGTGCCAGCTGAGCGCGGCGATCTGCGCCTGGTGCCCGCCCATCGAGCGCAGCTTCTGTCCGCTCTCAACATCCCATAGTTCGACCTCACCAGAGCCGACCCCGATCCCAAGGAACGCGCCGTCATTCGAAAAGTCCACAGAGGAGACGTAAGTTCCCTCGGGAGCCTCTCCGACCTGTACCACCTCGCCCGAGTCTGCCTTCCAGACGTACGTGTTCTCGGAGAGCGCAACGGCGACGATGTTCTGCACGGACCACGATAGCAGATTGAGGTAGAAATCGTCGACCATTCCTGGCGCATCGAGCACACGCTCAGGTTGTGTCGTGATCTTTCGTGACCTGTTGGTTACCGCGCCCGACGAAGAGGGGAGGGCACCTGGCCGACTATAGAGTGGACGTGCAATCTCACGTTGTTTAGATAGTGTCGTGTCCGATGCGGCTGGTGGTGCCTCGTGGTAAGCCAGCACGCGCTTGTTCAAGGGCACGCCTGTGGCCGCCACAAGGCGCGCTGTATGTCCGGGAGAGGTCGAAGCCGGGTTCAAGGACATGAGGTCAAGTGTCGCAGCCACCTCTGTATCCTCTCGATTAGTTATAAATCTGTCACGAGAATCTCGCTTTAAATTAAGAGTCAGTCAGTTCAAAACGCTTCCCGGCAAAAATCGGGACAAACCATGGCTGGAGTGGAACGCGAGCGTTTCGCCTCCGGTTTCGGCGGTGGTACATAGTCCCTTGATACTACATCTAGCTTTGATTCGACCCCGCCCTTTCGGATGACTCCCGAACTAGCTTGCCGTTGAAGAGATTCCGAGACCTGTATGGTCCCGGAGGTTGTACGCTTCACAGGAGAAACCGGACGTGATTTCGTGATGAAGGGATTTGTGATGTCGACTACAGAATATTTGGAGGATCTGCTACCACCAGTTTTAGTCGGAGAGGAAATGGAGATATTATTGAGGGCAGATAGGAGGTGAGAGGGAGTAAGTGGGGTCTTTGCGACATCTGAGCGAGAACGGTGACGAGCGGGGGTCCTTAAGTTGTAGGCCATCTCAAGCTCAAGTATCAGACAAAAGTGCACCGTGCAACGCGTCAGGTTTCCAACATCACGTGGACGCGTGTAAAGCGCGCACTTACATATGTACAGTTTATAAGTCAAAAATAAAATACACTACCACATCACACTCATCGCAACGCTCCTTCCCCGGGATATCCGACCCACGCTTTCTGATCCACATACGTCGACAGACTCCCAGTAGCCCTCCTCACCGCTCAATCCAGATGTCAATTTCCCCGTTGCACTGCTGCTCCGCGCGCTCCATACAACAGATCCAGGTGCGCTCCGCATGCGGCGGTGGGATACCTGCCTTCCGAGATACTCATCGTCAGAAGTTGGCCGTCGCTCACGATCTGACATGTCGGTCGAGGTCGTGGACATTGACATCGTCTCCGACGTTGCAGATGCCCTGCTTTCCGCTAGGTTCTGCTGCTGCGCGAGATTGGCAGTCGGAGACAAAAGCTTCACGAATGACATGGATAATGGACTTGCAGGTGCAGGCGGAGGTGCGAATGTCGGCATGGGCAGCGGTGACGAACTGATACCGATCACAGGGGCGCGAAACGGTGGCGGGGATGGCGAATCACCACTAGTAGAAGAGAGCGGTGATATCTCTGAACCGTCCGGGCGGGTGATGATAACGTTGTGAGTTTCAAAATGTGCTTGGTCGCTCATCTCTGGGATCAGCCCTTCCTTGCTACCGAGATTCTCGTCGTACTGTCCAAGTCCCACTGCGTGTTTACGCTTGCGCATAGCGTTGCTGGTGAGCTTGACTATGGTGATGATCACAACCAAGCCGAGCATGATGCTGAGGACGGAAGCGATGACAGTAGCCTTGTCCCTGGGCTCGCCAGTGAGATCAGCATTTTGTTGCCCTCCATTGTAGGGCACAGGTGGAGTCAACTCCCCGCCGCTCGCCGTGGTTGCCTCTGGATTGCTGTGCAGGCTCAACGCGGCCTGGGAATTATCAACTTTGATACCAGGAGCGATCGTCAACTGGCTGGGAGGCAACGCATTCGTAATAGTTGTCGTCGGCGCACTGCTAGTACTGGGCTCAGGCCCAACACCAGTCAGCATGTTCACAGTGACCGGCACCACGGTACGTTGTTCTGCCTGCTGCCTCTTCTTCAAGAACGGGAAGCGACGCGTGTGCCTTCCCCGCGGAGTTGTTCCCTTCACGGCCTTGCCTATTTTTCGACGGGGAACCCGAGGCGCGTTGCGACGGTCCAAAATATGTGGAAGTGGGGACGGCTTCCCTAGGTTCGGTTTCGGAGACGTTGGCTCATCAAGTGTGAGGGAGTACTCAAGACTATATGCAGCGGTTTCCTTGGCTGGTATGTTGGTGGTTGTCTCTGTGGGTGTCGCGAGGGAGATTGGCAGTTTGGGAACTGCGTTTTCTGCAAGCGGTTTATGAGCTGGGGTATCCACGGGTGGCCTATAAGCGTGGTTATACACAGGCAGCCTATAAGCTTGGTTGTGTGCAGGACTCTCATAAGCTTTGTCATCTGCGGGTGGCTTGTTAACCTGGCTATCTGTGGGTAGCTTGGAAGCTGTTGTGTCTGCCAGTAGATTGTGAGCCTGATCTGGGCGGACAACAGAAGGAGACCAGACTGGCGTCGTGGGGAGAGCCGGTGGATGATAAGTGGACGTAGAATAGGCTGTGGTATGATGGTATACAGGCAATGCGTAAGCGGGCCTCGTCTGAACTGGGGGGCTTGGTAGTCGATTCATCTCAACCAGATTGAGTTTAGCACCCCCCGAGTGATCATTGCGGTTTGGCGGGCTATAATGCTCGTAGGTGGGGTCTGGCGGGTAATAGGAAGGGTAATAGTAGTAGCCAGGATCTCGGATGGCGAGAGCGGGAGCGGAGATAGCGATGATAATGAGGGAGGCACGACTAAAGATGGACATGATAGACTGTGTTGCCGATAAAGGAGCGTGAATGTCGTACGGCGTATCCTGAGTAGATACTGTCCAAAACGTGGATGTTGAACGCTAAACGTTTCTGTTCAACGATGGTTCAAAACCCTGCCCAGACATTGAGACAAACAACGTCCAAATACAGTCGCGTCAATCACGTGGATACAGGTTATCTACCCGTGACATGGATAGATTGTCTCATTACAGTCCTTATTTACTACAGTTACGATCGATAAACCATATGAGAACGTTTTGATATGGGGTAGACTCGAAAAGCCACGGAGGCGGTCGTCTTCTTAGCAACAGCAGGGTATCGGGATGATCCAACACTTGCTTCCATCCTGGACGGAGCAGTCAGTCAGATGAGCTATGCACAGACAAACGACTCGATGCACACCGGACATGGGATGCAACCCCCGCGTATCCGTTCAGCCCTTCCCACTCGTGCTTGGTCATTGTCAGACCCTACAGCCATTGTGGCACTGGCACGTGGTTGAGAGCTGGTTACAGTTGGCGTTGCCGCTGGCTCGCCGTGGTATGTATGGACGGCAGGAGGGTACTTGATATTGACGGTCGACATGATGCAACACAGAAGGGGTATGGGTGAAGTTGAGATGAACGTCACATCGCGAGGGGAGGCATTTATATAACATTGTGGCGTTGATTGGGGCTGTGGAGCTTACGTTTGCCTCCTGTTCTTGGCGTGCACCGCACAGCAGCGATTATGCGCCAAGCGAACGAGATTCGGACGAAGGCATCCGACTATCGGTAATCAATCCGAACGGGTAAGGCAGTTACAGTCTTGTACGAGTATAGGAATCGGGAACGCCATGAGGCCCTGAGTCTGATATTTCCAAGTGGGCAGCCGATAGCCTCAAGTCTTGCTGAGAACACCTCCGGGGGTCAAAGCGAGACCAGTGACCAGAGGAGGGTAGATTGTCCGTGTATCGTCTTAGCACGTCCCACAGGACGAGATTTGCAGCACCTGGCGCTTTCCAACTGGCTCGATCCCACGCTCAGGTCGCTTTGTTACGTCGATTGGCCGGCCGATGGAGACGCATGACGCGGACGTTGGCCGTGAATTTCTTTCATCAATAACTCTTTTCAAAGTTTCTGCTCAGCCATAGCCTCCTCCACGTCGTACGCATTCCGTGGACTGCCTACAGCGGCGGCGCCTCGACTCTGATCTGCTGCTCTTTCACGCGATGCACCACTTCCTGAAATCTCCACTACCTAAACGGTGCCACCATGCCTTCTCGACAATAGCACCGAGCCGACGAGCAACCACATCAGAGACCTTTTTTCGAAGAGTGGGATATGTCGCGCTGGTGGGGGTGGCAGGATATGTTGTAGATCGGGAGTTCTATGCGAGTACCGCGGTGCGAAATCTTCGCACGTTCTGGACCGTGCGCATCATTCGACCAAAATAAGTCGCACCGTCTTGCTAATTGACTGTCTTCCTTCAGTGTGCTGTTATCGCCGCAGACTACAAGTTAAATTTCACACCAGGCAAGAGTGACTACATCTCAGCTTTGCACGAACGCGTCGGTGACCGCCTCCTGAACCTCTTTACCTCCAATGGAGGACTATACATCAAGTTTGGTGTGTCCTACTTCCCAACAACTAGTCGATTGATGTACCAATATGCCTAGGCCAAGCAATTGGCGCAAACGCCGCTTTTCTACCAAGGCCCATTCAGTTCAAATTTTCCCGGCTATTTGACGATGCGCCACAAGTCCCTTTTGCAGAGATTGCTCGCGTCTTTCAGGAAGAATTTGGTCGACCTCCAAGTGGTCCTGATGGTATCTTTGCCGACTTTGAAGAGAACGCAGTTGCCAGTGCCAGCATTGCCCAGGTACACCGAGCTCGGTTGAAAGGTCAAGATGGACAGCCTGGGGACTGGGTGGCTGTGAAGGTTCAGAAAGCTGCAGTACCGAAGCAAATGGAACCAGACCTCGCCGCTTTTCGAGCAGTCATGTGGATATACGAGCGCTGGGTATTTGATATCCCGACTTATTTCGTCGTTGGTAAATAAAACGCTTTCCCTCAGGCAAAACACAAAGTGCTTGCACGCTAACAGTCGACTCTTAGACTTCATCTGTGACCACCTTCGTCAAGAATTGGACTTTGTGAACGAATTACAGAATTCCATCCGCACGGCAGAGTTCGTCGCAGGGGATTCCTCTCTCGCGGACCGAGTGCACATACCCAAAGTTTACCCACAATATTCGACGAAGCGCGTGCTCACCGCCGAGTGGATCCGCGGCGTACGCCTCACTAACCGACAAGGTCTTCTCAAACTCATGGCAGTACATTCCAATTCGAGCAGCACAGTAGGCCTGCCTTCAAAATTAATGACTCCTCTAGGGCAGTCCCGCGTTCTTCCTGGGCCATCGTCTAACGTCGACGTCGACAACAGTTCGGGGTCACTCGAAGGAGGCACGAAATGGGTCATGCAGACGATGGTTGACCTTTTCTGTGCACAGATCTTTCGTTGGGGCTGGGTCCACTGCGATCCACATCCGGGAAACATATTCATACGCCCGCACCCCAAACACCCTCGTCGCCCTCAGCTCGTCCTCATTGACCATGGCCTGTACGTGAAGCTGACTCCCGAGTTTCGTAGACAGTACTCAGAGCTGTGGAAGGCGCTGCTCGCGATGGATCTCGGCACTTTGTTCAGGGTCGCTAGCCAGTGGGGAATTGGCGCACCGGACTTGTTCGCCAGCTCGGTACTCCTGAAGCCTATCAGCTTGGGCAGTAACAACAAAGACAAGACTGGGAATACGGAAGAAGGCAAAGAGCAGCCGAAGCTTTCACAGTACGACGCGAGCATGCAGCTGAAAGAGAAGCTCAAGAACTTTCTCGTCGACACCGACAAAATGCCCAAAGAGCTTATCTTCGTTGGCAGAAACATGCGGTACGATTTTTTCTCCCCGTATGGGTATGTGGGTCGACGGTGACCTGTTTCAAACTATTGTTCTCGTTCGCGCAGGATCGTGCAAGGCAACAATCAGATGCTCGGCTCGCCGGTCAACCGCATCAAAATTATAGGCCACGCAGCAGCCGATGCCATCCCACGCTTGCCGGACCTGAGCTTTACCCGCCGCATGAAAGAGCGTTTCCACGAAGGCGTGTTCTACACCGTGATGGCGTCGATCGATACCGCCTTCTGGCTGAACCACACGTGGAAGTGGATCACCGGAAGCGCAGACAGCCACTTTGAAGATGAGCTGGATCGTCAGATGCGCGAGATTGCCAAGACGCAGTACGGTATAGATATTGATCCGGCAGTCTATGATGCATGATGACTGCTAGATGTCTGCGCAATTTACAGCATGATTGTGCCTTCTCTTTCTTTTGATCTCGGTTAGTGTACCAGTACACGGTCATTACCCCCGCTCATGTTTACTACCCTAAAGGCTTGTAATATTATTCGTATTCATAGCGTGTTATTCTTTCCAATCGGCCCACCTTTCAAGTAACCGGTCCAGGGGAGAGATGGAGGGAGCGGGGTGTCGCTTGAGTTCGGACAGGCGAGACGCATGCATTATGGGACTCGCACGAGCACCCACTAGGGTATATATAGAGACAGACACATCAACGGCCAAGAAGCCTCGCAAAACAAACGTACTGCAGCACGATCGCAAAAATAACAATAGTATACAAGTCCCCATGAAAGAAACCTCAGGGACCATTTTCTATTCCACCCACCACCTGAAGCATCTTGGGTATCTTTACTTCTTCCCGCTGGCGGCTCTCTTCCTCGGAGCTCGCGTCTTGGGCGCCGTTACGTCCTTCTCTGGCTCGCTCAGTGCCTTTGGAGCAGCAGCAGTTGTAGTTCCCTTGCGCGCTCCACGACCACCTTTAGCGGCAACTGCACCCGATGGCAATGGGACTTTCTCAGGCTCCTCTTCTTTAACATGTATCCGTTCTGGCGTATTCTCCTTTTCACCAACTGTCCGCGCGGCACTCTTCCCCGACGATGCGCCCACGCCTACACGAGCGACCACACGTCCTTTGCCAGCGGTCGTGGCAGTTACGGTCGTGGCGCGATTTGAGGCTGCGCCAGCTGCTGTGCCGGTAGTTGTTCCGACGTTGGCTGTGGGTGTCCGCCTGCCTCTAGGGGCAACGCGCAGCGTACCTGTGACTGCATCAGTACCGGTACTCTCATCCTCCATCTCCGCAGCAGCAACTTTAGTCTTCCCACGTCGCCCACGGACAGCCCCTGTCTTAGCCGTGGACTTGGACTTAGCCCCAGCTGGAGGCACCTTCGGATGTTCGGCAAGGGACAGATCCGGCCCATCCTCCGCGGGGGTTTCTAGCGTTACATCAGCAGCCTTTTTGGACTTTGCACGAACGCGCCGCTTGGTCGTGGTGGGGGCAAGTGCTGGTGCTTGCACTTCTACCGATTGACTACGCGTTCTCGTTACACGACGTAGGCCGCTCTTCGAGGGCTCTGCTTCCGTTTCCGCGTCAGCTTCCGAGGCAGCTCCGGTTTTTGTACCCCGTGTTGTCGTCTTGCGCGTGGGCTTGCTCGGTTCGGTGGGCTCACTCTCCGTGAATTCGGTAGACTTTGTGGCCGCCCGTGAACGCCGAGCAGGTCCTGGTTGAGGGACAACGGGGTTAAATTGCTCAGTGACCTCTGGGGTTTTGACTTTCCTCGTCTTGCTCGCCAGTTTGGTTGGCGCCACGGCCGTGCCCTGGGGTGATGCTTCATCAGTACTTGACCCGGATTTGACAGAGATAGATAATCATCACCTTCATTTCGATCGCAGCTTTCCGACTTGTTTGCCTTGCGATCGAGCCTTTTGGTGCGTTTGCACCGCGCTCCGAAGATTTATCCAGTGGGACATCTGACATCATCTCGTCATCCGCGAATTGCGCCGCGTCAGTGGGCGTTACTCGGCCATCGCGCATAGGTCGCACGCTTGACGTCTTTACCGCAATTCGAGAACCTGGTTTCACTGAGGTATCCGCCGAAACCAAAGACTTCTCCTTGGGGCGCTTGACACTCTGAGAGGGTGCATGTACCTCTGCCGTGCTGTTCAATTCAACCTCGTCGCTCTGCTGCGTGGTTTCTCTGGAATTAAATTCCACCGGGGTCGCGAGCATCTCGCCAACGCCTTCGAAGACCAGTGTGTTTGGTTCCCATTCTCGTGCACGATTGAACATCTCGCGCATCCCGTCCAGGCGAGGAGTCTCGGGATTCTGCGCACGCTCTGTTCTGAAAAGCCTGCGAACACCAGCGTAGGACGGAGGCATATTCCCAGCATGATTCTCAAAGAAGACATGCTTGAGATCTGACATGTGTGGTGTGGCAGGAAATGACTGCGCGGGCTTGCGAGGATCCGTTTGGAGAGGAATAGGTTCCTCTGCGGTCGCTTCTTTTTTAGGTATCTTGTCTTGTCGTCCTGCGTCTTCGTCGTCTTCCCCCGATCTGTTCAATACAGGAACGTCGAGGATTGCCTCTGTTTGCATGCTTCGCCTGCGCTGCATGCTGTCTACTACCTCTTTCATCTTTTCGAGCAGCGAAGTAGTCTCTGTTTCTTCTTCTTCTTCCTTGATTGGAGCCCAACCCTTCGACGGGGAGGTAAGGCTAGGCGCAACCTTCGCCACCGGTGTAGCAGTACCGAATGAGCTGCGTCGCGACCCAGGAATAGTTTCCCCAAAGAACATGTCGGGTTGAGCCAGAGCAGAACGTCTTCGCTCCTTGATTGCCTACAATCGAAGCATGTGAGCCAAAATCGGGTTTCAACTGTGAAAAATAGGCAGACCTGTCTTTCTGAGTCACTAACTCTTCGTTGCGCCAGTTCTGTACCTTTGCTCGGACTGCTCTGTTCTGGGTCTGGGACTGGGACTGGGACCCGCCATGATCTGGTAACGTTTGCCCGGCCAACACTGCCCATAGATATGCGCCCCCTGACACGGTCCGCAAGACTGAGACTTCCATTGGCTTTGGGGACTTGTGGAGTCAAGAAGGCTAACGGCCTCTCTGGACGTTGGGGGGTGAATTGACGAGCAATTGAGAAAGCCTTGATTCCAAACTCGCTTTCAAGCTTAGCTTCATGTTCAGGGGGAACATCACCCAAGTCTTCTTCACCTTCGGCGTCTTGCAGCCCTTCGTCTTGATCTTTGTCATGGAGGGTGAGGTGAGCATCATATTCGCCATCATCACCAGTGGGACGCGCCTTTAGAGCAGGAAAAATAGGTCAGACAATAAATTTGCTGGTGATCAATTGATCAATGTAGTTCTTACCTCGAGGAAGTCCCCCTCCGCGAGCTGGTTCTTCTCTGGAGACTTTGAACGAGATCGGAGAGCCTGGAGGCCACCTTTGAAAGCCTCGAGCCCCTTACGCCACCCGAAGCTGGGTTCGGAATCCAGACCCGGGTCTTCGCCATCGCCATCCTCGTAAGCCTCTTCTTCAAACTCTTCGATGTCAGCATTGTCATCCTGATCGCGCTGACCTTCCTCGTCTACTTCCATATGTTCTTCAATTGGTATGACGTGCTTTTCCACTTCGCGCTCTTCTTCCTCTTGCTCCTTCTCCATCTCGATGCGCATCACCGCACGTTGCGCAGAGCGGATCAGTACCGCGCGGTGTAGTGACGGTCGTCCAAGTCTTCGCCGTGGTGTCTGGAATTGTTGCAACTGATGCGACGGAGAGAGTGGAAACGCAGGAGCCGGATATGGGCCGCCCATTTGGGGCGCATGAATAGGACTTTGCATAGGGTTGATGAAACCGGATAGTTCCGCTCCGCTTTGAATACTGAGGGGTTTTGGTTGGGGTATATGCTGGGGAACGTCGACTTCTTCCAAAATGACGAGATCCTGTTCTTCCTCCACGACCTGCGGGCAGTCTCCCTCGACAAGTCGAATGGGTGTACCATATTCTTCCTCTTGCTGATCGCCATGCACCTGCCGGGGAGTTGTTTGTTTGGCGTGTTTCAACGGCGAACTGTTTAACCGGATGGGCGTCTGCAGCATGCGCAAGTTGACGCGAGGATCGGGATCAGGGCGCGGCGTGAAGACCTGGGCGCTCTGGATCATGGAGAGCCTGAGTACGCGTTTTTGAGCGGGTTTAGACACATTTGGCAGTGGGGTGAAAGGGATGACTGGACGGAGTGCTTTGGGTGGATATTCGAAGCGAAACCGTTTCTTGTTTATTTCGATCTCCGAGTTGTTTGTCAAGGGGACGAGAGTATGGGACGTCGCTGATATGGGGAATACTTGACACTTGTCGACAAAAATACCATGTAGTCCTAAGACTTGTATGAATGCCTAAAACCATAATTGTGAGCTATTTGAAGGTAAAAGGTGAAAGATAGACCGACTTTTCGCTCCTGAAAAATGACTTTGGCATGGAGAGGACTGACTGTAGGATAATAAAGCCGGACGCTGCACGATGGGTCGCAGCCAAAGGTGACCTCATCGTCGTCTATGGGGTAGGATGCTATGACGGCTTCTTCATGTCGTCTCATGAAACGCAGGACACCATAACTACCGAATGCTGAGCTGTCGTCCATTGTGGTTGTTTGATTCGGTCGATTGCAAAGTCGCGCTGAATTCACAAACACGGTTCACACACCCACGTCATGTGATCGTGTACTGCCTGCTAGAGCTACTAACTAAAATACACTACACAACACTACACGACAATTTCCTTGTCAACGAGACAACGTAGATGTAATTGGAAGTCCAGGTCCAGACGCATTACTCCGCTGCGTTTGTAACCTGTTGCTACTGAAGATCCCCGACCCATCAGTATTGGACGAGATGCACTTGACGAGGACTCACTCATCAAAGTGTATACCACGCTTTGGATCTGCACGACGCTTGTCGAGCGTCTTCCGAACCTTGCTCTCTGGGCGCACTACGATGACGGGCACGGGGGAGTGTCTAAGACAGTACTTTGCTACGCCACCCATGCTTTGTGAGCCAAACGCGACTCCAAACGCCTGCTTCATCTTGCGCGCCCCTCGCGAACCAGCGATAACGGAATCCGGACGATACAGTGCGATGAGACGATCGATCGTCGTTGTAACCTTGCCTGCGATGTACTCGACGATGATAGACAACTTTCGGTCAGAGTCAACTTCCACGCATTTATCTTGTATTCGAAGCAAGAGTTCTCTGGCCTCGTCACGAACAACATCGTGATCCCTCTCTGCAGATGGTAAGTTCACCTGAGTGACAGCTTGCTCATGAATCAGGAAATTTTCCTACCCAGATCATCTTGGTCGATTCCACGAAAAACGACGAGTTCATCTCCATCTTGGACCAAGCTCTCAATAGTCCAGTCTAACGCCTGACGACCGCTGTCATCTGGACTGGATGCGCAAAGAAATACACGGGTGCTCGGGCTACGCTCATAACCATCGGATTTCGCTTGTAAGGTGAAGGAGAACATAGACGCAGCAGGGTTCTCGAAAGTATCAAAGGATACTTTCGGGGTGTAACCTTGGGACGCATTCAGGCCGGTAATGGTGGAAGCAGTAAGAGAATGCCTGGGAGACGAGGGCGAAAGGATGGTGGTAGAAGGCGAAGGGCTTGTGACAAGGAGGGGCCCGGGAGAGTTGATGGTGGTCGCAGGACTCGAGGCTGGAGGTGACAGCGAGAGAATGGAAGGCTGTGGGAGTGAAGGGACCGACTGTGACTGGGAAGGAGAGGATTGAGGCGAGGGTGTCGGGGACGGTGTTGACTTGATAGCTGAGCGGATCATCTTGTCTTGCTCTGCTCGTCCAAGTGCGTTTCCAAGACAAGCTCCATCTGACTAAGCACCGGCTCATCCCGCTACCTCCATGTCCACCTCGCCAAGCCCATCCCCCGTCTCCCCCATCCTCTCAAAAGATCCCTCCCCTTCATCAGAAAATGGGGAGGTAGACGAGGTAGAACATGCGGATGAGACGGCCGAACCACCCCGATCAACATCGTCGCCCCCAGAGGCGGCCGAGGCAAATACTGAGTCCAGCCTGGGACCTACATCCGCCTCTTCCAGCACGAGCATAAGCGCAGCTACGTCCACGCCCTCATCGGGGAATTGGCAAGCGATCTGGTCACCCGCACACAGCGCATACTACTTCTACAACTCGTCCACCAACGAAACTACGTGGGTGAATCCCTTGCAGCTTTCAAGCGCCGCCTCGGGCGATGCAGCAGCCCCCAACACCGCCCCATCTGCGTCTGCACCTGCGCCCGGGTCCGGGTCTTCCCCGCCCACAGGCGGCTCCGATAATCCAAATGCTCAAGAAGGCGACCCTTCTTCCTCGTCTTCAGCTCAGTCTTCCACCGGTGCGACACCTGTACCTGCCTCTATCGCGCAGATTTACGCCTTGCAGGAGGCCGCCGCCGCACAGGGCATCGACCCATCCCTCGCCTATCTTGATCCGTCTCTCACGGGGGGACCATCCGCGGCAGGCGGCAGCGGCACGTTCAACTACACCGCGAGATTCAACGCGCACACGGGCGCATTTACCCGACCCGATGGACGGGACCCGACGCACTTGTCAGAGTATGAGCGTATGAAACGCATGAGCTCCGTGTACTTTAACATGGAGCAGTGGGAGCAGGAAGTCGCGCAGAGAAAGCAACAGGAAGACGAAGATGCGGCGAATGGCAAGAAACGGAAACGACCGACTAAGAAGGACTTGGTGGGCAACATTTTATTTTTTGCGGCTTTGGTTCTATCTGGAATGCTCATTGGAACTTTTTGCAGGAGCGCTTCAAAGAGCAAAAGAGGCTGAAAAAGATCGCAAAGACAGCTTGGCTACGCACGTAGATTCTGGCGCGTTTCCGAGTTCTTACTTTCGTGGGCAGTTCATATTGGGACATTCGGTCATACCAGTCTTGTTGCAATCTTCATCCAAACCCATTCTTCTCCCAAAACGCCCTCATGCTAATATTTGCGCGTTGCCTAGCTCCGGACGGTAGTCAACGATCCCATTGAAAATAGTACCATGAATCATGGCATGGGGCGGTTTGTGTATACGACATGCTTAACAAATACACAGGCAAGTCAAATGTATCTCATCAACTTTTGTAGCAGTTCGTAGAAGGAATGCGTAAAAGAAAAAGTGCGAGAAAGTAACTGGCACTCTACTGCTCAACCGACTCAGAGGTCCCCGTTATTGGTGCAGGCGGGGGCTGTGCCTTGCGAACAACCAAATTAGCTTGTTGACTGTGAAAGGAAAAGAAGAGAAAGTCAGCAAGACCATGCCTAATCAAGGAATGTAAACGCGCGCACAGCTGAAGGCGTAACAACAGTTTCTTCGTAGCGCTCTGCATGTCAGTCCCGGCTTTGAGTGCGTGCGCATACAGCTGCGCGCGGTGGTTCGTAGAGCGCGCCCGTAGGATTTTGTTCTGACTGTCGACGCGACCGAAGATCTCCCCGCGCTGGATGAGCGCAACGACCTCCCTTTCCGTATCTCCGACCGTCCACCCGAACGCAGCGCTCATACGCTCAAGCCGGATCGTCGCGAACGGCTGGAAATAAAGCACGACTGCGCGGGAGCGGATGAGTGCCGTGAGATTCCCGACGTGTGGGCCGAGTAGGGGGTCAAGCAAATAACGAGCCTGAGACCAAGCAAAGCGCATTATGGTCAGGCGAGAAATGACAAAACTGACAACAGTGCACAGTGTCACTGATCGAGCACTCACAGAGTATTTGTCGAGAAGCCCTAGTACGGCGCGGAAATTGCTCGTCATCCAAGCGTCCAGAAGTTCTTTCATGCCATCTCCTTCACCCGCCAACCCCTCACTTTCAATTACCCTCGCTTTGAGCTCAGAGCGTCCTAAAGTCGCAAGCGCACAAAGCGTCGCATACACCGCGATATCGCCCACCGAAACGATGGTACCGTTCCAGGGCGCAAGTGCCGCGGCCGACATCGGCTGGAGGAAATCGTGCATCGCCTTTGCATAATTCCCGTTGGCTAGGTGCGAAAGCGCAGTGCAAAGTGCAAGTTTCGCTTCGACCGATTGGTGCAGATCTACCTTTTTTGATCCACTGGTTCCCGCACCTGCAGCGCTTGACCCGTAAGCTGAGGATGAGTGCCCGGATGTACCGATGCTATCCAGAGCGGACTCGGCCTTGAAGACGTAGGTCGGTATGTGTGAAAAGCTGCGCTGTTCCAGGAGAAGCTATCAACAGTAAGTCGTTAGCAAGTCCCCACAGCAGAAAAAATGAGGGGAGCAAGGCTACCTCCAATACGGAGAGGCACATTTCGAGCATGTCTTGCGTCGACGAGCAGTATTCACGCGACTTGGTGAGGTGGCGCAAGGAGCCTTCAAAGCTGCCCGTCGCACGGAAAAACGTGGACAAGTCTCGATAAGCCATTCGGATGCTCTCCTTGATCATGTTACCGGTATACGTCTTCAGTTCTACTTCGAGCTTCCGACGCTCCGCGTTGTTACGTTCGTTGGTCTCTTCGACCCAAGCGAGATATGGAGAATGGTCGGGCAAGAGCTCCTCCATAGGTGGGAGCCTGATGCCCGGTCGAGAGTACACATTTTCATAAGTACCCAAGATGGTCTTGTAATATTCGGTGTCGTGCTGTGTCGATGCGGTGAGGAGTTGGAAGGCACGCTTGAACGCCTGTGGGGCAAGTGAGGGCGAGAGCGAAATGATGTAGATCAGGCGGTCCATTGCCGCTCGGCCTGCGTAGCTGTTATCCAATGCCAACTTGGCACGATACCAGAGAGGCTTACCAGAGTAACCTGCGATGTACGTGTCCAAGTCAAAGGGGTGTGCATCATCGACCAAAATGACCCCTTGCATCCTGCTGGACGAGGCTTCGTTTTGAGATCCGTGGTAAGTCATCTCTACTTCTTCAATGGGATCTACATCCATACTCGACATTTTGCGGAATGAGGGTTGCAAGTTGTATAGTTGACAAAGGACCTCACGCGATGCTACAGTAGACGCAAGGCGGAGGGGTCAATAGTTGTATGAAAGATATATATTAGTTGAAGATCCGAGGCCAGTATCGCGATCGAGATGCTTTGTGTCATACGACGTCCAGCAGCAGGTTATAGATACGCTCGAATAGCGTCGCCTGGAGAGGGGACTCACCAGTGGTCAATGTCTATGTCACGTAATCTTATCTTCCAGTCGTCAAAGGGGCCAAACCACACACAAATTTGTAGTAGTCGTGGGGTTTCCAGATCGTAAGGCTCGTATCGATACGCGTAATCGGCGTCTAAAATGCCCTGAAGGTCGTGGACAGTGAATAAGACGGATAAATGCCCCAGATGGCTGTACTGTTTTTGGCGGCCCGCGCATTCTGTCAGTCACCTCTGTCCCTGCCCGTGATCATGGCGCTCAAAAAATCGAATAGCAAACATGCATCCGCCTCTGCTATCAAGCCAAAAAAGAAATTGTCGGCTGCCTCCACCGTGGGTGCACCCGCTCAACACAATCAATCCAGCAGGAAGGGGAAAAGGGCGTGGAGGAAGAACGTTGACATTGAAGATCTCGAGGAGAAATTGGAGGGCCTTCGCGAGGAGGAGCGTACATTCGGGTGTGTGTTTTTATCTCTCAAATATTCGTCCAAGCTCGAATGTCGTCTGCAGGCTAACCCTACAGAAGAAAACAGACAGCGAGCTGTTTATAGTCGACACCAAAGGCGATGACAAAGGCATGCGCTCTCAACACCTCACCTAACCCACAAACCATCTTATATATAATTTTTTGTTTCTCTCAGTTCGAAGATCTCTGCCACGCTTCTCCCGCACTACCCTGAGGTCACACCAAATAATCTCTCAGCGCTCTGCTGTCCCTGCAGTCCATGCACGGCCACGAAGGCCTCTCGTCAGCTCGCGCGAAAAAGAGCGGCTGCTCAGGATTGCGCGAAAAGACCGTAGGGGTCCATTAAACAGCATCGTAGACCCCTTGCAGCCGGGCGAGGGTAGCGCGCTTCTTGAAGTCTCTGAGGCCGTTAAACAAAGTGGGCAATACGACATGTGGTACGCACACACAAAAACGGAATTAGAAGACGGTGCCAAAGTCAAGGTATGCTCATGTCGCGCCTTTCTCCCTCACCAAACTAAAAAATGCCTGTCTTGATTCTTCTTGTGTAGGCACCGGATGTCCCCAATCCCCGTGCGGCGATTGCGTTACCTGCAGTTCCTGCCCCACACGCAGGGACGTCGTATAACCCACCCGAAGCGGCACACACTGAACTCCTCCGCGCTGCGCACGAAGCCGAACTGCGTCGTGTGCAAGAAGCAGAGGCGCTCGAGGCGACCAAAGCGCGCATCCTCAGTGCACGGCACGCAGGCGGCGGCAGCGGCGATGGTGGAGCGCCGGGCATGCTGATAGACAAACCCGGGGAGGGAGAGGAGGAACAGGAGCACGCTGACCCGAGTCAGGATGGACTAGATGCTGCTGCCGAGACAAAAATGTCTATGCCACAACGCAAGACCAAGCAGCAAAGACGAAAAGCAGAGAAACTGCGTGCCGAGGTACTTGCATTCACACACCCTCCCTTCCACCTGTGAAACCCATTTTTAGAAACAATCCCTCTTGGAGCGCACCCTGCGTAAACGGTTGCACGCGTCTGTCAACACTGTTAAGACCCTGCGCAAGACTGCTGAGAGGACGCAGGCAGCACGAATCAAGGCGACCGCGGAACATCGTGCCAAGCAGGATGCACGCCTTGCACAGAGTGGTCTCGCAGGACAGAAATTTGGCAAGCACGTTGTGCGCGAGGGGGAATTGGACGTGCAGCTCGGCGAGGAACTCAGTGAGAGTCTGCGCAGGCTCCAGGTATGTGCTATTATTCAGCGTACCATTTCTACGATGGGTGACGCTTGTTCTTCCGATGCCTCACCACTAGCCTGAAGGTAACCTATTCAGGGATCGATTTCTCAACATGCAACATCGCGCGCTGATTGAGCCACGTGTACCCGTACTGTTCGTGATTCCTTATCTTTTCTGCTGCTCATAGCCTGACCGGAATGTCCCTTGATACAGACCAAAACAGCGCAGGAAGAGGACAGTGGAGTATGAAAAACATGCTTGGAAGCGGTTTGTCTGAGTGCCACTACCCTACCTCATCCATCATGAACTATGACATGTTCTTCCCTCTTATCACCTCCACATCATTCTCCGTCCCATCACGAAAACACAGAGTGCAGAGAGACAACATGTATAGAACTGTGGTTATCACTGTATCCTACAACCTAGATAGTATGTCTCAGGCTCATCGAAGGGATGGGGTATTATTAAGTCGCGGAGAGCGTTCTAATGGATGTCCGTCCGAGAGTCCCTTTTGGCCTGGGCCAGGCCAAAGCCAATATCTACTGTACCCGAGCTAACGCTTCTTGAAGCTCCTGTCATGCTGAACCTCAACAGCGTGAGGCGATTTTGCCTTTTCAGTCACTTCTTCCCAGACCGGATCGACGTCGGGCCCGTCAAGATCACCGGCGCCGTCCCAGCCCCAACACCATACTAGCGCGCGTGATCAGTGCCATGTATCGCTCATTAAAAAACGCGCACGCACTCTCATGTGGACCGGGCACAAAGTCAATCGGTTCACCCTCCTCTTCCGTGAATAGACGATCGTGGGGGCCAAACCATGAACGGTCCTGTGGATCCGTGCGAGGGTTGTCCGGGAGTCCACCCAAACGGACATAGCCGCGGATCGCGGTCAAATTACGTCGCGACGGATGAATGATATCATATACTTTCTGTAGTGCCACGGATGAGAAAATGGCGCACGTGCGCACAATAACAACGAAAGATTTATATGACCAATGGAGATAGCACGTACCCCGTCGTATGCGAGCTTCACCCGTGGAACCATCAGAATGCGACCGTAGCCTGCCTCCCAGTAATCGTTGCAAATGAGGGAACATTCGCTAGCGGAGCATTCACCCTCAGCGATGCGTGCCATTCGGAAGCGAACGCGCTTCGGCTGGTAAAATGGGGCGGGATCCAAGACGGCAATACCATTCCAGCAGGATTGGACCTGGACGGGGAGATGCTGCTGAAAGCGCATGGATGAGGAGCCATCATGAAATATTTCCTCAAACGGCGCGTTTTCGAGGGCGGTACCGTTTATATCGCGGGCTACCCAGTTATCGTAAAAGACGGGGGTGGCCTGAAGTAGCAGGATCAGATCAGCAACGACCGGGAACGCAGGGGAAAGGGGGTTGAGGTGGACATACCAGTTCTTCGTGGTACATATAATCTGTCGCGCACGTAATACCGGCGTTATTCAAACGGCTCTGGTAAATGAGTTCGAGGAGGTCGTCCATGCAGGGGAGGATGTCGTTCATAAAGATTATGGTATCGAAATACTCGTTCTCGGCGTTTCGCTGCTCGTGAAGGGGCACAAAGGCAGCATTGCGAACTTCAGCGAGATACTCGATACGGTGGTTGAAAGCTCCACGCGTGCGCTGCGATGTGCGGATGGTGACACGAAGTCCAACGGAGCGGGCGAGTGCGTCGAAAATGCGGAGGAGAGCTTTTGTCTGGTCAGTGGAGCCATTCTCGTAGATGGAGACAAAGACGTTGTGGTAACCAAGGAATGCTGAGACGCGGAAGAGGGTTGCGAAGAGGTCTGGGATGATGTCGAAGGAATTGTACAAGTTTATGGCAAAAAAGTACTTGTGCTCTCCACCGGAAAGATCACGACGACGACTATAGAAAGAGGCCTCTTCTTGACTCGGGCGAGGGTATGGGTCAAGAACACCAAGACCAAGATCAAATAGCCAAGATTTTGAGGCAGGGGGGTTGTGTCCAATAAGAGGGG
>Ga0137362_10000517_pt1 | contig 20402 bp, 16 predicted proteins | sample MadtaG_2_FD_104801 | JGI IMG/M metagenome (GOLD analysis project Ga0137362, IMG submission 104801) | Vadose zone soil microbial communities from Angelo Coast Range Reserve, California, USA - Mad1_100_16 metaG | ecosystem: Environmental > Terrestrial > Soil > Vadose zone | place: USA: California... | reverse complement strand
TTCTCGTAGAAGGGGTACATGAGCTTGTCGTCGTCCAGCCACCAGTACGAGCCCAGCTTGGAGGGGAACAGCGGATCGCCGATGGTGTAACCCTTCCAGCTGTCGGGCTTGAGCGTCGCGATCGCGCGGTCCACCTCCTCCATCCACCCCTGCTTCTTGGGCGTGAACACGGCGTGGCCCAGGAGGCGCCGGGCGCCGGCGATCTTGTTGATGGACGCGCGGGCGGCGGCGATCTGGTCGTTGGTCAGGAGGTCCCAGCTCGGGTCGTCGAAGGGCGCGCCCGAGAGCAGCGCCACCTTGGTGTCGCTGTCGACGAAGATCTCCTTGACGTAGTTCTCGAACTTGTACCGGGCGAGCGTGTTCTCGCCCCACAGCTGCGGGTTCCAGTTCTGCTTGGCGTACTTGGCCAGGTCGAGCAGCCCTTCCTGCTTGAAGTCGTCGCGGACGAAGTGCGTCTGGGCGTCCACGATGAACTGGCCGGAGAGCGCCTGGGCCCGCATGTCGGCGACGCCCGGCGTGGCCGCTTCCGCGCGGCTCACCTCGAACACGGGGCCGAACACGTCGTTCATGGCGATGAAGGCCGCGGCCATGCCGGCGCTCGAGGCCAGGAACTGACGACGGTTCAGCCCGTGTCGCGGGGCCAGATCGCCGGCGAGCTCTTTCACCCGCGCCTCTACGCGGCGCTGCTCTCGGGTCTGGGGCAGGGGGTTGTACTCGCCGTTCGACACGATCTGGGTGGGCACCGGGCCTCGGTAGGCGGCCACCTCGGCCGGCGCCGTGCGTTTCAGCTCCTCGTCACTGAGGTAGTGCGGCATCGCTCTCCTCCTTCTGCCTCGAAGGCTGCAGGGTGGGGTCAAGGATGACCTTGCCAAGCGGCTCGTTCGTTTCGACGAGACGGTGAGCCGCCGCCGCGTCTCGGAGCGGCAGGATGCGGTCGATGAGGACTCTGAGCGCCCCGGCGCTGGCCAATCGAAGTGAGCGCTCCAGGTCTTCTCGGCGCTCTGCGCCCAGCCCGCTGATGACCCGAAGACGTTGCTGGTAGAGGCGCTTCACGTCGAGGGTGACGAGCCCGCCGCCATGAGCGCCAACCGTCACGAGTCGGCCTCCCTGCGCGAGACCGTTGAACGCGCCCGGCCACAGGGCGGGATCGGCAATATTTTCGAAGACCACGTCCACTCCGCGACCTTCCGTGATCCGCATGACCTCCCGCTCGAGATCATGCCGGCGGTAATTCACCCCGAAATCGGCACCGAGGGACACGGCAGCCTGGACACGCTCGTCCGTGCCGGCGGCCGCGACCACGTGAGCCCCCAGCGTCTTCGCGACTTGCACAAGACAACTGCCCAGGCCGCCGGCGGCGCCCATGACCAGCGCCCAGTCTCCGTTCTTGAGATCAGCCAGATAGCACTCGCCGAAGGCCAGGGGGAAATGTCGCGCGATGACCGTCGCGTGGGCGAAGGAAAGCCCCTTGGGAACGGGCACACAGTTGACGGCGGGGATCTTCAAATACTCCGCATATCCACCCCAGCACTGGACCCCGAGCATCCTTCGCCTCGTACAGCGGCCGTGGTTTCCGTCTGTGCAGTCCTGGCAGCTCCCACAGCCGACACCGCCGAAGATGGCGACACGGTCGTTGGCCTTCGCCTGGTCGACGCCGGGGCCCACGTCAACGACAATTCCTGACGGGTCATTGCCCAGGACGAGGGGCAAGGTCACACCGTAGTTTCCGCCGTCCTGCCGGACCTGCAAGTCAAGCGTGCGGTTGACGGATACCGCGTGAACCCTGACGAGAACCTCGCCGGGGCCGGGAACCGGAGTGGGAACGTCCTCCCACCTCAAGATCTCGGGGCCGCCGAACTCCCTGATGACGATGGCTTTCAGCGCTGCTCCTTCCCGCGAGGCTCGCCCTCCAGGCGAGCGGCCGATCGTCAAGTACGATACATCAAGCGTCGATGCTACGATCGGCCGCGCGTGCTCGAGCTCATGATCCCCGGTGACGACGAGAAATGCGGGCAGGGCAACCCATGACGGGTTTTGGCATCGGCGCGTCGGTCAAGCGGCGCGAGGATCTGCGGCTGCTGACCGGCCGGGGACGCTACGCGGAAGACTGCAATGCGGCGGGCCAGGTCTACGCCGAGTTCGTGCGCTCACCGCATGCGCACGCTGACGTGGTCGCGATCGACGCAGCCCCCGCGCGGGCGGTCACCGGCGTGCTCGACGTGTTCACCGGACACGACCTCATCGCGGGCGGTGTCGGGGCGATCCCGACGCTGATCGCCGAGCGCGGCGGCGGCATCCGGAACCGCGACGGCTCGCCCTTCGCGGAGCCGGCGTGGTATCCGCTCGCGACCGACCGCGTGCGCCACGTCGGTGAGCCGGTCGCGATCGTGATCGGGGCAACGCCGGCGACGACGCAGGACGGGGCCCAGGCCGTCGCGGTGCGGTACCTCGGGCGGCGCGCGGTCGTCGACGCCGTCGCGGCCCTCGCCGAGGGCGCGCCATCGCTGCACGCCGGCGTCGCGCGTAACCGCGCCTACGACTGGGAGTGCGGCGACGCCGAGGCGACCGCGCGCGCCATCGCCACGGCCGCGCACGTCACGCGGCTCGCGCTCGTCGACAACCGGCTCGTCACCTGCTTCATGGAGCCCCGCGCGGCGCTCGCCGAGTGGGATGCCGGCGCCGGGCGCTACACGCTTCACGCCGGACTTCAGAGCGTGCATCAACTGGCGATGAATCTCGCGCGCGTCCTCGGTGTCGCGGCCGAGCACGTGCGGTGCGTGACCGGCGACGTCGGCGGCGGCTTCGGCTCCAAGATCCAGGTCTACCCCGAGTATGTCGCCCTCGCGTGGGCGGCGCGCCAGGTCGGCCGCCCCGTGAAGTGGGTCTCGAGCCGGTCCGAAGGCTTTGTCAGCGACGTCCAGTCGCGCGACCACGCGCTGACTGGCGAGCTGGCGCTCGATGCGACGGGACGCATCACCGCGCTGCGCGTGCGGTCGACGTCGAACCTCGGCGCCTACGTCGCTCCGAGCATCCCGATATCGACCCTCTCCAACATGGAGCGGATGATTTCGGGGCTCTACGCCATTCCCGCGATCCATCTCCGGGTCGAGGGCGCGCTCACCAACACCGTGCCGATCAACGTCTATCGCGGCGTCGGGCGCGTCGAGTGCGTCTACACGGTGGAGCGGCTGATCGATCGCGCCGCGCGCGAGACCGGGCGCGACCCGGCCGCGCTCCGGCGCGCCAACATGGTGCGGACGTTCCCGTATCGAACGGCGACGGGCGCGGTCTACGATTCGGGCGACTATGTCGCCCGGCTGGACGAGGCGATCGCGCTTGGCGATGCCGCCGGCCTCCCGGCGCGGCGCGCCGAGGCCGCGCGGCGAGGCAAGCTGCGGGGCATCGGCCTCGGGCCCTACATCGAAGGCACCGGCGGCGTGCCGCAGGAGTTCGCCGAGGTGCGCGTGCTACCGACGGGGATCGTCGAGGTGCCGATCGGCAGCATCTCGCAGGGCCAGGGCCACGAGACCGTCTTCGCCCAGGTGGTCGCCGAGCGACTCGGTGTCCCGTTCGAGACAGTGCGCATCGTCATGGGCGACACTGACCGTGTCGCGAAGGGCGTCGGCACGTTCGCCTCGCGCTCGATGGTCAGGGCGGGCAGCGCGGCGGTCGAAGCCTCAGAATCCGTCATCGCCGCCGGCAAGGAGATGGCGGCGCATCTCCTCGAGGCCGCCGTGGCCGACATCGAATATCGCGACGGCGCGTTCGGTGTCGTCGGCACTGACCGGTCGATCTCCATCTTCGAAGCCGCGCGCGCCGCCGCTGCCGGCAAGCTGCCGCAGGCGCTCGGCACCACGCTCGGCGCCGCCAGGATGCACGAGAACCCGGCGTTCGCGTTCGCCAACGGCTGCGAGGTATGCGAGCTCGAGGTCGACCCGGAGACCGGCGCGGTCGAGATCGTCGCGTTGACCATGGTCGACGACTCGGGCCGCTCGGTGAACCCGATGATCGTGCACGGCCAGATGCACGGCGCGGTGGCTCAAGGCATCGGTCAGGCGCTGATCGAGCGGTGCGTCTACGACCCGGAGAGCGGACAGTTGCTGTCCGGCTCGTTCCTGGACTACGCCATCCCGCGCGCCGACGACCTGCCCGCGATATCGGTCACCAGCCGCGACGTGCCGAGCCCGACGAATCCGCTCGGCGTCAAGGGCGCCGGCGAGGGCGGCACGGTCGGCGCGCCGGGCGCCGTCATCCACGCGATCCTGGATGCGCTGGCGCCGGTGGGGGTGACGCACATCGACATGCCCGCCACGCCCGAGCGAGTGTGGCGGACGATCCGGGAGGCACGGTGATCGCCTCGGCGGACGTCGTCGTCGTCGGCTCCGGCGCCTTCGGCGCGAGCGTGGCGTATCACCTGGCGCGCCGCGGCGCCCGCGTGGCGGTGCTCGAGCGCTCCGGGCTCGCCTCGCAGACCTCGCCACGCGCCGCCGGGCTGTCGAGCCAGGTCCGCGCGACCCCGGCGCTCACGCGGCTCGCCCAGCGCGCGGTGGTGAAGCTCGCGGCGTTCACCGACGAGACCGGCCAGCCCCTCCGCTTCACCCAGAGCGGCGCGCTGAAGATCGCACGCACCGAGCGTGATGCCGAGCAGCTCTCGCGCGAGGTCGCGCGGGGCAACGCCGCCGGCGTCGAGATCGACTTCGTGTCCGTCGCCGAGGCGCGGCGGCGGCTGCCGATCCTGGGTGAGCGCGGCATCCTCGCCGTCACGTGGAGCCCGACCGACTGCAACGTCGAGCCGTCGGAGTTGCCGATCGGCTATTGCCGGGCGGCGGAGAAGCTCGGGGCCGTGCTGCTCCCGCACACGCCGGCCACGGGCTTCGACATCGGCCGGCGGAGTGTGGAGGGCGTCCGGACGCCGCGCGGCACGATCGCCACGCGCGCCGTGGTGGACGCCGCCGGCGCGTGGGCGCGACTCGTCGCCGTAGGGCTCGGCGCGGCGCTGCCGGTCGTGCCGACGCGCCATCAACTGCTGATCACGGAGCCGATCGCCGGCGTCACACCGGAGTTCCCCATCGCCCGCGTGATCGACGCCAATGTGTACGTGCGCCACGAGCGCGGCGGCCTCATGCTCGGCGGCTACGAGCCCGATCCGATGCAGATCGACGTGAACGCGCTACCGCCTTCGTTCGACGTCGCCGAGCTGCCGCTCGACATCGAGGTGCTCTGGCGCCTGGCCCGCAGCGTGAGCGAGCAGTTCCCGATCTTCCAGGACCCCGCGATTCGCATCGCCGAGCACCGCGGCGGACTGCCGACGATGACCGCGGACGATCGCTACCTCGCCGGGCCCCTGCCCGGCGTGGCCGGCGCGTGGGTGATGAGCGGCTGCTGCGTCGGTGGCCTCAGCGTCTCGCCCGCGCTCGGCGAGGCGATGGCCGAGTGGATCCTCGACGGCGCGCCACGGCTCGACCTTTCCGAGATCTCCACCGCGCGCTTCGCGGGCTACCAGCTCGACGAGACGGACGGCGACGCTGGCCGGGGCCTCACCGCCCGCGTCGCCGTCCGTTGACAGTCGAAGAGGATCGCCGCATCATGCGGGATCTTCGAGATCTGCCTGAGGTGATTTCCACGACGACGATCACGGTGTACGGCGCCGGTGCCATCGGTGGTGTGACGGGAGCCGCGCTCGCAGAGGCCGGCCACGACGTCCTGCTCGTGGACCGCGCCGTGGATCACGTGACCGCCATGAACGCGCACGGCCTCACGGTCGATCGCCGCACGGGCTCGTCGACGACGCGTGTGCGAGCAATCACGCCCGACGTGCTCGGCAGCGGCCTCGAGCTGGTTCTGCTCGCCGTGAAGTCCCAGGACACTCCGGCAGCGCTCGAGGTGCTGGCGCCGCGCCTGGCGACGGACGGCGCGATCGTGTCGCTCCAGAACGGGCTCAACGAGGAATTGATCGCCGCGGCCGTCGGCGCTCGGCGCACCGTCGGATGTCTCGTGAACTGGGCGGCTGACTGGACGGGGCCGGGCCGCATCCTGCACGGCGGCGAGGGCGCTCTCGTCCTCGGTGAGCTCGACGGCCGAGCCAGTGCCCGCGTGCAGTCGCTGGCCAAGCTCCTCGACGTGGTCGCGCCGACGCGCGTCACCGACAACATCCTCGGCTACACGTGGGCCAAGCACGTGTACGGCGCGCTGCTCGTGGCCACGGCCGTCGTCGACGCCCACGTCTACGAGGTCGTCGAGCGTTCCCACGACGTGCAGGCCATGCTGGTCCGTCTCGTGATCGAGAGCATGGACGTCGCCGAGGCCGCGGGCATCAAGCTGCAGCCCTTCGACGAGTACGATCCCGCCGACTACCGCGCGGCCGCTGGTGGCGACGTGGCCTCTCGCCAGCGCGCGATGGCCATCATCGCCACGCACTATCGCGCTCACACGAAGACCAAGACGGGGATCTGGCGCGACCTGGCCGTGCGGCGCCGCAAGACGGAGGTCGGCGCGCTGCTGGGCGCGACGGTGGCCAAGGCCGGGCCCCTCGGCATCGCCATGCCGCTGACGGAGCGGCTCATCGCGATGATCGCGGATCTCGAGACCGGCTGTCGGGTCATGAGCTGGGCGAACGTCGACGAGCTGGTGAGCGTCCGATGACCACGCCCCGTTCATCGACCGCGCCCTGGGAGTACCGTGATCCGCTCGAGGCGGCGCTGGCTCCCGACGTGTCGGCAAAGACGCTCATGGAGCACGTGCGCACGATCGGCGCGTGGGAGCGCGAGTCCGGCAGCCCGGGCGAGGCCCAGGCGTTCGACTACATCGAGCGCATGCTCAAGGCGTACGGCGTCGAGGTGGAGCGCCGGGAGATCGAGGCGTACATAAGCCTTCCCCTCGATGGACGGGTCCGTCTCGACGACGGCACCGTCATCGAGGGGCTGACCCACTCGTTCTCGGCGTCAGCAGAAGGGCTGGAGGCGGAGGTCGTCGACGTCGGTGACGCGCGGCCCGAAGATCTCCGGCGCGCGGCGGGCAAGATCGCGCTGATTCGCGGCCTCGCCTCCCCCGGCCGGGCGTGGGCCGCGCAGCAAGCCGGCGTCCTCGGCCAGATCCACGTCCTCATGGACCACCTCCACAACATGATCGTGACGACGATCTGGGGAACGCCGGCGCCGGAGACGGCGTGGCGGATCCCGGCCACCCCCTGCCTGTCGATCCTCGGCGCCGACCGCCAGCGCCTGCGCGGGCTCCTGGCCCGCCGGCCGCTGCGCGTCCGCATGACGACGCGCGTGCGCACGGGGTGGACGCCCATTCCCCACCTGGTCGGCGAGCTCCACGGCCAGCGCGAAGACCGCTTCGTCCTGTTCTCCGGCCACGTGGATTCCTGGCACCACGGCGCGATGGACAACGGCACGGCCAACGCGACGATGCTGGAAGTGGCCCGGTTGCTGGCCGGACGTCGCGACGCGCTCCGGCGCTCCATTCGCTTCGCGTTCTGGTCGGGGCACTCGCACGGCCGCTACGCGGGATCGGCGTGGTACGCGGACCATGCCTGGCGCGAGCTGCACCAGCGCTGCGTCCTCCATCTCAACGTGGACTCGACCGGCGCGCGCGGGGCGACCGACTACTCGACCCTGCACGCGACCGAGGACGCTCAGCGGTTCGCCGAGGCCGTCGTCGGCGACGTGACCGGCCAGCGGGGCCGAGCCCGGCGCTTCTCGCGCGCGGGCGACCAGTCGTTCTGGGGCGCCGGCGTGCCCTCCGCCTTCATGTCGCTCTCGGGACTGCCGAAGCAGGACACGGAGCTGTCACGGGCGATGGAGCGGCTGGTCGGCAGCGCGGGCTTTCCGTGGTGGTGGCACACGAAGGACGACACGATCGACAAGATCGACGCGGACGTCCTCGTGCTCGACACGAAGGTGTACCTCGCCTCGGCGCTGCGCTGGCTGAACGCGCCGGTGTTGCCGCTCGAGCACGGGCGCGCGGCTCAGAGCCTGCTCGCCGAGCTCACGGCGCTGCAGGCCGCGGCGGCCGAGCGGTTCGATCTCTCGCCCGCCGTGGACGCGGCCCGCGTGTTGACGGAACGGCTCGAGCGCGTGGCCTCGGCCATTGCGCGCGTCGATCCCTCGGCGCCCACCGGCCAGATCGAGGCGATCAACCGCGGCCTCATGCGACTCTCGCGCGTGCTCGTGCCGCTCGGCTACACGAGCGGCGATCGGTTCACGCACGACCTCGCGCTGCCGATCCCGCAGCTCGCGGGCCTCCAGCGCGCGCGTGAGCTGACGAAGCTCGACCCCGACAGCGACGACTACAAGTTCGCGCGCGCCGCGCTCGTGCGCGAGCGCAACCGCGCCGTGCACGCCTTCGACTCGGCCATCTCGGCCGCCGACGATCTGCTCGAAAGGAGCTGATGCCATGCGCACCTCACGACTGCTGGCCGGGCTGTTGTTGGTGCTGGGCCTCGCCGCGCTGCTCGTCCCCTCGGTCGACGCCCAGAAGCGCGGCGGCACGCTCACCATCGTGCGACCGACCGATCCCGTCTCGCTGGACCCGAACCTCGAGACAACGGCGCCCGGCGCGTGGGTCTACTTCAACATGCTCGAGGGGCTGCTGACGCTCGACGAGAAGATGCAGATCAAGCCGGCGCTGGCGACCTCCTACGAGGTCATGTCGCCCACGAAGGTGCGCTTCAAGCTCCGCTCGGGCGTGAAATTCCACGACGGCACGCCGTTCAACGCCGAGGCGGTGAAGTTCACGTTCGACCGCGCGCTCAAGGGCACGCCGCCGGCTCGCTGGGCGAGCCTCGCCGGCTCGCTGAGCCACGCAGAGGTCGTGGACAACCTCACGGTCGACGTTGTCACGCGCGAGCCGTACGGCCCAATTTTGAGGACGCTGGCCATGTACTGCATGGGCATCGTGTCGCCGACGGCCGTCGGAAAGATGGGACCGGACTTCAGCCGCGCCCCGGTGGGCACCGGGCCCTTCAAGTTCGTCGAGTGGAAGACCAACACGCACGTCATCATCGAGCGGAATCCCGACTACTGGGGAGACAAGGCGCTCGTCGACCGCGTCGTCTTCAAGGTGGTGCCGGAGGAAGGCGCCCGGATGATCGCGCTCCAGACCGGCGACGCCGACATGGTGCTCTTCCCCTCGCCCGCCCAGCTCCCGGCGCTGCGGAAGGACGCGAAGTTCGCGGTGCACGAGACGACGGGCATCCGCGTCGTCTTCGCCGGGCTCCACGCGGGGATGCCGCCGCTCGACGACGTGCGCGTGCGCCAGGCGCTGCTCCACGCCGTCGATCGGAAGGCGATCCTCGACAACATCATGGAGGGCTCGGCCGGGCCGGCCCTCGGCGTGCTCGCGCCGGGCGTGTTCGGCTACAAGGACATGCAACTCGATCGCCTCTACCCGTTCGATCGCGCCCGGGCGAAGGCGCTGCTGGCCCAGGCCGGCTTCACCCCTGGCCCCGACGGCATCATGCAGAAGGGCGGTCAGCGGCTATCGCTCTCCTGGCTGTCGCAGCGCGGCCGCTATCCCAAGGACGGCGAGATCACCGAGGCCATCCAGGCCATGTTCAAGGACGTCGGAGTCGAGGCCAAAGTACAGTTCCTCGAGTGGGGCACGGTGTTTCCTCAGCTCCGCGGCAACCCGCTCAACCACCACATGTTCACGCTGGGTTGGGTGACCTCGAACGCCGACGCCGACTACTCGCTCTACGCGCTCTTCCACAGCAAGCAGGTACCGCCGACCGGGTGGAACACGTCGCGCTACGCCAATCCCCGCGTGGACACGCTGGTCGAGCAGGCGCGCCGCAGCCTCAACCAGACGGAGCGCGAGAAGCTCTACGGCGAGGTGCAGGACATCCTGGCCAAAGAGATGGTGTGGATCCCGGTGTACACGACGAAGGAGATCGTCGGCTCGCGCGCGGGCGTGAAGGGGTTCACGATGCACCCCGTCGAGTACAACCTGGCCCTCTGGAAGACCTGGCTCGATCGATAACATGGGGGGCCCCGCAATAGAGGAGCGCCACGGGTTTCCCGGGGTGCTCCGAAGGCGGGGGGGTATGGGGGGCCATTTCGGGGCCCCCCATTTCCGTAGTTGCTGACGTTCGTCACGCGCCGCCTCCTGCTCGCCGTGCCGGTGCTGCTCGGCGTGGTCTTCGTCGTCATGCTGACGATCGACCTGCTGCCCGGCGACGCCGTGACGTTGATGCTCGGCGAGCACGCCACCAGGGACGCCGTCGCCAATCTTCGCGCGCACCTCGGCCTCGACAAGCCGTTCCTCGTCCGCTATCTCGACTACGTCGGCCAGCTCCTCCGCGGCGACCTCGGGCGATCGTTCCAGCAGAATCGGCTCGTCGCCGCCGAGCTGTCCGACGCGTGGCCGGCGACGATCGAGCTCACGATCGCCGCGCTGCTCATCGCCGCCGTGGTGGGCATCGTCGCCGGCATCGCGTCCGCCGTGTGGCCGAATTCGCTCTTCGACGGCGTGGCGCGCCTCTTCTCGCTGTTCGGGCTCTCGATGCCGATCTTCTGGACGGGCCTCGTCTTCATCGTGATCTTCTCGCTGTGGCTCCACTGGCTGCCGGTCGGCGGCACGGGATCACTCACTCACCTGATCCTGCCCGCCGTCACGCTGGCGCTGCCGTCGGTGGCGATGATCGCGCGCATGACGCGCTCGGCCGTGCTCGACGTCCTCCGCGAGGACTACGTGCGCACGGCGCGGGCCAAGGGCGTCGGCGAGGTGTGGGTGCTCGGCCGGCACGCGCTGCGCAACGCCTTCATCCCGATCCTCACGCTGCTCGGGCTGCAGTCGGGCCAGCTCATGGGCGGCGCCGTCCTGACCGAGACGGTCTTCGCGTGGCCGGGGCTCGGCCGTCTCATGGTGAAGGCGATCTTCGCCCGCGACTACGTCCTGCTCCAGGGCGCGGTGCTCGTCTTCGCGCTGGCCTTCGTCGTCATCAACCTGATCGTCGATCTCTCGTACGGCCTCCTCGATCCCCGCATCAGCCGACAGGGCTGACCGCGGCCGGCGCATGGACGCGTGGCTCCGCTTTCGGAAGAACCGCCTGGCCCTGATCGGCCTCGCGCTCGTCCTGCTGCTCGTGCTCACCGCGACGCTGGCGCCGTGGCTCGCGCTCCACGATCCCACGCGCCAGAGCCTGATCGAGAAGCGCGCGCGCCCCGGCGCCAAGTACCTGCTGGGCGCCGACGAGTTCGGGCGCGACATCCTCTCGCGCGTGATCTACGGCTCGCGCGTCGCGCTGCTCGTCGGCGTCGTCTCGGTCTTGATCGCGCTCGCCGGCGGGCTCGTGCTCGGCACGGCGGCCGGATTCACCGGCGGCTGGCTCGACACCGTCGTCATGCGCGTCGTCGAGATCCTGCTCGCGTTTCCCTACCTGCTGCTGGCCCTCGCCATCGTGGCCATGCTGGGCCCCGGCGTGCTCAACACCACGCTTGCCGTGGGCATCTGGGGCGTGCCGGCAGTGACGCGCATGGTCCGCGGCTCGGTGCTGGCGCTGCGCGAGACGGAGTACGTCGGGGCCGCGCGCGCGCTCGGCGCGCCCGCGCCGGCGGTGCTGCGCCGCCACGTCCTGCCCAATGTCCTGCCCGGCCTCGTCGTCTACGCGACGCTCTTCATGGCCAACGCCATCCTGCTCGAGGCCGCGCTGTCGTTCCTCGGCCTCGGCGTCCAGCCGCCCACGGCGTCGTGGGGCCTGATGGTCTCCACCGGCCGCGACGTGCTGCTCGTCGCGCCCCACGTCGCCACCGTTCCCGGGCTGGCGATCATGGTCGCCGTGCTCGGCTTCAACCTCGTCGGTGATGGGCTGCGTGACGCGCTCGATCCCCGGCTCACCACGACGCGGTGAGCCGCTTGCGGTTCGCGTCGGGCGCGTGCTGTAATCCTCCGCGATTTTTCGACCGACGACTGGTGCATGATTCGCGAGCACGGCCACACCCTCGACATCGATCTGGTGACCCATCGCTACGGCTCGGTCACCGCCGTCGCCGATGTGTCACTGGCCGTGCGAGCGGGCGAGATCGTCGCGCTCCTCGGTCCGTCCGGCTGCGGCAAGACGACGCTGTTACGCGTGGTGGCCGGGTTCGTGCGGCAGAGCGCGGGGTCGGTTCGGATCGACGGCAAGCCCGTCGATCACCTGCCGGCCAACCTCCGCAACGTCGGGATCGTCTTCCAGAGCTACGCGCTCTTCCCGCACATGACGGTGGCCGACAACATCGCGTATGGGCTCCAGGCGCGCGGCGTTCAGCGCGCGAAGGTCCGGCAGACGGTGGACCAGTTCCTCGAGGTCGTGCGCCTCACCGAGCTCCGTGATCGCCTTCCGCGCCAGCTCTCCGGAGGCCAGCAGCAGCGCGTCGCCGTGGCCCGCGCGCTCGCCGTCGAGCCCACCGTGCTGCTGCTCGACGAGCCGTTCAGCGCGCTGGACAAAGGGTTGCGCCTGGACATGCAGATCGAGATCAAGCGATTGCAGCGTCAGTTCGGCCTCACCGCCATCCTGGTCACCCACGACCAGGACGAGGCGATGAGCGTCGCCGATCGCATCGCGGTCATGAACCAGGGACGTGTCGAGCAGTTCGACACGCCGATCAACGTCTACGATCACCCGGCGACGCTCTTCGTCAGCGGCTTCATCGGCACGACGAACCTGCTCGCCGGCCGGGCGCTGGCGTCGTCGAGCGTCGGCACGCTCGTGGAGCTGGACGCCGGTGCGCGCCTCGTCGTGCTCGGCGATCGCACGTTTCCTGCCGGTGCACCCGTGGTGCTCTCGGCCCGGCCCGAGCAGCTCTGTCTCCACGCCGAGCCCGCGGCCGAGCGCTGGCGGGTGCAGCGGCGCCTCGCGGTGCCGCTCGGCCCGAACACCGTGCACGACCTGGCCACACGCGAGGGCGTCACGCTGAAGCTCGTCGAGCCTCGGCTCGGCGCGCCTACCGAAGCTGCGGGAGAAGCCTGGTGCGGCCTGCGCCCGGACGCGCGGCCCGGTCTCTTCTCTCTGCCAAGCCCGATGTGAAAGGAGAAGTTATGAGCCACCGACGATCGACTCGACGTGAATTTCTCGCCGCCGCCGCGGTGACGCTGGGATCGCTGGCCCTTCCGCGACCGGCGCTTGCCAAGGGCTCCGTCACCGCCGCGATGTACCCCGGGACCTGGGAGGAAGCCTTCCGGGCGCACGTGACGCCTGCGCTCAAGGCCGCGCACGACGTCGATCTCGAGATGACGCCGCTCTTCGCCGTCGATCAGATCGCCAAGGCCCAGGCCTCGCGCGGCGCGCCGCCCTTCGACGCGTTCGTGCTCGACCCCGGGCCGCGCGTGACCGGCATCGAGCGCGGCCTGTTCGAGAAGTTCGACGGCAAGCGGCTCGGCAACCTGGCCCGGCTCCCCACGGGCATGACCGACGAGTACGGCGTGACCGTGGCGGCGCAGGTGGTCGGCATCGGCTACAACCCGAAGAAGCTGCCGAAGCCGAAGAGCTGGACCGATCTCCTGAAGGACCCGTGGGTCTCGCGCCTCGGGATGACCGGCTTCCAGACGACGTATGGCACCGTGTCGATCATCGAGATCGCCAAGCAGTTCGGCGGCTCGGAGACGAACGTCGAGCCGTTCTTCGTCGAGATCAAGAAGGTGCTGCCCAAGGTCGCGGCGATCGGCGCCCCGGCGTCGATGCCGGCGCTGTTCCAGCAGGGGCAGTGCGACATCACCTATACCAACACGCAGACGGTGGCGACGCTGCGCGGGCGCGACGTGGACATCGAGTTCGTGAAGCCGGAGAGCGGCGCGGTGGCGTTCTTCACGACCATGCACATCGCCCGCGGCTCCCGAGAGAGCGAAAACGCCTACAAGTACTTCGACACGGTGATCAGCGCCCCGGTGCAGTCCGCGCTGATGCAGCCGCCGAACAACTTCATCCCGGTGAACCGGGAGGTGAAGCTCGCCGCCAACCTGCCCATGGCCTCGCTCGACGAGATGGCGAAGTTCGTGAAGCACGACTGGTCGAAGATCAACCCGCTGCGGGCGGGCTGGATCGAGCGGTTCAACAAGGAAGTCGCGAAGTGACACGGGAGAGCGAGTGGCAGCTCGCGCTGCCACTCGCCCTCGCCTACGCGGCGTTCTTCCTCGTTCCGCTGGGGCTCTTGATCGCGGTCAGCGCATTCGGCGACGACCGGATCACCACGCTCGACGGCGCGCAGTGGCGCAAGTTCCTCGGCGATCCCTTCACGTGGAAGGTGATCGTCGACACGGTGAAGCTCGGCGGCCTGACCGTCGCGGCGACCTCGCTCATCGGCTATCCGCTGGCCCTCGTGTATCTCGGCGCGGGCCCGCGCTGGCAACGCGTGATCCTCTTCGTGGTGATCTTGCCGCTGCTCACCTCGGTCGTGGTGCGGACGTTCGCGTGGATCGTGATCCTCGGCCGGGAAGGCGTGATCAACCAGGCCGTCCTGTGGCTCGGCCTCGCTCCGGCGCCCCTGCGGCTGTTGCAGACCGAGCACGGCCTGGTGATCGCCCTCACCCAGATCGAGATGCCGATCATGCTGCTGCCGCTGCTCAGCGTCATGTCGCGCCTGGATCCGAACCTGCGCGACGCCTCGGCCGGCCTCGGCGCCTCGAAGTGGCGGACGCTCGTCCGCGTCACGCTCCCGCTCAGCCTGCCCGGCCTCGTCGCCGGCTGCATGCTGGTGTTCGCCAGCGCCACCACTGCGTTCATCTCTCAGTTCGTCATCGGAGGGAACCGGCTGGTCTACCTGCCGCTGATCATCTGGCAGCAATCGCTGGTCGTCTACAACTGGCCGCTGGCCTCGGTGGCCGCCCTTACCCTGCTCGTCTCCGTCGGCCTCGGCGTCGCGGCCATCGCCGCCGTCGGCCGGCGCGGGCGCGCCTACGCCGTCTAGCGATGCTCGCTCGCCGGGCCAGCGACCTCACCTACTCCGTCGTCATCGGCCTGCTGGCCGGGCTCGGCCTGCTCGTGCTGATCGGGCCCGTCGTGATCGTGCTGCTGACGTCGTTCACGCTCGGCCGCTCGATCAAGTTCCCGCCGTCGGGGCTGTCGCTCCAGTGGTACCGGCTCCTGTTCGATCCGGTGAGCTCGAGCCAGATCCACCGCGCCGCGCTCAACAGCCTGGAGGTCGCGCTGGTCGCGATGGTGGCCGCCACGGTGCTGGCCACGCTCGCCTCCGTGGCCCTGGCCCGCCGCTCGGGCCGGTGGGTGCGCGCGCTCGACACGTTCTTCATGTCGCCCATGATCCTGCCCATGCTCGCCTTCGGCCTGGCCGCGCTGATGTACTTCACGTTCCTCGGCCTTCGTCCCTCGTTACCGCTGATCATGGTGGGCCACACCGTCGTGGTGGCGCCGTTCGTCCTGCGCACGACGTCGGCGAGCATGTCGCAGCTCGACCCCGCGCTGCTCGAGAGCTCGGCCAGCCTCGGCGCCGGCTGGCTCTACACGTTCCGGCGCGTCACACTGCCGGTGATCGCGCCCGGCATCGCCGCCGGCGCCTTCCTCGCCTTCGTCGCCTCGCTCGACAACGTGCCCGTCTCGCTCTTTCTGTCCGGGCCGCGGAGCGACATGCTGCCGATTCGCATGTGGGGAATGATGGAGAGCATGCTGGACGTTCGCGTCGCCGCGGTGTCGGGCGTGTTGATCGCCACCGTGCTCGCGCTCATGCTGATCATGGAGCGCGTCGTCGGCCTGACGCGCCGGCTCCGCGATTGACGGCCCGGGAGGGAACATGAAAATCGTCGCGGTGCCCCTGACCCCAAAGGCGTTCGCACCGTACGGCGACGTGCTGACGCCGCCGGACGACTTCGGCCGCGCGTATTTCGACGAGGGCCTGCAGACGAGCCGGTCCACCGCCCGGCCGAGCCTGTCCCTCTCGCGCGTGCGACCGTTGACGAGCCTGCCGCTCGAGGCCAAGGTCCTGGAACGGCACGAGTTCTCGTCGCAGAGCTTCCTGCCGCTCGACGTCTCGCGCTGGCTCGTCGTCGTCGCGCCGTCGGCCGCAGACGGCGGGCCTGATGCGGCGCGCGCCGTGGCGTTTCTCGCCGGGCCCGGCCACGGCGTCACCTATCACGCGGGCACGTGGCACCACCCGCTGACGATCCTGGATCGCCCGGCGCGCTTCGCCGTGGTCATGTGGCGCGACGGCACGAGCACGGATGAAGAATTTCGCACGCTCGCCGCGCCGTTCATCGTCGAGATTCCGTAATAGGAGGGAAACTCATGGCGCGAGGCTACGACCGCGATCTGATCGGGTATGGAGCGAATCCGCCGAATCCCAAGTGGCCGAACGGCGCTCGGCTGGCCGTGAACTTCGTGATGAACTACGAGGAGGGATCTGAGCCCTCGGTCCAGGACGGTGAAGGCTACTCCGAGACCGGGCTCACCGAGGCCCACGCGCTGAACCAGGGCGTGAAAGGCCGCGACCTCGCCGCCGAGGGAATGTTCGAGTACGGCAGCCGCGTCGGATTCTGGCGGCTGATGCGCCTGTTCCTCGAGCGCCGCCTGCCGCTGACGATCTTCGGGTGCGCGCTGGCGCTCGAGCGGCATCCGCCGGCCGCGGCGGCGATCCGCAAGGCCGGCTTCGACGTGTGCAGCCACGGCTGGCGCTGGATCAAGCACTACGAGCTGTCACGCGCGACCGAGCGCGAGCACATCCGGAAGGCCGTCGCGTCGTTCGAGAAGAGCGTGGGCGAGCGGCCGCTCGGCTGGTACTGCCGGTACGGACCGAGCGTCAACACCCGCGAGCTGGTCGTCGAGGAGGGCGGCTTCCTCTACGACTCCGACACCTACAACGACGAGCTCCCGTACTGGACGACGGTGAACGGCCGCGGTCACCTCGTCGTGCCCTACTCGCTGACCAACAACGACGGCAAGTACGCGGGCTGGACCGGGACGTCCGATCAGTGGTTCTCGTTCGTCAGAGACGCCTTCGATATGTTGCTGCGCGAGGGCGCCCAGCACCCGAAGATGATGTCGGTCGGGCTCCACATGCGGATGATCGGCCACCCCGCGCGCGCGGCCGGCCTCGAGCGATTGCTCGACTACATGCTGAAGCAGGACGGCGTCTGGATCACCCGGCGGCTCGACATCGCGCGCCACTGGATCGCGACGCATCCTTACCCGGGCACGGGACTGAACGAGGCGCGCGCGAAGCGGTCAGCCCGGTCAGCGCCGAAAGCGAGCAAGCGGTGAGCGCCCCCACACGGCACGTGAGCGAGCCTCGCGAAGCTTCTTCTCGATACTGACTGAGCGGCCCGGCCTGAGCTAGATGCCGCTGCCGAACCCGCCCGCGGTGCGGACGGTTGCCGCCTCGCCCATGTGTCCCGCGGAGTGGAACAGGGCGATGCCGCTCAACACCGCCGCGCGAGGCCGCCCGGGAAACATCTTCACCATCATCTCGGTCCGAACGCCGAAGGCGCCCTCGGCGGCGGCGCGCTCGACGATCTCGGCCGTGACCGAACCTTCCCAGTCCTGGGGCTTGAAGCCGCCGACGATCTCGCGGGTCCGACGTCCCACCGTGTCGCGGTACTCGCGGAGGGCGCCGACGTCGATCTTCTGCGTCAGCTCCGTCACCTCGGGGCTCGTCATGCCGATGCCGAAGTCGGGGCGGCTGATGCCGAGCCGCTTCTTCCACGCCTCGTCGAACACCTGCGCCTGGCCGGCCAACATCCGGTTGACCATGATGTCCTCGGCGCGGGCGATGTGCCACATCAGCCACGCCAGCGAGTTCAGGTCCTCGCGCGGGCGGACGCGCATCTGCGCCTCGGTCAGGCCGGCGAACGCCCGCTCGGCCGCCGACATCTTGTTGCCAGCCACGGCGGCCGAGTGCATCGCGGCGTGCTGGTCCAGGAACAGGTCACGAGCGTCCATATGGTCCTCCCTCTGGGGCTGGGTGGAAGGATACCGCACTCACCGCTCCCGCACTCGTGCGCGCGCGCAGCCCGCGAGCCTCGCGTGACCGAGGCCCCGTCCCCCCTCGACAATGACGTCGACGCCAGCGCCGGCGCTGGCCGCGACGCCCATCCCCGGCCATCGCCCCATCACTACGACCGGTGTCGTCGCGAGCTACGATCCCGCGACCGGAGTGTTGACCTTCAAGGATGGGCGGATGGTGAAGCTCACGGAGCAGAGCAAAGTGTTGCAGCCGGCCGAGACGCGAGCCGTCCGGCCTGGCGAGCCCGTCATCGTGCGGAACGCTCTGCCTGTCGGCGTGCAATCGGCCTCGAGCGCCACGGGGAGCGCCGCCGAGGGCGCGAAGACGCTCCGCGGCAAGCGGCAGCGCATGGGGACGATCGCGTCGATCGACGAGCCCAACCAGGTCGTCCGCCTGACCGACGGCACGGCCGTCCGGGTGACGCCGTCGACGCAGATGCACATGGGGACTGCGGGAAAGACGATGGTGCTGAGGCGCGGTGAGCATGGGAAGTGGCACGACCGAGAGGAACACCACGGTGCCGCCCAGCGCGCTTCCCCGCCAGGTCCCGGCATCGGTGCCGAGCGACGCCAGTGAGCTGATGGTCTTCAGAGACATCCAAGCGCGATAGCAGATTTACCAGAGAGGTGCCGGCAGGAACGTCGACGACGTCCGTCACGCCGCGAGAGCGGCGAGGACGTCGTCGACCGTGGCGGGCTTGGTGATGTGAACGTTGAAGCCGGCCTCCTGCGTGCGACGACGGTCCTCCGACTGACCGTAGCCGGTGAGCGCGACGATGCGGAGGTCCGGTCCCAGCTTGGTGCGCAGCTCTCGCGCGACGGTGAAGCCGTCGATCCCCGGCAGGCCGAGGTCGACGATGGCGACGTCCGGCCGGTCCGTGACCGCACGCTCGATGCCCTGCGCGTCGTCGGCGGCCACGTCGACCCGGTGGCCGGTGAGCTCGAGGCCCATTTTCAGCATGTCGCGCGCATCCGCGTTGTCCTCGATGAGCAGGATGCGGAGACGACGGAGAGCGGGCGAAGGCGGCAGGAGCGTGGCTGATGGCGCGGCGACCACGGGGACGCGCGGCAGCGTCACGACGAACTCGCTGCCTCGACCGACGCCCTCGCTCCGCGCTTGCACGCGCCCGCCGTGCTGGGCGATCAGGCGCTGGACGAGCGTCAGGCCGATCCCGAGGCCGGCCTCCGAGCGATCCTTCGAGACGTTGAGCTGGACGAACAGGTCGAAGACCGTCTGGAGCTTCTCGTACGGGATGCCCGCTCCCGTGTCGCGCACGCGCACGATCGCCTCATCGTCGCGCTCTTCGACTGTCACGTCGACACGGCCGCGCTCCGGCGTGTACTTCGCGGCGTTGTGGACGAGGTTGGCCACCACCTGCTGGAGCCGGGCCGGATCCCCGTAGACGGTCACCGGCGTGTCCGGCATCGTCACCGTGAGGTGCTGCGACTTCACCATGAGGCGGTGGCGCTCGCTCTCGAGCGCGAAGTCGACCACCGTGCGCAGATCGAGCAGCTCCTTGCGGAGGTCGATCTTGCCCTGGCTGATGCGTGCCACGTCGAGAAGGTCGTCGAGCAGGCGCGCGAGGTGCTGGGTCTGGCGGGCCATGACGGTCCGCGTCCGGACGGCCTCACCGTGCTGTACGCCGATCCGATCGAGGATCTTGACGCCGTTCAGGACGACGCCGAGCGGGTTGCGGAGCTCGTGGGCGAGCATGGCCAGGAACTCGTCCTTGGCCTGGTTGGCGGATTCGGCCGTGCGACGCGCCTCGTCGGCGACCTTGTACTGGCGCGCGTTGTCGATCGCGATCGCTGCCTGGGCGGCCAGTCCGTCGAGCAGTCGCTCGTGTCGCTCGGTGAACCGGCCCGGGGCCGCGTGGCCGAGGACCAGGCCGCCCAGCACCTCGCTCGAGCGGATGACGGGAATCGCGAGATAGCTTCTGAGCGGAATGTCCGTCGTCGGCGGCGTGCCCCACGGGTTCCCCTCGTCGCTCCGGTTGGCCGCGGGGACGTCGTCGAGGCGCACCGCGCGCCCGTCGCGAAGCGTCACGTCGAACAGCGCGACATTGCCGAGCCGCAGGAGATCGGCGAACGCCTCGCGGGGAACGCCGGCGAGCGAGTAGCGCATGACCGGCGCCCCGCGCTCGTCCAGCGCGCGATAGAAGAACGCGCCGAAGTCCGCGCCGACGACCTTCGTGGCGGCGTCCGTCACCACCTCGGCCAGCGTCTCGAGCTCGAGCTCGGACGCCAACCGGCGACCCAGGCGATTGAGCGTCTCGGCCTCCGCCCTCGCCGCCCGCTCGTCGGCCAGCAGGCGGTCCCGCTCCTCCTCGGCGTGTCGGAGGTCCGTCGCGTCGACGATGAAGCAGCGCGCGTAGTCGAAGCGGTCGCCGTCCCAGCGGACGTTGCCGCTGATCAGGACGTGCTTGATCGAGCCGTCCCGGCAGCGCAGGCGGGCCGGGGCGTTGCGGATCGACTG
>Ga0137362_10000515_pt1 | contig 20427 bp, 16 predicted proteins | sample MadtaG_2_FD_104801 | JGI IMG/M metagenome (GOLD analysis project Ga0137362, IMG submission 104801) | Vadose zone soil microbial communities from Angelo Coast Range Reserve, California, USA - Mad1_100_16 metaG | ecosystem: Environmental > Terrestrial > Soil > Vadose zone | place: USA: California... | reverse complement strand
GCCGGTTTCCCGCGCAAACCCGGCATGAGCCGCGACGACCTACTCAAAGCCAACTATGACGTCGTCAAAGCCGTCGTCGAACAAATCGTCAAGCACTCGCCCGCCTGCATCATCATCGTGGTCACCAATCCGCTTGACGCCATGGCCCAGGCCGCGTTCAAAGTCAGCGGCTTTCCCAAGCAGCGCGTTCTCGGCATGGCCGGTGTACTTGACTCCGCCCGTATGAGCGCCTTCGTCGCCATGGAGTGCGAAGTCAGCGTGGAGAATGTCCACTCGTTCGTTCTTGGCGGCCACGGCGATGACATGGTTCCCCTCCCGCGCTATTCGAACGTAGCCGGAATTCCCCTGCCCGATCTGCTACCCAAAGACCGCATCGATTCGATCGTCGAACGCACGCGCAAAGGCGGCGCGGAAATCGTCAATCTCCTCAAGACCGGCTCCGCCTACTACGCCCCGTCTGCCGCCGCAGTAGAAATGGTCGAAGCCATACTCAAAGACAAAAAGAAAATTCTTCCCTGCGCCGTCTATCTCGAAGGCGAATACGGCATCAAAGGCCTCTTCGTAGGTGTCCCCGTAAAACTGGGCTCCAAAGGTGTCGAACAAATTATCGAAATCAAGCTAACCGCCGACGAAAACGCCGCCCTGCAAAAATCCTCGGCCTCCGTCCGCGAACTCGTCACCGTTCTGGGGCTTTAACTACCGTTACCCAGTCTGCTATAACCTCATTTCTTGGCTGCAAAACGGGAAACCCGCCGTCACAAAGGCCCGGCGGGTAGTTAGTGCTCAAGTGATGGCGAGAACTATGCGGTTGCTCTATTCAGCGACGCCTATAAGTCCGAAGCCGAAAAGCAAGATGCTGGAGGGTTCCGGCGCCGCGGTCGTTGTCGTTGGCACGGACCATGCCCCGTTGACACCGGTAAGTGTCCCGGCGCAGCCAGCCGTTCCTGCCGTTCAGTCACCGTCGTCACCGCGAGCGCTGTTGTTGAAGTCGCTGCTACCGAACCTGTTTGTGAATAGTTCAGCAGTTCCATTCGCCACATCCACGTTCCACTGGACGATCGCGCCGGATGAGTTGGTCATGAAGAAAAACTCGATGGGTGTGACTCCAGGCCCGCCATTCGTCAGAACGTTCACCCCATCCGATAATGTGAAGGCGCTCGGGGTCACCATAGGGCCCTCCCAAAAGTTACCAATTTCCACTAACTAACTTAAGAACGCTGGAACGCGTAGAGGCCACCTAACTCAGGAATAAATCGCGAGGGAAATATTATTAACGTTTAGTGACTTTAAGTAAACCAGCACTCGAGTACTGCCCTACGTAACTGCGGTCACCCTTTTCTCCGGCACAAACCGGACCTGACGGTCTCCTACCTTCGCAATGGTGGTTAGTTACGGTGGTGGTTAATCCGGCAGTCCGATCCGCCGCATCAAATCTTTAAATCGCGTGTCCCCGCGCAACACGTCGAACGCGGGAAATCGAATGCTGGCCATCAACTCGGTGTCCTGCTCGGCGTACGCCTTCTCCAGATACTCAAACGTTTTGTCGCGATTGCCCATCAGCGCGTAAACCACCGCGACCAGAGTCGGAGTTCCCATTCGGGGATCGAGCGCCAGCCTAAGGTATCCCTGCGCATCTCCACTAAATGATCCTGGGATCGGAGGCGAAGCGATTTTTTTCAGTTCGCTCACCGCTTCCGCATAACGCCCGGTCGACGCGTATACTTGCGACAAGTAATAGTTCGCCGGCGCAAACGCTGGATCGCGTTCCAGCACTTTCTGCATCTGCACAATGGCCTCGGGAGTCCGGTGCGCCACCATCAGCGTCAGACCGTAGTTCACGTTCACAATCCCAGAGAGCGGGTCCAGCGACAACGCCTTGCGGAACTCTTCCAGTGACTCCTCGATGCGATTCTGCGGCATCAGAAAAATAAACGCATAAAAATAATGCGCTGTCGTATCGTTCGGGTTCAGCTCAATCGCTCGTCGGAACTCCTTCTCCGTATCATTCCATTTCCCTTCATTGGCCAGCACCATCGCTCTCGCGGTGTGCGCTTCCGGCAGCGTGTCATCCAGTTCCAGCGCCTTGCGCGACGCTTCATCCGCCAACGCATACGCTTGCTTCGGCTGAATCAACACACCATACCCCGTCGCGACGCAATAAGTGTCCGACAGCCCAGCGTATGCCAACGCATAATTCGGGTCCGCAACGATCGCCCGCTGAAACAGTTCGACACTTTTCTTGATTCCTTCCGGCGTCCGTCCATACCACAGCTGCCGCCCTTCCAAATACAACCGGTAAGCTTCCGCGTTCGTCGTTCCCGCGCGCCCCAGCTTTTCCTTTTCCGTCCCGGTCAGATGAACCTGCAGTTTGTTCGAAACGTCGCGCGTGATGTCCGTCTGTACTTGTGTGATGTCCGCCAGCTTCCGCGCATAGTGCGAACCCCAAATCTCCGTGCCGTCCGATGCGTTCACCAAATCCGCCTGCACGCCCAGCTCATCGCCGCGCTGCGTCAAACGCCCCATCAACACCGCTCCAACCTGCAGCGACTGTCCAATTTTCTGCGGATCGTCCTGATTTCCCTTAAAACGAAAAACCGTGCTGCGCGCCATCACCTTAAAGTTCGGCAGTTGCGAAAGCGTCCCAATCAAGCTCTCTGTCAATCCGTCGCTCAAATATTCGTTGTTGGGATCAGCCGTGGCATTCACAAACGGCAGCACCGCAATGGACGTAACCTTCTGCGCCTCCGACTTTCCGCGCATCACGTAGACGCCTGCAAACACGGCCAGAACAATCACCGCCGCCGCGATGCCAGCAAACAAATATTTTCGCGAATTGCTCTGCGTACTGATTCCCGAAGACGAGACAGCCGCGGCAAGCGACGCTGAGCTCGACGCGATGGCCGGCACGCTCGCCGAGACTCCGGCGCTCGCCGAACGCCCCGAATCCAGATCTCGCTTCAAACGCGCCAAATCGCTCCGCAAATCGGCCGCGCTCTGATAACGCAAATTCCGGTCCTTCTCTAGCGCCTTGCAAACGATCGGTTCGAACCCAGCCGGCAACTCCGGATTCAGCCGCAACGGCGTCACCGGCGTCTCGTCCAGAATCGCCTTGAAGATCACCGCTGTGCTCTCGCCGCGAAACGCCAGCGTTCCCGTCGCCATCTCATAAAGCACTGCGCCAAACGAGAACAGGTCGCTCCGAGCGTCCAACTCCCTCGCCCGCGCCTGCTCCGGAGACATGTACGCCACCGTGCCCAGCGTCGAACCAGGGCTGGTCAGGTGCGCTGTATCAACCGTGCGCGTCATCGTGTTCTCGGAACCTGACGATGCGCCCGCCACCTCGACTTTCGCCAACCCAAAATCCAAAATCTTCGCGTGCCCCAACGTGGTGACAAAAATATTCGCTGGTTTAATGTCGCGGTGGACGATTCCTTTCGAATGAGCCGCTGCCAGCCCGTCCGCAATCTCAATCCCCAACGCCAGCAGCGTCTCTGTTTCCAGCGCGCGCCCCGCGACGCGCTGCTTCAGCGTCGCTCCATCCAAATATTCCATGACAATGAACGCTCGTCCGTCCTGCTCGCCGATGTCATAAATGGTGCAGATGTTTGGATGATTCAGCGCCGAAGCGGCCTTGGCTTCACGCCGGAATCGCTCCAGCGCATGCGCGTCACGCGCTAGGTCTTCAGGAAGGAATTTCAGCGCAACAAAGCGGTCCAGCCGCGTGTCTTCCGCCTTATACACCACGCCCATACCGCCGCCGCCCAGCTTTTCCAAGATGCGGTAGTGCAAAATTGTCTGGTTGATCATTCGAATCGCTGCCGCCATGTTAGGCGGGATGGGAATCGCAAGTCAATGTGGCCCCACAATCGGGGCCACCGCTCTGCTTCGAATCTTCAAGCTTTGGCAGCGCGCATCTGCGCAATCCTCTCGTTGCGCTGGCGCGTCAAGTGCGGCACGATTCCCAGCTGCCGTTCGATCAGCATCAACTGCGCGCGATGATGCATCTCATGCTCTTTCGCGCCCAGCAGCGATTCGAGTCGCGACCTCGCCGTTTTCCCGTCGCCTTCGGTCACCATCTCCGCCAGAAACTCCGGCGTCAGGGTCTCGAGCCACGCAGCAAACTGTTCGCCTTCCGTGCGGAGCAACTCTACAATCTCCGCCTTCGAACGCGACTTGCTCTCCTCGGCTTCCGCGCGTTCGCTGAGCGCGAAAAAGTCCAAGCCCTGCATCGTAGTCCGCCGCTGCTTCCTGTGAATCTCGTCCCAAAACCGTACGGCGATGGCAATATGAACCAACATCCGCCCCACAGGTTTACACTCAGGCGCGGCCACATGCCCATACTGCACTTCCGGAATATCCTCCGCCACCTGAACAGTGTTCTTCCGCACCGTACGAAACCCACTAGCCAGTTCCTTACCGCTGTAAGCACTCATGGTTCACCTCGTCCTGGATTTTTCCGCCCACACTACCGCACGCGCCGGATAACTCCGCGCACACGATAGCCGTCATCTTCGATGCGCCGCGTTCAACCGCGTCACGCCCTTAATTTACGCCCTTAATTAACAACGAGATTTATTGTCACTACCCTAGCCGGGGCGAGGAAAGCACCCGAAGGCGACCACCACTGAAAGAAAAGATCCAGGGGTTCAGCGTGGGAAAGTTCAGCGCGTAGGAAAGAAAAGGTCCTGAAGGTTGGCGCTCCATCCCTTGATCGATTGCGGTCGAATCAGGCTCGGCGGGTGGCTGTTGTCTCTGTTGCTCATCTGGAGAGAATAGCCATTGGCAAGGTACGAAGGGATCTCGCGATAATCCGTCACCGGAATATAGGGACCCTTTTTCCCCAGTTGAACGCGGTACCGATTGTCTGGAAATAGATGTGGCAGCAATCGAGTTCCGAGTTTCTTGCCGCGCGACACTGTAGCAAATAGCATTCGGCCACCCCGGACTAAATAAAATCTCGCCTATTCTACAAACGCCGAATGGTCGTGATAAGTGCTAAGACTGTGGAAAAGTGTGGATGCTTTTTTAATTCAAAATACGGGTAAGTAACTCGCAATTTTCTTCTGCAAATCGTTCTTCGCCTCTTCAGTGCACGTAAAATCCGTTCTTGGACAGCACCACGTAATCCTTTCCCTTCTTTCCAAACGATGCAGCCAAACGCACATCCAGCTTGTGCGGCTTTCCCAGCGCCGCGCTGGCCTTGGTGTAGTACCCGAGCGTGTAGCGCGTCTTGATCCGCTCGATCAGCGCGGCAAACATCGCGTCCAGATACGCCACATCCTGCACATTAAAAATCTCGCCGCCCGTCTGGTCCATTACGCTGCGAATATTCACCAGCCCCTTTTCCATGGCCGCGTGCAGCATCGTTCCCGGCGGATTGTATCCCGGTATTTTCAAATTGTATAAAACCGCATCTGCGGCAATTAATTCCGTCACAATGTCGTGTGTCCCCTGCCCGCCCGCGTACGTGGCGACATCGTCGCTGATCAGAATAATCACCCGCCGGCCCTTCGGCGGCGCGCCCAGCAGATATTTCGCCGCAACAAAAATGCCGTCATTGATATTCGTCGCCCCGCCTACCTTGAACGTTTTGATTTCCCGCGCAATCTGGCTCTTGTCTTTCGTGAACGGCACTCGCAACTCGGCTTCAGTCGAAAACGTAAATAGCGCCACCTCGTCTTCAGGCTTCAACGCCCGCAGCGCGGTGTTGGCGGCATCTCGCAACGGTCCCAGAAATGGCTCAATCGAATCGCTCAAATCCAGCACCAGCGCGACACTTAACGGCAATTCGTCCCGGCCGAAGATCTGCACGTTTTGCTCAACCCCATCCTCGCGCAATTCAAAATTTTCCTTTTTCAAATCGCCCATGATATTCCCGGCCTTCGTCTTCACCGTGGCGTCCACCATCACCAGGTTCACGCTAGCCCGCAGCACCCCGCCTTGATCCTGCTCCTGCGCCAGAACCGCAGCTCCCGGCCAGCAGCCAGCCAAGACAATCAAAACCGACATCGTCCACGTATTTCGCCAAGTTGTGGTCATCGTCATCCTTCGCCAAGTCGTCTCAACCAATCATCCTTGATTGCGCAACGCGCCGCGACCTCCGAACATCTGGTCTCGGCAGAGTCCGGAATTCTTCCGGGGTGCGCGGAAACTAGGTAGAGAAATCACTTGCGACCGACCGTATGACTTCCACCGTTGTTTGCAATCCACCAGGGAAAGCCATGACGACCGCAGGAAGGCGGTGACCGAGAGAGTGGAGCTGCTCAACTGCGGGAGTATCTGAAGTACGCCAGCGATCCCAATGATGTGGCCATGGTAAGGCGCTATTTGTCGGAACTCGAAAAGCCGACCAAATAGTCAGAAAGGCATTTGAACCGTAGGCCCGTTGGTTGTTTGGTTTGCTTGCCGCAGGAAGCGGCCTTGCAGGACTGTTACTGACAGCAAAAAGTGGCGCGCCCGGAGAGATTCGAACTCCCGACCCTCTGGTTCGAAGCCAGATGCTCTATCCAGCTGAGCTACGGGCGCGTATCGCCATTATAATCGCCTTCCCTCTTCTCAAACACCTCACGTTGGACTAGCATCCCGCCTGGAGGTGCCCCATGCCTTTAAACATTATGACCCTGTCAAGAGTGGACATGCCGGTAAGTCAAGCGGAGGGCCTGAAAATCCTGGAACGCGATCAGTTCTGCTGCCGCTACTGCGGATTGGACGGCAAGACCAGCTTCGAGAACGCCCTGGTAATGTCGGTTGATTTCGTCGTGCCCCGCGCTCGCAAAGGTAAGAAGGATCCCGCCAACCTGGTGGCCTGCTGTCGTCCATGCAACACCATCAAAGGAACGCGCGTCTACAAAAGCTTTGAGGATGCCAAGAAATACGTGCTGGATCGCCGCGAAGAGATGCGTCAAGCCTGGGAAGCCAATCGCGTACGGCCCAAAGCAAGAGCCGCCTCCGCCTAACCTGCATGGAACGCGTGCTGGCGCGGAGTTGAGGCCCAGGCCACTCTGAAAATTCTCCCTAACTGCCTGCGGCCATAGGCTCTGCCTTTTTGTATCTCCCGAATCGCGCAAGAGCGACTCAGGAACCAAGGGATACGCTGGGATATCCCGTCGTAACCAGTATAGTATTTCGTCCATGGATTCCAGTGCGGTTAGAGAAGACCCTAATGCCGAGTACTCCCGTCGCCTGGAAGCACACCGACTCAAGCAGTCGTATTATGATCATGGTCATAAGCAACTCGGTATCGCGAAGTTGGTGCTTGCTTTTACCGCTCTCATTGTCGTTGTGTGGGCCCTGAAGTCCCGAGCTGTAGCAATCGTCTGGCTCCTTGTTCCGGTTTTGGCGTTTGTCTTCTTGGAATCCCTTCACGCCCGTGTGCTCCGATCATTACAAAGATGCTCGCGAATAATCGCATTCTGCGAACGCGGCCTTGCCCGTCTTGAAAACCGCTGGATGGGAGCGGGCGAGACCGGCGACAGATTCCTGGACCCCGCCCATCCGTACTCGCGAGATCTGGATCTATTCGGGAGAGCGTCGCTATTCGAACTCCTTTGTACGGCTCGCACTTGCGCCGGTCAGGAAATCTTGGCGCAGTGGCTGCTCCACCCTGCTTCGCTAGGTGAAATTCGAAGCCGACAGGTCGCAGTTACTGAGCTTCGGTCACGATACGATTTGCGAGAAGAGATGGCCGTTTTCGGAGAAGATGTCCGATCGCGCGTACGCCCGGATACCTTGACCACCTGGGCTGAAGCGCAGCTTGTACTGCAACCGATGTCTGCGCAGGTAGTGGCGACGGTTCTCGCGACTTTCTGGTTATTCAGCATGGTCACTTGGGCGATTTGGGGGCTGTGGGAGCTTGCTTTTGCGTCAAGTGTTGTGAATTGGATTTTCAACTTCCGATTCAAAGAACGCGTGCAGAAGATTGTTCCCGCTGAAATGTTTGCATCAGACCTCGAGCTGCTCGCGGGAGCGTTAGCCCGGTTAGAGCGAGAGAAGTTTTCGGCGACGAAGCTCGTCAAACTGCAGTCTGTTCTGAATGAAGAAGGAGTGCCTCCGTCGCTTTCGATCGGGAGAATAAGGCGCCTCGTTGAATGCTTGGAATCGCGACGAAATCTCCTTATATAAGGTCGTTGATCCATTTGTCCTTTGGACCTCGCAGATCGCCTTCGCGATTGAAGGCTGGCGCCAGAAATTCGGTCCAGCTGTACGACACTGGCTAACAGCGGCGGGCGAGATGGAAGCTCTCACTGCACTGGCGGGTTATGCCTACGAACACCCGGCGGACGTATTTCCTGAGTTCACAGATGACGGTGCCCTCTTTCAAGCTGAGGGATTAGCACATCCATTGCTTCCTGAAGGCCAGGCGGTGCGCAACGACTTGAGCTTTGGCGGCGAAATGCGGTTAATGATCATCAGTGGTCCCAACATGGCCGGAAAGAGCACCTTTGTTCGCGCCGTTGGAATAAATACGGTTCTAGCGCAGTGTGGGGCGCCAGTGCGCGCTCGCCGACTTCGTCTATCGCTCCTGCAGGTGACTGCGTCCATCTGCATCCTCGATTCCTTGCAAGGAGGTGTCTCCCGCTTCTATGCCGAGATCACTCGCCTAAAATTGATTGTTGAGCTGACCAGAAGGCCGCTGCCCGTTTTGTTTCTACTCGACGAGTTGCTCAACGGTACGAATTCGCACGACCGGCGCATCGGCGCCGAAGCTGTAGTGAAGAGCCTGGTGGCGCGAGGCGCTGTAGGACTCGTCACCACCCATGACCTCGCACTAACCCTGATGGGCGAGGATATGAAACCGCAAGCTGCAAACTTCCATTTCGAGGACCACCTCGAGAATGGCGAGCTGCGTTTTGATTATCGACTTGCTCATGGTATCGCTAAGACCAGCAATGCACTTAAGCTGATGCGATCAATCGGCCTCGAAGTATGAGGGAACCTACGGATTGGCCGGCGGGAACTCGAGCCATGTGTCGGCAGGTTATCAGGAATCGATTACCCGCTATCAATTGTCCACAGACTGGACGAGGGAGGTGCAGTATGAAGGGAAAAGCATGGGTCTGCCGCGCGCTCAAAAGCCGAGTTACCAACCGATTTACCAACCAAAGATACGTTGCGCAGCCAGCACCAGCCCCAGCGTGAATCCCGCGATCACCACTTCCCCGATCGCGCCGACCGCAAACGGCTTCAGCCCTTGCTTTGACAGTGCTTTGAAATTCGTGCGTAGCCCGACGCCCGCAAACGTCAACAAAAACGCCCAGCGCGAAAGATTCGCCAGCGCGCCAATCTGTTCCTTGGAGAAAAACGTCGCCGTCGCCAGAGTCGAAATAATCAGAAATCCCAGCACGAACTTGGGAAACTTCTGCCACAAGAATTTGGCTTTGTTCCCGACAGCTTGTGCCTGTCCACGGCTCGCCCAGTAAAACGCGTACGCTAGCACCACAAATCCGATCAGCGCATTGCGCGTGGTCTTCGTCAGTACCGCAAGTTTTCCCGCTGCGTCGGAATAAAGCGCGCCGGCAGCCGCGGCTTCTGCGGTATTGTCTACCGCCAATCCGGACCAAACGCCGTAAGCGTGATCCGTCAAATGCAGCGCATGCCCGATCAACGGAAATGTGAACAGCGAAAGCGCGCCCAACGCCAGAATCGCCGCAATTGCAAACGAGGAATCCTCTTCGTCCGCTTCAATCGCGCCCTGCGTGGCAATGATCGCGCTGACTCCGCAAACCGCCGAACCAACCGCCAGCAGCGAGGTTAATTTTGGTTTCAATCCGAACAAACGACCGAGAAAAGTCATGAACGCAATCGCAAGTGTAATCTCAATGCCCACCAGCGCCAGGCTCGTTCCACCGAGTTTCAGCACATCGCCCAGCAAAAATCGCGCGCCCAGCAACACGATGCCAGCTTTCAGCCAGAATTCGTATGTCGCCACGCCAGTGCGAAAAATTTCCGGCACTCCGACCGTGTTTGAAATGACCAGACCAAGCAGGATCGCCCACAACACATATTCAATGTTCGGAAATGTCCAGTGATGCGCCTTCGCATATTTGCCGACGTTCGCTTCGAGCAATTTCCCCGCGTAACCCACCGCGGCCAGCAGCAAAACGCCCGGCACAATTTTCAGGAATCGCAGCGCCGGATTCACCGGGCGCACCTGCGAAATAGCAATCGAACTTGCCATACTCCACCTCATCCCCATCAATTTTCTATCTTCACTTTTCCACTTACTTCTTCGTCTTCACCAGGGAATGTGTTTGAACACGCCAGCACGCACCAACGCGGCCAGCACAAACGCCAGCAACACCGCCCACGCATCAATCGAAAAACCGCGCTGCTTCACTGGACCCGCAATCACTTGTCCTTGTTCGCTCATTCCGTTTCTCCTTTCACTCTCACGCACACAAATTAGAACCACTGCAATCAAAACCTGCTAATTTTTCTTCCGCGCATTCAAGCCCACTTCATTCGGTTCGGCGCTTTTCAGCAATTCCGGATTTATTCGCGCGCCCCACTCCGTAACCGACTGTGTCGCCACGCGTCCGACCAGCAGAATCGACGGCGCCGGCAATTGCGCTTCGCTCCCCAACGCAGCGACGTTCGTCCAACGAACTTGCTGCTCGGCCCGAGTGGCTTGCGAAACCACCACGCAAGGCGTCTCAGGCGACAACCCGTTTTCCACCAAACGATCCGCAACTTCGCCGTAATGCGTTCCCGGCATGTAAATCGCAATCGTCGTTTCCGGCGTTACCGCAGCCCAGTTCATCCCCCCATCCAGAAAATGTCCAGTTTCGCCGCGAGAAAATGTCGTGAACAAAACTTGCGAAGCCGCTCTCCGGTCGGTCAAGGAAATTTTCGCTCCCGCCGCCGCGCCAATCGCGGCGGTGATTCCCGGAACAATCTCAAATTCAACTCCGGCTACGCGCAGGGCCTCGATTTCTTCTCCCGCGCGGCCAAACAGCAGCGGATCGCCGCCTTTCAGGCGCACTACAATTCTGTTTTTTGTCGCGTAGTTCACCAGCAGACTGTTGATCTCTTCCTGCGTCAGCAACTTTTTCCCTGCGCGTTTGCCGACATCGATCAATTGCGCGTCACGCGAAACCAGCGCCAGCACTTCTTTGCTGACCAGCGCGTCGTACAAAACCACGTCAGCATCCGCAAGAATTCTCGCCGCCTTCAGCGTCAACAATTCCGGATCGCCCGGTCCCCCGCCAACCAGATAGACTTTTCCGCTCATGCCACACCTTGCCGCGACGGTTCTTTGTTTGCTTCTTCCACGAACCGCTCATACATCGGCTTGCTCGCCAATTGATGCAGCATCTGCTTGTTGCTGTCCGTGCCGCCGTCCGCCGCACGCAAAAGTTCGCGCGCCGCGCCCAGCCATTCCAGCCACACTTCGTACTCAGGTCCAAACTGTTGTTCGAGTTCCTGGCGTAAACGTTGCGCCAGCGCGGGGCTTTTGCCATTTGTCGAAATCGCAATCTGCAAATCGCCGCGCTGCACAATCGAGCCGTAATAGAAATGGCAGTTCTCGATATCGTCCACCGCGTTGCACAAAATTCCGAGCGCTTCCGCTTCGCGAAACACCGATGCGTTCACGCCAGCGGCGGAAGTCGCCGCGATCACCAGCGTCGCGTCTGAAATATCACCCGCTTGAAATTTCCGCGGAACCCATTCGATCTTGCGGTTACGGATCGGTTCGGCAAACGCAACGTGAACTTCCGGCGCAATCACGCGCACTCGCGCGCCAGCCCGCAGCAATCCCTCGATTTTTCCAGCGGCAATTTCGCCGCCGCCCACAACCACCACCAATCGTCCCTCTAACTTCACAAAAATCGGAAACAAACTCATGATCAAGCCTCCACTCCCGCCGGGACTCTGCCGGCTGGCACGTCGCGTTCCACGGCGGCAAACGATTCCCCCGCTAGAATGGTGCGAATCTGCTCGTTGCTATTGCGCGCAAGAAACGTCCGCAGATTTTCGTTGCTCTCGCGGGTTTCCTGAAAATGTATAAGCAAGCGTTCGATGGCGTCGGGAACATCCGTCGCCGCGCAGCGATATCCCACCGGGCGCGCGATCGAAGCGATGTGGCCGACGCTTCCCCCCACGCAGAAGTAATACGCATCCACCATTTTTCCGTCGACTTTTATTTTTTTTCCTTCGATGCCGATGTCCGCGATCCAATGCTGCCCACAACTGTTCGGGCACCCGGTGATGTGCAATTTAATTTGGTCGGAAAATCCCGGCAGCCGTTCGTCGAGTTCGGTGGACAACCAGCGCGCAAAACCCTTGGTTTCCGTCAATGCCAGCTTGCAGAATTCCGATCCCGTGCACGCGACGGTGCCTCGCGCGAACGCCGGCACCGCGACCGGCAGCCCCACGCGAGTCAGTTCCGCGGCAACAGTCTCAGCATGTTCTTCGTGAATATTTGCCAGCAACAAGTTTTGTTGCACCGTCGCACGCAAATTGCCGTCGCCAAATTCGTCGGCGAGCTGCGCTGCGCGGCGCAGTTGCGCCGGCGTGATCCTTCCGCGCAACACCGACGCGCCGATAAAAACCAGTCCAGCTTGTTTTTGCCGGTGAATTCCAGTGTGGTCGCGATGTACTTGGGCGGGAATTTCCTCATCGGCAGCCGGATCGAGCGAAAATCCGATGGTGCGATTCAGTTCCGCGAGAAAACTTTCCGCCGTCCAGCCATGCTTCAGGAAAAGATATTTCAGCCGCGCTTGTTCCCTGCTCTGGCGAAGAACTTCGCTTGCCCGGAAGATTTCCGCTACGCCCCGCGCCACATCGAGCACTTGGTCCTGGCGCACAAAAGCATCCAGCTTCAGCGCGATGTGCGGTTCGGTCGATAGTCCCCCGCCGATGCGTAGCGAAAATCCATCTTCAAGAACGTCGCCGCGTTTTCTCCGCGCGGGTGTGAATGCCACATCGTTAATTTCCGGATAGCTGCACCACGAACTGCAGCCTGTGACAGTCATCTTGAATTTGCGCGGCAGATTATAGAATTCGCGATTGCCACCCAGGGTGCGATCCACCGCCAGCGCGAATGGCGATGCATCAAAATGTTCGTCAGCGGCAATTCCCGCCACCGGGCAACCGGTCACATTGCGCACCACGTCGCCGCATGCGCCGGTGGTGGTCAATCCCCCAGCATGCAATTTTTCAATCAAATCCGGAATCGCCTGAATCGTCACCCAATGGAGCTGCACGTTTTGCCGCACGGTGATATCCGCAACGCCGCGCCCGTAGTCTTCAGACAATCCAGCAAGCATCCGCACCTGATCGCTGGTTAAAATTCCGTTGGGGATGCGGATACGCACCATGAAAAATTCAGTGGCTTTTCCTTCGCCATTTTTCCCGCCAATTACTCCCACGCCGTCGCCCTGCGTGTAAATCCCCCAGGAACGAAAATAGGTGCCGAGCCATTCCGGCGGCACCGAATCGCGTCCGTTGCGCGCGAATTCGCGAATCTCGTCCAGGTGATCCCAGGCGAGCTTTTCCCGTTTCAGCCGCTCGACGCGTTGCGCTTTAGTTTCTTTTACTTCAGCCATGTCCCGCTTTTCCTTTGAACGCAGGGTTTGTAAATACAAACCCCAAAACCCGTTTACCTCATGGGCTGTAAGTACAGCCCCACAAACGGCGTTGCCTTTTCAATTCGTCCAGAAAAACAAAAAGCCCACGTGTCCAGGTTTTCTGGCAACGTGGGCTTTGGAATTTCTTTTTGTACGGAGGTTCTAGGTCCGCAGCAGCCTCAAGCCAGAAATGTGATGTTCGCGACAGCAACAGCAGTCGCAGCAACAACACACGGTCTGGCGAGTCATTCGCATCAGCTCAAAGAGTACGTCGGCTGGCTCACGGTGTCAATGCCGTCTTTGCAAGCAAAAACACTGATTCAGACAAACAAATATTTGGATGCAGCTACTTGGCTGCCTGGTACGCCGAAGCGTCACGCGAAAAAGTCCTGCTTGCCAATCTAATCGAGATAAGTCCATTCGTTCCAAGAGCTAGAAAGATTCTTTCGCGGCTGGCGGCAAATGTAGATGATCAGCCCGGACTCCTCCGGGAGCGCGTACTCGGGACTGATGGCCGCAAAAGCCTTAACTTCGGCGAATGCGTGGTCCAACCTCTCCTTCGTGAAACCGATAGCAATGACCACGTCTCCGGAGGCGCCGCGCGGCCCCCACGCGCCATACTGGTTGTGGCCGCTGATCGCTCTTGGCAAGCCGTAGTGTTTGGCAAAATAATCGATCGCTCCGGCTTCCCCATAGTTATACGCGAGCAGCGTCACTCGCGCGCGTTCGTCAGGCGGCAACGAAAGTACTGCGCGAGAGATGGCCTGTACCTGTTGTTGCCAGCCGAACATGTCGCCGAAAAGCTGTGGCAGCGAATTCAATGGAACGTTTTCCACTTTCACGTCCTGCACTCCGAAGAACGCGCAGTATTTTACGGCGGTTGCTACGGGAAGAATGGGCATGGCCAGCGGCGCCGCGATAATTGCAGAAAGAAGAATTGGCGCGAGTACCAGGGGTTTCAGCCAGGCAGCGGCACGCGAGAATATTTTTCGTTCCCACCAGACCGCACCGCCCGCCAATAACATTATGTATGCCGGAGCAAGATAATAAATTTTGCCATGCAGCAAAATCATTTCGAGCAGCACGACAAGATACGCGTAGCCAAGAACCGCGTATTTGCGTCCTTCGCGATCGAAGAGAAAAAAGTACAAACCCGCGAGCCAGAACGGCGCAGCCAGCGGATTTACTAGGAGAAATTGTTCCGCGACGTAGGTCAGCGGCGAAATAGTTGAGTACTTGGTGCCAATCACGGTGTGCAGCAGGGTGATCGTTGGATAGCCGTTGCGAATTTCCCAAAGCAGATTGGGCAGAAAAATTAAAAGGGCAATAACCAAGGCCGCCCAGATTTCAATTCTTGCAAATTGTTTTCGCGCCGGAGTGAGAAGCAGACCAATTGCGATTCCCGATCCGAAAAACAGCATGGAGTGTTTATTGAGAATTCCGATTCCCGCGACGACTCCAAAAAGCAGCCACAGCCGCGGGCTCGCGCCATTTTTTACCTCAGGGCCTGCAAGTACAGGCCCTGAAACCCGCAGGATTCGCAATACAATCGCCGCGCAAGCCATCCAGAACACCGGCTCAAAGGCGTTCATGGAGAGAAAATTATCGAAGGTCAGATAAATTGGGGCGAGGAGAACCGAAAGCGCCGCGAAGAACTGCGCGAAACGCGCTCCGCCGACTTCACGCGCCATCCAACCGGCTAGCCATACCTTCGGCGCGGCGGAAAGCGCGGGAAGCAGGCGCAGAGCAAACAGTGAATCGCCAAATAATCCGCGGCTGATTCGCGACGCCAGCGCGACGAGCGGAGCATGGTCGACGTAGCCCCAGGCAAGATGTTCTCCACACGCTGCGTAATAAAGTTCGTCACGGAAATAGCCGTATTTGGAGTTGAACAAAAAATGGACGAACACGGCGAGAGCCGCTAGCACGTACACGGATTTGTCGAGCGGTGCGAGCCGCGAAGAAACTACGTCTGGTTGCTTGTCCATGAAATGAAAAAGTTCTCAGTACCCAGGATCGCGGAATAAATTCGAGCGCGTGAGCTTATTGCGCCGCGGCAGTCGCACCGACCAAAGTGGCCGACTTGATGTGGTCTAGCTTGGGCCAGCCTTTCAGCAAATACGGATCGCCTTGCTTCTCCAGTTGGTCCTGGTCTGGTCCCGCGCTGTCGCCATATCCTTCATACATCATCTCGACCACGTTCATGCCGTTGCCGTCCACTACGCCGAACGGCGCGAAGCCCATGCCGTCGAGCCGGTTGTTGTCTTTCAAATTGATGAAAACTTGCGTGGTCCGCGTATTCGGCCCGGCCGTCGCAAACACGATTGCGCCACGCTTGTTGGTTTGCGTAACAGGATCGTCCTTGATCTCGGTGTGCTTCCACGCAGCCGATACCGGCGGATTCGCGTTGATGCCGAATTGCACGACGAATTGCGGTACTACGCGGAAAAATGCCGCGTTGTCATAAAAATGATGCTTCACGAGATTATAAAAACGGTCGGCGCCTAGCGGCGCCCAGGCGCGCGTCACGGTCACAGTAAATTCTCCACGAGTGGTATCGAATTTCACTTTGTAAGTGTCCGGCGCCTTTTCTTTTAACTTCGCGGGAGCAAGCAGTTCCTTCGCGTAGCCGCGCGCGGGCACCGTGGGCGTGCTCGTTGTCGTCGGCGCAGACTTGGATTCGGCCGGCGGCGGCGTGACCGGCTGGACGGGCGCCTCCGTTTTTGGCTGTTCTGCCACCGGCTCTGCGGGTTGCTCGCGCTTGGAGCAGCCACCCAGAATTACTCCGGCAGCGAAGACTACCGCGGCCAAACTGGCGATGATATTTTTCACTTTCATGCGGATTCTCCGTCGCAAAAGTTAGTCGTTATTTTGTGTGCGTTACTTTGGTGCGTTCAATTCTCTGCTAGCGCGCTCCACGTCGGCCATCAGACGCAGAGTATTTTCGCCTAGAATCTTTTTTACGTCACCTTCGGAATAGCCTTTTTTCAGCAGAGCCCCGGTGATCTTCGGCAGCATAGTCGCGTCTTCCATGCCGTATGGCATGTTGGCGCCGTCAAAATCGGAGCCCAGGCCAACGTGATCCACGCCCGCAACTTTTACGGCGTGGTCAATGTGTTCGATGATTTTCGTGCAGTCCACTCGCGGCAAACCGCCTTTTGCCACGTACTCGCGCGTAATGCGATCGCCTTCGATCAACATGCAGCCTTCATTGGTGTCGCCGCAGCGCTTATTGACTTCTCGTGCGATTGCTTCATTGATTTTCGGATCGGCTTTTTCCGCGTTGCGGAATTCCTGGCTCAGAAATCCCACATGATAATTAATCTGAATGACGCCGCCTTTTGCGGCCAGATCCTTCATCATCTGATCAGTCATGTTTCGCGGAGCGTCGCAAATCGCGCGGCAAGAAGAGTGCGACGCAAGAAGCGGTGCTTGGCTGAAAGATAGCGCATCGTAAAACGTTTTGTCGCTGACGTGGGAAATATCCACCATCACGCCGAGCCGATTCATTTCGCGAACGACATTTTTTCCGAAGTCAGTGAGGCCGTTGTGCACCGCCTTGTCAGTGGAAGAATCGGCCCACTCATCATTTCCGCTGTGCGTGAGAGTCATGTAACGCACGCCGAGGCCCGCGTATTTGCGCAGCACGCCGAGATCACTGTTGATCATGTGGCCGCCTTCAACACCCATGAGCGCGGCGATTTTCCCCTCTTTGCGTGCCTGACGAATTTGTTCCGCGGTTGTTGCCAGCACAAGGTCCTTGGGATGCGCTCGTACTTGCTCGCGCACGGCATCAATCTGTTCGAGCGCTTTTTGTACTGCAATCGGACCGATCACTTTGCTGGGAATCCAAATGGAAAAGAAAATCGCGCCGAGGCCGCCCTCGCGCATGCGCGGAATGTCTATGCTGCCCGAGCTGTGACGTTCGCCAAGATCGAATTTCGGATCGAGCAGAAGCTGAGTGGTGTCGTCATGGGTATCGACAACGATAGAAGAGAAATGGAGCTTTCTGGCTTTCTTGGAAATGCCGTCGTCCGCCAACATCATGGTTGCCAACAAACCTCCAAAGGCGAAAAGCACGGAGCGCCAGATTGTAAGAGGCATCGCGGTCTCCCCGAACATGTTTGTCGTCATTCCGAGGAGCGCGGCGACGAGGAATCTCTTTTCGTCGTGCCCTCGAGCAACGGAGATTCCTCGCTCCGCTCGGAGAGACGGGTACGTATTACTGCGCCTGCAGTTCGCGGCTGACTTTTTCGTTCTGCTCCATCACACGAAGCATATTGCCGCCAAGAATTTTGCGAATGTCGTCATCGGAGTAGCCGTCGCGCATCAGGGATTCGGTGATTTTTGGCAATTTGGAAGCGTCTTCCATGCCTTCCGGCATGCTGGCCCCATCGAAGTCGGAGCCAAGGCCAACGTGATCGGCGCCGACTAGTTTTACGACGTGATCTATGTGGTCGATAATTCTTTCCCAGCTGACGTGCGGGAGTTTTCCTTCGGCGACCGCTTTTTGTTGAATTTCAGTCATTCTCTTGCCAATGCAGGCCTCATCATCGCCGCATTCTTTTTTGACTTGATCAAAAATTTGCACCACGCCGCCGGAAAGTTTGTCCGAAGCATCTTTGTACGCCTGGTCAATGAAGCTCATCTCGTAATTGATTTGAATGACGCCGCCTTTCGCGGCGAGCGCTTTGATCATGTCGTCGCTCATGTCGCGCACGTGATTGCAGAGCGCGCGGCAGGAAGAGTGCGAGGCGATCAGTGGCGCTTTGCTGACGGATAGCGCATCGTAAAAAGTTTTGTCGGAGACGTGGGAAATATCCACCATGATTCCCTGACGGTTCATTTCGCGAACAATGTCCTTGCCGTAATCGGTGAGGCCGTTGTGCGCGGGCTTGTCGGTGGAAGAATCCGCCCATTCGTCATTGTAAAAATGCGAGAGCGTCATGTAGCGGACTCCGAGATCGCCGAAAATGCGCACCATGCGGATGTCGTTGCCGAGCATGTGGCCGCCTTCAACACCCATCAGCGCGGCGATTTTCCCCTGCGCGTGCGCGCGGCGCACGTCGTCCGCGGTGCGGCAAAACATCATGTCCTTGGAATTCCTGCGCACGTTTTCGTGCACGGCGTCAATCTGGTCCAGCGCTTTCTGGATGGCCGGCGGTCCCATGATGCGGCCGTCAATCCAGATGGAAAAGAAGATGGCGTTCATTCCGCCTTCCTTCATGCGTGGGATGTCGACGCTGCCGTCCGGGTTGCGTTTGGCGAGGTCGTAGTCTTTGGAGAAAAATCTTTGCGTGGTGTCGTCGTGAGTATCGAGAACGATCGATGAGAAGTGGAGTCTGCGGGCGCGTTCCGCGATTTCATCGCCGTTGGCTGGCGCAATCCACAGTGAACAGAGCAGAAAAAGAGGAAAAAACGACAAAAACGCGCGGCGGCAGCGCATCAGTAAGCTCCTTGAGCCCAGTCAAAATTTGGACCGCATCAGAAATGTCGAGTGGAGATTCTACCCTATCAGCCAGCCGAGCATGGCTTGTTTCCATGCTTGACGATTTACTTCGGCGATGGATTCGGTCAGCGGAATGTTTTTGGGGCAGGCTGCGACACAATTCTGCGCGTTGGCGCAATCCTGAACGCCGCCAGGCTGCATTAACGCGCCGATACGCTCGTGGGCGTGCATCGCTCCGGTCGGATGCATGTTGAACAGCCGCACCTGGCTGATGATTGCGGCGCCGACAAAATCTCCGGCGGAAGTGCCGGTGACCTGCGGGCAAACTTCCAGGCAACTGCCGCAGGAAATGCAGGTGGAAAGTTTGTAGGCCTTTTCCTGAGTCTCCGGAGCCACGTGCGGGCCTTCGCCGAGATCGTAAGTGCCGTCAATGGGAATCCAGGCTTTCACGCGCTTCAAACTTTCGAACATGAATTGCCGGTCGACCGCCAGATCGCGGAGCACGGGAAATTTCGACATCGGCTCAAGGCGAATTGGTTGTTCCAACTTGTCGACAAGCGCGGAGCAGGCCATGCGTGCCTTTCCATTGATGAGCATGGCGCAGGAGCCGCAGACTTCTTCGAGACAATTGGAATCGTAGGCCACCGGTGTCGATTTTTTGCCATCGCGGGTGACGGGATTTTCGGCGATGTCGCGCAGACAGATGATCACGTTCATCGCTGGACGCCAGGTCAACGCAAATTCTTCCCAGTACGGCGCGCCTTGCGGGCTGACTTGCCGCTTGATTTTTACGATGACTTGTTTTTCAGCCATGAATCCTCTGCCCAGCTTAACGTTGAGATCCTTCGTCGCTACGCCTGCTTGCCGCAGGCAGGGTCCTCAGGATGACGATACTTGTCGCATCGTCACTTCGCTGCGTCGTATCTGCGTGGGCGCGGAGTGATCTGCGAAATATCAACGGCTTCGTAATTCAGCTGGATTTCTCCGTTCACCCATTTTGCGCGGGTAGTTTTCAGCCAGTTGGCATCGTCACGATCCGGGAAATCCGGTTTGTAGTGCGCGCCGCGTGATTCGTTTCTGGCGTGCGCTCCGATGGTAATCACTCGCGCCAGCACTAGCATATTTCCAAGTTCGCGCGCGAAGTTCAGCGTCTGGTTGGACCATTTGCTGCGGTCGCTTAAATTCACTTTGCGGAATCGCTGATCGAGTTCGAGTAATTTGTTGTACGCGATCTCTAGATTCTTGTTGATTCGCGTGACGGTGACGTGCTCGGTCATGGTTTCGCCGAGTTCGCGCCAGATGGCCATGATATTTTCGTCGCCATCTTGCGAAATCAGCGCTTGATTTAGCGCCTCCTGGCGCTGGCGTTCGCGATCAAATACGCTGGAATCAACGCCGTCAGTTCCCATT
>Ga0137362_10000511_pt1 | contig 20445 bp, 5 predicted proteins | sample MadtaG_2_FD_104801 | JGI IMG/M metagenome (GOLD analysis project Ga0137362, IMG submission 104801) | Vadose zone soil microbial communities from Angelo Coast Range Reserve, California, USA - Mad1_100_16 metaG | ecosystem: Environmental > Terrestrial > Soil > Vadose zone | place: USA: California... | reverse complement strand
GCGAGCGCACTCAGCGGCCTTTTGTGCTGCTGCTTATGGACACGGGGCGCACCCTGCCCACGCAAAAGAACGAGCGAATTCTGCTGGACATCCTCTCCGCACTGCAGGCAGCGACCCGCGAAACCGACGTCATGGGTTGGTACGAGTCGAACTCGGTCGTGGGAGTGATGTTTACCGAGATCACGCCGGATAACAACCTGATCCTCAGCACTATTCTTTCGCGCATCAGCGATGCTCTGCGGGACCGGCTCACTATCGAGCAGTTCAGCCAGCTAAAGTTCTCTTTTCATTTGTTCCCGGAAGAGTTGGATCCACAGAATCCGGAGCGTCCCAGCAATCCGGCGCTCTATCCCGACCTCCAACAGCGCAACGGCACGAACGGGTTGAGCCGTGGTATCAAGCGGATGATGGATGTTACGGGGAGTCTGGCTTTGCTGGCGATGCTGTCACCGGTGTTCTTCTTCATCGCCGCCGCCATCAAACTGACGTCCAGGGGACCGGTCCTGTTTCGCCAGCAACGCATCGGAGAACACGGCACTCCATTCACGTTCCTCAAGTTCCGTTCCATGTACGTGAACAACGATTCCAGCCAACACAAGGAGTATGTTCGCCAGCTGATTGCCGGTCAGGCCGCGAAGCATCCCATCAATGGCGACGGGGAGGGCGTTTTCAAGCTGACAAATGATCCTCGCATCACTCCGGTGGGAGATTTTTTGAGGCGGACGAGCCTCGATGAATTGCCGCAGTTCGTCAACGTGTTGCGTGGGGAGATGTCGCTGGTCGGTCCGCGTCCGCCGGTACCGTACGAAGTGGAAGCCTACGCCACGTGGCACCGCCGCCGTTTGCTTGAAGCGAAGCCCGGCATCACGGGCCTGTGGCAAGTGCATGGACGCAGCCGTGTAGGATTTGACGACATGGTTCGCTTGGACTTGCGCTATGCGCGCCATAGTTCACCATGGCTCGATCTGAAGATTCTTTTGCAAACTCCAAGAGCCGTCATCGCTGGGGATGGCGCCTGTTAACCGTTCCCCGTTTCCACTCGGTAGAACTTCCCCTGTTCGTTCATCGTCGTCCATATTAATCTCCCTTCTTCCGGGATCGACAACGGTCCTATGCCAGCGTGAAATCTTATGTTTAGATTTGGTGTGATTGGTTACGGCTATTGGGGGCCGAACATCGTTCGGAATCTCCGTAGTCTAGAAGGCTGCCAGGTCGCGGGGATCTGTGATCAGAGTCCCGCCGCCCGGAAGCGGATTCAGTCAGCAAACCCGGAAATACCGGTATATTCCGACTATAGCGATCTCGTGAGCTCGCCCGACGTGGATGCAATCGCGGTGATCACTCCCGTCTGGACGCACTTCGAAGTGGCTAAGGCTGCATTGGAAAACGGGAAGCACGTGTTCGTCGAAAAGCCCTTTACCAGCAGCGTCGCGCAGGCTGAACAACTTATCAATCTTGCCGAACAGAAGAATCTCAAGATCATGGTGGATCACACGTTTCTGTTCACAGGAGCGGTGAGAAAGATACGCAAACTACTCGACGATGGTGTCTTGGGCAAGCTCTACTACTACGATTCCACCCGAGTCAATCTAGGCCTGTTTCAGCACGATTGCAATGTGATCTGGGACTTAGCTCCGCACGATCTTTCGATCATGAATCACCTGCTGCACGGAGACGCTGAGGCAATCTCTGCGACCGGACAGACCCACCTGAACGGACACGAGGATATCGCTTTCATCACAGCGTATTTTCCCGAGAAGATGATTGCCCACATTAACGTCAACTGGCTTTCACCGGTCAAGGTGCGCACCACACTCATCGGCGGCGAGAAGAAAATGTTGGTATGGAATGATCTCGAAGCGGACGAGAAACTCAAGATCTATGACAAGGGCGTCGATGTAAAAAGCCAGGAAGGTTTGTACAACCTGCTCGTCAGCTACCGCTCGGGCGATATGTGGTCGCCTCAAGTTGAGCAAGGGGAAGCGCTCCGGCTGGAACTGAGTTATTTTGTTGACTGCCTTCGCAAGAACGAGGCGCCATTCAACGACGGGCGTGCAGGTCTGAAAGTTGTCCGCATGCTCGAAGCTGCGAACGAATCGGTCGCCAAACGAGGAGCGCTCGTCTACCTATAAATTCTCTGTGTCTACTAAGGACTGATTGTGTCGAAGTGCTTCTATCTACGTCCGAATGTTGTCATGGAACCCCTGGTGCACCATTGGTATGCCTGGTCGCACCTGATTCCTCCCGCGACGGCGGCACGCAATGAGACCGAGCGACACTTGCGGATCATGGATTCCTTCATCCACTCGCCGGAGGCGCATGCAGCCGCGGTGAAGGACCCAAAGCTTTTGGGCGGTCCGTTCATGGATCTCTCAAAAGACTACTTGGATCTGGTGAAGCAACTGGCGGAGGAGACCCGCAATAGCTCTCTGGCCACACTGTCGCGGGCTATCTGCGAACTCGACGAGATGCTCCGAGCGAACGCACAGGGATATTCGCTCGAACCCCTCTACGCGATGGTGCCCGAACCTCTTCGTGGATACGTGGAACTGGTGTATGACCGGCACAACAATGTGTCGTTCCGTTTGCTGGAACCCCTCTTATACGAGAGCAAGTTTTACGATCCGAAGCGTCAGAGCCTCATGCTCTCGCTTATTAGAGACGATGAGCGGCCCTTCGTCCTGAGTACTCCGCGCTTTAAAGAGAAAAACAATGTCCATCTCTCCATTCCTTTTGCCAGCGAACAGGTCAACTTTCTTTTTCGACTAAAGGACCAGCCGGCAAAGTTTGCGGAGATCAAAGCCCGCCTAGGCTTCACCGACGAGGACGACGAGGTCTTCTCGACTTTCCTAAGCACGACACCAGTCCGGAAGTGCCAGCCATACGATGGAAAAACCGCCCGATGGAGATACTTTGGGCATGCCTGCATTCTGCTCGAGGCCGGCGGCGCCAGTATTCTGACCGACCCTGTGCTCAGCTACACCTACGAAAACAATATTTCGCGCTACACCTATGAAGATTTGCCCGACGTGATCGACTGTGTGCTGATCACGCACAATCACCAGGACCATCTTCTGTTTGAGACCCTACTGCAGCTGCGTTCGAGGATCCGCACGATCGTAGTGCCGAGAAATGCGGGCGGATCTCTGCAGGACCCATCCATGAAGCAGATCCTCCGGCGGTGTGGGTTCAACAATGTGGTCGAGATGGAAGAGATGGAAGAAGCCGAGTTTGGGCCGCTGCACATAAAAACGCTGCCCTTTCTCGGAGAGCACGGCGATCTGGATATTCGAACCAAACTGGCCTATGTCGCTAGCGTGAATGGGCATTCTCTGCTGTTCGCCGCCGATTCGTGCAACATCAGTCCGGAGATGTACCGGCACGTTCACCAAGACGTGGGCGATATCGACGTTGCGTTCATAGGCATGGAGTGTGCAGGTGCACCTGTGTCGTGGATCTACGGACCGCTGTTCACCCAAAGGATGGAGCGGGCGCAGGACCAGTCGCGACGACTTGCGGGCTCGAATTATGAGCGCGCCAACGCGATCGTCGAACAATTTCACTGCAAGGAAGTCTACGTTTATGCCATGGGACAAGAGCCGTGGTTGAACTATGTCATGAGTGTGAAGTACACCCCGGAATCCCATCCCATCGTCCAGTCGAACCACCTGATTGAGGCCTGCAGAGCCAAGGGCATTGTTGCCGAACGCCTTTTCGGCGAAAAAGAAATTCTCCTGGCATAGTCTAGCCACTCTCCATTGAATTCAATGACACCAACAGCCACCACGCACGTAGGCACTCTCAGCTCCAAAGATCGGCAAAAGCTGCTGGTGCAATGGAATGATACTGCCTCGGAGTATCCCCGCAATCTGTGCATTCATCAGTTGTTCGAGCAGGAGGCGGCTCGGCGTCCAGACGCAGTGGCCATTCGCTTCGCCGATGAGCAATTGACGTACCGACAAGTGAACGAGCGTGCGAACCAGATCGCTCACCGGCTGCGCAAACTTGGAGTCGGGCCCGAAGTCATGGTTGGAACGCTGCTCGATCGATCGCCGGATCTCGTCGTGGGGCTGTTGGGAATTCTGAAAGCTGGCGGCGCTTTTGTTCCCCTCGATCCCAACTACCCGACTGAACGGCTGGAGTTCATGGCAGCGGATACGGCTGCACCGGTCCTACTGGTGCAAGACGCCGTGGTCCGCCGCGTTTCGAACCTGGAATGGCTGCGAGGCAAAGCTCTTTCGTTAGAGCAAAATGCCGTCGCTATTGCCCAGGAGAGTGTCGACAATCCCGTCAACCAAACAACCGCCGCAAATCTGGCCTATGTCATGTACACGTCCGGCTCTACCGGACGACCCAAGGGCGTAATGGTGAACCACCGCGCCGTTGTCCGGCTCGTCAAGAACACGAACTACATCGAGCTCAGCGAAGGGGAGGTGTTCCTCCAATTTTCGCCGGTTTCGTTTGACGCCTCAACCCTGGAAATCTGGGGACCGCTGCTTAATGGGGGATGCTTGGCGATGATGCCTCCGGAAACGCAGTCACTGAGCGACTTGGGCATGGCAATTCGGCAATATGGAGTTACCACCCTCTGGCTGACTGCCGGCCTGTTTAATGTAATGGTGGAGCAGCGGCTTGAGGACTTAAGGCCGCTGAAGCAGTTGCTGGCCGGAGGAGATGCGCTCTCCCCGGCGCACGTCCGAAAAGCTATCGAGACTTTGCCAGGATGCAGGTTGATCAATGGATACGGTCCTACCGAAGGCACAACTTTCACTTGTTGCCACACGATCTCTTCCGAGGATGCGCAGGGCCACTCGATCCCGATCGGCCGGCCCATCTCTAACACGCAGGTTTATCTGCTGGACTCCGAGAACGAACTCGTCCCACCCGGCGGAGTTGGTGAGCTCTGCATTGGCGGAGACGGTCTGGCGCGCGGTTATTTGAACCAGCCCGAGCTTACCGGCGCGAAGTTCGTACGCCATCCTTTCCGAGACGAGCCCGAAGCCCGAATCTACAAAACCGGCGACCTTGCCAGATATCGCCCCGATGGCAGTATCGAGTTTCTGGGGCGCACGGATAACCAGGTCAAGATTAATGGTCATCGCATTGAGCTTGGCGAGATCGAAACTGTAGCGATGCAGCATCCGTGGGTGCGTTCGACCGTCGTGGTTGCGAGGCAGGACACACCGGGGGAAAAGAAACTGATCGCCTATGTCGTTCCGCGCGAGGAATGCACAATCACCAAACTGCGCGCGTACCTGCAAGGAAAGCTGCCCTCTTATATGGTGCCGGCGGCATTTGTATTGATGGATTCGTTGCCACTGTCCCCAAACGGGAAAGTAGACCGGGCAGCTTTGCCGACGCCGCAAGCCGCGCACAACGACCCGCCTCGGGTTCGATCGGCACACCGTGAGATGGAGGAGAAAATCGAGACCGCCTGGTTGAAGGTGCTCGGCTTGCAGCAGGTCGGCCCCGACGAGAATTTCTTCGACGTCGGCGGGGACTCGTTGCAGTTGCTGATGGTGCATGCGGAAATACAAAAGGCAATCGGATCCGAATTCTCATTAACTGACCTCTTCGAGTATTCAACCATCCGCACCTTGGCGCACCATCTCGCCGCGACCGGCGGACAGCGGGCGGCCATGGCAGAGGCGATCGAGAGAGCTCGGCAGCAGAAGATGGTTTGGGCAGCACAGGTGCGGTCAAGGGATAACCAAGTTCATGAGTAATACAGAACAAAGCCTGAACGCAGGCTCGATTGCCATCATTGGTCTAGCTGGCCGCTTTCCGGGCGCGAAAGATGTCCACCAGTTCTGGAGCAATTTAGCGAATGGGGTGGAATCGATCACGCAGCTGAAGGACGAAGAATTGGAGGCCGGCGACTCCAGCCTGTGGAGCCAGCCAAACTTCGTTCGAGCGCGCGGCGTTCTGGAAGACGTTGATCTTTTCGACGCAAACTTCTGGGGTATGCTTCCACGGGAAGCCGAACTTACGGACCCGCAGCATCGTGTCTTCATGGAATGCGCCTGGCAGGCACTGGAGGACGCGGGCTACGATTCCGCTGCCTACCAAGGCGCAGTCGGCGTGTTTGCAGGTTGCAGCATGAATACCTATTTCCTGCTGAATCTCTGCAGCGACCGGAAGTTCGTCGACGAGTTTACCCGTACCTACCAGGTCGGTTCGTATCCGACTCTGGTCGGGAACCACATTGATTTTCTCTCGACGAGGGTCGCGTACAAGTTGAACCTGCGCGGCCCCGCATACACGATGCAATGCGGTTGCTCCACATCGCTGGTCGCCGTGTGCCAGGCCTGCCAAAGCCTTCTGACTTACCAGTCGGACATGGCACTCGCCGGCGGCGTCTCGGCTAGCTTCCCGCAAAAGCGCGGCTACCTGTATCAGCCCGATGGCATGGCCTCGTCTGACGGACACTGCCGGACGTTCGACGCTCAAGCGCAGGGAACGGTATTCGGCAGCGGCGCCGCCGTCGTGCTGCTGAAACGACTGGACGACGCGATCGCAGATGGCGACCATCTCCATGCCGTAATCAAGGGCTTCGCCCTGAATAATGACGGCTCGGCGAAGGTGGGCTTCGCCGCACCGGGCGTGGAGGGCCAAGCCCAGGTCATCGCGATGGCTCAGGCTGCGGCCGGGGTTTCGCCGGAATCCATCAGCTACATCGAGGCCCATGGAACCGGCACACCTCTGGGCGACCCGATCGAAGTTGCGGCCGCCACGAAGGTCTTTCGCGCGAGCACCAAGGCCAAGGGCATCTGCGCCATCGGTACTGCCAAGACCAATGTCGGACATCTGGATATTGCGGCGGGAGCAACCGGGCTGATCAAGACGGTGCTGTCTCTGAAGCACCGTCAGTTGCCTCCCACGCTGCACTTTGAGCGGCCGAATCCGAAGCTCGATCTTGAGAACAGCCCGTTCTATGTAAACACCAAGCTCACGGAATGGAAGCGCAGTAATGGGCAGCCTCGGCGTGCCGGCGTCAGCGCATTCGGAGTTGGTGGAACCAATGCCCATGTAATTGTCGAGGAGGCGCCGGTCGTCGAAGAGAGCCAATCTGCCCGTGACCTTCAATTGCTTGTCGTCTCCGCCAAAACCCCCTCGGCGCTGGACCGCGCAGCCTCCAACCTGGCAGAACATCTGAAGAAGCACACCGACCAGAAACTGGCGGATGTCGCCTACACCTTGCAAATAGGCCGCCGGCCGTTTGAGCATCGTAAGTTCGTAGTTGCTCGTGACACCGCCGATGCGATCCAGGCGCTCGAAATGGCGGACGGCAAGAAGAACCATTCTGGAGTGCAGAAAGCGCGGCGCCCGTCAGTTGTATTCATGTTCCCCGGGCAGGGGGCGCAGTACTGCCAGATGGGGACGCAGCTTTATGCCGCCGAACCCGAGTTCCGAAAGTGGGTCGACGAATGCGCCGACATACTGCAGTCCCTGCTGCCGAAAGATCTCCGCGATGTAATGCATCCAAAGGCTGCGGGTGCGGAGGAGGCGCAACGGCTGCTCACTTCGACCTCCTTTGCGCAGCCGGCTCTATTCACCACGGAATTCGCGCTGGCCAAGCTGTGGATGAGTTGGGGCATCGAACCGGATGCGATGATCGGCCACAGCATCGGCGAGTTTGTCGCCGCATGCCTGGGCGGCGTGTTCTCGCTCACAGACGCTTTACGGTTGGTGGCCACTCGCGGGCAGTTGATGCAGGGCTTGCCAGCCGGTTCCATGATGGCAGTCCGCTTGCCGGAGGCAGAACTTCGTTCCAGCCTCTCTCCGGAAGTCTCGATCGCAGCGATTAATAGCCCGGCCTTGTGCGTCGTATCCGGTCCAAGTCAAGCCATCGAGAAACTGGAAAAATCGCTGACCGAACGCGGCGTGATAGCGCGCCGGTTGCACACTTCGCATGCGTTTCACTCCGCCATGATGGATCCGGTCGTCGATCCGTTCACGGAGGTGGTGAAGCAGGTCAGCCTGAAGCCGACTTCGATTCCCTACGTCTCCGGAGTCAGCGGTGAATGGGTGACAGAGGAACAGACGACGAGCCCGCGCTACTGGGCCTCTCACTTGCGCGAGCCGGTAAGGTTCGCTGATAGTCTTGCGAGCCTGTCATCGCTTGAGAACGCAGTCATGCTGGAAGTTGGGCCCGGAACTACGCTCAACACACTGGCTCTGCAACATCCGGCAATGAAGTCGGGGCAGATCGTAATTAATTCTTTACCCGATGCTTCGCGCGCTACGAGCGACAGCGAAACCCTGCTAACGGCCTTGGGGCGAGCCTGGGTCGCAGGAGCGCAGCCCAACTGGAAGTCCTTCCATAAAGGCGAGCGCTTGCACCGCGTGGCGCTGCCGACATATCCGTTCGAACGGAAACGGTACTGGATTGGTCCGACCAAGTCCGATGCGGCGACGGTCGCGGCGGGTCCTCGAGCTGACGAGTCGCATGTCTCCGTGGCGGCCGAACCACAGCAATCGATTAATTCCGCAATCTCCAGTCAGCAAAATGCGAGTCAACCCACGGTGCCGTCTGAGGTGAGCATGAGTCGTGCGAATGAACGTCAGGAGAGAGTCCAACAGACCTTGTTGTCGATGTTTCAGGATCTGTCCGGGATCGACGCTGCGGGTCTCGATCCGGCGGCCAGTTTCATGGAACTTGGCTTCGATTCACTGTTCCTGACGCAGGCTACGCAGGAATTGCAGAACAAGTTCGGATTGAAGATCACGTTCCGTCAACTGCTGGACAAGGAGTCGAGCATACAGGCCCTGGCAGCTTACATTGTCAGCAAATTGCCGCCTGAAGCTGCTCCCGGGCCGGCCGCCACTCCGGTGACGGTAACCACCGCTGCGCCACAAATTGTGTCGCCAGCTCCGGTTCCGGCCGTCTCTGCCCCATCGACAAAATCTGGAACGTCGAGCCAGGAGGTTGCTATGGCGACGCCCCCCACCAGCCTTATCGAGTCCTTAATGAAAGAGCAGCTGCGGACGATGTCGGACCTGATGTCGCGACAACTCGAGGCACTGCGAAGCGGAGGAGCTGGGACAATACAGGCGCCGGCCGTCGCGCAAGTCGAATCCGCATCGCCTGTTGCCGTGCCCGCCGCGACTGTCTCGCAGCCCGATCTAAGACCGGCGGCGCCGCCCGCGGCCGAGATCGCGAAAGAGGAGCCCAAAGCCTTTGGCCCGTTTAAACCGCTGTCGAAAGGACCACAAGGTGGGGTCACTCCGCAGCAGGAACAACACGTTGCCACACTGATCGACCGCTACACGAAGAAGACGGCCGAATCCAAGCGCCTCACGCAGAAATACCGCCGGGTCATGGCCGATCCGCGTGTGGTCTCAGGCTTCCGATCGCAGTGGAAGGAAATGGTCTATCCGATTGTCACCAATCGCTCGGAGGGCTCGAAGCTCTACGACGTGGATGGCAACGAGTACATCGACATCCTGAATGGCTACGGGCCCACGGTATTTGGGCACAAGCCGAAATTTGTGACCGATGCCGTGCAAAATCAGCTTGAGCTCGGCTTCGAGATTGGCCCCATGTCGCCACTGGCGGGCAAGGTGGCCGAGTTGATATCTGAATTCACCGGGATGGAGCGGGTGGCTTTTAGCAACACCGGTTCCGAAGCGGTCCTGTGTGCTATGCGCATCGCCCGCACGGCGACCGGCCGGAACAAGATCGTGATGTTTACCGGGGACTATCACGGGATGTTTGACGAAGTGCTGGTTCGCGGAGTCAACCGCCCGGGTGCGCCTGCGCGCTCAATGCCCATCGCGCCGGGAATTCCGCCGCAGGCGGCCGAGAACATCGTGGTCCTTAACTACGGTACGCCGGCCTCACTCGACTACATCCGAGCACACGCTAGTGAATTCGCAGCCGTGATGGTGGAGCCGGTGCAGAGCCGTCATCCCAACCTGCAGCCACGAGAATTTCTGCATGAACTAAGAAAGATCACCGCCGATTCAGGCGCCGCGCTGATCTTCGACGAAGTCGTGACCGGCTTTCGAACCCATCCCGGCGGCGCCCAAGCAATCTTTGGGATCAAGGCCGACATCGCTACCTACGGCAAGATCATCGGAGGCGGCCTGCCCATCGGCATTCTCGCCGGCAAGCCGCAATTCATGGACACGCTCGATGGCGGCATGTGGCAATACGGTGACGACTCATTCCCCGAGGTTGGAGTTACGTTTTTCGCCGGGACATTTGTGCGACACCCGTTGGCGCTGGCTGCAACATATTCGGTCCTGCAGCACCTGAAAGAGCAAGGTCCGCAGTTGCAAGAGCGACTCAATGAAAAAACCGAGAAGATGGTCGCCCGGCTGAATGCGTTCCTGAAAGAGCGGCAGGTTCCCATCGAAATGCAGAACTTTGCCAGCATCTTCTATTTCAGCTTCCCCACCGAGATGCGCTTTGGCAGCCTCTTTTACTTCCACATGCGTGAGAAGGGCATTCACCTGCAAGAAGGCTTCCCTTGCTTCCTGACGACGGCCCACACCGAAGCGGACATCGACCGCATCGTGGCAGCCTTCCAGGAAAGCATTACGGAAATGCAAGCTGACGGAATGCTGCCCGGAGTTGCCGAGCCATCTGTCTCCGAAGTAGACACGAAGAAATCCGAAACCTTGGGGCGATCTGCCGCGGCGACGGTGGTGCTTTCCGACACAGGGAGAGAGGCCCCGGTAACGGAAGAGCAGAGGGAGATATGGCTGTCTGACCAGATTGGAGAGGACGCCTCGTGTTCTTACAACGAGTCCTTCTCATTGCGCCTAAAGGGTGTGTTGAACGAGACTGCGTTGAAGGAAGGAATTCTCGAGGTAATTCATCGACATGAGGCTCTCCGCGCAACATTCACTGAGGACGGCGAGAGCGTCAAAGTTGCTCTTCGCTTCGGCGGGGAGATTCCAATAGTTGACCTTTCGAGTCTTGCGCCTCCAGAACGAGAACAAGCCTGCGCCAAGATCGTCCGCGATGATTCCCGCACACCATTCGATATTGCACGAGGTCCACTTCTGAGAATCAAGATTCTGCGGCTGGGCCGGGAAGACCACATTGTCTTATTTACGAGCCATCACATCGTCTGCGATGGATGGTCCACCAACGTCATTCTTGATGAACTCGCTCAGCTGTATTCCGCGAAAGTCGAAGGGCGTGCTTCTTCTCTGCCAACCGCAAAGTCGTTCCTGGAATATGCTCGGGAGCAAAGCCGGCAGAAGAATTCTCCGGCGACGAGAGAGGTTGAGGAGTATTGGCTGAAGCAATTTGAAAAGCCTGCCCCGGTTCTGGAATTGCCGACCGACCGCCCGAGATCGGCCCTGAAGAGTTTTGCCGGAGCAACCTATCGGGCGGTGATCGAGGAGAACGACTACCGCAGCATTAAGAAGGCTGGGGCTCAACGCGGATGCACCTTGTTTGTCACACTCCTGGCTGCTTATGAACTGCTCATGTGCCGGCTTTCCAACCAGGATGATGTCGTGGTTGGAATTCCGGCGGCTGGGCAAGCGCTGCTGGAGGGAGCATCGCTGGTCGGACATTGCGTCAACTTTCTCGCTTTACGCGCGCAGATTAACAAGGAACTCGCATTCGCAGATTTCGCTAAACAAGTGAAGAAAAGCGTTTTGGATGCCTACGAACATCAGAACTACACCTACGGCACATTGGTAAGGAAGCTGGGAATTCCACGAGATCCAAGCCGCCTGCCTCTGATTGAGGTGCAGTTCAATCTCGAGCGCATCGGGTCCGCAATGAAACTGCCAGGTCTGCGAGCGGAGGTCGATCCAAATCCGAAGTCGTTCGTGAATTTCGACCTGTTCTTGAATGTGGTGGAGAGCGATCAGGGATTGACTCTAGACTGCGACTACAACTCGGATCTCTTTGACGAGAGCACGATTGCGCGCTGGATCTCGCATTACAAAACCCTGCTACGAGAATTCGTTGCAGATGCGGGACGCAGCGTAATGCGTGTGCCACTGTTGACCCAGGGCGAGCGTAATCATTTCCTTCATGACTGGAATGCGACGCAGTCGGCTTATCCTGCAGAGATGAAGGTCCATGAGCTCTTTGAAGAGCAGGCAGCTCGAACACCTGACAGCGTGGCGTTAGTGTTCGGCAAACAGCAGATGACCTATCGGGAGCTAAACGAACGAGCCAATCAATTAGCGCACTACCTGCAGGCTTTTGGGGCAAGCCCGGATAAGAAAGTCGGTCTTTTCGTCGAGCGGTCCCTACAGATGATTGTTGGGTTACTGGGCATTCTCAAATCGGGTGCGTGTTATGTGCCGCTCGATCCGTCTCACCCCAAGGCGAGAATCGACTACATTCTTGCCGAAGCAGATAGCCCCATCCTAGTGACACAAAACAGCCTCGCGAAGGGTTTAACCAGTCGAGCTCGGATGGTGTTCCTTGATTCAGACTGGCCGAAGATTGAGTCGCAGCCGACGTCGACACCGAAAGAGCAAGCCTCTCCCAGTAATGTCTCGTATGTGCTATTCACCTCAGGCTCGACCGGTAAACCCAAGGGAGTCGAAGTTACGCACCAATCGCTTGTGAACTTAATCTGCGCAATGGTGAAGCAGCCCGCCATGACTGCCGACGATACAGTACTTGCGGTTACGACCATCTCTTTCGACGTGGCGACAGGCGAGTTGCTGGTACCACTGTCGGTGGGGGCGCGCGTTATCATCGCGAGCGCCAACGACGTGACGGACGGCTCGCGACTGCGCGAGCAGATGGAAAAACACAAAGTTACGGCGATCACAGCTACCCCAGGCACGTTCCGGCTTCTCGGAGAAGCTGGATGGAAGAGTCATCCTGGTTTGAAGATCTGGTCTACGGGCGAGGCATTGCCCCGCGAGTTGGCCAACACACTGCTCGAGGGCGGCGCGGAGCTTTGGGACTTGTATGGTCCCACGGAGACGACGATTTGGTCGGTGGGCTGCCGAATCGAGTCGACTTCCGGTCCGGTTCCGATCGGGCGTCCCGTGGAAAACACACAAGTCTACGTGGTCGACGAATTCGGGGAGCCGGTTCCGATTGGTGTGGCTGGCGAACTCTGGATTGGTGGGGACGGCGTGGCGCGTGGCTATCTGAATGATCCCAAGCTTACTTCAGAGCGCTTCATCCCTGATCCCTTTCGTGAAGGCAATGGTCGTATTTACCGGACCGGCGACTTGGTTCGCTACCGTCCTGATGGCACGATCGAGTACATGGGACGCATGGATCGCCAAGTCAAGGTTCGCGGCTTCCGGATCGAACTGGGTGAAATCGAATCGGTGCTGAATCAAGCGGTTGGTATACGTGAGTCGGCAGTCATCGTCCGTGAAGACGTTCCGGGAGATCGGCGATTGATTGCCTACTACGCGTCGGCTGACGGGCACTTGGCATCCGCTACGGATTTGCGAACGCACTTAGGGCAAACCGTACCCGATTACATGGTTCCGTCTGCCTTCGTGAAAATGGATGCGCTTCCGCGAACTCCTAACGGCAAGTTGGATAAACGAGGCTTACCCACGCCTGAGTTGACTGTCGAAAAGTCCAGCAAGAGTACCGAACCCCGGAATGCCGAAGAACAGAGGATGTCGGACATCTGGGCCGAAGTGCTGCGATTGAAGACGGTCGGAATCGACGAAAACCTGTTTGAACTCGGCGCGGATTCGCTGCACGTTTTTCAGATTGTAGCCAGAGCAAACAAAGCCGGAATGAAAGTAACGCCGAAACTTGTTTTACAGCAACGAACCATCCGCGCCATCCTCGAACAGGCGAAGGAGCCGGCAGGGAATGGCAACGGCAATGGCAACGGTGCGGCACCGGTTGCTTCGTCCACCATCGTGCCCGTTTCGCGAGAGAAGTATCGCGTCACCAAGACTTAGGGAATGACGTCAGCTAATTCTCAACTCACCGCGGAAGCCCGCAAGCACCCGGACATCTCAGCCGAGGCTGTCGCCGGCGTGTTTTCGGGTGATGTGTTTGCGATGCCTGCTTCTCCCGCGCAGGAGAGATTTTGGGCCTTTGAACATGCGTATCCTGGCACACGAGTGTGGAACGTCGCCTGCCGCTGGTCCTTGCTAGGGCCGCTCAATGTGGAACTGCTTCGTCAAGCCCTCAATGCAGTATGTGTGCGCCATGAGGCCTTGCGGACATGTTTCGAATTGCAGGCCGGCGAACTCGTGCAGAAGGCTGCCTCGGAACTCGAGCTCGTCCTGCCTGTTCACGATCTGCGGGATTTGCCTGAAGACGAAAAAGAGACAGAGTCGGAACAAATTACCGTCGCTGAGGCCACGCGTCCGTTTTCACTCACTGGCGGTCCACTCCTCCGTACCCGGCTTACAAGGTTGGAGGACGAACACTATGTCTTGCTGGTGACCGTTCATCACGCCATTTGCGACGGCTGGTCGGTTGGCATCATCAGCCGCGATTTGGGCGCCCACTACCAGGCCTTTGTGACTCACACTCCCGCTAATCTCACCGAGCTTCCAATTCAGTTTGCAGACTACGTGGTTTGGCAAAAGGAGGCTTTCGAGAAAGGCTCTTTCCAGGCCCAGACGGCCTTTTGGAAGAAACAGCTTCGAAGTTTGCAGCCCCTGGTAATCGCCGGGGATCTGCCGAAAATTCCGGAGCCCACATGGGGCGGGAAAATCGTCTCCGGACTCTTGCCCAGGGCAATGACGGATGCCCTGGCACAAGTCAGTCAGCGCAATGGAACGACCATGTTCAGCACCGCGCTGAGCGCTTTATGCGTTCTGATGAACGGGCTATCGGGCAGGGAAGATATCGCGATCGGTACTCAGGTCGCGGGGCGCCATCGCGTTGAGGTAGAGAACGCCATCGGGGTATTTAATAACGCTATGGTTCTACGGACGCGCGTGCCACGGTCGAGCAAGTTCTCCGAGGTGGTGGCAAGTGTGAGTGACACCGTCATTCAGGCAACTGCCAACCAGGATCTTGCTCATGAGCGTGTGCTTCAGACATTGGGGAACGACGACCTCGGAAGAGACCGTCTCTACTACGTGAATTTCATTTACCAGCGGTCGTTTATCGAAAACATCAAGTTCGCTGACATTCAGTTGATCGACCTGCCGTCGCGCACACCGGGCGCACCGTACGATCTTAATTTCTTCATGGTTGAGCGTCCCGAGGGTTGGCGCTTGTCTCTGGAATACAATATCGATCTTTATTCGGCGACAACCGCCGAGCGCATTCTCGGGCAGTTTCGCCAGTTGATGGAAGAAGTGATCGCGGCCCCAGAGCAGCCAATTAGCCAATTCCAAACGATACGCTCAATCCAACCAGCTCCTTTTGCTGCGGATCAGAGATATTCCAGGTCAAAGCCATCCATCGCCAGATCAGCCTCTTCTTCGCCGCCCAAAGTCGACACGATCGTGCCAGCCTCTTTGGCACAGCAAAGGTTCTGGCTATTGGAGCAGTTGGGCCAGGGCAGCGGTGCTTTCAATATCCCAATTCGCTGGCTCCTCAAAGGGCAGATCAAGCCCGAACTGATGGAGCAGGCATTCAACGAGTTGATGCGACGACACGATATCTTGCGGACCACCTTGATTCAGGTAGAAGGTCAACCCATGCAGCGCATTGCCCCTTCCCTGAACATCAAGGTGCCGGTGACGGATCTGACCGGCTTGCCGGAAGACAAACGAGGCCTGGAAGCAGATCGGCTCTGTCGAGAACACGGTGAGCGGCCCTTCGAATTGTCCGCGCTTCCGCTGCTGCGCGCCGCTCTCATTCGTACCGAGGAACAGGAATGCATTCTTCACGTCACAGCCCACCATATCGTCGCCGACGGGTGGGCGGTCGGTTTATTGGCAAAAGAGATTGGCGACATCTATGACGCATACATGCGGGGATTGTCATCTTCGTTGCCTGATCCTGAGATGCAGTACGCCGATTATGCTGCATGGCAGCGAGAGTTACTGCGGAGCGATGGCATCAAGAATCAGAACCAGTACTGGCTGGACAAGTTCCGCAATCATACGCCGTTTGAGGTGATGCCCGACAAGCCCCGCCCCGCTTCGCAGACCACCAATGGAGACGTGGTTTCGATTCAATTGCCTCGCCGTATTACCGACGCAGTTCAGGAAGTGAGTCGCAAAAACGGCAATACGTTTTTCATTACCGCCTGCGCCGCTTTCCTGACTCTTCTCTATCGTTATACCGGGCAAGAAGACATCACCATCGGCACTCAGTTTTCGGGGAGAAATCAGGTCGAGCACGAGCAGATCATCGGGCTCTTCCTCAATACGCTTCCGCTGCGGAATGACCTGTCCGGAAATCCGGCTTTTCCACAGCTTCTCGAGCGGGTGCAAGAGGTCGTCCTACAGGCGTTGGCTCACCAGGACACACCATTCGAGCACTTGGTGGAAATAATCAATCCCAAGCGCGATTTGAGCCGCAACCCATTGTTCCAGGTTAACTTCATGCTACAACGATCGCTGGTGACGAGCCGCGATTACGATACATTCTCGCTGCTTGACGTTCCCTCGCGACCAGCTGGCGCTATGTACGATCTGAATTGCCTGATGGTGGAGCGGCCTGATGGGTGGCGGGCGTCAATCCAGTTCAACACGGATTTGTTCGAAGCTCAGACAGCCACGCGCATGCTCCATCACTTTGAGGGGCTTTTGGGCGAGATTGGAAAGAATGCGGAGCGGCGCATTTCAGAATTCCCGTTTCTAACAGATGAGGAGAACACACTGCTGGAGCAGTGGAACGACACGGCCGAATCGCAACCGGTACAGAAAAGTGTGCATGCGCTTTTCGAAGTTCAGGCTGACCGAACGCCGAAGGCCGTCGCGGTGGTCTCCGGCAGGGAAGAATGCACATACTTCGAATTAGAGCGACGAGCGAATCAGCTGGCCCATTATCTCCTTGGTCTGGGAATTCAGCCCGGTGATCGAGTCGGGATTTGCGTGGAGCGGTCGGTCAGTATGATGGTCGGCCTGCTGGGCATTCTTAAAGCTGGTGCGAGTTATATTCCTCTGGACCCGTCCTACCCTGCCGCCAGGCTATCGCAGATGATGGAAGATTCACAGGCGCCCGCGCTGATTACTCAGGAGAGGTTGCGCACCACGATTCCCCCGAACAACGCTCGCGTCGTTTGCCTTGATTCAGAGTCCAGCAGGATTTCGCGAGAGTCGACCGAGCGACCACGCGTCGAGATTTCAGGTGAGCACCTTGCTTACCTGATCTACACCTCAGGGTCTACGGGAACGCCAAAGGGTGTACAAGTACCTCACCGCGCGGTCGTGAACTTGCTCTCTTCGATGCGACGTGTACCCGGTATTGAGCGTGAGGACATACTGGTTGCTGTCACCACATTGTCGTTCGACATCGCCGCGCTCGAATTGTTCCTGCCCCTCACGGTCGGAGCGCGTCTGGTCATTGCGACTCGAGAACAAGCCGTCGATGGTTCAGAACTGCTTGATGTCCTGAGACGTTCCCGAGCCACCATCATGCAGGCGACTCCGACCACCTGGCAGATGCTGCTCGAGGTCGGCTGGGGAGGGAACCCGCGGGTCAAGATGCTCTGTGGAGGCGAGGCGCTGCCCCGGGGGTTAGCCAATCAGCTTCTCACAGTCGGCGGCGAATTGTGGAATATGTATGGTCCTACCGAGACAACGATCTGGTCTTCCGTCGGACAAGTGAGTCGGGGTACAGGTACTGTGCCGATTGGGCCACCGATTGCCAATACACAATTCCATGTTTTAGATGCCAATCTTCAACAGGTGCCGATAGGTGCACCCGGTGAACTCCATATCGGAGGTACTGGGGTCGCGCATGGCTACCTCAATCGGCCGGAATTGAATCGCGAGAAGTTTGTTCCCGATTCTATTAGTGGACAAAAAGGATCCCGATTGTACCGGACCGGGGATCTTATGCGCTGGAAGAAGAACGGCGAACTTGAATTTCTGGGACGCACCGACCACCAAGTCAAAATCCGTGGCTTCCGCATCGAGACAGGCGAGATCGAAGCGACCATCGTAAGGCACCCTGGTGTGAAGGAAGCGGCGGTCGTCGCGCGGGAAGATGGAGGCAGAAGTAAGTGCCTGGTCGCGTACGTTGTGGCAAGCGGATTGGGAGCTGGACAAGTTCTCGCTGTTCCGCAGGATCTTCGCGCGGAATTGCAAAAACAACTGCCTGAATACATGCAACCTTCAGCGTTTGTCTGCCTGGATGCCCTACCGAGAACCCCCAACGGCAAGGTAGACCGGAATGCGCTACCCGCACTGGATCTGACGGAAATAGCAAAGGCCGGCTATGTCGCCCCAGCAAATGAAACCGAGCAGCGTGTACTCGCGATCTGGGAGAAGGTTCTGGGGATTTCCACAATCAGCACTACCGAGAACTTTTTCGACGTCGGTGGTCATTCACTGTTAGCGACCCAGCTGTTAGCGCGAATCGACCAGTCATTTGCAAAGAAGCTCCCGTTGGCCGCGTTGTTCCAATCACCGACAATTCAGCAAATGTCGGGTTTGTTGACTGGGAAGGCGGGTTCTCAGCCTATCCCCGGCGTTGCAACGATCCAGCCAAGGGGTTCAAGAACGCCAATCTTCTGTCTGCACGGCGTGCCGAGCATGCGCAACCTAGCACTGGAATTGGGGTTGGATCAGCCTTTCTTCTCAGTCAACATACCCAACCCTGCCGAACTGACGCCGCCCTACAGCGTGGAACAACTCGCCGCTCTTCACATCAAGACAATTCGAAAGGTGCAGCCCGAAGGCCCCTACTTCCTCGTTGGCTGGTGCCGCGAAGGTCTCCTGGCCTACGAAGTGGCCCAGCAACTTCGGGCGCAACGGGAACGCGTTGATCTGGTGGCGATGTTCGACACATGGATTCCAAGGTACCTGTCGCGGTTTTCAAACGGCGAAGCTCGTCGTGCCCGCCGATCATTTGAAATAGCGAGAGTTGGACTGCACGCACAGAAGCTGCAGCAGATGGGTCTCAGGGAAGTGGCGGGCTACCTTTGGGAGCAGCTCAGCCAGGTTCTCGGTGACCGATTTCGGCATTTCAGATGGTGGGCTCAGTATCGTCTCGAAACCGGAGTGGGATCTGCGGTCGCGGGCAGGCAGCGGTCACAGGATGAGATATTGCTGCTGGCGGTGGCGAGCTATCGGCCCAAAGCATATGGCGGACCCGTCATTCTGTTCCGCTCTGACAAGTATCGCACTTGGAAATATTGGGATCGGGCTCTCGGCTGGAGCCACCTGTTATCCGGCTTGACGGTGCATGAAGTGCCCGGGATCCACGACAGCATGCTAACCGGCCCGCAGCTCCCTTCGATTGCACGAGCCATCACGTCTATCATGGACGAGCCCATGCATGAACCTAGACTAGTTGAAGAGTTAGTTTAAGGTCCGATTGCGAGGCCATGAGAATCCTAGAGATTTTAATTGTCCTCTTTGACATCCCTATTCTGGTCTTTGGCATCGCGAATCGTCATTGGCCGGTCTGGATGAATGGCTCCTTAGTTCTGGCCCTGGCCGCCTTTCTGGTGCACGCGGTGCTTGAGGGCGTCCGATGGCAGATGATACCTGCCTACCTGGTATGCGGTGGCCTCGGGATCTACTGCCTTACGGACCTGAGCAATCGCAATCATCTGAATCTGGCGGCGAGCATTCTGGCGATGACCTTGCTGTCGAGTTCCGCTGTACTGGCGATCATGCTTCCCGTGTTCTCCCTCCCAGCCCCAGACGGGTCCTACGCGATAGGCACCGTCACTAGACGATGGACCCGGAATGCAGTGGAAGCCTCGGGCCAGCCTTCGAGCCGGATACTGACAGTTCAGTTCTGGTATCCGACGGAAGTGCGGAAGGGGAAGCGGTCGCTCTATCGAACCGAAGACGCGGAAGGACTGAAGTCACACCTGCGGCTGGTTGAGACGCACTCCCTCGTTGGCGTGCCAATATCGGCCAAGAAGTTCCCGGTTGTTCTGTATTCCCCAGGATGGCAAGGTCATCTCACTCAGAACACGGTTCAGTTAGAGATGCTGGCCAGCCACGGATATGTCGTGCTCTCGATAATGCATCCTCCCGACAACCATGTCCCGGTAACTTTCGATCCTTCACTCGATGCCAATCTGCGGGAGTACTCGGTTGAGGTGAGGCGGCGCGCGGACGACGTAGTTTTTCTGGCAAATGAAATCCAAAAACTGAACCGAAACGATCGGGAAAGCCTGTTTACCGGCCATCTAGATATGTCCCGTCTAGGAATTATGGGCTTCTCGTTCGGCGGGGCAGTGGCGGCTGAGACCTGTTGGCTCGATGTAAGGTTCAAAGCGGGCATTAACATGGATGGAATGCTCTTCGGTGAAGCCGCTGACGCTGGGGTGCAGCAGCCATTCTTTTTTATGAGTGATGACACACCGGCGCCCTCAGAAGCAGCTACGCGATCTGCGGATTCTAGAATGCAGACCTATCTCCGTGCGTTGGACACCGACG
>Ga0137362_10000505_pt1 | contig 20483 bp, 13 predicted proteins | sample MadtaG_2_FD_104801 | JGI IMG/M metagenome (GOLD analysis project Ga0137362, IMG submission 104801) | Vadose zone soil microbial communities from Angelo Coast Range Reserve, California, USA - Mad1_100_16 metaG | ecosystem: Environmental > Terrestrial > Soil > Vadose zone | place: USA: California... | reverse complement strand
GACCCTCATGATGCCGGGCGCGGCGGTCGCGGAGAATTTCGACCCCAAGAACAAGGGACTTCTTGCCGGCGTGGATATTTCATTCAGCGGAGCTCCAGCGAACGCCAACCAGTGGCGCGTGGATGGGGCCAATAATAATGACATCGGCTCGCAGCGCACGATCCTTATTTATCCCTCCATCGACGCCATTGAGGAATTCAAGATTCTTCGCAACAGCTACGGACCGGAATTCGGCGGCGCGGGCGGCGCGCAGGTCAACATCGTCACTCGTGGCGGCGGCAACGATTTCCATGGCAACGTATTCTATTTTGGCCGCAACGACGCACTGATTGCCAAGAATGCCCTGCTCGGACCACAAGACCATAAACAACTGCTGCGCCGAAATGACTATGGCTATACCATTGGCGGTCCCGTTAAGAAGGACAAAGTATTTTTCTTCTGGTCGGAAGAATGGAACAAAGAGAAGCGCGCCCGGGTTCGCGACGTGCAATTCCCCACATTGGCTGAGAGGGGAAATCCAGCAACCAACACACCTGCGGACTACACGGATATGATTACGGCCGGTTGCCCCGGTCAGATACCGAAGGATCCTTTTAACAACAATGCCCAATTAACGACGATCCCTGTCGCTCGCATAAGCCCCGCTGGCTGGGCTTACCTTTCGCAGCTTCCTGCCCCCAACCGGTCAAACCCTTGCACGCAAAACTGGGTTCAAGGTGTAACAATCCCAGTTAATTGGCGCGAGGAGAATGTTCGCGGAGACGTGAACATTACCAAGAGCACCGTGCTGACACTCCGCTACACTCAAGACGCATGGGACAATCCCCTGCACTCGGACGCCGAAGGCGGTCTCTGGGGCGAGCAGGCCGCCCCCTCGATTAGCGATGCGTGGGACCAGCCAGGCAAGGTGGCCATCGCGAAATTGACCACCACGATTGGCAGTTCCGCGACCAATGATTTCGCATTTTCCTGGTCCGCGAACCGGATTAATCTCTCTCTTGCTGGAGATACTCCGGCGCTGAACGCTACCATCAAGGCTGTCTTTCCGACGGTATTCCCGCAGAGCGGAAAACTGCACGGCGCCGGTACGGCCGAGCCGCTTTGCTGGTGCGGCGGCCCTAGCAACTTCATTGGGCACTTTGGACCTTGGAACAACGGGGAAGACCTCTTTACCTGGAAGGATGACTATTCCAAAGTGAGGGGCAAGCACGTCTGGAAAGCTGGCGTTTATTACAGCAAGAACAAGAAAGATGAGGAGACCGGCAGCGACAATGGCGGCTTTTGGGGCGCTACGGGGCACGGGGCAGCCAATAATTGGGGCGCCACAGGCAATGAATACGGCAACTATTTGCTCCGGGGCATCAACTGGGGCTACGGCGAGAACGTCAGAAATGGCAAGGCGCGGGCTCGCTGGAGCGACCTCGAGTTTTATGTCGGAGACAGTTGGAAAGCGCGCCCTCACTTGACCCTGGAATATGGGTTCCGGTGGTCGTTCACTCCTCCGGTCTACGATGCCATAAACAATTATTCGAGTTTCCGCCCCGACCTCTATGTTCCGGCGCTAGGGGGCGCTGCTTGTAACGGAATCCTTCTGCCCAGCGGTTCCACGAACACATGTCCGCCAAATTCGGGCGGCACGATTGGCTCCAATCGCTCGCTGGCGCCCAGCAACTATCACCTTATTGCTCCACGTCTCGGCTTCGCTTGGGACGTCTTCGGCACCGGCAAATTCGCTTTGCGCGCCGGTGTCGGACAGTTCTTCTCTCGCGATCCGGTCGGTATTCTTGTGAGAGTTGAATCAAACAACGCTCCCGAAGCGATCGCTCCGGGTGGCGAGCGCGCGTTGGATGGTCCATTGACCCCCGGTGTGTCACTGTTTGATTTTGCAGCTGGCGGCGGTCCAAAACAGGGCATCGAATACAACAACCACGTTGCGAATAACTGGCAATGGAACCTCACAACTGAAACTCAGCTGTGGAGGAACTCGAAGCTGGAAGTCGGCTGGGTGGCCTTGCGCGGCATCCATCTGCAATCCTCTGAATTTCTCAACGAAATTAAGCCCGCGGACCGCCTTACCTATATCAACGATGGGGTTGCGGGGGACAAAGCGGCGCAAAACGCTTTATTTCCCTTCAGCGCGCTCCCTGGAAACCCTACTTTGACCCAGTGGAATCATCGAGGGGATTCCATCTATCACTCATTACAGGCGACATTCCAGACCAGGATTTCGCATAACTCGCAATTTCAAGCGAGCTATACCTGGTCGAAGAATATTGGCGACACCACTCTTGCCTATGTGGACACCAACACGGGTATAGTCGACCGTTATAATCCGCGGGCCGGTCGCGGTCCTGTGGACTTCGATCGCCGCAACATCTTCAATGCCAGCCTTATCTATAATCTGCCCGCCTTGGAACATCAGAACGGCCTTGTAAAGGGTGTCGCGGGTGGTTGGGAAGCCAGCACGATCGTGAATGTCTTCAACGGCGCGGCATTGAGGATCTTCGAGAGCGGCTTGAATGCTGTCTGCGACCTCGACGTTGTCACTAATGCTTCGGGGACCACCAATGACTGTGCGGCGGGGACTGGCAGGTTCTCGAACGGATTTGGCGGCAATCCGTGGGGTATCGGCAGTCAAGCCAGGTACGCCTCTTCTCCCAACCGCAATTTCAGTCAGCCATGCCATATCTCCAGCGGTGACCGGACGGCGTGGCTAAATCCGAAGGCCTACACTTACGATGGCTTCCACCTGGGTGGCTATCCCAACGCCGGACCTGGCGTATGCACAGGGCCAGGAGTCGCGGACGTGGATTTCTCCGTCGACAAGAACTGGAATCTGCCGTTCCACAACAAAGTGTTCGGCGAGAAATCCAAAATCCAATTCCGTATGGAGTTCTTCAATCTGTTCAATCACCCGATGTTCCGAAATTCAAACACGAACTTCAACACTAGCGGAGGAATAGTTCAGAACGGCGTATACCATTGTGCAGCCAACGGAGTTGCAGGCGCCACTGACTGTTCCGGTCCCGGACGTCCAGAAGTGACCAACCCCCTCTTTGGCGTGGCCAACACGGCAAGCAACATCGGCAACCGGGAGATTCAGTACGCTCTCAAGGTCATCTTCTAAAATCCGACTACCTGCAGAGATAGTTTGGCGGGGCTTGACAACAGTCAGGCCCCGCCTTTCTACTTAATATGTTCGATTGAGGCTTCCGTGAACCATCACCGGGGTTCCCATTGCGCCGTGTGTCTCAGGCGCTTGTCTGTCTCCATTCTCCCCATTTTCCTTTTCTTCGTGCCTCTTGCAGGAGAGGCGCAGGAGAAGCCCAAGCCAAGACCAACTACGCCGCACAAACAGAACCAGAAGCAGCCCGCGCTGGCGCCGCAATCACAGAAGGACCCCGTCGAGGAACACTACCGCGCGGCCGAGACATTTCAATTGGCAGGTGACTTAAAGGCCGCCGGAAGTGAGTATCGCCGAGTCATTTCGCTCTCCCTTCAGCGGTTGGCGGTCATTCGCCTCCTGGCGCAAGACGAGCAACAGGCGCTCACTTTGCTGCAGGCCGCGACCGCGGGTGATCCCTCGGATGTGGAGGCTCAAATGAGCCTCGCGTCTATCTACTTCCGCTCTGGCGAGCTGGCGCGCGCGAAAGCAATGCTTGTTGCTATCCTGGCTAAAGATGAGCAGCGGTTCTCCGCAAAGAGCCTCTTGGGGAAAATTCTCTTTATGGAGGGAGATTACGAGGGGGCGGCCAAGCAGCTTCAAGCCGCACTCCCGGAAACTTCTGACATCGACGTAGCCTACAGCCTGGCACTCACCTATCTGAAGCTGAATCAGCTGGCGAACGCGACAAATGTTTTTGACGAGATGCTTGTTTCGCTTGGATCTTCCGCGGAACTCCACGTGCTCATAGGACGCGCCTATCAGGAGGCCGGGCAATTTGACGTTGCCGCCGCCGAGTATCGCAAGGCGCTCGAGCTCAATCCGAAGGCGGCTCGCGCGCACTCCTATCTGGGCACGACTTATCTGCTTGAGAGAGGTGACGCGGCGTTGACGGACGCGCGCCGCGAATTCGAATCTGAAATTGTGCGCGATCCCGGCGACTATTCGAGCCACTTTAATCTGGGAGTGATTCACTTTAAACAACGCGAATTCGGCCCGGCGGAGCGCGAATTCTCCGAAGCTGTCAAGCTCAGGCCCGAAAGCCCCGACGCGCATTTCTACTTGGGCCAGGCGCAAATGGAGAGCGGCAACACCCAGGCATCTGTTGCGCAGCTCAAGAAATCCATCGAACTCTATGGAAGCGCTCCAGAGGCGCAGCCTGCACACCAGGCTCTGGCCAAAGCCCTAGAAAACCTTGGAAGGCCTGCTGAGGCCCAACAGGAAGCGAACATCGCCCGCAAGCTGGCGCAGCCCGGACAGCCAAGTCCTGCAGCCTTGCCAGCCGATTCCAGTTCAGGCAAGGAAATGCGCGCGATGCTTTTGCCGGACGCTCCCAAGGACAAGGACAGCGCGCAGAAAATTCCTCCCGAATACGTGGCAGGATTGAAAGAAGCGCTTGGCAATGCTTACCACAACTTGGGCGTAATACTTGCGCAGCGCAGTCAGTATGCGGAAGCCGCGAATCTTTTCGCGGAAGCAGCGAAGTGGAGCACGGACATCAAAACGCTCGATAAAAACTGGGGGACCGCCAGTTTTCGAGCCAACCAGTACAGCATTGCAATCGTTCCCCTGGAGCGGCACGTGCTTGCCGATCCCCAGGATTCGAATGCGCGGCGGATGCTGGCGCTCAGCTACTTCATGACCGAAAACTTTTCCAAAGCAGCAGAAACGTTTCGGCCCATTCTGGCGGCCTTAAATGATAATCCCAGCCTGCTTTATGCGGCTGGCGTATCGCTGGCCAAGAGCGGCGATTCCAAAGGCGCAAGCGAGATTTTCCGCCAGATGTTGGTGCAAAACCCCAACGCTGCCGAGGTCCACCTTTTTTTGGGACAGGCCCATAGCGCGCTAAAAGAGGACACTGAAGCGCTACAGGAGTTTTCGCGTGCTCTCGAGTTGAATCCCAAATTGCCGGAGGCAAATTATGGTGCCGGCATGATCCATCTGCGCCAGGGCAATAGGGAACAGGCGGAAAAAGATTTTCGGGCTGAACTTGCGGTAAATGCGGGCGATCCTTCGGCCGAGTACCGCCTCGGGTATATTCTGCTGGCCCAGCAGAGGCAGGCGGAGGCCATTGATATGCTCGCCGATGTGGTCCGGCAAAAACCGAATGACGCGGATGCTCATTACGGGCTGGGAAAAGCTCTTCTGGAAAAAGGCGATCTGACGCCGGCAATCGCGCGCCTGGAAACGGCCGTTCGCCTGAATCCCGATCAGCCCTATGCTTATTACCAGTTGAGTCTCGCCTACCGCCGCCAGGGCCGTGCACAAGAGGCCGAAACAACCCTAAGGCAATATGAGAAGCTCAAACAAAAGAACTCACGAGCTACGATTGAGAGCGAATCTGGCAAACCCGACTAATACCGGCGCCACCAAATGCTTAAGTCGAATTGTGTTGGGCCTTACCCTGATGGCGGCTGCAATCGCGTTCCCTGCGACGGCGTTTGCGGTTCCCCAAGCAACCACGAGCGCGCAAAGCATAAAGCGGATCCAGTTTTTAGTTGACCGCGGGCAGGTCGACGCTGCCGAAAAACAGATTTGGGAAATGATCACCCGCGAGCCGGAGAATGCCCCGGCTATTAACCTGCTTGCAGAGATCCGGACGCGGCAGAAGAGGTTTCCAGAAGCGGAGGCCCTCTTCAAGCGCGTTCTGGCCATCAAGCCTGATTTTGTCCCTGCAAATCGTAGCCTCGGGCAGCTTTATGCGTTGCAGGGGCGGCGTGAGGACGCCAAAACCGCGTACCAGAAGGCGCTCGAACTGGAGCCGCGGGACGCAAAGACGGCGCTTGCCTTGGGGACCCTCTGTGAGGAAACCAACGAGTTCGAGCGGTCTATCGAAACCATTAACAGTATCCCCGCAAGATTGCGCCCGCCTGCGTCCTTGCCGGTCTTGGCTTCCGACTACTTCGCCCTGAAGCAACCGGACAAAGTAGCGGCTTTAACTCCGCTGTTGCGCCGCGGCGCGGCATCCGATCCCTCCGTGGTCCCGCGATTCGCGCGCGTGCTCGTTGATAACGGATTCGTAGACGACGCCCAGGAGCTCCTGCAGGCGGCGGCTCCACATGAGAAGTTAACTACCGAGTATTTGATGGCGCTGGCTCGTGTCCAGGAGGCGCAGGGGAACCTCGTGCTTGCCGGTCGCACACTGGCACGTGTGACCAAGCTGGATCCACATTCGTTCGATGCGCTGTTCCAGTCGGCCCGGCTCGCGTCGCAGGCGAAAGAATACAAAAAAGAGGCGGCTTTGTTAGACAAGGCGCTCGAGATTCAGCCCGACGATCTCGAGGCTCTTCGTCACCTGGTGCTTGCCCTGATGCGATCTGGCGACGCTGTGAAGGCCGTGGCGGCTGCCCGGCAGCTCTACTCATTAAAGCCGGCGGACCCTGACACGCTGTATCTGCTGGGAGCTGCCTTGGCCAATCATGCTGAATGGCACGAAGCCCGGCCGATTATGGAAAAGCTGGTGTCCGCGCGCGATGACGCAACTGCGCATGTGATGTTGGGGATGACCCTGATGAATGACGGCGACATCGAAGGAGCGTCGCAACAGATTGAACGCGCGTTGCAACAGAATGCCAATGAAATTGAAGCGCACTACTACAAAGGTGTAATTGCCCGTCAGCGCGGTGATCTGCCCGGAGCGATCAAGGAGATGGAAATAGTCGTGGGCGCCAATCCCCGCCATGCGCCAGGTCAGGTAGAACTCGGCACGTTGGCGCTGCAAACGGGGGATCTTGAACGCGCGCGCCAAGCCTTTGAACAAGCCGTGTCAATCAGTCCTGAAATACCTGAAAACCACTACCAATTGGCCCTTGCGTACAGGCGTCTTGGCTTTCCGGATAAAGCCCGAGTCCAAATGGCGGAATTTCAGAAACTCAAAAACGCTGCCGACCATGCCAAGGCCAACGGCGCCGCTTCCAGCGATCCTCCCGCAGAAAACAAGCCGCCTTCCGCGCCCCTTTAAATAGTGAAGAATGTTTCGCAGCACTCAGCAATTCCGAAGATTATTCAAGCAAGCAACTCATCTGTGGTTGGATACTTCTGGTTTAGCCGGGTTGGTCGACACGGCCGCAGCAGCCGGCGGAGGTAGCTGTTGGGTGTTGGTGATATCTTGACCTTCCGTAATTGTATAAATAGCGTCGGCAGCGATGTTGCGCAGCATTTCTACGTCACCGCTGGGCCAGCTGACCTTTACTGTGTCTATGATCTTGCTCTCGCCCAGCCCAAAATGAACTCGAAGGTCGTTCTGAGATAGGTAGCTTCCGCCACCGCGAACTTCATTGAACTGCGTCATGCCTCCGCTGGTGATGGCGACACGCGCGCCGATCGCGGCACGGTTCGAGCGTGTCCCGATGAGCCGAAACAACACTCTATGCCTCGGACTTGGCACGTCTTGCATGAACAGTGACGGAGGTTCGCCAACGTTCAGAACGAGAATATCTATGTTGCCGTCGTTCCTCACATCGCCGAAAGCAGCTCCCCGCCGGCAAGCCAACGGAACCGAGGCAAGTCCCGACGCGCTGGTGATATCTTCAAACGTGCGGTTGCCCTTATTCCGGAACAAGAACATCGGCTGCCTGTACTTTGAGCTGTTGTTGACGATGGTGTCCACTTGGGGATAGACGTGGCCGCTGGCGGTGAACACGTCCAGCCATCCATCGTTATCAAAATCCACGAAGCCCGTGCCCCATTTCACAAAGGGATAAACAGCTTGGCTCATCTTGGAGCTCCAACCTAGGTCCACGAATCCTTGCTTCGATCCTTCGTTGTGATATAAGTCGTCTTCTTGTTCGGCGAAGTTTGTAGCGGTAATGTCCAGAAGGCCGTCGTGATCGAAGTCACCAAAGTCCACGCCCATGGAGCCTAGCTCCTGCCCCTCGCCACTGAGCGCTACACCGGAGAGAAGACCCACCTCTTCGAAAGTGCCATCGTGTTTGTTGTGATAGAGAAAATTTGGACCGGCATCATTGGCCACGTATAGGTCGGGCCATCCGTCATTATCGTAGTCGCCCCAAACGGCGCCCATTCCATAACGTTTACCAGGGTCGCTGACGCCGGCCTTCTTTGAAACGTCTTCAAAGGTTCCATCGCCGCGATTGTGGAATAAGAAATCAGTTTCGCCTTCCATTCCCCAGGGCCCACATTGCACCAGGAGGCCCTTGTAGCGGCAGTTGTGCTGGTCGCTGCCAGGCTCAGGAAGTTTGTTGATGTCCACATGAACATAACGCGCGACGAACAAGTCGACATGACCGTCTCGATCGTAATCGGCCCACGCCGCGCCAGTTGTGAACCCGTCTACCTTCACTCCTGCGCGCTCGGTCACATCTTCGAATTTGCAGTTCCCCAGGTTGTGATATAGGGCCGTCCCTCCGTACCCCGTCACAAAAAGATCCAATCGTCCGTCATTATCGAAGTCGGCAACCGCTACGCCCATACCCCAGCCTTTACGAGTTAATCCTGCCTGCTGCGTGATGTCGGTGAAGTGCATATCCGCATCCTGGTGATAGAGCGTGACCAGTGGGTCCCCGCCTTGCCGGAACCGATCTACCGTGGATCCATTCACGACCACGATGTCCAGCTTGCCGTCATTGTCACAATCAAACAGGCCGACACCACCGCTCATGGATTCGAGAATGTAACGTTTCTCACCGGAAATATGGGAAACAGTCAGGCCAGACTGACGTGCAACATCATGAAAATGCGGGTAAGCATTCTGGGAAACAGAGGGTATACAAAAGAGGAGCGCTACGCCGAACCAGCCGAGCCAGAAAAAACGTATAAGGGACCTAGCCACTCCCAAATTATATTATACGAAGGCAGGACAATCGAATCATTGTTTGCCGAATTGGCGGCTCTGCCCACCCGGGCTTAAGCTGTCCGCGCGGGGATTTCTTCTCATGAAACGGGCGCCGTAGTATCCTTCCGAAACGTGCCGCGTCCGATGTATCGTTAAGGTGATCCCACAGAGGGGTTCGCAACCGCCATGGACAAATTGCGCATCTTATTTTCCCTGACGACAGACGACAACGATTATCAAATTGAACAGGCGCAATCCGCGGAGCAGATGGCCCACAAACTGGGCGTGGAAATCCAGATCGTTTACGCCGATAACGATGCCATTACCCAAAGCACGCAGATCCTCAAAGCCATCCAGTCTGACAAGAATCAGCGGCCGAACGCCATCGTGTTTGAGCCTGTCGGTGGCACTGCTTTGCCGCAAGTCGCCCGGGCGGCCGCTTCGGCCGGTATTGGATGGGCGGTACTGAATCGCGATGCCAACTACATTCCGGAACTGCGCAAGTCGTCGACCGCACCCTTTTTCGGCGTAAGTTCCGACCATCTCGAAATTGGCCGGATCCAGGGCCGTCAGTTTGCCGCCCTGCTGCCCCATGGCGGCGCCATCCTTTATATTCAGGGACCGGCGGAGAATTCCGCAGCCAAGGAGCGCGCCGTGGGCATGCAGGAGACGAAACCGTCGAATATTCACGTGACCGTGCTCCGGGCGCAATGGACCGAGGAGAGCGCTCAGCGAGCCGTGCGTTCCTGGCTGAAATTAAGCACCTCGCAGAGAGCCGCCATTGACCTGATTGCCGCTCAGGATGATTCAATGGCCATCGGTGCCAGGAAAGCGTTTGAAGAATTGACGAACGAATCGGACAGGGAGCGTTGGCTGAAACTTCCCTTTACCGGCTGTGACGGTTTGCCTAAGACCGGCGAAGCTTGGGTCCGCAGCGGACTGTTGGCAGCGACTGTCTTTGTTCCTCCCAACACAGGCATGGCCATCGAGATGCTCCTTGATGCCATTCAGAAAGGCAAGAAGCCCCCCGACCGCGCCTTGACCGTACCTGTCTCCATACCCCCTTTGGATCGGTTGAAAGTGCGCTAGGCCTGATCTCGCGCTCACTTTTTTTGCCGCCCGCCCATCTTCATTTCCGTCTTTAATTCAATAGAAAAACGATTTTCGAGGCTTGTTTGCGCCTCACACTGACGTATAATGCGGCGGAAAGATTGGTGCTCACTGCAGTGCTGCGTTCTTCGAGGCCACGCGCATGAAGAAACTACCCAAGAGCTCCGGGATCGGACGGAGAGAGTTTCTCGCTGCGACAAGCGGCTTGCTGGCGGCTGCCGTTCCCGGGAGTGAAGTGCTCACCCATGCGGCAAGTCCCGAAGCACCGCTTCCAAGCGTTCCCGCGCCCGGGCCCGCCGGTAACTTGCGCAAGATTCCAATCGGGGTGTTCGATCCGGTGTACGAACATCTTTCTCTTGACGCGATGCTGGACAAAGTCACCGCGCTTGGTCTGGAAGCCATGGAAATCGGCACCGGAGGCTATCCAAATAATCACCATTGTCCCCTCGACGACCTCGTCAATGACCGCGCTAAAGCGAAAGCTTGGCTGAAAAAGTTTGAAGACCGCGGGATTCGCGTCGCCACTCTCAGTTGCCATGGCAACCCCATTCATCCGGATCCCCAGCATGCCCAGAAAGACATCGATACGTTCCGCAAAACCGTCCGTCTTGCAGAAATCCTGGATGTAAAAGTGATCGTCGGTTTTTCCGGCTGTCCGGGCGGCACTCCGCAGGATACTCAGCCGAACTGGATCACTTATCGCTGGCCCCCTGAATACGCCAAAATGCAGGACTGGCAGTGGAAAGAGAAAATCATTCCGTACTGGAAGGATGCCGCGAAATTCGCCCGCGAACACGGCGTTAAGCGGCTCGCCCTCGAAATGCATCCCAATTTCGCCGTTTATAACCCTCGCACTTTAATGAAACTCCGTGAAGCCGTCGGCGAAGAGATTGGCGCCAATTGCGATTTGAGCCATCTCTTCTGGCAGGGCTGCGATCCTGTCGAAGTCATCCACTTTCTGGGGAAACAGGGAGCGCTTTTCCACGCGCACATGAAGGACACCGTTTTCTTTCCCGAGAACGTCAATAAATATGGAGTGCTGAACTTTGCCTTCGAAACTAACGAACTTGATTCGGCTTCAGAGACTTTTCGCGCTGTCGGCTATGGCCACAGCGCCAGCCTCTGGAAGTCCATCATTAAGGCCTACATGGACGTGGGCTTCGAAGGCATTCTCAGCATCGAGAATGAGGACCCCATTCTCGCGGGAGAAGTCGGAGTCGAGCGCGCTGCTTATGTCTTGAAAAACGTGCGCAAGGAACTTTTGGGTGAATGATTCGCTCTGCCGCGCGCGGCGGACCTGATTTTGCGCCGCCGGGAGCGAAAAAAAATCTGCGCGAAAAAGGCCGGGGGAGGAACTATGCAACGGCGTGAAGCATTAAAATTGCTGTTTGCGGGCGGCGTCTTGCCTGCGCTGCCCACCGATCTTTTTGGCTTTTTCCGTGATTCCCACCCTGCTGCCGGCTATGCGCTGCGAGCTTTCGATGCTCATCAGAATGATACGGTCGTCGCGATGATTGATCAGATTATCCCCGCAACCGAAACTCCCGGCGCCAAGGGCGCGCGTGTCAACGAATTCATTGACGTCATCCTCACCGAATGGGCCAACGATGAAGAGCGCCGCAATTTTTTGAGCGGCCTCGCCGATGTGGACAAGCAAAGCAACACGCTCTTCGGCAAAAACTTCGCGGATTCATCCCCTGACCAACAGGTTGCGCTTTTGCGCTCTCTCGATGAATCCGCCGCCGTCGCTCGCTCGGCCCGGGAGGCCCGCGAGGCTCCTCCGCCGATCTGGGAGCCCGCAGGCCGCGACAGGCAGATGCAAGACGATTTCTTCACCGTCTTTAAGAAAATGACCGTCCACGGTTACTACACTTCGGAAATCGGCTTCACTCAGGAACTCAAGTTACAAATCATCCCAGGAGCGCAGCATGGCTGCATCAAGGCCGGCCCCGGGGCTGGAGATGCGGGAGACTAGAGGCAACCATGGCAACCACGACCTACGATGCAATCGTTGTCGGTTCAGGAATCACCGGCGGCTGGGCCGCCAAGGAACTCACGGAAAAGGGCCTCAACACGCTCGTTCTCGAAGCCGGCCGCAGCATCGTTCCCGAGCGCGATTACGTCGAACACGTTCCCGTGTGGGAACTCAAGCATCGCGGCTGGGACAACCGCGCTGAGCGCGAGCGAACTCAGCCCATTCAGCGCGAGTGCTACTACGCTTGCGACGAATACTCGCACCAATTTTTCGTCAACGACCAGGAAAATCCGTACTCCTTCACGCCCGGAAAACATTTTTCCTGGATTCGCGGACGCCAGGTCGGCGGAAAGTCCATCCTTTGGGGCCGTCAAAGTTACCGCTGGAGCGATCTCGATTTTGAGGCCAACTCAAAAGAGGGAATCGCCATCGATTGGCCCATCCGCTACGCGGACATTGCCCCCTGGTACGACTACGTGGAAGAATTCGCCGGCATCAGCGGGCAGCCCGAAGGCTTGCCGCAACTGCCCGACGGAAAATTCCTCCCGCCGATGGAAATGACCTGTGTTGAAATCGATTTGAAGAACGCTCTCGCCAAGAACTTTGACGATCGCATGCTGACCATCGGCCGCTCGGCGGTTCTCACGCGCGTCCACAAGGGACGCGCACCTTGCCACTACTGCGGTGTCTGCCATCGCGGCTGCATCACGAATTCTTATTTTAGCAGCCTCAGTTCGACGCTTCCCGCCGCGCAAAAAACCGGCCGCCTCACCATTCGCCCGTACAGCGTCGTCCGCAGCTTGACCTTCGATTCGAAAACGCGCCGTGTCAGCGGTGTGCAGGTCATCGATTCCCAATCCAAGAGCGCTCTCGAGTTCAAGGCGCGCATCTTTTTCATTTGCGGCTCCACTCTCGAATCCACGCGCCTGCTTCTCAATTCCGCGACTCCCGAATTTCCCAATGGCCTCGCCAACTCCAGCGGAGAACTGGGCCACAACCTCATGGATCACCACATGGGCAGCGGCGCCAGCGGCGAAATGCCCGGGCATGAAGACAAAATGCCCTTCGGCAACCGGCCCAACGGCATTTACATCCCGCGCTTTCGAAACGTGGACGCGAAGACCAAGCAAAAGGACTTTGTCCGCGGCTACGGTTACCAGGGCGGCGGCAGCCGCGAAGGCTGGTACCGCGGCATGTACAAGATGGGTCTCGGCGTTGATTTCAAGAACTCTTTGAAGATGCCCGGCCCATGGCGCATGGGAATTGGCGGTTTCGGCGAATGCTTGCCGAATCACAACAATTACGTCGAGATCGACAAGGAAAAGCTCGACGCCTGGGGCATCCCCACGCTGAAAATCAACTGTAGCTGGAGCGAAAACGAACTCGCCATGTCCAAGGACATCGCCGTCCAGGCCGCGGAAATGCTCGCCGCCGCTGGCGCCAAAAATATTTCCGCCGGGCAGGAAATTACGCCGCCGGGGCAGGCGATTCACGAAATGGGCACCGCGCGCATGGGCCGCGATCCCAAGACCTCCGTATTGAATGAACACAATCAGGCGCACGATGCAAAAAATCTGTTCCTCACCGACGGCGCTTGCATGGTGTCTTCTTCGTGCGTGAATCCGTCGCTCACGTACATGGCCTTGACCGCACGCGCCTGTGATTTCGCGGTTTCCGAGCTCAAAAAGAATAATTTGTAGGGGCGGGGCTTGTTTATCCTGAGCGGAGGCGAAGGGCCCGCCCGCCGCTAACCTTGGTGCAATTTGCAAGGAGAATTACTCACAATGGCACAGGTGATCCGCTCTCCGAAGCAGTATGACGTTTGCATTATCGGCTCCGGCGCGGGCGGAGGCATGGCCGCTAAGATTCTCACCGAGGGCGGCCTGAACTGCGTCTTGCTGGAAGCCGGTCCCAACATCAATCCGGAGAAAGACTTCAAGATGTTCCTGTGGCCATACGATTTGCCGCATCGCGGCGTCGGCGTGGGCGGCAAGGCCGCGGAAAATTTCGGAGAGTTCCTCGCGCCAAACGGCGCCTGGCAGATCGAGGGCGAACCATATACTTCCGCCCCCGGTGCAAATTTCCAGTGGTTCCGTTCGCGCGTCGTCGGCGGCCGAACCAATCACTGGGGCCGCATCGCGCTGCGCTTTGCTCCCATCGATTTCAAGTCGGCAACACGCGATGGCCTGGGCGACGATTGGCCCATCACTTACAAGGATCTCGCTCCTTATTACGACAAAGTGGAATCTTACATCGGCGTCTTTGGAACGAAAGAAAATGTCTCCAGCGCGCCCGACGGCGTCTTTCTTCCTCCTCCCAAGCCGCGTTGCACCGAATTGATGGTCAAGAAAGCCTGCGACAGGCTCAACATCATCTGCATTCCTTCGCGCCTCGCGGTAATTACGCGTTCGCTAAACGGCCGCCTGCCATGCCATTACTGTGGCCAATGCGGCCGCGGCTGCATCACCGCCTCGAATTTCAGCTCCAGCCAGGTGCTGCTGCCTCCGGCGATGAAAACGGGAAAGCTGACGCTGGTAACCGGCGCGATGGCCCGGGAAATTCTCGTCAACAAAGAAGGCAAAGCGGAAGCCGTTTCCTACGTTGACAAAGCGGCGCGCACGGAAAAGCGCGTCTACGCGCGCGCCATCGTCGTCGCCGCCAGCGCCTGCGAATCCGCGCGCCTGCTGCTGAACTCCAAATCTTCCGCGTTTCCCACCGGCATTGCCAACTCTTCCGGCGCGGTCGGCAAATATCTCACTGATTCCGTCGGCAGCAGCGGCTATGGCTACTTCCCCCAATTGGAGAAGATGCCGCCGCACAATCACGATGGCGTTGGCGGCATGCACATGTACATGCCGTGGTGGAAATTCGATCGCAAAAATGATTTTCCGCGCGGCTATCACATCGAATTTGGCGGCGGACGCGACATGCCCGGCGTTGGCGAGTTCCACGATCTTTGCCGCGAGGAAGAAGGCTACGGCCTCAAATTGAAGCAGCGCGCCCGCCAGGTTTACGGCTCGTATATCGGTTTTGCCGGCCGCGGCGAAATGATTCCTAACCCGGACACCTACTGCGAAATCGATCCCGACGTCGTCGACCAGTGGGGCATTCCCGCCCTGCGCTTCCACTTCAAGTGGTCGGATTACGAGTTGCTGCAGGCCAAGGACATGCAGGAAACCTTTCGCGCCATCGTCGAGACCATGGGCGGCGAATACCGCGCCAAGACTTCCATCCACGGTCAATACCCGTTCGGGATTGAGCCGGGCGGAAAGATTATTCACGAAGTGGGCACCGCGCGCATGGGCGCCGACCCGAAAACTTCCGTGCTCAATGGCTTCTGCCAGGCCCACGACGTGAAAAATCTTTTTGTGACCGACGGCGCCCCGCTCGTTACCAACCCCGACAAAAATCCGACGCTGACGATCATGGCGCTCTCCTGGCGCGCCTCCGAATATCTCCTCGACGAAGCCAAGAAAGGCAATCTCTAGCATGCGCCCAAAGAACATATCTCTTCGGCCCTGTAGAGGCGGCTTTACGCCGCCATCCGCGGTAGGAGCGCAGCTTGCTGCGGCCTGTCTCGGCAACGCGCATCAGCCTGTACGCTCGCCCGCCGCGGCGCGCTGCACCCCATCTCGTCGTAGGGGCGGGGCTTGCTCCGCCCGTCCGATTCTTTTCCCCCTCCTCTCTGCGCTCTCTGCGAACTCCGTGCCCTCTGCGTTAAATCCTTTTTCTCACAGTTGTGAGGCCCACCATGCCTAACGAATCCATAAGCCGCCGCGACATACTCCGTACCTTGGCCTTCGGCGCTGCCGCCGGCTCCGTCCTGCAAGTGATCCCCGCCGAAGCCGCCGAATACGTCCACCAGATGGTCCACAAGGAGAGAGCCGCCGCCCCGGCAGGCGCGTATACCCCAAAATATTTTTTCGCCCCGCAATACGCCACGCTGCTGTTCCTATGCGACGCCATCATCCCCAAAGACGAAAAATCCGGCGGCGCCGTCGAAGCCGGCGCCCCCGAGTTCATCGATCTGCTCACCAGTGAAAACCCCGACTATCAATTGAAGCTCGGCGGCGGCCTCTTTTGGCTTGATGCTGCCTGCACCGATCGCTACGGCCACCTCTTCATGGATTGCACCGCGGAACAGAAGAAAGAAATCCTCGACCTCATCGCCTATCGCAAAAACGCCAAAAAAGATCCCTCCCTCAGCCAGGGCGTGGCCTTCTTCGCCTTTCTCCGCAATCTCACCTGCGACGGCTTCTACACCAGCAAAATCGGCATCGCCGACCTCCAATACATAGGCAACACCGCCCTCCGCGAGTTCCCCGGCTGCCCACAGCCGCCGGAATCCTGATCTGTAGTTGTAGGGCCCGCCTTCCTAGGCGCGCCGCTCGTCTGTTTGCGACGTTGACTCATCAGCATGAGTCAGATAGACTCATAGCTATGGCCAAACGGCTGCAAGTAATTCTAAAGGACCCGGAATACCGGGAGATTCAGCGTGTCGCGCGTTCCCGCCGCATGTCCATTGCCGAGTGGGTCCGGCAGGCTCTCGACCTGGCGCGCCGCCGTGAACCTGGCGCTGGGGTGGGGAAGAAGCTCGAAGCGATTCGCGCAGCGGTCCGCCACGACTTTCCCTCGGCTGATATCCAGCGTATGCTTGCGGAGATCGAGAGCGGATACGGCGGTACTCATCCTTGATTCTAGTCGACTCGAATATCCCCATGTACCTCGTTGGCGCTCCCCATCCGCACAAGGCCGACGCGCAGCGTTTGCTCGAAAACCTGATCAGTGACCGGCAGCGCCTGGTAACGGATGCCGAGGTTCTGCAGGAGATCCTGCACCGCTATGTGGCAATAAACCGGCGGGATGCCATCCAACCCGCATTCGACGCGTTACTTGGCATTGCCGACGAGGTGCTGGCCGTGGACCGGACCGCAGCCGAGCGCGCGAAAGAGATTGTGATGGGACACCGGCAGATGTCCGCCCGTGATGCCGTGCACTTGGCGATCATGGAGCAGCATGGAATTAAACGAATCCTGAGCTTTGACTCCGGCCTCGACGGGTTCCCTGGAATTACCCGCCTCTCGTGATCTGATAAGGCTGGCCAACTTCGTTCCGCCTCATTACTCGTCCGTTCCCGGTGTCAAATCTTCCTTTTTCTTCCGCTTACCCTTTCTGGTCCCACAGTCCCAGTACCACTAAGTTAGCTATTGACAAAAGTATGGCTTCACGCTACTCTCCTGTGTGAACTCTCGACGACGCCCGCACCGCCTGCCCAGACCCTGTGGAGGAGCCTCTCGCGGTCCTTCCAGCCTCCTCTCCCCTTCCCGTTCCTCCGGAATTACTCCTGTGCGAATGCCCCTCTCCATAACCCTCTTAGATGCAACACTTACAAAAAACAGGGGGAGGGGTGCCGATTACGGTTAACCAAGTGTTAGAAACAAGCCACCCTCCTTCTTCTCCCGCTCCCTGCCTCCGTGTCTACGTGGCTGGCCCGTCTTTCATTCTCCGTACACACTTCCAAGTTCCGTATCCCGCAACTCCTTTGTTTGCCACTTGCGAAAACTGCCGGCGTGTATACCCAAAATTCCCAGTTTGGGAACGCACACCTCACTATTCATGGTCGGGTCAGCGCCTTTGGCCCAAGAGAAAAAAAGAGGGCGCAGCAATGGTGCGCCCGAAGGAGGATTTAGAAACTAAGATTTGATTTGGTTGGAGGCGGCGTCCCAGGTGACGGCGGCCTTGCGGAAATAGGATTCGTTGGCCATGTGGCAGGCCAGCGCAGCGTTGTGGCCGAAGACGGCGTCTTCAGTGACTTGCTGGTGGTTGCGTACGCCCTGAAAAAATCTCCACAGGTGAGGTTTTTCATCGTCCCAGGAATCGCCGCGAAAGTTGAAGCCCTCCTTGAGCGGTTCTTTGCCTGGCTTGGGATCATGTTCTTCGTGCCATTTCTTGAAATAGGCTTCGCGCATCGCTTGTGGATAGCCGTAAGTGTAATAGCTGGGAGACTCGTCTTCGCCGGATTGCGGAAAATAGGTAATGGTGAATTCCGTGACTTCGAGTATCCCCTTGGAGCCTTGGAAGCGGTAGATTTCCGGTGTCTCACAGCCAAGATTCAAGCGGAGATACACCGGAGCGCGGCCATAGTCGAAGAGCGTAGGGTGAACGTCGGGCATATTGCGGCCGTCCTTGAAGCGCAGAATATCGCCGAGGGCCATGGCGCGCTTGGGCGGGTCGTTCCAGCCGAGCATGAAGTTCATGCCGCTGACGAGATGGACGAGCAGATCGCCAGCGAGACCGGTGCCGTATTCCTTCCAGCACCGCCAGCGCGCGAAGTACTTGGGAGACATGTCCGGATCCCAAGGGCGCTTGGTGGCTTCGCCCTGCCAGGTGTCCCAATCGAAATTGGCGAGGGAGAGATCGGGAGGAGGAGGATATACCCACGCGCCGGTGGGATCGTTGCGGCCGAGCGAGCCTTCAACGAGAGTGAGAGTGCCGATGATGCCGTTGGCGAGAACTTCTTTGGCTTTGGCGCAAAGGACGGAGCTGACGCGCTGCGAACCAATCTGCACCACGCGGCCGGTTTTTTTCGCGGCGGCGACCATGGCGACACCGTCGGCGGCGGAATGCGACATGGGTTTTTCGCAATAGATATCTTTGCCGGCGCTGACGGCGTCCACGACCACTTGCTTGTGCCAATGGTCGGGAACGGCGGCGATGAGGCAGTCGATTTCCTTGTTGTCGAGGAGATCTTTGTAGCGGCGTGTGGTGGGGATTTTCTTGCCGACAATTTCTTGGGCGAGAGTGTGGCGGCCGTCGTAAAGATCGCAAGCGGCGACGCATTCGACGCCTGGAAGTGTAATGGCGTCGCGAAGCAGGCCGGAACCTTGCATGCCAATGCCGATGATGCCGAAGCGCAGGCGATCGCTCGGCGGCGTCGATTGCAGTGGCAAAGGAATGTGTTCAGGTTCAAGAAAAATTGTGGGCGAAGCTGCGAGTGCGCCGGCGGCTCCAGCGGTGCGATGGAGGAACTGACGGCGGGAAAGATCTTTGGTCATGGTGCGCTCCTTGGGGAAGTTGACAGTCGACAGTTAAAAGTTAAAAGTGCAAACCGAAAGCCTAAGAAATCGTCTGGTGTTGGTTGTTAAAACTACTGCTGCCCAACATACAGGCCGCGGACGGAAGAGCGGTTGCGCCCCCACAAAGGAAAAATCAAAACTGCAAGTTGTGCAGATAGTCGTAACTGATTTTAATGTCGTCGAAAGCTGACTTGGGCTCGTCGTTTTCGACGAAGTAATGCTTGATGCCGGCCTTTTCGGAGTGCGCGAAAAGATTTTTCCAGTCGATGGAGCCCTGACCAACGTCGGCCATGCGGCCGCCAAATTTAACGGACTGCCCCATCGCACCCTGGTAAGCGGTCTGCGAAGAGACGTCCTTCACCCAATCTTTTACGTGAACAAGCGGGAAACGGCCGGGATGCTTATCGAAATAAGCCAGAGGATCCTTGCCAGCGACGCTAATCCAGCAGAGATCCAATTCCATGGCGACGAATTTGGAATCCGTTTCGGCGAGCAGGAAATCGTAAGGGAGTTTGCCGCCGAGCGACTCAGCGGGATCGAATTCGAACGAGTGATTGTGGTAGGCGAACTGGATGCCGGCTTTTTTGCTGGCTTCGCCGGCTTTGTTGAAGAGTTCGGCGGCGCGCTTCCAGCCGCCAGGTTCGGCACGCTGTTTCTCGTCGATCCACGGGCAGACGATATAGCTGTGACCCACGATCTTGGCGGCTTCGAGAGCCTCCGGCCACTTTTTTTCGACGACGTCGTAACCCGCGTGGCAGGAAGGCGCGGCAAGACCATTCTTGTCGAGGATGGCGCGGACATGTTTCGGAGAATGGCCATAGTAGCCCGCGTTGTCAGCAAAAATACCGGCGAACTCGACTTCCTTGTAGCCGGTGGCGGCGACTTTCGCGATGGCGCCCTCGAAGTCGGTTTTCATGGCGTCGCGCACGGTGTAGAGCTGGAGGCCGATGCGGTCAATGGAATGCGCGGCCGCAGAGCTGCCTGCGGAATTTGCGGTGTCCGCAGCCCAGGACGGTTTGGCGGCGGCTGCGAGAGTTGCCGCGATGGAAGTGCCGATAAATGTGCGTCGATTCATGGGCGGCATTTTACTCCATCTGCGAGGGAAGGAAACAGCGGATTGGTGAAAAAGAAGGGCGGCCCGAACTAGCCGGACCGCCCTTCTAGGGTTAGCGGTCAGAAGTAAAAGCGCAAACCGAATTGCATGCGGCGCGGATCGTGCGTGCCGGTCAAGTGCATGAAAGATGTGCCAGCAAATGTTCCGGTCGTCGCGGGCGTCGGCAAGCTACTGTCGATGCTGTTAAACTGCGTGTGGTTGAAGAGGTTGAACGATTCCCATCGGAATTCGAATCCGGACTTCTCATTGAT
>Ga0137362_10000504_pt1 | contig 20490 bp, 20 predicted proteins | sample MadtaG_2_FD_104801 | JGI IMG/M metagenome (GOLD analysis project Ga0137362, IMG submission 104801) | Vadose zone soil microbial communities from Angelo Coast Range Reserve, California, USA - Mad1_100_16 metaG | ecosystem: Environmental > Terrestrial > Soil > Vadose zone | place: USA: California... | reverse complement strand
CAGCGAGCGCATCACCTTCTGGTCGGGGGAGACTTATCCCCTCTCGGACGGCATGACCTTGCTCCGGCTGGGAGGCCATTTCCCTGGAGGCACGGTCCTACACTGGAAGCAGGGAGCCGGTGGCAAAGGCGCGCTGCTCTCGGGCGATATTATTCAAGTGGTTGCTGATCGCCGGTGGGTCAGTTTCATGTACAGTTATCCCAATCTGATCCCCCTTCCTGCTGCCGAAATACAGCGTATTCGGGATACGATTGAGCCGTACCAGTTCGAGCGGTTGTATGGAGCCTGGTTCGAGCGGGTCGTGACGCACGATGCGCATGAGGCCGTCCTACGCTCAGCCGAGCGGTATATGCGTGCGTTGCGGTCTGTGCGCCACTAATCAGCTGGAGAGACTTTATAAGATGCCAGGATACGGTCTGCCAGCAAACCCAGACAACTGAGGTTGGGGAAACCAGGCCCCTGGGCGATACCCGCGAGCATTGGCAAATGTAATTTGGGTGTGAAACCTTCAAGGGAAAGATCTGCAGCAATAGCGTGCTCGATGGCTCTCGCATCAAAAGATTGCGTGACTGCAGCCATGCGCGTGCGTGTTTCCTCGTCGAGGAGATTTCTAAACCAGAGAGCATCGAAGCCGCGCGCTACTACAACGTAATCGTACTCATCGTGTTTCATCTTGCCATCGTATTCGCTATCGACCCGCACTGTCGTCTCCTTCGCATGAATGCGCCGCACTGTGCCGAGAACGGAGCGCACATTCTCGGCGTTGCTGATCTCTGCCATCGCCTTGAGTGAGAAGACGCCTCTATCCGTGCGTTTCAAAAATTCGCGCCGGTCACGCTCGCTCAGTTGTAGCCAATTTGCCGCGTGCTGGTGGTCACTGTACAAACTGGCGAGCTTGCCATCGGGGTCGGAGAATAACCTGTTCTCCTCGAAGCCCTCATCGCGTGAATAGATTACCCCATATGGACTGATTACTTCGATGAATGCCGAACTTCTCAGGATGTCCACCAGGGCCACCACAATGGCAGCGGCAGTTTCACCTGTGCCGATCACACCAATATTTAGTGGCTTTTTGACTTGCAAGCGGAGTTTCACGAACTCCTCAACATGCAGCCAGAATGATGCGCCATCCATGATACAAGGATGCTCCTCTGGCTGACCTGGGATGGTGAGCGGCGTCCCAGGGCCCGTCATCACCAGGCCCTCACCAGTCAGAGTAAACGGTGTGCCACCTGCTGAAGGTTGGCATGTCAACTGCCAGTGGTTCTGATCAGCGCTTGTGCCGATACTTGTCACCTCGGCCATGCATAGGTCAAGCCCCACTTGTTCGGCAACCCATTGAATATACTTTGACCACTCTACGTGTGTCGGGCGTGTGCGCCCGCGATCAATCCAATCGGCATAACGCATCTGATTGATGAGATAACTCTGCCAGGAGAGGTGCAACATCTCCTTCGCGACTGCTCTGCTGAGCGCCTTGTCTCCCCAACAGGCGGAGAGATAGGGAAAGCCAACATCCTTCTCCGGGCGTGTTCCCAGGGATTGATTGCCGTCGGTGAATCCTGCCTGGCCAGACCAATGGGGAGCTACACCTTGCCGATCAATAATACGCAAGTGCGGCACGGGATAGCCCAACTTCGCCAGCATGTATCTTTTCGCTGCGATTGCGATCCCCTTTGGGCCAGCTCCCAACACCAACACTGTAGGTGTAGACTCAACTGTAGATTTCATTAATGGCGCGGCAGTGATAGGTTGATCCATAGAAGCATTATTGCCTAAACGGTACCGCATGTCAATCGAAATCTGATAGTTTCCAGATTGTCGCGTTCCAAGCAGGTTTGTCGCAGTTGTCGCAGTTGTCGCAGTTGTCGCAGTTGTAGCGGTTGTGATCGGACTGTGGGCGAATGAGCGCCTGTGGCTGCTTGCGGCCAGATAGGGTGCAACTTCGGCATAGAGTGGGCTCCCATGGCGGATGCCAATCCCCTATGAAACCCGTCGGGCCTCTCGACCCCTCGAAAACGGAAAATTCACAGTCCCTGAATACCTCCTGTTCTACAAACTTGTACTCAGGTTCGGTTGATACTCGGAAGTTGTCCAGCTGGTACCTCCTGGAAGTCTGGAAGGGTCTCAAGAACCTTCTCAGGTCCACCGGGGTTATAGAGCGCGAGTAACCGCATTGGCTCCCAACTCGTGTTGCGTGTCGAATGGAAGACCGCGGTTGGAATGTAGATTGTATCACCCGCCTTTACAGGAAAGGGTGCCTCGTCGTTGACCATTTGCTCACCCTCGCCGGAGAGTATGTAGAGAATTTCCTCTGATGTCGGGTGATTGTGGCGATCGTGACCCTTGCCTGGTAGCAGCATTACCTCACCGAAGGTGATGCCCGCTCCTGGTGTACCATCGGGTGTCACGAACCATTTAATCGCCCCCCACTCAAACGTTTGCGTTGGGACGGAATTTGGATCGACTTGTTGTTGCACCGGTTTTTCCTCCTATCTGCCTGGATGTATCTGCTTAAAACGCCGTGTATTTTCGGTAATCGCTACCTCCGTAGGCAGCCTCTCCATGCTGGATGCACCGAAGAAACCAACTACACCGTGCGTACGTCCTAGCACATATGCTGCGTCTTCTGGTTCAGCAATCGGTCCACCGTGGCACAGCACTAGAACATCAGGATTGATCTCTATGGCTGCATCGTGCATTGCTTGCACACGCTCCACTGCCTGATCCAGGGTAAGAGCGGTATAGGCCCCGATCGAACCTTTTGTAGTCAGCCCCATGTGTGGTACGAGAATGTCCGCCCCAGCACGCGCCATAGCGCGTGCCTCGTCGGGAGTGAATACATACGGCGCGGTCAGCAGGTCCAGTTCCTGAGCCAGGCGGATCATTTCAACCTCTAGCTCGTAACCCATTCCCGTTTCCTCCAGGTTTTGCCGGAACGTCCCATCGATGAGTCCCACTGTTGGGAAATTCTGCACCCCTGCAAAGCCCATTTCCTTGAGTTGCTTAAGAAAGTAGGGCATGAGTCTGAAAGGATCGGTGCCACACACACCTGCGAGCACTGGCGTCTGCTTCACGATGGGAAGCACCTCACCAGCCATTTCGACAACGATGGCATTGGCGTCTCCATATGGCATGAGGCCGGCCAACGATCCTCGACCCGCCATACGATATCGACCAGAATTGTAGATAATAATGAGGTCTACGCCACCTGCCTCGACACATTTCGCTGACAGCCCGGTACCCGCACCCGCTCCGATGAGCACGCCACCGCTGTCGATAGTGGTCCGTAGTCGTTGAAGGGCTTCTGTTTTATTCACTGGCTTCCTCCCGTAGAAGCTGTCCCTTGTGAGCGCCCGTTTGTGAAGACAGCGCACGCACATGCTCATCTAATCGGCTTGCCATTGCCTGGGCGAAGCGCGGGTCATTGATATCCATATCCAGCTCGTGGACCTCAATAGTAGGACTTAACTCCGCTTTCAGGTTGTCGATCAACGCTTCATCCGCAGCAGGATCATAGAAAGCGCCACCTTCTGTAGCAATCATGGAAACGCCTCGTAAAGGAATGAACAGGGTCACTGGACCTTTGGCCGCATTCAGTTTGTGCGCGATGATCCGACCGAGTTCTGCGCATTCTCCCGGCGTGGTACGCATGAGTGTGACAGTCGGATTGTGCTTGTAGAGCTTGCGATTCTTGAATTTCTCTGGCACTGTGTCCATTGGCCCAAAATTGACCATATCGAGGGCACCTAGTGAAACGACCTGGGGAATACCATGATTACCCGCCGCCTCTAGCCGATGTGGTCCCGCACTCAATACCCCACCGACCAGCTCGTCAGCTAATTCTGTCGTCGTGATATCGAGGACTCCGGCAAGAAACCCCCCGTTAACGAGTGCCTCCATCGACTGTCCACCTGTGCCTGTTGCATGAAAGACAAGCACCTCGTAACCTTGCTCTTCCAGCATCCTCCGTGCTTCGGTAACACAGGGAGTAGTAACTCCAAACATAGTTGCACCTACGAGCGGTTTTGTATCAGAAGATGGCTGGAAGGTGGTGTATGCCTGTGCCATACCTGCGATTGCCGCCGCAGCGTTAGTGAGAATCCGTTCGGAGATACGGTTGATTCCTGCAATATCAACGACTGAATACATCATAGTTACGTCTACTGCACCTACATAAGGACGTGTGTCGCCAGAGGCGAGCGTTGATACCATCAGTTTGGGCACGCCAATGGGTAGCGCACGCATAGCCTGTGTCACCAGAGATGAGCCACCAGATCCACCTAGACCCAGTATTCCATGAAGGCGCCCTTTGGTGAACAAATCTTGCACAACGGCAGTAGCGCCATAGGCCATTGTCTCCACCGCCATGCCGCGATCACCTGCGGCTGCCAGTTGAGCAACGTCCGCATTGACCGCTTTTGCAACCTCTTCACGCGTCACGTCAGGCTGCGCCAGGGGCTTCCCCTTGATACCTGCATCGATGAGGATCACCTCACACCCTGATGCCTGCACCCGCTTTCGCAGGTATTCATACTCTACCCCTTTGGTGTCAAGGGTTCCAAGTAGTACAACTGTTGCCATACTTACCTTCTCTCTGAAAGAAATAAGAAAGGAGTGATCTAACTGAAATAACCCGAACAGGAACTAACCAGGCGAAACGCAAGCAAGCCTTACGTGACGCCAAGGTAGCGGCGCTGCATCTCCTCGTCAGCAAGCAACGCTGACGAGGAGGTTTCTAGCGCGAAACGCCCTTTCACCACAATCAGCATATAATTAGCAAGTGCGGCGGCGACACTCAGCTTTTGCTCAACCACTAGCATACCGATACCTTCAGCGGAGAGCCGCTTGAGCGTCTCCAACAAATGCTCGACGATAACTGGTGCAAGGCCTTCTGATGGCTCGTCCATGATAAGTAATCGTGCGTTGGTCAGCAATGCCCGGCTGATTGCAAGCATCTGCTGCTCGCCTCCGGAAAGCGCCCCTGCGCTTACCTTACGCCGTTCAGCCAGGCGTGGAAAAAGCTCGTAGATACTCTCCTCAGTCCAGCGTCGATTCGCCTTACCGCCGCGACCACCTAAGAGTTGCATATGCTCATGAACTGAGAGGGAGGGGAAAATGCGACGTCCCTGCGGTACATAGCCAATCCCCAGAGCAGCAATCTGATATGGTTTGCGGCCGACAAGTTTCACTCCTTCAAAGGAAACATCTCCCTTTGCTACCGGAATCAGCCCCATGAGTGCTTTGCAGAGCGTGGTTTTACCCATACCATTGCGACCAACAATCGCTACTGGTTCTGTTCCAACCGCTAGATCAACGCCCTGAAGAATATGCGCTTGACCGTAGTAGACATTGAGATCTTTTACCTCTAAGGCATTGCTAGGCATGATGCTCTCCCAAATACAGTTCATGAACTGTGCGACTGGCGCGAATTTCGTCAGGTGCACCGTTCACGATAACCTGTCCTTCATGCATAACCGTGACAAATTGTGCAATCTGCAAAGCCACATCCATGTCGTGCTCAATGAGTACCAGTGTAATGGCAGGATCAAGAGCCAGTAGCAACTCGGTCAGCCGCACCCGTTCTCCCTGTGATAGCCCGGCAGCAGGCTCGTCAAGCATGATCAAGCGTGGATCGCCAGCAAGTGCCATCCCCACCGCAAGCTGGCGCTGCTCGCCATGGGAAAGTGTGCCTACCTTCCTATCGAGTACCGCTTCTACTCCCACATCAGTTGCCAACTGCCTGGCTTTGGCCATATACGGGTCATTAGGGCCGGGTCGGAGTAAACTCATTCGTCTCGGCACTATACCGCGTACGGCAAGGTAGATGCTATCAAGCACACTCAAGCCCGTGAACAGGTGTGCCATCTGGTAGGTGCGGGTCAGCCCATGCCTGGCACGGTACTGCGGGCTGAGGGAAGTTACATCCTTACCAAACAGTACCACCTTGCCTGTACTCGGCCTGAATTCGCCTGCAACGAGGTTGAAAAGTGTTGATTTCCCCGCACCGTTAGGGCCAAGAATCACGCGACGCTCCCCGTACGCGATGTCAAGAGTGACACCGCGTACGGCCTCGACCCCACCAAAGCGTCGCGAGACACCTTGCAAACTGAGTGCCGGAGAGGAACTCGTACTACTGTTCATTTCACTCCCCTCGACCATAGAGTACCGGCATTGGAGAAATGCCTTTGCATCATCTCATTATGGGCAACTTGGATTATCTCGACTCAAGGGACCCTGAGCAAGGTACTGGTCTTCCGGTACACCGAGCGTCTGGTTGACATTTGGGATAACCTTGACGAGTTTGTTGTACAGGGTTCCATCCGACTTCTTATCCACAACTGTCACATAGATATTCGCAATCGCCTGTCGGTTATGATCGAGTTTGACCGGGCCGGTGGGTGTGTCGAACTGGAGGTTGCTGAGCGTTACCTTAAGCTTCGCCTCACCGTTTGAGAGATCCCCATTCACTTGCTGAAGCGCAAGCAATGCCGCCTTGGTGTTAATGTAGTAGGCATGTGCAAAAAGCGATGGTGACGGTAAACCATCAGGGAACTTTGCTTTGTAGGCGCTTACAAACTGCTGCCAGGCCGCGTCGGGGTTGTTATCAGCGATCGGGCCAGCTGATGCGGTTCCCAGGACGCGCTGGTAAAGTGTTCCCTTTGTACTCAGTACCGTCTGGTCCACTGTGATCGATCCGCCGATGATAGGTGCCTTGCCTCCGAACTGGACATACTGCTTGAGGAAGTTGACACCATCAGACCCACCAAGAGCAACATAAATTCCATCGATGTCGGTCGGGATCGATGAGACGACCGAGCTGTAATCTGTAGTACCTAGTGGTACCCAGAACTTCTTGGGCACATGACCACCAACCCTACAGAACTCGGTCATAAAGCCACCGACCTGGCTGTAAGGGAATGAATAATCCTCTGCCACGGTCACAACTCGCCTGTGGCCTTGAGCCTGGTAGGCATAAGTACCCAAACCCGCCATCCACTGCACTCCATCAGTGGAGAAGCGGTAGAAGTTCGGTGCCGAGTTGCGAAGCGTGGTATCCTGTGCCGCCGAGGACCCGTTTAAAAATACCTTGTTCGGCTGGGTCTTGGCATAATCGCGAACAGCCAGGCCTTCATCACCCGAAAGGGGCCCAATCATGAGATCAACGTTGTCCTGCTCAATCAATTTGCGCGCCGCGTCACGCGCTACAGCCGGGGTGGCATCCGAACTTTCTTTGATGAGTGTAATCTTCTTGCCAGCGACTTGCCCTCCAAATTCCGAAATTGCCAACTCGACCCCTCGCATCCCGTCCGCACCAAGCGCTGCGAATGGACCTGTTAGTGTAGCAAGCGCCCCGATCTTAATTTCGTTGGATGAACTGCCGTTTGATCCACTGCTGAGTCCTCCTCCTGATGTAGGGGTTGTCGTTCCACCGCCACAGGCTGTTAAGAGCGCAAGCATACCCAAGAACAGCATGAGTTGGCGAAACCATCGCCTCTGTGCTACAATTCGCGTTTTCGATTTCATTGTTGTTTCTCCTCCTCCTCGGGATTGGCCGAGGCTATCATAAGCTTTTTGTCCTCAGACACTGTATCTGAAGTTGGAAGCTTGGAAGCACTAGGAGCTTTGACAGGCTTGGAAGATTCCAGGGCATTCCTCCCCCGCCAGGAAACAGTTTGTGTGGCAATTTGCAATGTCTTCTTTGACAAACCGATGAGTCCATCGGGAAAGAAGAGAGCAACAGCTAAAAAGGCAAGTCCAATCACAGTGTTGAAACGGTCGGTAAAGGAACTGGCAAAGTTGGTAACTAACGTGAAGAACACTGCCCCAACAAACGCGCCTTCAAGGTAAGAGAGACCACCTAACACTGCAATCACCAAAATATTTATAGTGCGGGTAAGATCAATGGAGCCGGGTGAAATTGCCCCATCATACCAGGTACCCAGTACACCTCCAATCCCTGCGATGAAGCCCGCAAGCGTGAAAGTTGTCACACGATGAGCATAGGCGTTGAAACCAAGCGATTGCATCCGTTGCGCGTTGTCCCGAATCCCCTGGAGCGCAAGACCAAAGGGAGCACGCCCAATGTAGCGTAAACCCAAATAGACGAGCGCCGCAATCAACAGAGTCACATAGTAGAACGTCGTGGGGTCGCTCATGACTATAGGTCCTATCAATGGTGGTCGTACACCATTGATACCCGTATGACCATTGGTAAAGACACGGTCCTGGTCTGCGTAAAAGTAGACCAGCATCGCCTCCGCCAGGGTAATCATTATGAAATAAATGCCCTGTGTATGAGCAGAAATGAGCGCGAAGATCGCCGCAAGCAGAGTCGCGAAAATCACCCCTGCAATTACACCGACGTACCAGGGCAGACCATAAGTGACCGTCACGATTGCCATTGTGTACCCCGATACCCCATATAATGCCATCTGCGCTAGCGACACCATGCCGCCATATCCAGCTAGAAATATGAGACCCAGCGCAACTATCCCAAGGAACAATGACTGAATGCCAATTTGTACTACCAGAAATTGCGACGCGAACAGAGGAAATGCCAGCAGCAATACAATGAGCACCGTTAAACCTGCAATGCGTTGTATACGTACAGTACTCATGTGCGCCTCCCCAATATCCCTTGAGGACGCACAGACAGCACCACAATCATCATGGCAAAAGTTATCAACACGGAGTAAACTGGCACATAGGCCAGTCCGTACTGTGAGACAAGTCCAACGAGCAACGCACCAATTGCAGCTCCACCTATGCTGCCCATTCCTCCGATGATGACTACGATCAGTGAATAGAGGAGGTAGATACCATCGTCACCCGGTCGCACGGAGAGGTCCGAACCACCGATCACTCCTGCCAGCCCGGCTAAAAGGGCACCTAACCCGAAGACGAGAGCAAATACAAGCTGTACATTTATCCCGATTGCCGAGACCATGTCCCGGTCATCGATACCAGCCCGAATGATCATACCTAGACGTGTATGTTTGAGCAGCAACCACAATCCAACTCCAACCACCAACGCTACTGCCAAAATGAACAGGCGGTAGGCTGGATAGGTGACACCTAGTATAGCGAGGTTGACAGGACCGTTGAGTGCATCTGGCACAGTATACTCGTAGTTCTGACCACCATAATGTGCGAGGAGCAAATCGGCGATAATGATCGAGACGCCAATTGTCACTAACGCCTCACGTAGTTCCTGCCCCTGAATACGTCGCAGAAAGGCCTGCTGCAAAAGAACGCCCACAACAGCAACACCCAACGGTGCAGTGATTAGCGCTAGATACCAACTACCCGTGGCATCGCCAATCGACCAACCAACATACGCTCCTAAGAGGTACAGAGAACCATGAGCAAGGTTGACCACACGCATCAGGCCAAATATGAGGGAAAAGCCGGCGGCAGCTACAAAGTATAGCCCGCCCAGCGTCACGCCGTTTAAAGTGATCGTAATGAACTCTCTCAACGTTCAAGGCCTCCTTACCGTACAGACAAACCTCCCCATTGCAGGTCTGTCGATTCATTTCGTGTCAATGTAGTTGACAACTCTTCCTAGACCGCTTCTACTAGGCTACAGGCTCGCTTTCGCTGACAAATCAGCTGATCAACTCAGAGAAGCCGTACGTCGGCTCTCTTCGACCCTCCGTTCCCTGTTACAACTGCTTCAGGTTCGACGCGTTACTCGCCCTCTCTCTTCACAACGGTATAAAAGACTAGAACGCCAGACTCCTGGAATACTCGCGATAGCGAATCGTTAGAGACCTCTCTGGATCAAAGGTCATATCTACAGATTCAACATAGTCAGGTTCACCTGGGTCACGCCCGAAAAGATAACGGCGCAGGAAGGATCGCATTACAGGAGAGTGTGTTATACAGAAATAGCGGCTCGGATGCTCTCGTGGCAGATCTAGCAGGCTACCCGCAAAGGTCAACACGCGTCGGGCCACTGTGTCGGCGTCTTCCCCAGGAGGATTCGGATGGTTAACCCAGTAGCCGATGCGGTCAGAGCCTTCCCAAAAACTCCGCAGGAAAGGGAGTTTCATCAATTCATCCGGACCAAGGCCGGAGGACAGCAGCTTCTCCGCCATCGCTTCAGCGCTGCTCACCATCTCCACGCGCCTGCCTGCCACGTAAAGGTCTGGATTGCGTAAGGCCCAGTTCTCAGCAGGTGCCAACAGTTGGAAATCCGGGTGATCTACACTATCGTATACCTTCGCCAGAGTTCGATCGATGATTTCAGCCGTCTCACGAGCACGGCGCGTGGGCGCGTACAGCAAGGTAGCAATCTCACCAGAGACCAGTTCTCCGCTGAATCGTCGTCCCACTGCTTCAGCTTGTTTCAATCCGTCATCAGTGAGGGGCAGGTCCCCTCGGTGGGAGTCAACCTTGCCGTGCCGCATCAAATGTACTCGGAGAGGCGAATCTGTCTTCATCTCTGCTCAATTCCCAACGAGCGCAAAAGCGCGAGCGAGTGCGCTATCAATTCCAGCGAAACGATAGAACGGTGCAAAAAACTGGCATCGCGGTGGCAGGTCCTTCAGATTAACCAGTCCCTCCACCAGGGGTATACCCGCCCCTAGAATTGTCCTGTGAACAACGAATTGATCCGCTGTCCATCCTGGTTCCCGAGCTGCAGGTTCTTCAAAAAAGTCACAGCCTATGCACTTCGGTTGTCTTTCTACCAACCATTGCGCCGCACTTTCAGTCAGGCCCGGTGATTGTGGAAAATACATAGGAGTTCCAATCGCACGCTGCGCCCAGTCAGTTCGGAGCAGGAGTATATCTCCAGTATTGATGTGTTCGTTTTGGGCTTCGAGGCGCTGCTGTGCGCGTTCCAGGTCCGGGGCGTCGAGCAAGGCTCTTTCTTCTACGGGTGTCAGGTCCAGGACCACAGCGCTACCGATCACTCGCTCTAAAGAGACCTGGTCGATTGACTCACCATTCTCGACGCAGTGGAGTGCCGACTCGACATGACAACCCGTATGCAGACTCATAAAAACCTGCCCGGACTGCCAGTATGCTGACCTATCCCGTTTTGTTTTCACCTCGAACTGCACACCGACATTCGTTGAGGGTGGCCCCTTGAAGCCATGTGGCACAAGTGGGCTAAGGTCTACTATTCTAGGCAACTTGACTTCCCTCCTCCTCTCTATTTGAGTGGCCCCTACACGTCTATCGTCTCGTAGAAGGCTCGCTCCCGGCTTTCCAGATTAGGAATTGCCTCTCTCTTGACATACTGTTCGAAGTGTGGCGTTACCATGTGTGCTTCATACCCTGCTGCGTCCCTATATTGTTCGTACAGGAAGAAGAGTCGTGGGTCATCTGTTGAATGTTGCGCCTGGTAGAACAGGCAACCGGGTTCCTGCCGTGAGAGCGGTGTCATCTTCTCAATGACCCGCCGAATCGTTTCCTCTTGCCCTTCCTTCGCCCTCCAAAGGGCTGCGACAACATATGCCATAGCTATGCTCCTTTCCGTCCAATGCGGTTGCGTAATACTCCGATGCCCTCGATCTCCATTTCTACAATATCGCCCTCTTTCAGCCAACGGTCTAGCTCCAGGCCTGATCCCCCAGCGGCAGTGCCAGACCCGAAAACCTCGCCTGGATAGAGCGTCTGCGCCTGCGCTGCATAGTGAATCAGGTCAGCGAATGTATGATGCATGTGGGCTGAAGTGTCCTCACCCCAGACCTCGCCGTTGACTCGAACTGCCATACGCAAGTTGGAGGGGTCTAACTCGTCAGCAGTAACGATGCAAGGCCCAAGCACATTAGAGCCATCCCAGTCCTTGGCCTTGGCAGGGCCCATACCAATTGGCAGTTCGCGCGTCTGCACATCGCGTGCGGATACATCATTCCAGATCGTATAGCCAAATACGTAGTCGAGTGCATTCTCTTTTGCAATGTTCTTGCCTCGTCGGCCGATAATAGCTGCAAGCTCAAGTTCATGATCAAGCTTCTGTGTATAGGAAGGCCAGGGGATCTCTTCATCAGGGCCAATCACTGTATCCGGCATGCCTTTATAGAAGGCGGGAACATCGAACCATTCTGTCGGAATCGGTCGGCCCAGGCGAGTCAGTGCATTGTGCAAATGTCCCTCGAACGTGAGAAAGTCGCGTAGTGAACGCGGTCGTAGGGGCGCCAGCAACCGGGCATCCTTGACCGGAACACGATTGCCTAGGGGCGCACCCGCCTCTATGAAGGCAAGCATGTCACCATCGAAACCGACATCCACGACTCCTCCATTTTCTAACATACCCACGCGAGGACGTTGGGCTCCCGCAACGTATGTTACGAATTTCATAGATTCGTTCCTCCAGGCACCCATACGGGGTACTTCTATTGCTTACTCTAAGATTGACTGGAAATATATTCTGTTGCCGCTGCTCTCTTGACTGCATTGATGATCTTCACATAACAGCCACACCGGCACAGATTACCTCCCAGGGCGACCCTGATCTCTTCGTCCGATGGCCTCGGATTCTCTTCAAGGAACTGCTTAATGGTCAAAATCATCCCCGGCGTGCAGTAGCCACATTGGAAGGCATGTTCCTCCTCAAAAGCTTGTTGAACCGGGTGATCTCCACCTAATCCCTCTACAGTCGTGATTTCACAACCCTCTGCAAGTGGGGCAAGGAAAATGCAGGTCGAGATTGGCTCGTCATTGACAAGCGCAGTGCAGGCTCCACATATTCCGATTCCGCAGGTCGCCCGGACACTCCTGAGGCCAAGGTCACGCCGGAGCACCTCTAGCAGCATTTCGTCGGCTTGTGCCTTAACCTCTGTGGGCGTTCCATTCACCTTGAAGCGAAGCTTCATCCTTGACTTCCTTTCGCTTCCGGTATGTAGGGGCGTCGCTCCGCCTCTAGCCGTCCCTCGCGCGACTTGTTCCGATCCACTTCTTCGCCTGCATCCATTCCCTGACGCTGCTGTCGGCGGTCGATCGCATTCAAAACCGCCTCAGCCGACATGGGTAGATCGATGACATGAATTCCAAGCGAGTACAGCGCGTTGCCAATTACAGGCGGTATTGGTGGAAGTGCAGTCTCACCAAGACCGTGTACCTCGGCTCCCTCTCGCTCAACCAGGTCATGACTAAATGCAAGTGGCAAATCACCCGCCGCAGGAATGTTGTAATCAGAGAGATTTGCGTTCGTCGGCTGACCTTCCGCAAAAGTAATACCCTCGAAGAGGGCTGTGCCGAGCCCCATAATCATTGACCCTTCGTTTTGCAGTTCAGCACCCGAGCGGTTAATTACGCGTCCAGCATAGATCGCGCTGTGCAGCTTGACTACCTGGAATCTTCCCGTCTCTTCATCAACACGTACCTCGGCAGCAGCGGTCCCCTGATGCCAGTGTGTAGAAGCAATGCCCTGACCCGTATCTGGATCGAGTCCACCTTTATTCACACACTCTCCATAGCCAAGCTCACCTCTCTGCTTGAGGTCGCGTACCGCCTCCACAAGTGCCCGACCCATCATATATGTCGAGCGACTCGAGGTGGTGCGGGTATCGTAGGGCACGATATCCGTGTCAGGTTCAGGGAAAAATACGCGCTCCGGCTCTACGTCAAGCAGTTCGGCTGCCATCAGTCGCATGGAACGCCAGGCACCTTGCCCCATCTCAGCAGTTGCACAGCGAACAGTGTAAGTTCCGTCTTCATTTGCTTCAACCGCGATAGAGGCACGGCTTGGCGTTTGCATGCCCTTCATAAGTACACAGAGTCCCTTCCCTTGCCGATTGTCTGCCCAGCCAATCTTGTTTGCTACAGCCTTGAGGCACTCGATGAAGTGAACATCGTGCATCAACTCCCCCGTGCAGAAGTGGTCGCCATCAACGAGTACATTCTTGAGCCGAAGCTCCAGTGGATCCATGCCGAGCTTTGCCGCCAGCATATCCATCGCACGTTCAGAAGCCCAGACCGCCTGCATCGCCCCAAAACCACGAAAGGCGCCATTTGGGGGCAGGTTCGTATAGATACAGTGGGAATCAACCCGGACGTGAGGAATACGATACGGCCCTACGGCTGCATAACCCATCTTTTGCGCAACCCCTGGTCCGCAGTCAGCGTATGCCCCTGTATCGACCCAGCATTCAACTTGCTTTGAAACAAGCGCACCATCAGAACGAGCGCCAAGCTTCACCCGTAATGTGGCAGGATGGCGATTAAGTGTCAGCCACTCCTCATACCGACTGAGTACGATTTTTACCGGGCGCCCGGCCTTACGCGCCAGGCAAGCGACAATTGCTTCGTAGCGTACAAAGGTTTTTGCTCCGAAAGCGCCTCCCATCGGCGGGGGAATGATACGGATCTGGTTCTCTGGTATGTTAAATATGCCAGCAAGGTCCATACGCAGGTTGAAGAGAGTCTGTGTACCGGTCCAGATTTCAAGCCGACCTCCCTCCCAACGAGCTACCGAAGCGTGCGGTTCCATAGGCGCATGCTGTGCGCCAGCCGTTCGAAACGTCTCTTCGATAATGACATCTGCGTGCTTGAAACCTTCATCTACATCACCATGCCGGATGCGAAAGCGATGGCAGATATTCGTGCCCTCCTGCGGGCGCATGCCGAAGTAGGCAGCATCATTGTCCGAGATATAATGATGTTCATGGACAAGCGGAGCACCCTGCGAAACTGCCTCTACAGCATCGTAGACTCCTGTAAGTTCCTCGTACTCCACATCGATCAAGTCGATCGCCTCCTCAGCTTCCCGCCTGCTAGGTGCTGCAACTGCCGCCACCGGATCGCCAGCGAAACGCGCGCGATCCGCGGCAAGTACCGCCTGGTCCTTTATTTGACAGCCATACATGCCAAGCTCGCGAATATCGTCTGGAGTGAGCACTACAACGGAATCTGGTACTGCCGAGGCATCCACGCGCAGAATTCGTGCATGTGGGTGAGGAGAGCGGAGAATACTGGCGTAGAGCATACCCTCGAACTCGACATCCTGAGCGTAACGAATAGCTCCCGTAACACGTGGGTTACTCATGGATTCATCTCCTCCAGGGCGCGACGAACCTCTACTGCGATCACACGCCGACGGTATTCCGCTGAACCACGTGAGTCAGATATGGGATCAATCGACTCAGCATAACGCCGACCAACCTCACTCGCCAGTTCTCGGTCAACTTGTTGGCCGTCTGCAAGGGCACAAATCTCAGGGAAATACTGAGGCCGATCCGCTACCGCGCCAACCACGACCCGCAGCTTCCCATCAACTTTCGCGGCAGCCACTGCCACACATGGACGATCTTCACTGGAGCGGGAACGGAACTTGCGGTAAACAGCATGCTCCACATTCCCAGAAATACGCACCTCGACCAGTAGTTCATCCACACGCAGTGAGGTTTCGTAGTAGCCAGTAATCAGTTCATCTAGCGGAATCTCACGCTCACCATTCTTCAGACTGCGTGCGATCACTGTGGCATTAAGTGCTTGCAGAAGTGCAGGCGGGTCAGAAGCATAATCCGCATCGGCAAGCACACCACCCACCGTAGCCTGGTTACGTACGCGAGGACTCGCAACAAGCGAGAACGTATATGCGATGATGGACCAATCTTGACGAACGACGGGTGAACGTTCCACCGCTCGATGTGTCGTCATTGCACCAATCCTTAGAGGCAATCCCTTACGGTCCCCCTGATTTCTGCCATCATCCTGCCCTGGCTCAATGAAAGCAAGCTCAGAGACGTTACGCAGCGACAAAAGTACCCGGGGCGCTATGATACGCTGGTTCATCAGTATGCCAATGAAGGTACCTCCAGCAACAACGGTTGCCTCGTCGCCTAACCTGGCACGAAGTTCCAGTGCTTCCTCAAGTGATATCGGTGCTAGCCATTCAGGAATGTTCTGGCTCATAGAGCACTTCTCCACTTTCCAAGGGTCATAAAGTCGTGACTGGTCGAGACTGTAACAGGTAGATCTTGCCATCTTCAATGCCCCATTCGATGTCCTGGGGCATACCAAAGCGTTCTTCTAACTTGCGGCCAAGGTTCACAAGCTGCTGGATCTCCTCCGGCTCAAGTACGCGCTTATCTACAATGTGTTCACGCTTGATCTTACCAGCGCGATCCACGACGTAATGATCAGGCGTAACCTCGCCTGAAACGACCTGCTCTCCGAGACCGAAGACAGATTCGATAATCATGCGGTCGCGTCGCCGACTCACCGGATCAGCGGTGAAGAGCACTCCCGATTTAACCGGATCAAGCATTTTTTGCACAACAACTGCCATACCGAGATCCGCGAGTGAGCCCTTACGCGCTCGGTAAAAGATCGCCCGCTCGCTGAAGAACGATGCCCAGCAATCCACAACGCGTGTACAAACCTCGTCGTCTCCAGAAACATTCAGGTAAGTCTCTTGCTGACCTGCATAACTTGCGGCCTCAGAATCCTCGGCACATGCAGATGAGCGTACCGCAACCTTTTTCCCCACCTGCTCGTAATTGGCTACAATTAGCTCACGAGGAAAACTGACCTGGTGTATCAACTCCTGCGCTCCCTTGTGGTCTTGAGCCAGTGTCAGTTCTCGCAGTCGCTCTCCATCAACCGATTGTTCAAGTACATATGCAGGTATTACGAAACCAGGAGGGACGGGCAGTCCCTCGGCTGTCATATTCGCGAGGCTTGCGCCTTTTCCACCGGCAAGGCGGGCATCCCTGCACGCTCCTTCTGTGAACCAGAGTACGGTTTTGTTATTCATCGATGATCCCCACGGCCCGTACAGGCGCCGCTGTCGTTCCAATCCACTTGATGGGGAACACGGACAGCTTGAAGCCATGTGATGGAAGCTGATCCAGGTTGACTAGATTCTCGATGTGCCAGTAATCTTCGTCCATCATGACGAGGTGTGCCTCCCAGAAATGCTTCTGCTCGAACATGGCCCAGACCGGCGGATCAAATGTGACGGCGTCAATACCCATAAGCCGTACACCCTTCGAGATCAGGTAGCGTGTCGCCTCTGCGGTCATCCCACAGTGGTCGGTCAGATAACGTTTCTCAGTATTGTAGGCAGACGCGCCGGTCTGAATAAGCACGATATCGCGCTCCTTGAGTGTGTAGCCAATCTTCTCGAGTGCTTCGTCGATTTCAGCTACGCTAATACGTGAGCCGAACGGTTTGTGGCGGAAGTCGAGTACAACTCCATCAGAGTAGCAGTACTCGAGCGGAATACCTTCGGGTCCCGGAGCTTCAGGGCCACGAATATGTTTTACTGCATCACAGTGCGTTCCGACGTGATCGCTCTGGATGATGAGATACGATGCGGTGAGCCATTTTGCACCCTGGGCAGCGGCACCGATGCGCTCGGCGAACTCTGTCCAACTCTCGTACATAAGTAACGATGGTGGTGGTATCTGTGGAAAAGTTATCATGTCACGATGTACCGGCATAGACAGATCGACAAGGCGCGTCATAAAGGATCTCCTTTCAAAATCAGTTCGCCAAAGTGCTCGACATGCTTGCGTAACAGCTCACCGGCCTTCTCAGGGTTTCTCTCAGCAAGTGCCTCAAGCACAGGCCGATGCAACTCGGCAATTTCGTGCCCACCTATATGAGTCTTGAGCACGCTGATGAGCGTGCGCGCCTCGATGCGCAGCGATCTCCAGGCATCTTGCAAGACCCGATTACCTGAAGCTTCAACGATGAGGCGATGGAACTCGACATCGTGCTGTACCTGCTCGAATAAGTCATCCATGTCTGCTGCACTGTGCATAGCTGCAAGTTCGGCTTCAAGAGCTTTAACATTTCCGTCAAGGCGAACAGCTGCTACCCGCGCAGCCACCTCCTCAAGCGCGGCTCGCACCGGGTAAATCTCGGTCAGTTCAGCCTTGGTGATTGCTCTCACACGCGTCCCACGATACGGTTCTGATTCGACAAACCCCAGGGCTTCCAGTTCACGCAAGGACTCACGTACAGGAGCCTGGCTCGTGTCAAACTCCTGTGCTATTTGCATTTCGATGAGTCGATCACCGGGCTTGTACTCACCACTGAGGATACGCTGCAGCAGAATCTCTTTGATTTGTTCGTGCAAGTTCGTACGGTGTAAAGTCACGAAAGAACCTCTACTATCCCAGTGGAACCGTTCACACGAACGCGGTCTCCCGTCTTGATACGCTCCGTAGCATTGGATGTACCCACAACAGCCGGTATGCCAAATTCACGTGACACAACCGCGGGATGTGAGGTTACACCGCCAGCATCGGTAACTAGACCCACAATCTTCGTGAAGAGTACAACCCAGGCAGGATTGGTCATGCGACAGATAAGAACCTCGCCCTCTTTTACCTGGTCAAACTGTTCAAGTGAAGAAACCTGGCGTGCTGGACCTTCGATCACCCCAGGCGAGGCGGCAAGTCCCTTAATCTCCCCGGTCTTCTTGGGTGGTTCCCGGTAGAATTTCTCTGGAAATCCCCATAGCGCATTATAGGGGAAGGCCAACGCAGTCTTTGTAGCCGTCCCAACCCATTCACGCGGGCGAATATGATAGGCTTCCTCCCGCACGTCCCGCCGCTGAGAGGTGAGAGTGCGCGCATCGACCGCTGAGGGATCCGTCATCAGGAGGCGCAGTTCGTTATAGCGCAGGTACATCACGTCTTCAGGGTCGTCGATCAGGCCCGCCTTGACAAGTTTCTTGCCGATAGCAATTAAGACAATGCGCAGCCGTGCGTTGGTTCCCTGGTCAATATAGAAGTGATGATCGGGCGTGAGAGGATTCATACGCAATGACAAATCGAGAGCCGTCTGTAACTTCTCTCGTCCCTCACCCTGCGGCATACCGTCCATCAGTTCGTGAATGGCTTTGTCAAGGTCTTCCTTCACGGCATTGATCGTCTTCAGATAGTCGTAATCGGTCTCTAAGTAACCGTGCACGATCTCGATGATCGGTACGGGGTACTCTTTCCATGTTGGATAGGCGAACTCATGCGACCAGATCGCCTTATAACCGAACTCCTGTTGGTAGGGTTCGATACGTTCGGAAATCAGAACACGTCCTCGCTCAGAGGATTGCAGGCTCCGTAACACATCGCTTGCCATCTCGCCCTTGAATGCCTGGGTAAGTTCAGCATCGCTTTTGATCTCTTCTTTTATACGCCATAGCGCCTCGATCGAGTCCCAGTTGCGGTCCTCGATGGAGCTTTGCAGGCGTCCCATGAGGTTAGGGTCTACGTCGCCTCCGAATTGTTGGATCATCGCATTGAGATTGAGCGTAGCTGAGAACTGCGCAAAGTTCAGCATCCAATGGATTTTCCAGTGTCGGTCGTGGATGTCAATCGCGTCTTCGAGTAACACGGCCAATTCAACCAGGCTTGCGTTTTTGGTGTTGTAGTTATCGATGTACGCGAAGTTGCGCTCCATTTCGGGACGCAGTCGCTGCCGCCACCAATCCAAAAAGTTCTCGGCGTAGTGTGGTAATACTGCCCCCATGTAGGCACCTATCTTTTCAGGATAGGACGGGTCACGGGGAACACGCGGTACATAGCGGCTCTGGTACTCTGTTGCCTCGGCGCGTAGTGAAGAGTCAGCAGGAATGGCAGCGGTATACACGTAGCCATGAATGTTTTTCGCTATCCAGTCAGAAGCGAAGGGGGTGCCGAAACGGCGGAACATATGGTCGCAGGTAAGCCACCAGCCGCCGATATCGAAGAACAGTGGAGATACAGGGTTCGGTATGTGCAGGTCGTCGTAGATCCAGAAGAGTTCCCGCTCCCCTTCTTCCCATTGAATTGGAAACTCTTCATCGCCATAAAAAGTACCCAGGACTTCGGAATCGTTCGTGGACATAGAACAGCCTCCCTGAAGTGTAAATAAGGGTCGGTAGGATTCGGAAGTAGTCTTCTTTCTTACGTTACATAAAGCACGTCCATAGAAAGTATAGATTATCGATATTCGAAAGTCAAGCCCATGAAAATAGCTTTTTTTGTGACACTCGACACCTATGTTGTGTTGCGAAGTGCAATTGGTGTTAGAGAAACGGAATGGGGTTTCTATCCAAAGAATCACTGGAAGCAAGTATCATCCAACACTACATCCCCACCCTCGGCCTGTACTGCACCGCCTCGGCCACGTGATTCGCCATAATCATCTCACACCCTGCCAGGTCTGCAATCGTCCGCGCCAGCTTCAATACCCGGTGATACGCTCTCGCCGACAAATGTAATTGCTGCACCGCCGCCTTCAACAACTTCTCCCCCGAGGCGTCTGTCTGGCAGAACTCGCGTACCTCTGTTGGCCCCATCTCGGCGTTGCAGGTTAACTTTGTTCCTTTAAAGCGTTCTAACTGGCGTTCACGGGCGGCTTGCACCCGTGCACGGACCGTTTTGGAATCCTCGACCTGCCGTTTGTCGGCTAGCTTCTCGTAATCGACGCGGGGGACTTCGACGTGAATATCGATACGGTCGATGAGCGGGCCACTGATCTTCTTCTGGTAGCGGGCTATGGCCATAGCGGAACAACTGCATTCTTTCACAGGATCGCCGT
>Ga0137362_10000497_pt1 | contig 20620 bp, 17 predicted proteins | sample MadtaG_2_FD_104801 | JGI IMG/M metagenome (GOLD analysis project Ga0137362, IMG submission 104801) | Vadose zone soil microbial communities from Angelo Coast Range Reserve, California, USA - Mad1_100_16 metaG | ecosystem: Environmental > Terrestrial > Soil > Vadose zone | place: USA: California... | reverse complement strand
TTCATGCGCAAGTATTCCACCATCTGGCCGTAGTGATCGAAGCAATGGCCGACGATCAGAGTGGCCATTCCGAGGCGCGTGGTCGTTCCTTCGCCGAAGGGACTTTTGATGGGTTTGAGCAGATTGCCATCATTGATGGTGCCGACGGCTTTGTGGGCATAGGCAAACGACTCCTTTAGAAATTTCACGCTTTCCGCTTTGGTTTTCACGGAATCCGGGCCATTCTCGCCGCCGAGTTCGACGGGCGGCTTTTCTTCAAGGATGGCGGCACCGACTAAGTAGTTCACTGCTGCGACATGCCTGGCTTGCTGGGCGAAGGTGCGCACGCCTTTGAATTCTCCGCTGGTGGGTGCAAATGAGTATTTGTCCTCAGGCATGGCCTCGGCCGCAGGGACGAACTCGCTCTCCACGCCGGCGACACTGCGTTCCAGCACTTGAGCGATGGAGCGAGGTTCCGCCGGCTTGGCATCCTGCGCCAGCGCGCAACCGCTACCAACCAGCAGAAGCAGAAATGCAAGAAGTCCCTTTGGCGTCTTCATCTAACAATCTCCTTAACCGCGGTGCGCATTGTAGACCGGAATCTCCTTTTTTGACTGCAAGAATGAGGTCATCGGTGATGACGGGAAAAATGAGCGTGTTTGAGTAAGGTAGGCGGGAACCCGGCCAGGCCTATCAGGCACTCGGAAGCGAGAATTGCCAGGCAGCGGAGCGAGCGAATTTCCGATACCCATTGTTTACGCCGGAGCGTCTAATCGACAATTCGTCCGCAGCGCGTGCGCCAACGCCGCCACATGCGCGACATTAAGTTAAATCCAATAGAAAGAGAAATGGATGCAAATTCGAAGATACCGCAGTGAAGAAAAGGGGTTAGAGATGGCAGGTTCAAAGAAGACAGCAATCGTTACCGGGGCCTCACAGGGGATTGGCGCGGAACTGGTGGAAGCATTTTTGAAACGCGGTTATAACGTTGTTGCGAACTCGCGAAACATAACAAAAGCAAACCCGTTCCCCGCGTCTGCGAATCTTGCACTGGTCGATGGAGACATCGGCGATGCAAAAACAGCCGGAAAGATCGCGGATACAACCGTATCCCGATTCGGCCGGATCGATGTGCTGATCAACAATGCGGGCATTTTCATCCCGAAGCCCTTCACCGAGTACACGGCCGACGATTTCAACGCGTTGGTTTCCACGACGCTGGCGGGTTTTCTCTACATTTCACAGCTTGCGGTGAAGCAAATGTTGCAGCAGAAGAGCGGCAGCATCGTCAACGTATCAACTACTTTGGTTGACCAGCCGGTAGCAGGTGTAGGGGCGGCCGTTCAAGTTATCGCGAAGGGCGGTTTGCATGCGGTGACGCGTGCACTGGCAATTGAGTACGCAAAGGATGGCATTCGTGTAAACACGGTTGCACTGGGCATCATCAAAACTCCGATGCATAAACCCGAGACCTATGAGTTTCTCAATGGTTTGCACCCGGTTGGCAGGATGGGGGAAATCAAAGAAGTCGTAGATGCAATTTTGTTTCTGACGGAAGACGCCACCTTCACCACCGGTGAAATCTTGCACGTGGATGGCGGCGCGCACGCTGGCAAATGGTAACGCGCGAAGGCTCTCGGCCTGCCAGCGCCGAGCAGCGGTTGAATGAACTTGGCATCAAGCTCCCAGCACCGCCGAAACCCTTCGGCATGTATACGGAAGCGGTGCAGACGGGAAATCTGCTTTTTCTGACCGGCATGCTTGCTACGGAGGGCCAAACGGCGAAATTCATTGGACGCGTCGGAGCGGAGCTCGATGTGGAGGCCGGGCGCCAGGCGGCTCGCCTTGCGGCACTGAATGGCCTGGCTGTGGCGCGGCAGCATTTGGGATCGCTCGACAAATTAACGCGAATCGTGAGGTTGAGCGTGTCCATAGCCACTTCGGGAGATTTCCGCGAACACCCGAAAATAGCCGACGGCGCTTCGGAGTTGCTGCAAGACGTCTTCGGTAAGGAGAAGAACCCTTGCCGTTTGGTGTATGGCGTGGCAAGTCTTCCACTCGGAACCCCGGTCGAGCTGGAAATCATTTTCGAGGTGGCAGGGTAACAGAGGCCGCGTTTTTCAAAATTGACAGCAGAACCGCTTAGTTGCCTTACCAAGCTCAACGAAAGGAACGTCAGATGGAACACCCGACTTTTTATCGCACGATGCAAATTGATGGGCTCTCCATTTTTTACAGAGAGGCTGGCTCGAAAGATGCGCCGACGCTTCTGCTGCTGCACGGACTGCCGTCTTCCTCGCGCATGTTCGAACCGCTGTTCGCGCGGCTTTCCGATCGCTATCACCTTGTCGCGCCGGATTATCCGGGCTTCGGACATAGCGATTGGCCGGACCCGAAGAACTTCGCGTATACGTTCGATCACTGCGCCAAGATCATGAATCACTTCACGGAAGCGCTTGGGCTGCCGCGCTACACACTTTACATGCAGGACTACGGCGGCCCTGTAGGTTTTCGCATGGCTTTGGCACATCCGGAGCGGATCGAAGCTCTCATCGTGCAGGACGCGGTGGCGCATAACGAGGGCCTGGGGGCGAACTGGAAGACACGACGGGCGTTTTGGGCGGATCGCGCTGCCAACGAAAGCGTGCTTCGAACAAATCTGTTATCGCTGGCGACCACACAGACGCGCCATGTCGGGAACGATCCCAACGTGGAGCGCTATGATCCAGACCTCTGGACCGATGAGTTTAACTTTCTCAACCAGCCCGGCCAGGCTGACATTCAAAGCGACTTGTTCTATGACTACCGCATGAACGTTGAAGCGTACCCGAAGTGGCAGGCCTGGATGCGTGAGAAACAGCCTCGCCTGCTGGTTGTCTGGGGAAAGTATGACCTCTCGTTCGATCTTGGGGAGCCGGAGCGGTATCTCGAAGACGTGCCGAAGGCTGAAGTGCATGTCCTTGATGCGGGTCATTTCGCGTTGGATACGGCAGCGGATGAGATTGCGAGGTTGGTCCGAGGCTTTATGGGTTCTTCATCACATGGAGAGCTCAAGGCGCGGCACGCAGGCTGAGGCTGCTGCGGGAGCGCCGGCTTACTAAACATGGAGACCTAGCCCGGCGACGCGCATCCAACTGCTGAGGGATTTCATATGCGATCTGACATTGTTCCTGGAGCGGTATTCCCCGACTTTGAGCTTTCCGACCACACGGGGAAGCACCGAAAGCTCTCCGAACTGCAAGGTCAAAATCCGATGGTTCTCGTACTGAGCCGCGGAGGTTTCTGTCCGAAGGATCGCCGGCAGGCTGAGGGGCTTGTTCAGTTGCATCGTGAGATTGAGGTTGGCTATTGTCGCCTGGTCACGATTAGCACAGACAATATTACTCAGACGAATGAATATCGCAGTGGAGTCGATGCGCACTGGCCTTTCCTATCGGATGCCGGGCGCGTGGTGCAAAAAGATCTGGACATTGCCGAATACACGGATACCGTGAACAATCCGATGATTCCGCACGTGATTGTGCTCGAGCCGGGTCTTGTGATTCATAAGATTTACAACGGCTACTGGTTTTTTGGGCGGCCCACTATGGAAGAGCTGCGACAGGACCTGCGTGCGGTTACCAAGAAATGCCGCCCGGACTGGGACATCACAACGCCCGAACTCAAAGCGGCGTGGCAGGAAGGCCGCAAGGAACTCTTCTATCCGTACGGCAAAACGTACGCGCAAACGCTCGGTGAACAGGATTAATGCTTGAGCCTTCGCAAAACCGCGCGAGGGCGTCGAATTAGTATTTATCGAATTCCGGATTATATTTGGGGCGCGGCTTGGTGTGGACATAAGAAGACACGTCGAACGCCTGCTGTGTCGTCAGCGACCCCGGACTCGTCGGCGGCATATTCCTGAGCACAAAAGCGGCCATGTTTTCTATCCCGTTCATGCCGGCTCCGTCGTTAAATGATTCGGGGCCCCAGAGCGGAGGGAAGGTCGAGCCGACGCCGTTCCCCTCGGAGCCGTGACACGCGGCGCACTGGGCCGCGAATATCGCTCCTCCTTTCTCCGGATCGCCGCTCCGGGCTGGAAGTTCCACGAGACCACGGCCGGAAGGCTCTGCGCCGCTATCATTCTGCGGGGATAGAGATTCGACGTAGGCGACCAGCGCCATCATTTCTTTTCCGTTTTGCGGAAGCGGACGCCCATTTTCACTACGGATAAAACATTCGTTGATGCGGTCTTTCAGAGAAATCATTCGTTTAGCGCGCTGACTGAACTCTGGAAACAGCGGTGCGATTCCGGTCATGGGAGCGGCATACGGAGTGGTGCCGTCGTTTAGGTGGCAACTGTTGCAAGCCAGGCGTGCTCCAACGTAGAGCTTTGCCTCGTTCGGCGTATCGTGGAAAATGAGCTTCCCGAGCGCAGCCAAGTCTTGAGGAGATCGCCTGGCAGAAGCTGGTGACGAAGCCGAATGCGGTAACTTGCCATTAGCAATCGCCGTGTCCCACTGTGCACGAACCAAGGAGGCGACTCGGGGCATCACCAGAGTTAAAACTGCGAATCCCGCAACAGCGGGCGAGCGGCGAAACGTACTGAATGCAGCCAAAGTAGCTCTCTCAATCCCTCGCCATTACTTCCTATAAGTGTTGATGCTAAAGAAAGTCAAAATGTTTTTGTTTTGCTAGATTTGTCAGCGTGTTGAAGTTAAAAGGATGTCAGCCCACAGCGAAGAGCGAGGACGGCACGGTGCGCGACCCGAAATTCCTGATCATCGGCAAGAGCAGTGGCGGCCTCTAAAGTAAAGGTGCCACCTAGCGAGATAGCGTTGCTATTGAGCGCACTTTTGGTCTATGCTGCGACCTCGGCGTGACGTTGGCCTAATCTGTTGCCGGCCTGTGGCGTTGTACTGGAACGCGACGGGCCGTAGAAAACGCTGATCTTGGCTCACGCCTGCTCCGTCCGGCTTGATTCTGCATCGTATCTATATCTGTCGTATCTATATCTGGGGATTGGAACATTCTCCACACGCAAAGCGGATCGAACGGTATCGGCGAGAGACGCGCAAATGATATTTAGTGCGGTGTTGAGCGCGGCTCGTCGAGTTCTGTCCGGTGCCCGGATTCGGCTGCTCGCCGGGGCCAGCATTGCGGCCGTTTTTTTCTTCTTTCCCGGGTTTCTCTCCTCTGTTATGCGAGCACAGCAGACTGACCCGGCGCCGCCTGTTGTAGTGCAGCCGGGCGCGCCGGGTAAGCCGAGCAAGATGCTGCCGCCCTCGACGCGGGCCAAGCTGCCGGCACGGTCGCAAGCGGATGTCGAGTTCATGCAGGGCATGATCATGCATCACGCGCAAGCGGTGGAGATGACGGCGCTGATTGAATCGCATACGGAAAATAAGGAACTTCGGTCACTGGGGGCGCGTATCAGTAGTTCGCAGTCCGACGAAATAAAGTTTATGCAGCGGTGGCTGGCGGCGCGGGGAGAAGCAGTGTCCATGTCGATGCCAGGAATGCAGAACATGAATATGGCGGGTCATGCGATGGCTCTTATGCCTGGCATGCTTACGCCGGAGCAGATGGAGGCACTGCGGAAGGCGAAGGGCTTGGAGTTCGACCACTTGTTTTTGACCGGGATGATTCAGCACCACGATGGCGCGTTGACCATGGTGAAAGAATTGTTCGACAAAGCGGGCGCCGGTCAGGATGCCGACGTGTTTAACTTCGCCACGGATGCGGACAATACGCAACGAGCCGAGATCAAGATTATGCAGAATATGTTGGATAAGAAATCTTTAGAGGAGAAACGATGAACCGAGTGTCCAGTGTTGCTTTTCGTGTGGCGGTGGCGGCGATTTTTCTGTGTAGCGGCGTGAGCAGAATGCAGGCGCAGGGGCCAGCAGCGGCTCCGCCAAAACAAGAGACACCCAAGCAGGAGCCAGGCAAGCAGGGAGCGACTAAAGAAGAAAAGGAGGACGAAGAAGAGAACGAGAATCCATTTGCGCCGCAACCGGCTCAGCCGCTGCCGGCGGGAATGACGGGATCGGATGTGAGCGATCCGCGCTTCAATCTGACACCTGGGATGTATGACGCGGGCGAAACGTCGATGGGCTTGAAGCACCTGCAGTTGGTGAAGAAGCCAGACGCGTTTCAACTCGGGTCCGCTGACGCCGATGATCCGAAGGTGCAGAAGACGATTGCGCAGCTCGCCATAGGCGCCGCCGCGAAGATGCCGAAGCCGCTGCAGCTGGTAATCGCGCAGCTGGCTTTCGCGAACTCAGACCTTGCGTTCCAGGGTAACCACCTTTTCCAGGGTAATTTTTATGGCGTGAATATTTATGACATCTCGAATCCCGCGAACACCACGCTGCTAACTTCGATGGTGTGCCCGGGCGGGCAGGGCGATGTGTCGGTGTACAAAAACTTGTTGTTCATGTCGGTGGAGATGCCGAATGGACGCCTGGACTGCGGCGTGGAAGGGTTTCCGCCTGAGCCTCCGCCAGCTGCAGGACACGAAAAAGAACATCATCCACCAGCTGCGCAAAAGGACCGTTTCCGCGGCGTGAGGATCTTCGACATTTCAGACATCAAGAACCCGAAGCAAGTGGCGGCGGTGCAGACCTGCCGCGGGTCGCATACGCATACTTTGGTGGTGGATGCGAACGACAAGGAAAACGTTTATATCTACGTGTCGGGCACATCGTTTGTGCGGCAAGCCGAAGAACTGGCGGGATGCTCAGGCGAAAAGCCAGACAAGGATCCGAATACGGCGCTGTTTCGCATCGAAGTGATCAAGGTTCCGGTGGCCGCGCCGCAGGATGCGAAGGTGGTGTCCAGCCCGCGAGTATTTATTGATGCGCGGACGGGTGCGTTGAACGGGCTGAACAATGGCGGCACACACGGCAAGGGCGGGGAGAAACCGTCGGACACGAACCAATGCCACGACATCACGGTGTACTCGGCGATAGGGTTGGCCGCGGGGGCGTGCTCGGGAAATGGAATTGTGCTGGACATTAAGGACCCGGTACATCCGAAGCGTGTGGATGCGGTGAACGATCCGAACTATTCGTATTGGCACTCGGCTTCGTTTTCGAATGATGGAAGCAAAGTCGTATTCACGGACGAGTGGGGCGGCGGGCTGGGAGCGCGATGCCGACCAAACGACCCGAACAAGTGGGGCGCGGACGCCATCTTCAACCTGAAGGACGAGAAACTGAGTTTCGCGAACTATTACAAATTGCCGGCGGCGCAGGGCGACACCAAGAATTGCGTGGCGCACAACGGTTCGCTAATTCCGGTGCCCGGCCGCGATATCGAGGTGCAGGCCTGGTATCAGGGGGGCGTCTCCGTTGTGGACTTCACCGACGCGGCGAAACCAATCGAGATTGCCTACTTTGACCGCGGGGCGATTGATCCGAAGATGCTGGTGCTCGGCGGTGAGTGGTCAGCGTATTGGTACAACGGCAGCATTTACGGTTCGGAGATTGCGCGCGGCCTGGACGTGTTTGAACTGACGCCGACCAAATTCCTGACGCAGAATGAAATCGACGCGGCGAAGGCGGTTCGGGTGACTGAACTGAACGTGCAGAATCAGCAGAAAATCGAGTGGCCCGCGCAGTTGGTCGTAGCGAAGGCGTACGTGGACCAGTTGTCGCGCTCGCAAGCTTTGCCGGCAAACCAGATCGCAGATTTACAGAAGGCGATCACGAGCGCGGAGAGTTCGCACATGAACAAGGGTAGAGTGGCGAAGTTGCAGAAGATGGCACCGTCGTTGGAAAAGAGCGCCGCTTCAGCGAAAAGTCCGGCGGACTCGGCACGGTTACATGCTCTGGCAGATATCCTAAAGCATCCGTCAGCGTGATCTCCGTCAGCGTCGGCGTGACCAAATCGCGAACAGGACGGTTTTCCCGTTTTAGCGTCGTGATAGCTAACCAGTTGGAAGAATTGAAATAGCGAGTCCGGGCGGCCAAATAGGGACGGATGTCACCGGACGCTTGGCGGGTCAGACGGTTCTCGAAGTCACTTCTGGCAGCGGCATTTCGCGGCTGTAAATCCGGCTACCGCAAGAAGAGCAACGATACGGGCGGATTTGAAGGATGCTTAGCAGGTATCGTTCAACGATTCCACGTCGGTGAGATCGGGAAAAGTGCTGATCGCCACAAGTGGGACACGTCTTGCGGCTGAAGTGCAAGAGTTTGATGGAAGGCACCGTTACGCTACCGACTGAGAGAATGCGGCCTGATCTTGGTCTCGCAGCGCACGAATGACCGCCAGTTCCACGTCCGTAGCGTACCAGGGAGACCGGATAACGTCGAAAGCGCCCTTGGTCGTCGCTTCGAAGTAAAGCTCCCACTCTCCGGTTCGCGTAATTACCACGACGCGGGGAATTCCGTGATCACGGCCGAATGAATGAACCAACTCGCAGTACGAACCATCCGGCAAATGCTCATCGCAAAACACAATTTCAACTGCTTGCCGGGAAAGGACTTCGTCAGCTTGCGCACGCGTCGAGCATACAATCACGTCAACGGATAAGGCTTCAAGCGTGCGAAGGAGCGGACGACGAACCTCCATGTGAGGAGAGACGAGCAACGCGCGAACGTGCTGCAACCCGATGGCAGCGCTGTCATTTATTCGATTGGCAAGTACAGAGGACGGCCGAGTTTGTGCTGAAAGGGAGGGCATGGTTAAAACCTGCCTATGCTGGAACATCGGACCGGGGATTCGTTGATAAGAGACTATCACTTTGATGTCAATACAGGAATTCCTGTAGAACGCCAGGTTTGTAGGGATGTAGGTGGGCTCGCAAACTTAACTTTGCCAACTTAACTTCGCCCGCTTAGTTTGGAAACTTGCTAGGACGTTTCCGTTGGCAATTCCAGCTCGGCTTCGTCCGCTCCTTCTTCGGCTCCAACACATTCGGGATGCCCGCAGGGACAGGGGCTAGAAATTGCATCCTTCGCATTGGCGCATGCTGGACTGCAAAACTGGTCTTCGACTTCGACCAGGCACCGGCAAGACCCATGAGCGCAATTGATGAGGTTTTCCGATTGCATCGTTCCTTCGGCGGCAGGCGCTGATTGCCAATGATCAGCGATTGATGTTCGCGGTCGATAACTGCCTGCGCAGCGCAATCATCGGGGCCAAGGCAGGCAGAGTCCATACCGCAGCCGCTGTAGCGCTCGTCGAGCGATGGTCCCTGTGGTAGAATCACTTCGCGCTCGGAATCCCGGCCTCCAGCAAGGGGTGGACTCATGAGCCCGGCTGAATCCTTCTCGACCTCCATCTTCTTCAACAGTACTCCCAGACGATACGCTTTCGCGCTTGCGGCCACGTTATTTGCGTTGCTGATTGCGACCGCAATAGCGCCGCTTGCTGGCGGCCAGGTGGTTTATCTTGTTCTTCCCGCAGCTGTGGCCTTCTCGGCTGCGTACTGCGGACTGGCGCCCTCGGTCATTGCGATCATTGTCGCGTTAGTCGGCGTACGTTACTGGTTCATTAACCCTTCCCATTCGCTTAGCATTCCTGACGGCACACAATTCATTGGCATCCTCGCGTTCGTACTCGCGTCAAGCATCATTCTGGTGATTGGAGAAAATAACCGGCGGAACGCTGAAGCACTGCGCCAGTCCTTGGGAGACGTGGAAGAACGGCTGCGCGAGCGTACTGGGGAACTCGACATAGCTAACCAGGGACTCGGCGACCTCACGGCCAGGCTTCTGCAATTGCAAGACGAAGAGCGTCGCCGAATCGCTCGCGAATTGCACGACAGCGCTGGGCAATCGCTGACGGCTCTAGCGCTGAATTTGTCTAACCTGGGAACGGAGATCGAACGGCTCACGAAATCGGCCAAGACTGTATCGGATAGTGTGGTGCTGGTGAACGACATGTCCAGGGATATTCGCACCATTTCCTACCTGCTCCATCCGCCGCTGCTTGATGAAGCCGGGCTGGCATCGGCTCTCCGCTGGTACATCCGAGGATTTACGGAGCGCAGCGGAATAAAGGTGGACTTGGAACTGCCGGAAGATTTTGACCGTCTGCCGAGAGACGTGGAGACTGCGATCTTCCGGCTGGTGCAGGAATGTCTCACAAACATCCATCGTCATTCGGAAAGCCCAACCGCAGCTATCGGGATTAATCATTCGAACGGCGAGGTTCGAATTGAAGTGCAGGATCACGGTAAAGGCATACCGCCCGACAAAAAGCTTGAACTTTTGTCGGCGGGTACGCCGGGAGTGGGAATCCGCGGGATGCGGGAAAGACTTCGCCAACTCGGTGGCGCAATGGAAATTAATTCTGACGGGAACGGCAGCGGGACTCAGGTCGTGGTGCGACTGCCGGTTGCCAACATTGGCTCGTACTTGACGGTGGGAGCGAGAGCGGGTTCGACCCATTGACTTATTCGTGTTTTCGGAAACCAATCGAAAGCTAATTCTGATTGTCTCTGGGGTCGCCTTCCCCATCACTCTTACTGTTCAACTTTTGCCTTCACCAGGCGCACCGACTTTTCTCCCGCCCGCTGCGATGGACAGATCCAACTCGCCGGATGCTTCGCGGCGCGCGCGGCACCGTGCACCGCCAAGAGTGGCCGTGTTACTGGAAGAGCCGGGCTAAAGCCCGGCTCTACGAAGGGCTAAGAAAGAGCAGCGGCATAAAACCACTGCTCCATTTAAGAGCTGGTAAGATGCGTTGTGGAGAGATGGCGATGAGTACGGTGAAAACTGTGGCGGAGACAGGATTGAGCAAAGGGCCGTTTCGCGCGGCGCGCGGGACGGAGATTTCCTGCAAAGGTTGGCAGCAGGAAGCGGCGCTGCGGATGTTGATGAACAATCTCGACCCGGAGGTTGCGGAAAAACCTGAAGAATTGGTGGTGTATGGGGGGACGGGAAAAGCGGCGCGCAACTGGGAATGTTTTCACGCGATCGTGAAATCGCTGCGCGGATTGGCGAACGACGAAACGCTTTTGGTGCAGTCCGGAAGACCTGTAGGAATTTTTCGCACTCACGAATATGCGCCGCGGGTTTTGCTTTGCAATTCGAATTTAGTTGGACATTGGAATAATTGGGATAAATTTCACGAATACGACCGCGCCGGATTGATGATGTACGGGCAGATGACCGCGGGGAGCTGGATTTATATTGGGACGCAGGGAATTTTGCAGGGGACTTACGAAACGTTTGCGGCGGCAGCGACAAAACATTTTGACGGAGATTTGAAAGGAAAGTTAGTCGTCAGTGGCGGGATTGGCGGAATGGGCGGAGCGCAACCGCTAGCGGCAACCATGAACGGCGCGGCGTTTTTGGGGATTGATGTTGATCCGGAGCGAATCAAGAAGCGGCTGAAGACCGGCTACATTGACGTGATGGTGACCAGCCTGGATGAAGCGTTGCGAATTTTGAAAAACGCAGTGCGTAAGGGCGAAGCGACTTCGGTTGGACTGGTGGGAAATTGTGCGGATTTGATTCCGGAGCTGGCGAAGCGTGGCGTGGTGCCGGATTTATTGACAGATCAGACCAGCGCGCATGATCCGATTGGCGGCTATGTACCGAACAAGATGACGCTTGCGGCGGCGCTGGAGCTGCGGGCGCGCGATCCGGAAGAATATAAGAAACATTCGATGCAGGCGATGGCGGAGCACGTCCAAGGAATGCTCGCTTTGCAGAAGCTCGGCGCGGTTACCTTTGATTATGGAAATAATATTCGGACCTTTGCGTTTCAGCAGGGCGTGAAAGACGCCTATAACTTTCCGGGATTTGTGCCGGCTTATATTCGTCCCCTGTTTTGTGAGGGCAAAGGACCGTTTCGGTGGGCGGCACTTTCGGGCGAGGCGTCGGATATTGCTCGGACGGACCGGCTGGTGCTCGAAATGTTTCCGCAGAATGAGCACTTGAAGCGGTGGATTACTTTGGCGCAGAAACGCGTGAAGTTTCAGGGATTGCCTGCGCGGATTTGTTGGCTGGGTTATGGCGAGCGGGACAAGTTTGGATTGGCTCTGAATGATTTGGTGGCGAAGGGTGAATTGAAAGCGCCGGTAGTGATTGGGCGGGATCATTTGGATTGCGGGAGCGTGGCTTCGCCTTATCGCGAGACGGAATCGATGCTGGATGGGTCAGATGCGATCGCGGACTGGCCTTTGCTGAATGCGCTGGTGAATACGGCTAGCGGAGCTTCGTGGGTTTCGATTCACAACGGCGGTGGAGTGGGGATTGGTTATTCGCAGCACTCGGGGCAGGTGACGGTGGCGGATGGAACGCCAGAGATGGCGGCGCGGATTGAACGGGTGTTGACGAATGATCCGGGGATGGGCGTGATTCGGCATGTGGACGCGGGATATGCGGAGGCGATTGAGTTCGCGAAGAAGAAGGATGTGAAGGTGCCGATGAGTTCGAGTGGAAGTTGACTGTTTTTCTTAACGCAGAGGTCGCAGAGGGCACAGAGAAGAACAGAAGAAAACTGGTTCGCATCGCAGATTCAAACGACTGCTGAACATTGGGAGACGACATGCACGTGGTGCTGGGAGCGACAGGGAATACGGGATCGGTGGCGGCGAAGAAATTGTTGGAGCGGGGCGAGAAAGTACGCGCTGTGGGGCGGGATGCTGGAAAGCTGGCGCAGTTTTTTCCGTCGGGGGCGAGATTAGGGGTGGAAACTGTTACGGCTGACGCGAATGATGTGGCGGCGCTAACGAAGGCGTTCGAAGGCGCTACGGCAGCTTACGTGCTGTTGCCGCCGCGGGCGAAGGATCCGGAGTTGCTTGCGTCCGGGGACAAGATGAGTACGGCGATTACCGAGGCGATTCGGGCTTCGGGAATTTCGCATGTGGTGCTGCTGAGCAGCATTGGAGCGCAGCACGCAAACAAAACTGGGCCGATTCAGGCTTTGCATACGTTCGAGGAAAAACTGAGGCAGGTGCCGAATCTGAATGCGCTTTTTCTGCGGCCGGGTCCGTTCATGGAAAATTTTTTGCTGTTGATTCCGCTCGTACATTCGATGGGATTTCTGGCGGGTGGAATCGATCACGATGTAAAGATGCCGATGATTGCCACGCGGGATATTGGAGTGGTGGCGGCGGAAGCGCTGCAGAGAAGAGATTTTTCTGGAATGACGACGCGCGAATTGCACGGGCCGCGGGATATTTCGCAGGACGAAGTGGCAGCAGCGATTGGAGCGGCGATTGGGAAACCGAAATTGTCGTACAAACATTTTCCGGCTTTTTTGATCGAGCAGGGGATGAAGCAGATGGGGATACCAGGAAAGACGGCTGCGCTGATGAGTGCGATGAACGAAGCTGCGAATGATGGGCGGCTGAAGCCGCTGGAGGCGCGGTCGGAGAAGAATACGACGCCGACGGCGATTGAGGATTGGGCGCGGGAGGTGTTTTTGCCAGCGTACAACGCTAAAGCGGCGGCTGGGGATTAGGAATTGGGGACTGGGAATTAGGCCGCGCTCACGAGTCGTTTGGCGACGCGACTTACATCGAAGAGAGATTCCTCGCTTTGCTCGGAATGACGGTGTTGTTGCGATCGGCGACGATGCGTCAATGGCGCTTTGTGCAAAGTTAAAGGTGATTAGGCATAATACCGCGCAGTGGGCAATTCCCTTCTAATTTGCGGGGCTTCACAGATTGTTACGGTGCGGGGGCGCGGGCCTCGGCGTGGCGTTGCGCTTTCAAACATTGGCGTGATTCGAGATGGCGCGATATTGCTTCGCGATGGGATGATTGTGGCGGTTGGTCCTGCCTCGAAAGTTGAAAAATTTCCAGAAAGTAAGAAAGCGGAGAAATTGCATGTAGGCGGGCGCGTGGTGCTGCCTGGATTCGTAGACGCGCACACGCATTTGATTCATGCGGCGAGCCGAGCGGAAGAATATGACTTGAAAATTCGCGGCGCGAGTTATGAGGAGATTGCGCGCAAAGGCGGCGGGATACTGAATTCGGTGAAGAAGTTACGCGCGGCTACGGCGGAGGAGTTGAAGATTCGTGCGCGGGGGTTTCTGGCACAGTTTGCGGAGTATGGAACGACGACGATCGAGGCCAAGAGCGGATACGGGCTGGACGTAACCAGCGAATTGCGGATTTTGTCGTTGCACAAGGAACTGGATGCGGAGCAGCCTTTGGAAATTGTTTCAACTTTCTTGGGCGCGCATGTGGTACCGGAGGAGTTTCGCGGCAAGCCGGGTGGAACGCGACGATACGTGGAATTGCTTACCGAAGAGCTGATTCCGGAGGTTGCCGGGAACGCACTGGCGGAATTTTGCGATGTCTTCTGCGAGCGAGGGGCGTTTTCGGTTGCGGATTCGCGGCGGGTGCTGGAGGCAGGTAAAAAGCATGGGCTGGTGGCGCGGGTACACGCGGAACAGCTTTCGAATACCGGTGCCACGCGTATGGGAATTGATATGAACGCGGCGAGTTGCGATCACCTGGAGTATTTGAAGGCAGCGGATATTCGCGCGCTGGGAAAATCTCGCACGGCGGCGATGTTGTTGCCGGGATGCGATTTTCATTTGGGACTGGAGCGGTATGCTCCGGCGAGGGAGTTGATCGATGCGGGAGCTATTGTGGCCCTGGCGACGGATTTTAATCCGGGGACGAGCCCGACGTTGAACATGGCGATGATTTTGTCCTTGGCGTGTTCGCGGTTGCGGATGACTCCGGCGGAGGCGATTGCGGCGGCCACGATCAATGCGGCTTATTCGCTGGGGCGGGAGAAGAGGATTGGTTCGATTGAGAGTGGCAAACTGGGGGATTTGGCAGTGTTGGAAGTGGCGGACTATCGGGAAATTCCCTACTATTTTGGAGTGAATACTTGTTGGATGACGATGAAGCGCGGGGAGATTGTTTGGTTGCGGGATTGAAAGCGGGGAAAGACAAAAGCAAGAGTCAAGAGTAAAGACACCACAGAGTTACAGAGAAAAGCGAAAAGCTGGATGCGAGAAAGGCTGAAGGAAAGATAGAAAGATAACGCAGTGACGACATCAGAGATTCGCGGAGAAGTCGAAGAAAAAGAACCGGTCTGAAGACCGGCCACTAGGAAAGCGGGGAAGGGCGCAGCGGTGCTGAGCCCCTACAAAGGCAAAGCTGGAACTTACACAAAGGCAAAGCTGGAACTTACGAGGTAGAGCGACGGGGATATGAGACGACTGATTGAGTGTGTACCGAATTTTAGTGAGGGGCGCGACAAAGCGAAAGTGGATGCGCTGATTCGGACCATGAGCAGCGTGCCTGGAGTGTGGGTACTGGATCATGAGATGGACGCGGACCACAACCGCTGCGTGATTACGCTGGCGGGAGAGCCGGATGCTGTCGCTGAGGCGGCGATCCTGGGCGCGGGCAAGGCCATGGAATTGATTGACATGAATATTCACAAGGGGGCGCACCCGCGAGTGGGCGCGACCGACGTGGTGCCGTTTATTCCAGTGGAAGGCGTGACGCTGGATGACTGCGTAGCGCTGGCGCGGAACGTGGGAAATGAAATCTGGAAACGCTACCGGATTCCGATTTTCTTTTATGAAGCGGCGGCGACCAGGCCGGACCGCGCGAACCTGGAAAATGTGCGGCGCGGGCAGTTCGAAGGGATGAAGGAAGAGCTGAAGAAAAATCATGAACGGCAGCCGGATGTGGGCGAACCGAAGATGCATCCTACGGCGGGTGTGACGGTGGTGGGCGCGCGGAAATTTCTGGTGGCGTACAACGTAAACTTGAACACGTCCGATATCAGCGTGGCGAACAAGATTGCGAAGGCCATCCGATTTTCGAGCGGCGGGCTGCGCTATGTGAAATCGATGGGAGTGGAATTGAAAGCGCGGAACCTGGCGCAGGTGTCGATTAACTTGACGGACTACGAGCAGACACCGATGCATCGCGTGTATGAAATGGTGAAGCGGGAGGCGGCGCGATACGGAGCGGTTCCAGTGGGCAGCGAGATTGTTGGGCTGGTGCCGAAAAAGGCGCTCGAGATGGCGGCGGATTATTTTCTACAGCTGGAAAACTTCTCGCCATCGCAGGTTTTTGAGAATAAGTTGGCGGCGGCGCTTTCTGGCGCGGCACTGATAGAAAACAAGGAGGGAAAGCTGGCAGCGTTGGCGCGGCCGTTTGTGGAAGCGGTGGCCGAACCGGCGGCGACTCCCGGTGGCGGAAGCGTTTCCGCGCTGGCTGCGGCGCTGGGTGCCGCGCTGGGACAAATGGTAGCTGGGCTTTCGCGCAAGAAAAAATCGCAGGCTATGCACGTAGACAAACTTTCGGAGCATCTCGAGGCAATGCGCAAGGAAGCCGATGCCTTGACTGCGGCGATCGATCGAGATGCGACGTCGTACGATGCGGTGCTGGCGGCGTTCAAAATGCCGCAGTCGGACGCGGCGGAAATTGCGGCGCGCGCGGAAAGAATTCAGTCGGCTACCAAGGGCGCGGCGGACGTGCCGTTGAAAGTGGCCGAACAGGCAGTTGCACTATGCGCACGTCTGGGACAACTGCAGGCTATCGCGGCGGCATCCATGAAGTCAGACTTACAGGTAGCGAGATTGATGGCGGAGGCCGGCGCGCGCGGAGCCATCGCGAACGTGGAAATCAATCTGGACGGAATTAAGGACGAGAAGTACGTGGCGGCGAAACGGCAGGCCATCGCGGGACTGCGCGATAAGTTGAGTGCGACGGCGATTGTATGAGCAGATACGTGCTGGGCAGCGGAGTACGGAGAAATTCCTTCCGACATGGTCGGAACCTTCGGTTGCTTCGCTCGGAATGACGGACACGGTGGCTTTTGGCGAGCTCTGAAGTCGTGCCCCGCCGAAGAAAAGTAAGACATTTTAGAAAGAAAGCAGGGAGCAAGAAATGAGAAAGATGATCGGGCAGTTGGCAGGCGGCATAGCAGTGGCTGCCGCGATGTTATGCAACGCACAGATTTCCAGCGCGCAAAGCCTGGGTGCGGACACGATCGCACTTTTCCCGAAGAATGTTGGTGAATTTGCGTATGCGAACCTGAAGCAGGCGCGTTCGCAGAAATGGTTTCCGCAATTGCAGGAGCAGATGCTGCCTGAGCGGTTCAAGCAATTCGAAAAGTTTCTGGCGTCGGCGGGAGTGGATCCGAATTCGCAGGTGGAAGAACTGGCGTGGGGATTGGTGGCGGAGGGCGTGACCGACAAGACGGCAGGAACAGGTTCAACGGCGGTGCCGACCGGCGAAGAAGTGGTGGGAGTGGCGCTGGGGAGCTACAACCCGCAGTCCACGGAAGCTTATTTCAAAGCGCAAAAGTTGCCGACGTTCAAGTCGCACGGATTTACGATGTATGCTTTCGGGAGTGGAAGCGGCGCGAGCGATCTGTTCTTCTTGTTTCTGGACTCGAACACTGCGGCGTTTGGGCACCGCAGCGAACTGGAACAAATGCTGGACGTGCGCTATGGCGGAGCGGAAGGCCTGCTGCGCAACGACAAAATGTATTCGCTGATTAACGATGCCAATGGAACCGGCGTAGTGTGGGCGGTGTTGAATCCGGCGTATACGCGGCTGGCAATGCAGCAGCTGGCACCGCAGATCCAGCAATTTCCCGAAGCTGCGAAGCTGGTGACGCGCATGCAGAATTTGATTGTCGGCGTTCAAGCCAGCGGCGGAATCGACGGAAAGTTTCAAGCGATTTGCGGATCGGTGGACGACGCAAATACGCTGGCGCAATTGATGACGCTGGCGTTTGCGTACCAGCAATATCAGGCCAAGCAGCAGAATCCGGACCTAGCGGATTTGCTGGGGCACGCGCAGGTGAATCCCGCGGGTGACCGGGTGGTGCTGCGGCTGGCGCTGACGGACGATCAGATGACCTCACTAATCAAAAAGAATACGTTTGCGTTCAAGATGTAGCGACGACAGACAAAAAAATCCTCGGGGGAACGAAGGGCGGGCGATAGCTGGCCTTTTTCGTTCTTGTTTGGTTTGAAGACAGAACAGGATTTGAAGCCAGAACAGAAAAAGAAAGAGCGGAGGCATAAAACCCCCGCTACACAAGGAAAAAAGAAGAAGGCGGCCGCTATGACGCCGGGGACGCAAATCTCGATTAGCTGTGGGAGTTGACCGAGCGGGTCAAGCGAATGGCGGCGCCGACGTTTGGATCTACGATGACTTCAACGCGGTCCTCGAAGCGGCAGAATTCGATGATGTGTCTCGCTGTGGGGCGCAATTGGAACGCTTCCAGGCACGCGCGAATGGTGGCGTCCTGAAATTCGCGGCAAACATCTTCGGGCATTCCGGCAAACTCGGCGAGGCAACGGACGGTGCCACCGGCAGCTGCGGCGAAGCGCGGGTCGGCATCGAGGTGAAGCTCGACGCGTTTCGGGTCAGTGGCCACGAGTATCCGCGAGGGTGACGTCGCAAGCTTCCCGGCAGTCCGGGCAATAGTAAAGGCCGTCCATGCAAAGTCGAACGTTCAGCATGCTCTTGCAGATGGTGCAGTACCTATCGCAAGTGCATTGATACTCAGGCTTGTCGCACTGAACGCAGAGCACCGGGCCGGCGGGCATCGCAGCCTCCTAGAACAAACTTTACCTGAGCGTGTTGCTTTGCGGCAAGTTCAGCAAGGCGGCGAATTTGCAGCGTGTTTCCGACCAGAGAACGCCTTTACAGGCAGCGAGTAGGAACGCGAGGGGTGCCTGTAGAGGCGAAGCTCAGGAGGCACCAGGCGAGTTTGCAAGAGCGGGCAAAGCGCCGGGCAGCGGGGTCCACTGAACCGGTTCAAGCTTCTCGATGACTAAGCTGTAGCAAAGAGCCCCCGCGACCAAGAACAGCGCCGTGACAATAAGAGCGACTGTGTAATTGCCCGTTTTGCCGACCAGGAATCCCCTCAGAGCGGGACCGATAACGACTGCAAAGCAGTGCGAGGGCAGGAGCAAAAGCGCCGAGGCGCGGTGATTCCGCCTGGGGATTAGGCATGAGTTGAATCGGTTGCGGGATCATCTGTTTTCACCGCTCGCAAAGCAACAAACAAAGCAAGTTTTGAACGAAATTGAATTCCCATCGCGGTGACGCGCTTCTTTGACGGGTTTGGGAGCGCGTGCTAGTATCGATTTTCTGTCCGAGAAAACGGAATGGAATCCGTCAAAACTCCAAATACAAATTCACCTGCGACCGCAGAACGGTCAACTTCAGACGGGACCGCAAAGCGGTCGACTGCACCCGTGACTGCGGAGCAGTCAACCACACTCCGGAAAACGTCGCTAAACGCGCTGCACCGCAAGCTGGGCGCGAGGATGGTGAATTTTGGCGGCTGGGATATGCCGGTGGAGTATCCGACAAACGGCGGCTTGATCGCGGAACATAAAGCAGTGCGCAACGGCGTTGGCGTGTTTGACGTGAGTCATATGGGCGATATCCGGATTCGAACCGGGAATACGCCGGGCGGCGCGCTGGCGGCGGTGCAGCACCTGAGCATGAATGATGCGTCGAAGCTGGCGATTGGCCAGGCACATTATTCGGCCATGCTCTATCCGCAAGGCACGTTTGTCGATGACGTGATCGTGCATCGGATGGGCGAAGACGACTTTCTGTTCGTGATTAATGCCGGGACGCGGGAAAAAGACATTTCTTGGGTGCGGGAAAATACCAAGGAAATGGATTGCGTGGTCGAAGACTATAGCGACGCGTACACGCAACTGGCGATACAGGGTCCGCAAGCGGTTGAAGTGGTGAAGAAGCTGACGGACGCCAATCTGGACAGCATCAAGAATTATTGGTTCACGCACGGAACGGTTTGCGGGCTGCACTGCCGGTTGATCGCGCGGACCGGTTATACAGGAGAAGATGGATTTGAAATTTATATTCCCGGCGAGGTGGCCACGAGCGAAATGGTGTGGAACGCGGTCGTCGACGCGGGAAAGAAATTTGGTATTTTGCCCTGCGGACTGGGCGCTCGGAACACATTGCGACTGGAAGCGAAGATGGCGCTTTACGGGCACGAGATCAGTGAAAATATCAATGTGTGGGAAGCGGGGCTGGACCGCTATTGCAAAATGGAGAAGAGAGACTTCATCGGGCGCGCTGCGCTGGCGAAAGCTTCCGCAGCTGGGTTGAAGCGCGAGCTGGTTGGATTGCAGATAATGGAGCGCGGGATTGCGCGCGACGAGTATAAGATTTTTGACGCAGCGGGCGAAGAAGTGGGAGTGGTCACGAGCGGTTCGCCTTCCCCGACGCTGGGAGTAAACATCGCATTGGCGTATGTTCCGCCGGCCTTGGCAGCCCTTGGGACGCATCTTTTTGTGGAAGTTCGCACGCAGCGGGTGAAAGCTTTAGTGGTGCCGACGCCATTTTACAAGCGCGCAAGAAAATCGGCGCCGCAAACAGTAGCCGGTTCGAACTGACTTGTCAATTTCAGCAAGAGGTGGACTGATGGGATATCCAGCAAGCTATCGCTACACGAAGGAACACGAATGGGTGAACGCGAAAGAGGGCGTGGCCACGATCGGTATCACGGATTACGCGCAGAGCGAACTGGGCGACGTGGTGTTTGTGGAATTGCCCGAAGCGGGCAAAAAACTTGAAACGGGAAAATCATTTGGCACCGTTGAATCGGTGAAAGCGGTGAGCGAAATTTACGCGCCGGTTTCCGGTGAAGTGCTGGAAGCGAATCCCGAATTACATGACAAGCCGGAGACGATCAATAGCGATCCGCACGGTTTG
>Ga0137362_10000495_pt1 | contig 20650 bp, 18 predicted proteins | sample MadtaG_2_FD_104801 | JGI IMG/M metagenome (GOLD analysis project Ga0137362, IMG submission 104801) | Vadose zone soil microbial communities from Angelo Coast Range Reserve, California, USA - Mad1_100_16 metaG | ecosystem: Environmental > Terrestrial > Soil > Vadose zone | place: USA: California... | reverse complement strand
GGCGCTCATGCCCGCGCCGGGAGACGTCGATTGCGTAGTGGCGTCGGAGCTTGCCGAGGCCGGGCGCGCCATTCAGCGCGGTCTCGTGAGCCGGGACCGAACGACACTGATCGCGTCTTCACATCGCTCGTACGCTATCTCTGAAAAGAGCGCGCTGGGCCACGCCGCCGTCGATTCGGCAGGGCTCATTGACCTCCTGCGCAACCAGGCCAAGCGACTCATCCTGTTCGACATGGAAGTGACGGCGGAGCGGCACGCTAGCGTCATCAGCTCCGTGCTGCTCGGAGCGGTCTGCGGGAGCGGTGCGTTGCCGTTTCGCAAGGAGGCGTTCGAGGCCGCGATCAGTAGGAGTGGCATCGCTGTCAACACGAACCTCGCGGCTTTCGAGGACGCTTATCGGTCGGCTGAGCGCGGCGATAGCGTGACCGCGGACCGCGGGGAGGCGCCTACGGCCGCTAAAGTCGTTCCGACTCAGTCGCGCTCGCCCGAGCTGCAGCCGCTGCTCGACCGGGTGCATCGCTTCCCCGAGCGGCTGCAGGCGCTCGTGCTCGAAGGTGTGCGGCGCGCGCTCGACTACCAGGATCCGGCCTATGCCGCTCTGTATCTCGAGCGGCTGGAGCGGATTGGGGCGCTTGATGCGAAACAGCTGGAGGGCGGGTCTTTGGCGTTGACCGCGGCGGCTGCGCGGGGACTCGCGCTATGGATGAGCTTCGAGGACACCATTCGAGTCGCCGACTTGAAAACGCGCTCGACGCGCTTCGCGCGCGTTCGCGACGAGGTGCGCGCGGAGCCCGACCAACTCGTCGGCATCACGGAGTTCATGAAACCCCGGGTCGCCGAGATTGCCGGGACGCTGCCGGCCAGCCTGGGCCGCCGGCTGCGCGCCGCGCCGCGCCTGTGCCGGGCTCTGGCTCGCTGGACCGGCGGAAAGCAGATCCGAACCACCACTGTCAGCGGCTTTCTGTTCCTGCACGCGCTGGCAGGGTTGAGACGCTGGCGGCGCGCAACGCTGCGCTACCAGGAGGAGAACGCCCGTATCGAGCAGTGGCTCGAGCGCATGGCACGGCTGGCGCCGTGCAACTACGCGCTCGCAACGGAGCTCGCCAAGGCGCAGCGCTTGATCAAAGGCTATGGCGAGACGCACGAGCGTGGCTGGCGCAACTTCACGACGCTCCTGGCGCAGCTGGATCGCCTCGAGGCCCGCGCGGACGGCGGGGCGATACTCGCGCGCCTGCAGGAAGCCGCGCTCACCGACGAAGAGGGGCGTGCACTCGCGACGGAGTTGACTCGGATTCCGACCGCCTCCGCCGCTCGGCCGGAGGAAGCGGAGCCGGTGGCTGGGGTCTAGACCCTACCCAATCGTCGCTGAATCAGGGGCTGCAGGCGTCCCCCGCCGCGCGTTCAGGTTCATGCGCACATTGAATTCGGTGTATAGCCGATCTTCATTTGCCTACAACATCCTCCCGCTATTAGCTAGCACGTCAGAGCTGCGCACAGCGAATTCGACACGACTGTTGTTGCGGATCGCGCCTTCGAACCGTCCAGCAATGCCGTGTCTGCAAGCCCAGGCGTGCGCGGCCTGCGTAATGCTGGCTTTTCGGAAAGGGGGGACTGCGAATGCTGCGGATTGTCTTGACCTTTTGCGGATGCGCAACACTACTTGGCACGTCCTTGCCGCGCAGCGCGCTGGCGGCCCCGGCAGAGACCGCAGAGGCGCTCGAGGAAGTCACCGTGACGGCGGAAAAACAGACGCAGAGTCTGCAGAAGACCGCCGCCGCGGTGACGGCGATTACGGCCGACACCCTGATCGACGCCGGCGTGACTGATCTGCGTGAAGCCCAGAAGCTGGTGCCCTCGGTACGGTTCCAGGCCGAAGGAAACAATACGCAGACGTTCATTCGCGGCGTCGGCGCCAACCTCGACCAGGCGAATGTCGAGCCGAATGTCGCCTTCAACCTAGCAGGCATCTATCTGCCCCGCGAGGCGGTCAGTGCCGGGTTCTTCGACGTCGAGCAGTTCGAAGTGTTGCCTGGGTCCCAGGGAACGCTGTATGGCCGCAGTGCCATCGGCGGCACCATCAACGTTACGCCCAGGCGGCCGGGGTTCGACAATGATGGCAGTACCCTGCTGGAAGTGGGTAACTATTCAGCCGTGCACGCCACCGTGACCCACGACATCAGAGCCTCCGACAGGCTTGCATTTCGAGCCGCCGTCGACTACTACAGGAACGACGGTGTCATGACGACAGGCGCTGACTCGAAAAACGACGTCAGCGTGCGACTGTCGAGCCTCTTCAATCCCGATGAGAGATTGTCGGTCTATCTTTGGGTCCAGGGCGCCGGCAAATACGGGCACACGGCGAACCTGGTGAACAAGGGAGTGGACCCCGTCACCGGCGCGTATTGCGAGCCCTGCTTCCTGCACTCCAATCCCTGGGACGACACGCGCACGGGCCCGTTTGCCGCTCCATTTGGCACGCCGGTAGCGGAAGACAACCACTATCGCACTGCGATGATCGGCGGCCAGATCGATTACGACTTCGGTGCCGCGAGGCTCAGCTACCTTCCCTCCTACTTGTATCTGGACGCCGCGCCCGAATACTGGCTGAGCGCCGTGCGCTCGTCGAACACCGCGCATTACAATCAGCTCACGCAGGAGCTGCGGCTCGTCAGCAAGGACGGCGGGCGGCTGCGGTGGCTGGGTGGGCTTTACTTCTATAACGTGCGCAACTGGGGCGGCATCACTCTGTTCACCAATCTGCCGTTCGCCTTCCTGCAGGACAACGTGGACGCCGACCGCCTGAAGGGTTACGCCGCGTTCGGCCAGACCACGTACAGCTTCACCGATACCTGGCGTGGAACCATCGGCGCGCGCGCCAGCTCGACCAACCGCACCGCCCACGGCAATGAGCCAATGGCCCTGGGTGGACTGCCGTATACGTTTGACAAGACTTACAATCATCTCGACTGGAAGGTCGGCGTCGAGAAGGACGTGACGCGCAAGGTGATGGCCTACGGCACCGTTCAAACCGGCTACCAGCCGGGAACGTTCAACGAACTGCCGAATACGCCCACGTTCAGCAACGAGGTCAAACCCTCGCGTCTGCTCTCCTACACGGTGGGCATGAAGTCGCGTTGGCTGGATGACCGACTGCAGATCAATAATGAGGTGTATTACTACGACTATCGCGACCTGCTCATTCAAAGTTACAACATCGCCGCGGCCTATAACACGATCTTCAATGCGAGCAAGGTGGCCATCAAGGGCGATCAGCTGGACGTGCTCGCGCGGGTGCTCACGGACGATCAACTGAGCGTGAATATCGGCTACTCCCGCGCCCGGAACGTGGCTTTTACAACGCCGAACGGCGTGAATTACGATGGCCTGCAGTTGGCCTACGCACCGGATTGGACTGCTTCTGCCGGCTACACCCACAACATGGCCGTAGGCTCCGCGACGCTGCGGGCGCATATCGATTGGCGATTCGAAAGCTCCTGGTATGCGGACTACGTCCACAACAGGGGCGTGCGCCAGGATCCTTCGAACAAAGGCAATGCCTCGCTCACCTACGATGCCTCGAGCTGGACGGTCGGCGCGTGGATCAAGAACATCCAGAACCGGGCAGTCATTGCGGCTACCGCTGCGGCCGGTTTGCCGGGTCCCGGCACCGCCTATCTCGATGAGCCAAGAACCTATGGCCTGCGGCTTACCGTGAGCTATTGAAGTAAAAGCGGGTTCGAATATATGAGTGGCCCATCGACCGACCAGATGCTCGAGACCCTATGGACCAAGGCCGAGATCGAACGGGTCATGTTGAATTTCGGGCGCGCGCTCGATCTCGGTGACTGGCCGCTCTACCGGAGCTGCTTCGCTGACCGGTTCCGGGTCAACTTCGAGCGCTTGACCGGCTTTCCGGAGGTTCACGTCGATGCCGATCTGTGGACGCGCTTTGCGGAGCTGATCTTGAGCCCGGTGCGGCGCCACCATCAATATTCCAATTTCTCCGCGACCATCCACGGCGACCGCGCCGAGGCGATCATCTATATGGTCGCGCGACATTGGAAGGCGACCGATGGCGGCGCGGCGGAGTACACGCAGAACGGCTGGTACGAAAACAGCTTCGCGTGCATTGGCGGGCAATGGAAGATCACGCGCCTGCTGCATACCTACCAATGGGTTTCAGGCAACGGCGCGCTGTTCGATTTTTCCGACCCCGAGCTCGTAAAGGTAATGCGCCAGGTGTTCGCCGAGGAAAACCGAGTCAGGCGGTAGGCGAGAGTGCGATACCGGTAGGTACGGCGCCACTGCGATCCAGGCGCTGCGGTTACGCGCTCGGCAGATAGTTGGCCCGGTACCAGTCGTTTACTTCCCCGCCCGTCGTCAACCAGACGGCGCTGTGGGATGCCACATAGGCGAGCGCGGCCTCCAGATGTTTCATGCGGAACGGGTGGCCGGAGATGAAGGGATGCAGTGATATCGACATGATGCGCGGCCGCTCCATCCCCTCGGCATACAGCACATCGAACTGGTCCACGATCATCCGCCCGAATACTTCCCCGGACGCTCCCTTGCCCAGGATAGTTGGTACGTCGTTCAGCTCGAGCGTGTAGGGCATGGTCAGCAGCGAGCCGCGCTTCACGCGCATCGGCACCGGCAGCTCATCATGGGCGTAGTTCGAAACGTATTCGATTCCCGCCTCGGCCAGCAGATCCGGACTGTTGAGACTCTCCGCGAGACACATCCCCAACCAGCCTTTCGGGCGCTTCCCGGTCGCCTCCTCGATGATCGCGAGGTTGCGCTTAATGAACGCACGTTCCTGCTCTTCGGACATCAAGGTCGCGATGCTCGTGTTGTTGTCGCCCTGCGCACCCCACTCCCAGCGGCGCTGATTGCCCTCACGGATGATCTGCGGATACTCACGGCAGACGTCGCTGTTCAGGTTGACGGTGCCACGAAACCCATGCCGGTCCATCGCCTGCATGATCCGCCACAGGCCGACTCGATTGCCGTAATCGCGCCACCCGTGATTGAGAATGTCGGGACTGAACTGCAGCGTCCCGGGATAAACAGCGTGCGCGAGCGATGTCGAGCCGAACGGTACGTGCTCGATGTTGACGTAGATCAGCACAGCGAGCCGCTCACCCCCGGGGAATCTGACCGGCTGACGGTGGATGATGGGCTCGAAATCGTAGCGCGGAGATTGAGTGGACATGGGTTGGCTACCTCGTCCTGCTCGACGCTTGCGGGACTTGTGGATCGAACCTTAGCGTGGCGGAGTCGCCGCGACGAATGACATGTGGAAATGCAGCGTATTGCCCGCCGAACATGGCGCCGCGCTTGCAAGGCCCCCGGAAGCGGCGCTGGCTTACCCTGACCGGTCTGGTAACACAATTGGGCCGATCATCGCGCTCTCGTGCAGGATTCCGGTCGCCTGCGCCTCCCCGAATGCCTCATGGCGGATGCGCAGCTCGTACCTCGCGCCCCCGCCTTGGAGCCCGTCGATCTTGAAATCTCCAAAGCAGTCGGTCGTCGCGCGCCGCGCCTCCGCGCCCTCGATGGATAATTCCACGTGCGCGCCCTCGACATTTTCCTGCTGGCCATTCGCCCCCGTGCGGCAGACGTTTCCCGCCAGAAAACAGCAGCGCGTCGGCTGTAGGTTCCGATAGAAAACCCGCGGCTTGGTGCCGAGCTCGGGCCTTAGGACTTCCAGCTCCTGCCGCGCCGCGAGCGCCTGCAGCTCTTCGTCCGAGGTATGAACCGCCTCCAGCGCCCCTGTCGGACAGACCTGAACGCACCTCGGCTTGTTCCACCCGCTATCGAGCAAGTGGGCGTCGAAAATCCATATCTGCGGAAGCGCTGCTTCCTCGTTCCAGGCGATCGCCCCGTAGGGACAGGATGTGACCAGATCCTTGCGTCCCTGGGCCTTGACCGGGTCGATGATGACAATGCCGTCGGGCCTTTTGTAGATCGCACCATCGCCCGCCGCCTTGATGCAGGGTGCATCGTCGCAGTGATTGCACATGGTGGGAACGTACGACACGTCCACCATGGAGCCGCTGCCGCGCGTGAAGCTCGCGATCGAGATCCACTCGTGGCCATGCGCCGGTTGCGGAGCGGCGTATCCCGGAAAATCGTTGCCGACATGCTCATCTTTCGTCGCCAGTACGCAATTGTTGCAATTGATGCACTTGGCGACATCGACGACCAGCGCCCACTTGTTCATGCTGCTGTCTCGAGTGTGCGCTCCCATTTCCTCACCTCGACGAGGCAGGAGTTAGGAGCAATGCCATCTGCGGTCGCCGACATGGTGCGGGCGGGTGTCAGAAGATTGAGGCAGCCGCCACGGTCGACAACACCTTCAGGGGTCGTGACCAGATCAAACTCCGCGCACGATTCGTAGGCTCTAAGAACGCCTGGCAACACCGTAGCCGTGACGTCTGCGGCGCAGATTACCGCAGCGCGTCCGTTAAAGACCTTGACCAGATCATGGTGACGTATGCCCCGAGATTCGGCGTCTCGAGCATTGATGCGCACGACCCAATAGCGGTGTCCACCGACCAGCACACGGTGATCCTTGAGATCGCTGACCGCGGCGCTCTTGCCGTCTGCGTAGGTATGAAAGCTGTAGCGGGGATGGGCGGTCACGAGTTGCAGTGGGTATTGCCGCACGAGGTCCCCCGATTTCGGACCTTCCCAGCTGCGCAGATAGCGGTTGACAGCGGGACGTTCGGGATCCTCGCTTTCGATTCTGCGCAGTGAGTTCGCCACGAACTCGAACTTGCCGGATTGGGTCGGCAAGCCTTTGCCGAATTCCTGCGAGTACTGCCCCGGCAGCGGCATCGGCTCAGGGGTGTCCTTGCCGTGGCCTTCCGCAAACCAGCGCATCTCGACGGGTGCTCGCGCGGCGTCCGCGCCGGGATCGATGACGTAATAGCCCTTGCTGAGGAACTCCTCCCAGCTCACGACCTTCGGCAGGTCGGATGAATCGAATATTCGCTTGCACCAATCGAGCTCGCTGCAGCCGCCTTCCGAGAACAGGGCGCCCAGCCCCAGGCGCGTCAGAATGTCCAGAAAGATCTGGTAGTCGGATTTCGATTCGCCGCGGGGCTCGATGCACTGGTGTTGCAGGATCACGGTGCGATGATTGACCTGGTTCTGGCCGTGGTGGAGAAATCCCGCGCAGTTGGCCCATTCGGAGATGTCCCAGCGCTCGAGCGAAGTGCAGGCCGGCAGCAACACGTCCGCGAATTGGGCTTCGTTCTCGAGCCAGATCGCCTGACCGACCACGAACTCCAGCGACGGATGGCGGTACGCCTCGATGAGCCGCGCGGAATTCGGAATGGTGCCGAGCGAGGAAGCGCCATATCGGTACAACAAGTGCACCCGGGAATGCCCCGGCGCCGGATACTCGTAACGGGAGAACTGTCCCTCCAGAGACATCCCATCCCACAGATATCCGCTGCATTTGCCGTCGATGATCGCTTCAGCCAGGCGCTGCCGCGGGATGACCTGCTTGACCGGGTTCATCGTCAGCACGTGCGGCATCCGCACGTAGTTGTGCGGAGCGCTGCCCGTATTGATGAGATCCCCGGAAATGCCGCCTTCGGCGTAGCCCGGGAAATAGAAGTTGAGATCCATGGGCACGCCGAGTTGCAGATTGCCGAAATTGACGCCGGGTTTGCCCCAACCCCGCATGGCCATCATGAGGACCATGCAGCGCGCCCATTGGCTGCCGCTCGCGGTTCGACAGGCGCCGCCGAAGCCGGCACCGAGACCGCCGGCGGCGAGGTACGTCCTGCGGCTCCCCCAGATTCGCGCCAGGCTGCGCGCGTCCTTGGCCGGCACTCCGGTCTCGGATTCCTGCCACTCGGGCGTCTTCGGCAAGCCGTCCGTCACACCCAGCAGGTAGTCGCGCCACTCGTCGAAACCCGTGGTCCGGCGGTCCACATAGTCCCGATCGTAGAGCCCGTTGACGACCCATTCGTACATAACGGCCATCGCGAGCGCGGCATCGGTTCCGGGCCGAATGCCGATCCATTTTCCGCCCAGCATTTGCGCCGTGTGATTCAGACAAGGGTCGATGTGGACGAACTCGATGCCTAGCTCCTTCGCCCACAGTCGCCGTTGCGTCCCCTCGAATCCGGCGTAGATACCACCGGTCGACTCCGGATCGCTCGACCAGAACACGATGAGCTGCGCTTCCTGCAGGCAGTCTGCCACCGTCCCGTAGAAGCCGGGGATGCCGAGCCGCATGTTGTTGCCGTAGTGGTGCATCGCACCCCAGTACCAACCCTCCCAGCTGATCGGACTGAAGGCGACTTTTGTATGGCCGATCAGATTGCCGAAGCGGTACAGGGCACTCAGCCAATAATTGATGTTGCCCCACTGGTGATGGGCAGGCTGAGCAATCGCGATGGCACCCGGGCCATGCTCGCGCTTCATGCGCTGGATCTCCCCGGCGACCAGGTCGAGTGCCTCGTCCCAGGAGATTCTGACGTAGCCGGAGACACCCCGTTTGGACGGATTGCGCGCACCGTGCGGGTCGAAATCGACCCGTTTCATCGGATACAACAGACGTTTGGAGGAATAGACCAGCGACTTGAGAGCCAGAGCGTGTGGGCTGACCGTGGCGGTCCGGCGAGGCGAGAAGGATCGACCTCGGGCACGGATCGTCCAACTCGGCGGATCGCTTCGATCGAGGTCGATAGGCGTGGTGCGGATGATGCGGCCGTCGCGTACGTGGACGTAAATCGGGCCGCCGTTGGTCAGGTTCGTATAGCGAACCGTGCCATCCTTAAAGGGCGTCCCATAACTCCAGCCGGCCGTGCTCACCAGATGCATGAGTTGCCCGAACCAGACGGTCCAGCGGTCAGCACCGGCGGCCGTGGCCTTGAAATTCTTCAGGGCATCGATAATGACCGCGTAATCCGGGTCGGGCCGGACCATCGCCAGCGCCGTGTCCACGCTCGCAAAGACCATTTCTGTGTCGGGTCGCGGATGCAAGCCCCAGAAGCCGGTGACCTTGCCGTCTGCAAATACATAGTGCCTCGAGAGACTCGCGTCGCGCAGGCGCAGCTGTACTACGCAGCGACCGGACTGCAGCTTTGCGCGAACCGAGCGGTGCTTCCTGGCCGCTCGCCGGATGATGAGCGGCAGCGCGAAGAGAATGGACCGCAGCGCAAGCTTCTTCATGGATCGTGTCGCGCGGCAGAGGCGCTCGGAGACCGGCCGGGGCGCTCTGGTAGGCGTGCCAGTTCAATGGCCACCTCTTCGATCAGATCCTCTTGGCCGCCGACCGTCTTGCGGCGCCCCATTTCCACCAGGATGTCGCGCGAGGAGACGCCATACTTTTGCGCCGCTCGCTGCGCGAACAACAGGAATGAGGAGTACACGCCCGCGTATCCGAGCATGAGTGAATCCCGGTCGACTCGGATGGGCTGGTCCATCATCGGCACGACGAGATCCTCCGCCACATCCATGAGGCGATAAAGATCGACGCCGGTGTCTACCCCCATGCGTTGACAGACGGCGGCGAACACCTCGAGCGGGGTGTTGCCCGCTCCGGCTCCCAGGCCGGCTGCAGACCCGTCGACACGCGTGGCGCCTGCCTCGACCGCCGCCAGAGAGTTGGCGACACCCATCGCGAGGTTGTGATGTCCGTGAAAGCCGATCTCGGTAGTCGGCTGCAGCGCTTCGCGTAGCGCGTGGACGCGAGCGCTGACATCGTCGGGAAGCATGTAACCGGCGGAGTCCGTGCAATAGACGCAATTTGCCCCGTAGTCCTCCATGAGCTTCGCCTGCTGCGCCAGGGCGACAGGCTCCTGCATGTGCGCCATCATCAGAAACCCCACGGTGTCCAATCCGAGCTTGCGAGCCTGACCGATGTGTTGCTCCGCGACGTCCGCTTCCGTGCAATGTGTGGCCACTCGAATAGTCTGAACTCCGCAGTCGTAGGCGAGCCGCAAATGATCGACGGTCCCGATTCCAGGCAGCAACAGCGCCGAGATGCGTGCTTGCTTCATCTGCGGGACGACAGCGCGCAGGTACTCTTCATCGGTATGCGCGGGAAACCCGTAATTGACCGAGGCCCCGCCCAGGCCGTCGCCGTGCGTGACCTCGATCAACGGCACTCGCGCGGCATCCAAAGCCGTCGCAATGCTCACCATCTGCTCGATCGAGATCTGATGGCGCTTCGGATGCATGCCGTCGCGCAGACACATGTCGTGTAACAGAATCCGCTTGCCGCGCAAATTCATGCCGGGGTCTCCCTGAAGGCAGCCACTGGCTTCGGATCGAAGCGCCCCGCAGCGATCTCCGCAGCCAACATCTCGCCAGTGCGTAGCGCGGCTGCGGTCATGATGTCCAGATTGCCTGCATAACGCGGCAGGTAATCGCCGAGACCGGCCACCTCCAGGTAGATCGACACACGCCGTCCCTCGAAGACCGGTCCATGCGTCAAGCGGTAGCCCGGGACGTAGTGCTGCACCTCGCCGATCATGGCGGCTATGGCGGCCTGGATCTGCCCCCGATCGGGCTCGTCGTGTGTCAGGCAATGCACGGTGTCGCGCATGATCAGCGGCGGCTCGGCAGGATTCAGGATGATGATCGCCTTGCCGCGCTTGGCGCCGCCGACTTTCTCGATGCCGCTGGCCGTCGTGCGTGTGAACTCATCGATATTCCTGCGCGTGCCCGGTCCCGCGCTGCGCGAGGCGACCGTTGCCACGATCTCGGCGTAGTCGACCGGCTGCACGCGCGCGACGGCGGCAACCATTGGAATGGTGGCTTGTCCGCCGCAGCTCACCATGTTGAGGTTCATTTCGCCCCGGCCGGCATGCTCCGCCAGGTTCACAGGCGGAACGCAGTAGGGGCCGACCGCCGCCGGCGTGAGGTCGACAACTGCGACGCCATGCTCTCGCAACCGGCGCGCGTGCTCGTGGTGGACATAGGCGGAAGTGGCATCGAAGGCAATGCGAATCCGATCTCGCGCGAGCTGCGGCAGCAAACCATCGAGGCCCTGCGCAGTGGTCTTGAGGCCTGCGGCGCGCGCGCGCGCCAGTCCGTCGGAGGCAGAATCGATACCGACCATCCACAGCGGCGACAGCTGCGGGCTGCGCATGGCCTTGTACATGAGATCGGTGCCGATGTTGCCCGAGCCAAGCAGTGCGACGTTGATCTTGCTCACGGAATATCTTCTCCGGCGCTTGCTTTCCGCACTCAGCTGATGAACTCGTTCGTGAGCTCGCCGATGCTTTCGACCCAGATGCGAACGCGATCGCCAGGCTTCAGGAATCGTCCCCGTGCGGCACCGCACCCCGCCGGCGTCCCGGTGGCGATGACATCTCCCGGCATGAGAGTCAGTCGCGTGCTCAGGTGCGCGATCTGCTCCGCCACGGAGAAGATCAGATTCGAGCTCGAGGAATCCTGCATCAGCTCGTCGTTGACCCACAGCCGGATGCGCAGATTGCGGTGGTCCTCGATATCGTCGAACGGACAGATCCAGGGGCCGAGCGGCAGCGCGCCGTCAAACGATTTCTGGCTGACCCAGTCGAAGCGGAACGGGGATTCCGCGGACACACCTTCGCGCCTGAGATGGTCGCGGGCCGACAGGTCATTGGCGATGGTGAGGCCGGCCACGTGCTCAAGCGCCTGGTCGACACTCACATTGCGGCATTCGCGTCCGATGACCACCGCAATCTCGGCCTCCCAATCCACCTTGTTCGAATAGGCAGGCAGAGCGATGCGGCTGCCGGGGCCTCGTACGCATGCAGCAGATGCCTTGATGAAATGCCAGGGCTTGAGCCCCAGCTCGTGTGGATCGGGCTCGGGCGGCAGATTCAACGCCCTGGACATCTCGGCCACGTGGTCGCGGTAGTTGGCGCCCGCGCAGAACACGGTCCCGGGGTAAAGTATCGGAGCCAGCAGGCGCACACTCGAAAGCGACACTGCCGGCACCGTGAGCTGTCCGTGACGCGCATTACGGGCGACTTCCCGCAGATGGGGGGAGATCTCTTGCCAGCGCTGCAGCACTTCCAGCACCGCTGCGGGCGACGGCGCCACAGCCTGCGCCCGAGTCAGCGTGAGCGCCCCCGACACGTCGATGACCCGTTCATCCACAACAAGTCCCGCGCGCGGCTTCCCCGTCGAATCCGCGTAAGTCGCAAGGCGGTAAGAGTGCTCGATCAAGACTCACGCCTTCGGAGTCTTGCGCAAGGTCGACGGCGGCCGCTCGAAAGCCTTGCTCATGTGCCCGGCCCCTTCCTGGTCGCCCCGTTCGAACATCCATGAATACCCGCCCGGTGGATTCGCAAGGATTTCCCACGAGTTGTCGTCGGCGTCGTAGAAGTAGAAGCTGTACGTGCCATGCTGCACGGCCGGCTTGGTAATCTTGTGCAGGCGCCATAGGGCCGCATCGCGCACGACCAGCCGGTGACACTCATCCACTTCCTCCTCGGTCTCGACATCGATCCCGTTGTGATTCAGAAACGGCATCTCGGCCTTGCGCTGCGCCGGAACCTGCACGACCACGTAGATGTGCGGGCCTCCGAGGCGACACCAGAGGGAGATCTTGCTGGCCTTGACGACTTGCAAGCCGAGGAACTGCTCGTAGAACCGGCGCGTGAACTCCAGTTCCTTGCTCTCGAGCGTTCCGTGAGACAGAAATTTGAGCTTCAACGTCGGCTGCGTACTGCCGTCGGCCGCTGCCGCTGCAGGGGACACCTCTTGCATGGAACAACCCTCCACTAACGCAATTCAGGATCACTCGCCGTCAACCAATCCCACATCCGCTCCACGATCCTTCCGGATGTGACCGCCCGATCGCGGACTTCCGGCGGCGTGAGCTCCTTGCCTTCGAGTCTTGTGCCGAGGACCGCGAGCTCGACGCGCGCCGCATCCTCGAGATACCAGGCCATGACGATTGCTTCCTCGATGGACGCACCAACCGTCATCGCGCCGTTGCCGCGCATGACGATCGCGCGGGCGGATCCGAGCTCTTCGACCAGCGCCGCAGCCCTCGCAGCGTCGCGCACGAGTCGCGGGTCGAGGTGCAGCGGTGGGCAAGGGGCGAAGTACGCGCCGAATCCATGACGAGCCCTGGGAGTCAGCCCGAGAGTGGACAGTGCCGTGAGACTCGGCGATTGGAAGCGTGCGATACCGCACACGTCGCGTCGCTGGCGATAGATGTGTTGATGCGCAATCACCTCGGGGAGAGCCTCGGCAGGCAGACTGCCATTGGTGGGCACGGTCACTGGCGAGTCATTCGGTCCGACGAGCCCGAGAGCTTTCGGCGGGCTGACGATGAACTGCTCGGAATCGATTCGCAGACTGCAGTGACCGTAGGCATGAACGAGCCCTGCGCGCGCCAGGGCCCGCGCCGCGATCCGCATTCGGCGCGCGTCGGTGGTCAAGACTGGGGCGCTCGGATCAGCCATTCGAGCTCAGCTCAGTCACGAATTCGGGAATGTCGGGTTTGGCTCCCCAGGCGCAGAACGACGTGCTGGTCGCGGGAAATTGTCGCGGCGTGTACCCCTCATCCGTGATCATTCGAACCCCGGCCGAATACTCGTAGATCATCTCGTCCGGACCTTGGAAGTACAGAAACATCGCGCCGGAGGTCGGATGACGGCCCGGGCCGAAGCGGATCCGCACGTTCTGCTCGCGCAGGAAATAGTACGAACGCATGATGTCGTCGATGCTCTCAACCTGATGGTTGATGTGCTGTACGCCGGTGCGTTTGGAGGGGAACAACGCGATGCGGTGATGCACTGGATCGATTCGCAGCAGCGGCGCGTCTCCGATCCAGTCACTCACGCGCGCATTGCACACTGTTGTCCAGAATACCTCATCCTGCCGCGGAGAGATCGAGTGCAGTCCGATGTGCGAGAAGCCGGTGATGCCCGCGTCGCGTGACGGAAAGTAGCGTTTGCCGCTATGCGAGGGTCGCGTAACGAGCTCGATCGAGTTGCCGCTGGGGTCCTGGAATGCGATAAACGCCTGCACGCAGCGCTGCTCGCATTCGAGTTTCGTACCGGCCCGCACGGGCCGACCCGAGCTCTCGAGTTCGGCCGCGGCGGTCTCGAGCTCGCCCGCGGTTCGCAGCTCGAACGCAACAACATGGTCGCGGGGATTCCCCAGTGTGTAAACGAGCGTGTGATCGCGGTCATCGGCGCGTAGATAGGCGCTCGAGCGATCACGGCGGGCCAGCTCGAGGCCGAGGATCCGCGTTGCGTAGCGCACGGCATCGTCCAGATCCGAGGTTCCGAGCCGGATATAGCGAATGTCGTGAAGTGAGATCATCGTCCGAGCTCTCGAGCGCTGACTCCCCCGATACCCCAGTGTTCTGCCGGCACTTCCTGCAGGATCACTCGAACGCTTTCGGGCTTGACTTTCAGCGTGTCGACGATTGCCGTGGTCACTGCGCGGATCAGCGCCTGTTTGTCCTGTGGGGCGCGCCCCGCGAGGATCATCAAGTTTGCAATGGGCATGGGTAGGTTACCTGCTGTGGCTCAGGTGAAGCGCAGCGACACCGAGCCGAGAGCCTGGAAGCGCGCGACGAAATGATCGCCCGCCTGCGCAGGGATTGCCTCTGTCAGGCCGCCCGTCATCACGAACGTGCCGGCCGGTATGAGCTGCTCGCGCTGCGCGAGCAGATTGGCGAGCATCGCAAGACTCCAGGCGGGATGTCCGAGCACGGCTGCGCCGGCGCCGAATGCCGCACCCTCCCCATTCTTCTCGACGACTACCCCCAGCGTGCGCAGGTCGAGCTCGTCCACGCGCCGCGCGCATCCGCCGACGACATAGCGAGCCGATGAGGCGTTGTCCGCGACCACACTCGGCAGGTCGAACTTGAAGTCTGCGTAGCGGGAATCGATGACTTCAATCGCGGCAATCGCGAAATCGACCGCGGCGAGCGCAGTGGCGATGGTGCAGCCGGGACCCTGAAGAGGACTGCGGGTGACGAGCGCGATCTCCGGCTCGATCCGCGGGTGGATGAGCCCGGCGGCGGGCAACTCACAGTCGGCGGGCGCGCAATGCTCGTCCAGCAGGAAGCCATAGATCGGCGTCTCGACGCCCATCTGTTTCATCTTTGCGCGTGACGTGAGCCCCATCTTGAGTCCCGTCAACTTGGCTCCGGCGGCAAACCGGCGATTGCGCAGCGCCCATTGCACCTCGTAGGCATCGGCCAGCGACAGTTGCGGCTCGATGTCGGTGAGTCTGGACAGGGCCCCGCATCCGAGGGCCGCCGAGTCGAGGCGCTGCGCGAGGTCTGCGATTCTTGCGACAGTCAGTGGCATCGCTGATCCCGTGAGCGTCACACGAAACGGACGGACGCGGAGCCGATCCCGCCGATCGATAGATGCAGGCAGTCACCTGCGGCGACCGGAATAAGCGCTCCCAGGGAGCCGGACAGAATGATCTCGCCCGCTCGCAGCGGGGTTCCGAATCGACCGAGCGCATTGGCCAACCAGGCGACGCAGTTCACCGGTGACCCCAGGGCCGCCGCGCCTGCTCCGGTGCACTCGAGCACTCCGTTCTTTTCCAGCACCATGCCACAGGTTGATAAGTCGAGAGTCATGGGATCGACGGCCCGGTCTCCCAGTACAAACATGCCGGCCGAGGCGTTGTCGGCCACGGTGTCCTGCAGCCGTATGCGCCAATTGCGGATCCGGGAATCGACGATCTCGAAGCAGGGCAGGACCGAGCGCGTGGCAGACAGGACATCGGCGTTGCTGACGCCCGGACCGGTCAGGTCGCGATCGAGCAGGAAGGCGATCTCACCTTCGGCACGGGGCTGCAGGAGCGTAGCGACCGCAATGGTGTCGGTGGCCACCATGCTGGCGAGGAGCTGGCCGAAATCCGGCTCGCTGACGCCCAGCGCGCGCTGCACGACACGACTCGTCAGCCCGATCTTCTTGCCGATGATCCGATCTCCGAGCGCCAGCCGCTTGCCGATCACGTGCTCCTGGATCTGATAAGCGTGCTCGAGCGTCAGATCGGGCTCGCGATCCGTCAGAGACTCGAGCGGTGATCGGGAGCGCAGGCTGTCAAAGAGCTCGTCGCCGAGCTGTATGATTCTGCTGGTGCTGACGCCTGCCATTCGATGCCTGCCTTTAGGTGCTCACGCAGACGTTGCGCAGCTCCGTGTAGAACTCTATCGAATGAACGCCCCCTTCGCGGCCGATGCCCGATTGCTTCGATCCGCCGAAGGGCGTGCGCAGATCGCGCAGGAACCATGAATTGATCCACACGATGCCGGCGTTGATGCTCGTGCCCAGGCGGAAGGAGCGCGCGACATCGCGCGTCCAGGCCGTTGCCGCGAGCCCGTACGGGGTGTCATTGGCCAGGCGCACCGCTTCCTCTTCCGAATCGAATGGCCGAACGTGGCAACACGGCCCGAAGATCTCCTCGCGTATGACACTCGAGGTCTCAGGGAGACCTGTCCAGATCGTCGGTTGGATCCAGGCACCGCTCCGCAGCGAATCGGGCATCTTGGGTATGCCGCCTCCGCACACGAGCGTGGCGCCGTCGGCCAGCGCCTGACGGTAGTAACGCAGCACCTTTTCCCGGTGCGCGATGCTGATGAGGGGGCCGATGCCCGTGCTCCTGTCGGACGGATGCCCCGGCTTCAGCTCTTGGGCTTTCTCTTTCAGCCCCGCGACGAATCGGTCGAATATCGGTCTCTCAACGTAGACACGCTCGGTGCCAAGACAGATCTGGCCGGTGTTGAGGAATGCGGCGCGCGAGATGCCGGCCGCGGCCGCCTCCAGATCGCAATCGGCGAACACGATCCCCGGGTTCTTGCCACCCAGCTCGAGCGATACCGAGCGGATGCCATCGGCCGCGGCCTTCATGATCGCCACTCCAGTGCTGGTCTCCCCGGTAAACGTTATGGCCGCGATCCCGGGGTGGCGCGCGAGATACTCGCCGGCCGACCCGGCACCGAAACCGTGGACTACGTTGTAGACGCCAGCCGGCACACCAACTGCCTGCATGACCTCACCGAGTAGCGTTGCGGTCGCGGGGGTCTCTTCGGAGGGCTTGACGACCACGGCATTGCCGCATGCCAGCGCCGGAGCAACCTTCCATGTCATCAGCAGGAGAGGCAGGTTCCACGGGCAGATGACCCCGATGACGCCTTTGGGCACGCGCACCGAGTAGTTGAATGCCTTGCGGCCTTCGGGCGTGGTCATTTCGAAGAACTCAGTGGGCGCGTTCTTGACGGCATCGGCAAACACACGGAAGTTGGCCGCCCCGCGCGGAATGTCGACATGCGAGGCGACGGAGCGGGGCTTGCCGGTGTCGTGCACCTCGGCGTCGAGGAAATCCTGGAAACGCCGCTCGATCTCGCGCGCGACCGCATGCAGCATCTCGGTACGCTGCGCAAGTGTCAGCTGGCCCCAGGGGCCTTGAAGCGCGCCGCTGGCGGCCTGCACCGCCAAGTTGACCTCCTCCTGGCCCCCCTCGGCCACCGTTCCGACGAGGCTGCCGTCAACCGGCGAATACTTCTCGAATTGCCGCTCTGACCCGGACTGTACGAAGCGATTGTCGATAAAGTGGCGAAACGTCGTGCCGCTCATACGTCGAGGACGTTACGGCCCTGCCCGCGACGGGTCGAATGAAAAGACGACATACGGGCAATACACGTCCGCAATACAGCTTAGCCAGCCCGGGGCCGTGGCCTGCACGCGTGTTGGGCACCGCGGGTTCCTCTGCAGTGCAGCGGGACCTGATCGGCGGTAGCATTCGGCTGGAGGGGGTGCTGATTTCATGAGCTTCAATCGCCTGGATTTGAACCTTCTGCGGGTATTCGACGCGATTTTTCAGACGCGCAGCGTGACGATCGCCGCCTCGAACCTGCATCTCACCCAGCCCGCCGTCAGCAAGCAGCTCAACCGCCTGCGGGAGGTACTCGAGGATCCGCTGTTCGTGCGCACCAGCGACGGTATGGCGCCCACTCCGCGCGCGGAGGCGATAGCGGGGACAATTCGCCAGGCACTGAGCGAGGTGCGCAGCACGATCGAGCGGCACGTGGGCTTCGACGCCGCCACGGCCGAACGCACGTTCCGAATTTTCATGAGCGACTTGGGCCAGATGGTGCTTTTGCCCAGGGTTCTGCAGGTGATCTCGCGGGAAGCCACCGCCGTGAATGTCCATACGGTCCAGGTGCCCCCCTCGCGCATGCGCAGCGTCGCGCTCGAATCCGGTGAGGTGGACCTGGCCGTCGGCTACTTCGAGGAATTCGAGGGCTCTATCCACTGCCAGGTACTGTTCGAGGAACATTATGTCGGCATGGTGCGGGCGGGTCATCCGACCATCCGCGACACGCTTTCCTTCGAGCGTTTCCTGCAGACCCCGCATCTGGTCTACCACCCCTCGGGCGGTGGGCACAGTTCGCAGGAGAGCTTCGTCGACAAGGCTTTTTGCGCAGCGGGGCTCGAGCGCCGCGTGGCCGTACGCGTCGCCCACACGATGGGAATCGCCTCCATCGTGTCCAGCACAGACCTGCTGGTCGTGGTGCCCCATCGCCTGGCGCGGGCCTGCGCCGAGCACGTCGACGTGACGATCCTGGAGCTGCCGATCGAGATGCCCAGTTTTCACATCGCGCAGTACTGGCATGAGCGCTTCCATACCGACCCCGGCAATCGGTGGCTGCGCGGGCTGTTCGCGCAGCTGTACGGCGGGCGGCAGAGCGCTTCAGTCAGTCCGGCGAGCCGGGTCACTGAGTTGGCCGATTCCTGATTCGGCCAGGCTGGGAGCCTGCGGATGCAGCGCCTGCGGGCGCCCGCCCATTCCGTGCGGATATGCCCTGCATTTCGATATGTGATTCGACCGGCGCCAGCCTCGAACCGTATCGTGCCGAGTGAGGTCCGAAATCGCGGACATGCTGCAGCGGGAAACCAAGGCATGACGGGTTCTCTGCAAGGCAAATCTCTCATCGTCACGGGTGCTGGAGGAGGCATCGGCCGCGCAGCATCGCTTGTGCTTGCCGGTGCCGGCGCGAACGTCGTCGTCACGGACATCGCTGAGGAGGCGGGTTGCGCTACTGTCGATGCCCTGCGCTCAAGTGGCGGAACGGCAGTCTTTGTCCGGGCCGATCTCTCGTCCGAGAATGAAGTCCGCGCATTGATCGAGCGCGCCGTGTCGACCTACGGGCGGCTCGATGGCGCGTTCAACAACGCCGGCCTGGAGCAATGCCTCAAGCCGCTACACGAGCTGACGACCGAGCAGTGGGAGCGCGCGCTGAGAGTCGATCTCACCAGCGTATTCTGGTGCCTGAAATACCAGGTGATTGCAATGCTGCGGACGGGCGGCGGCTCGATCGTCAACACCGCATCATCGCTGGGTCAGGTCGCGATCCAGAACGCGAGCGAATACGTCGCCGCCAAGCATGGTGTGGTTGGACTGACCCGCGCCGCCGCGGCTGATTATGGTGCGCGCGGTATCCGCGTCAACGCGGTATTGCCCGGTGTTACCCGCACCCCCATGATCGCACGCTTGACAGAGGACCCGAAGTTCAGCGCGTTCTTCGAGCGGCTCAAGCAGCGCCACCCGATCGGCCGCTTCGGCGAGCCGGCCGAGATCGGCGAAGCGGTCAAGTGGCTGCTCAGCGACTCCGCGTCGTTCATGAACGGAGCGGCGCTGGCCGTCGACGGGGGTTATCTTGCCGTCTAGTTTAGCGAGGTGAGCCGTGTATCAGTTGAGCAGAACCGTGCCGGTCAACGAGCCGGGTAAGGTATACCTGAGTCGTCACGATGTCTGGACCGGCCTGCTGATGAAGGCGCAAAACGCGCTTCCCTACGTCCCGCAGATGCAGAAGTGCGAAGTCCTCGAACAAGGCAAGGGCTGGCTGGTGCGCGACATCGTCTTCAACAACACACCGCTGCGCGAGCGAGTGTCGTTCGAGCCCGAGAAGCGCGTCATTTTCGATCGCATTGGCGGGGTCGAGCTGGGCCGGATCGAGAACGTCATCGGCGAGGATGACAGGGGCAACCTGACTCTCACTTTCGCGTTCGGCCTGACCAGGCAGGGGCTTGCGCAAGGCTCCGAAGCGGAGCGTATGCACTTCGCCCCGATGGAAGGCGCATACCTCGGTGCTGTCGCAGCGACGCTCGCTGCCGTGCGCCGCACCGTCGTCGAGCAAGGCAGGGAGAAACTTCCGCCCGCAAGCGAGATCGACGTCGCGGGCGACAACAAGTGGATCTACGATTTCTTCCGCGTCGCGGACAGACTGGAAATGGAGCCCTTCCTGGCAATGTTCACCGACGATGTACATCTGACTTTCGCCAACTACCCGACTAGCGTAGGCCGGGAGGCACTGCGCGGGGCAATCGGCGGCCTGTGGAGTCGTATCAAGGGTATGTCGCACAGCCTGTCGGGCGCCTGGTCCCTGCACGATGGAAATGTAGGCATCGCCGAGATGAGCGTCATGTACACCCGGTTGGATGACACGCTGTTCAGGGTCACCTCGTGCACGGTTCTGCGCCGGCGAGGCGGCAAGGTTGCGGACCTGCGCATTCATGTTGACGTCAATGGCCTCTGAAGCCGCAACGATCGGACTGAAATGACCAACCGGCTCAAAGACAAGGTCTGCATTATCACCGGCACGGGGGGCGGCATGGGCCGCGCTGCCGCCATCATGTTCGCCAGGGAG